>Ga0247822_10000748_pt1 | contig 18433 bp, 15 predicted proteins | sample 13C_Cellulose_Da_FD_192423 | JGI IMG/M metagenome (GOLD analysis project Ga0247822, IMG submission 192423) | Soil microbial communities from agricultural site in Penn Yan, New York, United States - 13C_Cellulose_Day30 | ecosystem: Environmental > Terrestrial > Soil > Agricultural land | place...
ACTGAATCCCGCTACATAGTTGTAACGATCGGGACCAACTCCATCTGCGTAAGATCGAGAATATCGTTCCGGAAACTGCGGCGTGTAATTGTAATCAAAGCCCGAACCCCGGGCCTGGTACATGCCAAACAAGGTAAGCCCCGGCATCATACTGCGCCTTGCTACCGTGGCTGCCCGTTGTGCCTGGTTAATTCGGGCGGCGAAGAATTTCGATTGTGGGTTGTCGGCTATCGCAGCCGTTGTGTGGAACTCTGAGGGGATCCTATCCAGAAACGAGGAGTCAAGCAGGAATGTCGTTGCCGTAGTGTTCAGCAGCACGGCGAGATCCTGGCTGCTTTGCAAAACGTTGTTTTTCATGTCGACCAATGTTATCCTGGCGCGGGAGGCATCCGCATTGGCCAATGATGAATCCACACCGGGATTTAAACCCGACAGCACACGAGCGCGAACATTCTGACGAACCACCTCGGCGCGGCTGAGGTTGGACTCAGCATTTCGAACGAAGCGTTGCGCCACAAGCAGATTGAGATACGCAGAGGCTACGCGCACGCGATGCTGAAACTGCTCCTGCAGCAGATCTGCGGAATCCTGGCGTGCCTGCGCGTCGGCTAGTGCGATACGCGACTTCAAGCGACCAAACGAAAACACTTCCCAGTTGGTGTTGAGAATGTACAGGGCCCCAAAAGCGGCATTCCAGCTCTCGGTGGCATATGGAGGACCAGCGGAGGATAAGCCCAGCACGCCAATGGCACCTGCGGGGCCAAACTGGCCATTTACTGTTCCGTATGCCTGTTGAGCTGAGGCGATAACGTTGGGCAGATATTCATTTCGCGCGTTGCGCGACATAGCCACTGAAGCCTGATAATAGTTTTGTTTGGCTCTGATACGTCCAAAGTTTAATACACCTTGTTCGACAGCATCCGGAAGGCTCAATGGAACCTGGGGTTGCTGCGCCTGGGCAAAGGAGGCAGCAGCAATAAAGAGCAGGATGAATAACGGTGCGTGCGAAACGCCTGTTCGTTTGGTTACAATCAAAGTATTCGTGCCTAGGAAAGGTTTAAACTTAGCTATCGGCGATGGGTTTGAAAAGCCGTTAGGTGATCATTTTATCACCAATATGGTGCAATCGGTTGTCGTATGACGCGAACGGAACAAAGTCCGAACTATCCCTTACCGTTCCTATATTCGTTCAGAATGCCATCCCATACTATACGCCTGCCGTAGTTGGCGGCGACAAATTCACGCGCCGCTTTTCCAAACTGCTGGCGCATGGAACTATCTCCTGCAAGTTGCCCCATTGCAGCCGCCAACGCGTCCGGGTTCTTTGCAGGCACAAGAAGGCCGGTTTCGTTTGCCGTGATGATTTCGTTGCATCCATTAATGTCCGAAACAATGCATGGCACCTCAAGCAAGCTGGCCTGCATTACCACATTCGGGAAGCCTTCACGATAGCTTGGAAAAACAAACACATCGGAAGCCAGGAGCCATGTGCGCACGTCGCGCTGGAACCCTGCCAGGATCACGTCCGGATCGCTGTTGAGAAACTCCATGTCATCGGCGGGCAAAGGATCAAGATCCTCTTCGAAATTGCCGACAATCAATAGTTTCATTCCGGACATTTTATGGCCCGGACTGTCGTTAGAATTTCTCCGGGCTTTAAACGCCTGAATCAATTCGACAATGCCCTTGTCGCGAACGACACGACCAATAAAGCAGAATACGAGGTCGGTACGGGCTATCTTATGCTGCTGCCGGATTGATTCGGCTTGTGCTTTTAGTTCGTCGGTAGCGCTGAAATATCCGGTATCGATACCGTTGCTGCTCCCTTTTGCAATCACTTTGAGCTTTGGCGCTTTGATGCCGAAGTGTTTTTCTATGAAACGCTTGAGGCCTGCAGAGTTAGGATAGACGTTGGTAGCGCAGGCATAGGTGATCGCCTCGGTGAACTCAAGTATAAAACGTTTCAGTCCTGAAGCTTCCATCAGAGGAAGACCAGCCACTGTGTGCATTCGGACAGGCACATTACAAATGCGTGCGGCAAGCATGCCCAATAATCCTGCCTTTGGCGTATGGGTGTGGATGATGTCGGGGCGTTCTTTGCGGATGAACTTCATCAGCATAAATAGACATCGCAGATCCTGGAAGGGTGTGATCTTTCGTGTAAACGGTATGGCTATGTGCGCGACACCTTCCTTTAACACTTCGCTAACTTCCTTTCCGGACGCGCTCATCGTGTAGACGTCAAACCCCTGTTCCCGCATAAACCGGAACTGTCCGGCAAGCAACAGATGCAGGGAGATCGGAACGGTGGTAATGCGGAGCAGTTTTGGCACAATCCTCGGATTTCAGTTTGCACCGTAAAAATAGAAAACGCGCGATGAAATATGTCAACTCGCTGCCGGACAGAAGTTTCAGCGTTGTCGATTTCTATTTGGCGAGCTTTGCCGGGGCGATGGTCTGTGTCATCCTTTTCTCGTCCATGCTGCCCGGGATCATCATGGCACCCATCCAAAGTTTATGGCACAACCGCCCTTGCTTACCCGCCGCGACTTTTCCATACCTGCTTCGGCACAGCCAGGCGCTGTAGAGGCTGCGATAAACCTTGCATTACAATAGTATTAAATTGTTCGGAGCAGGGTATGTCAACACGCGTCATGGTGCTTACTTAATCTACACTCTGACGACGTGCCACCTCATCAGATGTGTGCGCAGGCTGACGGATTGAATGCAGGATCCCGCAGTGATTGCAGAACGTTCAGCGACAGGAAAGGATCAATAGATAACCTAGGACCCGCGATGCTGAATGCACATTCATGGCATTCCAATTGAGGCAATTATCCCGGCGGGACAAGGTTTCGGCACCGTCGTTTGGAGGACCCAAACCTGTGTGGTGAAAGTTGGATGCCTGCGCTTTTGAGATGATGCAAAAATCATGACTTGAAGGAGAATAATCACTACAATACAACTGCTATGTTTGAACCTATCACTTCCGAAATTGATCTTCACACCGGGCAGGTGCTGAAGCAAATTGCTACAGGCTCATTGTTTGAAGTTGGGGTGCGTATGCGGGATGGATCTGACAAATGGGAGTTGAAAGAGATCGTCCCTGAGGATCGTTCACACCTTGTCATGGTAGCTGACCGTCAGACCATCGCAATGAAATTCTTCGCTGAAGCTGAAGACTGAAGCTGTATCTTGAGTCATTCTTTGGGCTTTATGAAGACAAATGATGATCTCACCCTACTTTCCGTCGGGGAACTGGAGAAACGGAAGAACATGCTCAAAACCCTCACGGTCACGTGGGCAGTGATTCTGATCATTCTTGCCGGCACTGCGATCATAGTAACATTAAGGCAGGGTTACAGTGTGTTCACAGTTTTGCCAATGGTATTCTTACCTGGATTAATCATGTCGAGGAGACAACTGCGTGCTGTAAGGGAGGAATTAAGAAGAAGGGAACTGAACGGTTGATCTCGCGGGAGAATTAAAGCGAATAAAAAAAGCCCACCAGACGATGGGCTTTAAATTCATATTAGCTCTTTCAATGGTTTATCCGGGACCTTATTTCTGTGTCCACGTTTTCGAAATTCCTTTTTACCAGTACCAGGATTGGCAAGCAGAATACAGGCAGCAAAGTGATGATGCTGAAACCCTGCTTCGTCACCATCACTATCGACACGGCAAACATCAGAACGATGGAACCCGTGAAAATGGCAAGAGTCTTTTTCAGCGTAATTCTTCGCTTGTGAAGGTTGTCGATCGACAGGCGTCTTAACTCAATCTCCCTCATAGAATTGGTTTCAATCGTTGTCAAAGTTAAAAAAAAAATTTGTCATCTGCGAAACCCTCAGCAACATTGACACACTAATAGGTTTATGCTAACGTTTGCATAACTATTCAAAGGCGAAATCCACTGCTGGAATTCTCGCTCTGGCCATAAGACTTTTAAGTTTCTCCAGTTCCTTTGGATGAGTCGCGGCCACATCATGCTCCTCGGATAGATCGTTGTCCAGGTCATACAATTCGTACGATGTTTTGGTCGGATCGAGCACGTTCCGGCAGACAAGTTTCCATCGATCTTTCCGTATTGCCTTAGCGCCCCCTCCTTCATGGAACTCCCAGTATAAATATTCACGTGACGGCAACACCCCTTTACCCGTCAGCAACGATACCAGCGAGTGTCCCTGAACATCCGGGGGAGGATGAACACCCGACAGGGCGGCAAGCGTTGGAAGAATGTCCCACGCAGCCGCTAACGCACTCGTACGTTTGCCAGGGGCAATCGTTTTCCTCCAGCGGACGATAAAGGGAACACGTATTCCTCCTTCATACAAATCGCGTTTGTATCCGCGAAGCGGTCCATTACTGTCGAAATAGTCAGGGTCTGCACCTCCTTCAAGATGAGGCCCATTATCGGAGGTGAATATGACCAGCGTGTTGTCGGCGATGTGGAGTTCGTCCAGCTTCTTCATCAGTTCGCCAACTTTGCGGTCAAGAATTGTGATCATCGCGGCGAACGCTGCATGAGGCTCGGCCTGATAGCTATAAGGTCCGAGGCGGTATTTATCATCGCCCGGCCTGGCTCCTTCATATGCCTTTTCAGGATTATATCTTCCCCGGAAAGATTCGATCTCTTCTTCGGGCACGAGCAGTTCAGCATGAGGAAGTGTTGTCGGATAGAAGAGAAAGAAAGGTTTGTCCTTATTGTCTTCCATGAAAGCCAATGCTTGTCGGTGGATAAGGTCCGGAGCATAATCACCGGTCTTCGATCCACTGTTACCATTCAGTTCTACTCTGTGACGGTTTTCCCAAAGATGATCGGGATAATAGTTATGGGCCAGGGCCTGGCAGTTATAACCATAGAACCGATCGAATCCCTGATGATTGGGGTCGCCTTGTGTATCAATATAACCAAGCCCCCACTTGCCGAAGGCCCCCGTCGTGTAGCCTGCTCGTTTCAGCAACTCGGCAATCGTCGTTGAGTTGGCGGGCAATGGCCATTGTCCTTCTGGTTGAACGCTCTTGTTACCGCGGATGGGCGTATGGCCGGTGTCCTGACCTGTGAGCATTGCAGAGCGTGATGGCGCACATACTGTCGTGCCTGCATAATACTGGGTAAACAATAAACCTTCTGATGCGAGCCGATCGATGTTAGGAGTACTGATTTTCTTCTGACCGTAGCATCCAAGATCACCGTAACCCAGATCATCTGCCACGATGAGTACAATATTCGGCAAATCATTCTTCGCTGGCAGTGCCGTGCCGGCACTACTGAATATTGAGATGGTTAGAATCAGCAAGAGTATCAGTATCTGTTTCACTGTGTTGTTATTATTAATCACTCAGCATCTAAAATAGCACAGTTTGCGAACAGACGAAACCTATTAACTTTAAACTCACAGCAACTGCCCTGCGGATGATCGGTTCTGTCAGGACCGAATTTAATTCAAGGGGACACTTAATCATTCTGCTGGCGCCTGCCTATGATGAATAAGATTTCTTTGATCGCTATCGGCTTGTTGGTTCAGGTTGCCGGACTTTGTCAGGCTGTGTTTCCACTTAAGATCAGTGCTAATCATCGCTACCTTACAGATCAACGCGATACGCCATTTCCGATCCTCGGTCGTACCGCCTGGTTTATCGTCTCGCAATCAGAAGAGGGATATAAAAAATTCATTGCAAACACACTTCAGCACGGATACAATTCTATCGAGATCAGTGTCATTACGCATTGGCCAATGGGCAATCATGCACCATTTAATTTTAATGGTGATGTTCCATTCTTAAAAAGACTTGACGGCAAACCCTGGCACGGAAAACTAACCTATGATTCTATTAATACGCAGGCGCCGGACTTCACCACACCTAATGAAGCGTATTGGTCGTTCGTCGACAGGTTTCTTGAATACTGCGAGTTGAAAGGTATTGCTGTCTTTATGTTTCCGGGTTATACCGGATATGAAGGGCAGGAACAGGGGTGGATGAAGGAACTCATAGCCAATGGCATCAAGACGGAAAAATATGGCGCATGGATCGCTTCCCGCTACAGGAACCGAAAGAACATTGTCTGGATGCTGTTGGGCGACATGGGGAAATTCAATGAAGACCAAAAGCGTGCGGAAGCGCTGCTGATCAAAGGTCTGAAAAGTGTGCCGGGCCAGCAATCAGTTCAATATACTGCCGAGTCACATAGTGGCGAGAACGCCGCTGAAAATATTCATTTCGGACATGAAATGACATTGAATGGGAGTTATACCTGGGAACTTAAAGTTCCCGTTCCATACCTTGCACGGAAGGCCTATGCGCACAATCCCATCATGCCAGCCTTTTTGCTGGAAGAACCCTACGACGAGGAAGGACCCGACGGCAATAACTATAACCCTAACGCGACACAACCCGTGAGGCGTTTTCAATGGTGGGGATGGCTCAGTACAATTGGAGGATACATAGCGGGTAACGGATATGTTTGGCAGTTTGTGGATCCCATCTGGCAACAGCATCTTGACACCCGGGCCACTTTTGATATGGAAAGGCTAAATGGCTTTATCCGTTCCATACCGTGGTGGAAATTAATTCCTTCGGGGTTGAATGGAATGAAAACCCTGGTTGCTGATCCAACGAATATTGATTCTGCGGCCACGTATGTGTCGGCGGCTGCGGCCAGCGACGGCTCTCTGCTCGTCGCCTACTTGCCACCAGCTCATCGCGGAAAGGTGACAATCGACATGAGTGTGCTTGCGAAAAAGACGTACGGTTACTGGTTTGATCCCACCAGTGGAAAATATTCGATGATCCCGGGCGCCGGTTTAACGAACAAGGGTTATCGGGATTTTGTCCCTCCCGGACCGAACAGCCGCGGTGAACCTGACTGGGTGCTTTTAATCACGACGACACCAAAGCGCGACAATTAGAAACAGGAAAGCCGGCTATACCGGCTTTCCTCATTTGACATTCGTCCAACACCGCTGATGTCCTCTTTGACTCCGAAGTCCTTTTTAGGTCAATCTTTCGACTCTCAGCTGCCTTTTGGTTCTGATCGCATATGGCGCCCGTTGTGCGAACCGCGCGTCTTCTTCATCTCTGTCCACTTCTTATATTGTTCCTTGTTAAGGATCGACTTCATAGACTTCTCGTAGTCCTTTCTCAGTTTGCCAAACTCTGTCTTACGTGCGTCATCACCAAGTTGCTTCTTCTTCAATTCCGTTGCGCGCTCATGAAACTGGGCATTCGCTTTCTGAAATTTTTCGAACTGCTGGTCGCTCAGGGACAAGTCCCTCTTCACCTTTTCCGCACGATCGTTTGCCACCTTCTGGCCATGCGCACGATGCTGTGCACGCTGCGCATTTTGATGTTCCTTCCATTTCGAGATCTGCGCTTCCGTTAACACGCTTTCAACTTCCTTTTTCTTCGCATCTCCGAGCGTGCGCATTGACTTCATTTTGTCTTCTCTTGATGTGGCGGAATCCAAGCGCAGGTCGTGAAAACGCGCCCGATATGACTCATCTATTGCTTTGATTCGTTCATACTGGGTGTCGCTCAGCGACAACTCCGTTTTCATCTTTTCAGCCGCGTGACGCCGGTGGTCGCCTCTACCCTTCTCCTGGGCCATCACAGCAGCAGCTGCCATCATGAAGGCCAATAAAACCAAGTGTCTCTTCATATGTTTCGTTTTGACATCATGGAATCAACAACAGTTCCAAAATCCCGGGTTTCGGAATAAATTAGACAAAGCCCGGGATTTAGTCTACCGAATTGCCAGACAACGCGATAAAAGCTGAGAAAGCGTGATTTCTATAGATGAATAGATAGGATGCCAAGGTCTCCCCGGAATTACGCTAATCCACTTGCAGTGCCCGTACGAAACGTCCCCCGGTCCGATGAAGTGACCGCTCTGATAAAGATCTCTAAAAAACAGATTCAACTACTTCAACGTCTGCTGAGGCAAATGCCTTCCGAGCTTTTGCATTGCAGCTCTCTGCCTCTTTGGTCTTGCCCTGTTTCTGAAGGGCGTTGGATAAACCCACAAGCGACCAGCCATTTGATGGATTGTGGACAAGGTCTTCGCGGTACACACGCTCAGCCTCTTTATAGTTGCCTGTTTTCAGCAAGTGTCTACCGTGAAACTGGCGAGCCGGGACCACCCAATCGTGCGGCTCGCGATACACCAGTTTATCTTCTTCCTCCACAGCACGCCGGAATGCCGCAAAAGATTCCTTCGTTTTGCCATCCGCTTGCAGTATCTCAGCAGAAAGTAACGCAGACGCTATACGACACGACTGCAGGGGGCTATTAAAAGGCATGTATCGGATAGCCAGCAACGAGTCGGTTAATTGAGCATCAATATTTTTAAGGCAGATGCGAGCCTCCTTCTGTTGCTTTCCGCGGACGTAAGCCATGCCACGGGCGAACTGATCGAGTACGTATGCATATTTCCAGGTGCTGTCAGTTGCATTGCTGCTCAGGATTTCGTCCCACTTACCCAAACGCACACGAGCAAGCACAGGCATCATATAGACGAATTGTCCATAGGTGTCGGTGCGTAAATCAGCGGACAAATCCATCGTGCGCGTGCGAGCGCGATCATAAACCGGTAAGCCTTCTTTATACATGCCCGCAGTCATTGCACAGAATGACTGTACGGCAAAAAAGTGAGTCGAGCGATCCTGCCCCAATCGCAGGCCAGGTACACGAAGGTCAGTGGCGTTATTAACCGCGTTTGCCTGTTCATTCACACGAACACCTTCGCTATAAAGCCCGTTTCGCTGATACATATGTGTTGACATATGGACCATATGCCCGATACCGGGATTGGCATCTTTTAAATCATTGGCGGCTGCCAACGCCCGGCCTGGTGTACGGGACGCCTCCACGAGATGGATATAGTAGTGCATGATCGCCGGATGCCTATCGTTCTTCAATACAGACTCGCATATGCCAATGAGCTGATTAGTCCAGGGTCTGGCAGAGCCATCGTTTCCCCAGAAGTCCCATTTATGCTCAAGCATAACGGCATCCACATACAAAGATTTGACCTCGTTATCATCTGGATACTTTGAGATCATCCGTTCCAGAGCAGCCGCGTAATTTCGATTCAACTTCTGCCGGTCGGCATTGCTTAAGTCTGTGGAATAGCGCTGAGCCATTGCACCGATCAGGTCTTTCTCTTTCGCGTTAGCCTTGCCTGAAGTTCTCATCATCTCAACAACAATCTCGGGCACATCTTTCGGCATCTTGTAAACAAACATGTTATAGAATGGTCCGCGGGAAAGTGCTTGTCCCCAATACGCCATTGCACATTGTGGATCAAATCTGGCGGCTTCCTTAAACGATGCGAATGATTCCTGAAAATGATAGCCGAAATAAAAGCCGAGGCCCTGATTGAAGTAATACTGTGCGCTATCGCTGGTGGTTGTGATCCGGTAATTTCGCCCACCCCAGCCAGCCAGGGCCTTGATGAATTTTCCATCTTCACCCGGAAATACATCTGCCCCAGGCGCCCCACACATTGCAGGTGTGGCAGGTATCACCGTTTCAATGTCCGTGCGATTCCTTCGGATGTTTGTCCAATCCGCACTCATCAGCAGCATTGTTACGACGAAGCCGGGTACCAGAAGGAAGTAAAATTTTCGCATGGCATTTGGAAGTGTGTGCTTGCAATATACAGGATCAGAGCGCCTGGAAAAACATCCAGGCGCTTTGATTGCGATCATGAGATTTCAGCATGTTTCCAACGCGATGCAACTGAACTGTACTTCTCAGGATTGAATTATCGAGGAGCTTCCCCAATACAGGCTACCGACGATACAGGCTACCGACGGTCGTTAATTTTTTGCACCGTGGCCAATACGATCACAGCGACGGCCATAAATACCAGCGCAATGAAGGAACCCCTCAGCGTAGCGGCAGCAGCTATGAATCCAATGGATGGTGGTCCGACGAGGAAGCCCATGAATCCCAGGGATGACACTGCGGTTATTGCGATACCCGGAGCCATGGTTGTGGATTGTCCGGCGGCGCTGTAAACCATCGGGACGACGGCGGCGACACCCATGCCGACGAGCGCAAATGCTATTACTGTGGGAATATACTGTGGAAACAACACGGCCACCAGCAGCCCCGTTGCAGCAAGTGTTCCACTGAGCTGAAGTGTGCGCTTCAATCCGAAACGTCCTGCGATCGTATCGGCCAGAAAGCGCATGGCAGTCATGGCGATCATAAAAGCTGAATATCCTAATGCCGCCTGATCCTTCACAGCATGAACCACTCTGCTCATGTATACTCCGCTCCAATCGAACATAGCTCCTTCTACCATCATAGAACAGAAAGCGATAAGACCTAAGCCCATCAGTGATTTATCAGGCAGGGCGAGCAGAGCGTGTTTTTCATCCGTGGTGCGATCACGATCGGTGAGAAATCGGGTAGCAAAGACGAGACCGGGGATGAACACGGCAGCTATCCAGATAAAATGGAACAAGGGCCCGATGCCCTGACTGATCATCCATGCACCAATTGCTGCACCCGCAAAACCAGCGAGACTCCATAGTCCGTGAAATGAGGCAAGCAGTCGTTTACCATAAGCCTCTTCGATCGCAACGGCCTGGGTATTCATCGATATGTTCAGCATGTTGGCAAAGAAGCCGAAGAACAACAAGGCTATGGCAATCTGCACACTGGTCGACGCGAGACCAATGCCTATTAATGCGAGACCATAACATGCAGAAGACAATATCACCACCTTCTTGCTGTGCAGGCGGGAGATGAGCCAGCCGGAGAAAGGAAGGGAAATGAAGAAGCCCACGGGTAAGGCAAACAATATGGTACCTAATGCTGCCTCATTCAGTCGCAACTGTTCCTGAATCGTAGGTATTCGCGACGCCCAACTTGCAAAGCACAGGCCATGCAAGAGAAAAAAAACGCTAGAACCTATACGGCGCGACAGCAGCGAGTAGCTGTGTGAATCCGAAGGCTGACTTCCTGAATGCATGCCTGGTGCCGGCACGCTTACCGTGTCAGCATCACTGACGCGTTGATTCTCCGGACCTGTTTTTGATCCGGCATCCTGGGCAGCCAAATTTATCCTGGCATCCGGATTCAGCCGTTCAATATCGCGATTCATTGATTTGCAACTTTATGCAAGCAAAGGAAGCATAATTTGCAATCTTTATGCAATATTTACTTACAAATAGTGACTAATATTGCAGAATATAGCAATGCAGGTCCTTAATATCAAAAGTTTGCCTATGCTTAAGGAAGAGCGGTTTCAGTACATTTTGAGGAAACTAACGCAGGAACAAAAGGTTAACCTTAGTCATCTCAGCAGAGAACTTAATGTCTCGTCGGATACTGTGCGAAGAGATCTCAAGGAACTTACCGGCAAGGGTCTTCTGCAAGCTGTCCGCGGCGGCGCCGTACTGCACTCCCCTACACCTCATCACTTTCAGGACCGGGTCGGCTATCAGGCTGAACAAAAGAAGGCGATCGCTGCAAAGGCGGCGGCCATGATAAAGGGTGATGAAGTGGTAGTGCTCGACAGCGGCACGACCGCCCTGGCGATTGCCAGTTTGCTTCCGAGTGATTTGCGGATAACTGTTGTGACCAATAGCTTCCCCGTTGCGAGTGTATTGGAATCGCATCCTCACATTGAAGTACTTTTCGCCGGAGGCCGCCTGTACAAAAGTGCATTTACGACAACCGGACATGATACCATTCGTTTTTTCCGGAACATAAGGGCAGATATTTACTTTATGGGGATCTGCAGCATCCATCATGCTATCGGAGTAACAACGATTAACTATGAAGAGGCTGAAGTGAAAAAGACAATCGTTGAAGTATCTAAGCACGTGGTTGCCCTCACAACACCTGAACGCATCGGCACCGCAGAAGCGTTTTTCATTTGCCCTATCGAAATGGTCGATTCGATCATTACCGACGACGAAAGTGCAGCCACAGCAAAGGAATTGCTTGCAGGAACAAGTGTCACGATCCTATAAGACGCGGCGCAAAAGGGTCACACCGACAGTCGCGCGCTTTGCGGCAATGGTTACAAATACCTTAGGTTATACGGAATGAAATTGTTAACATTATTCTACCTATCGTTAACAAACCACAAGCACTATGAAAAGATCCTCAAACTTATTCCTGGCTCTCGCGGCAATTGCATTTGTTGTTGCCGGTTGCGGACCAAATGACGAAAAGATCTCAGCCGCAGTTACGGAAGCATTAAAGACAAATCCCGGACTATCGGTCATCAACTCCACCGTTAAAGAGGGTGTAGTTACACTTAGCGGTGAAGTCGAAAGTGATGAACAAAAATCGGCTGCCGAGTCACTGATTGCCGCCGTTAAAGGTGTAAAAAGTGTTACCAACTCGATCACAGTAAAACCGAAAGGTCCTTCTCCTGAAGAATTAAAGAAGTTGGCGGACGACGCATTGACGGCTAAGGTAAATGAGAATTTCGCAACCTATAAGGTTGAAGGCGTGACCGCTACGGTTGCCGATAGTGTGGTGACACTCACCGGCGATATCAAGCGCGCCAATCTGCAGAATGCTATGAAAGCGGCAATGGAATCTGGCGCAAAAAAGGTAGATAACAAATTAACCATAAAGAAATAGCCATGACACTGCAGGAGAAATATAATGCGGTGATCGACATCGCCAGGAACAATAGTGTAGCTAATCTCAAAATAGAACAGCAGGGAAGCGTGCTTCACATTAGCGGCAAGACAAGCGAATCGGTAAAACAGAAGATGTGGGATGCTTATAGCAAGATCGATCCTGACATGCGCGCAGGAGATCTCATGCTGGATGTTGAAGCCGCCGATTTTGACGAAGTATATGAAATCAAAAAGGGAGATAGTCTCAGCAAGATCGCCAAGCAATACGGCACAACCTGGCAGAAAATCCATGAGATGAATAAAGACACCATCAAGAATCCGGATGTTATATTTCCTGGGCAGAAGATTAAGATACCCAAGGGATAATACTTTCGTACGCGCAAACCTATTCTGATGCTTAAGTCTATACGGTTGACTACTAAGTCTGACTCCCCCTTATTGCGACTCGCCGTTGCCCTCCTATTAATTTCTTTTTCAGGACTCATCACTGCGCAGGGTCAGGACCTGAAACAACTGGACGCCTACTACGCAAAAGCCCTCAAGGACTGGAACGTACCCGGCATGAGTGTGGCTATTGTCAAAGACGGAAAGGTCATCTTCGCTAAAGGGTATGGTGTAAAGGAGGCCGGCAAAACTGATCCCACTGATGCCAACACGCTATATGCTATTGCATCGAACAGTAAGGCCTTTACAACTGCCGCCATTGCCATGATGGCGAAAGAGGGGAAGCTTTCGTTCGATGACAAGGTGCGTAAATATCTTCCATACTTCGAGTTGTATGATCCTTTTGTTTCCGCGGATGCGACCATCAGTGATCTTCTTTGTCATCGCGTTGGGTTCAGGACCTTTAGTGGTGATGCGATATGGTATCTTTCAGACGAGCTGACTGCAGAGCAAATCATCCGACGGGCAAAATTTCTCAAGCCTTCCTACCCTTTCCGGGCAGGTTATGGATACTCCAATGTGATGTACATTACTGCGGGCGAGCTTATGAGGACTGTGGCCGGCAAGCCCTGGGGCGAGATTATTCAGGAAAGGATCTTCAATAAGCTTGGCATGGATCGCTCCGTCACATCCAGCAAGTACATAGAGAGCAAGGGCAATTTTGCAACGCCGCACGCACTCGTCGGAGACAAGCACACGGCTATTGCATGGGAAGACTGGGATGCAATTGCTGCCACCGGCGGGATCGTATCGAGCGTGGAAGACATGGGAAAGTGGATGATCTTCAATCTCAATAATGGTATCTGGAAAGGCGACACATTACTTACCACAGCATTGAGGACCAAGCTATGGACGCCTCACAATGTCTTTGCTGTCGACAATACTGATGACAAGTTCGATACCCACTTCGCAGGGTATGGACTCGGCTGGACGCTCGCTGACTACAAAGGTAAGATGCGTGTAGGCCATACGGGAGGATATTCGGGCATGCTATCGCTTGTTACGATGATCCCCGACGAGAAACTGGGCGTGGTGATATTGACAAACGGCATGAAAGGTGGACTCATGCGTGCCATCGGAGATTATACTGTAGACACTTTTCTAAAACAAAAGACAAGGGATTATTCGGCCGAATACCTTGCTGATACCAGGCGCAGGGTTGCCGCGGATACGCGCGTCGCTGATCGTGAAAAGGCGCGCGTAGCGGGAACCAGGCCTTCAGTACCGACCGATCAATATGCCGGCGTGTATTCAGCCGATATCTACGGAAACATCGAAGTAAAAAAAGAAGGTGAAAAGCTTCGCCTTTCCTTCGAACATTCGAAGCGCTTCAATGCGACACTTGAGCACTGGCACTATGACGTGTGGAGAATCAGATGGGATAATGCTGAGCAGCTATCCTGGTTCAGCTTTGGCACGGTCGCCTTTCAACTCGACAACAATCTTAAGGTTAAAGGGTTGGAGTTTGATGTACCGAACGACGATATCTGGTTTGAGGAACTGAAAGGAATTAAAAAGTAAGAATTGAGAATTCGGAATTCCGACGGGCGGTCGTGTCATTGGTGGCGACAGTACTCAACTTTTTGGTTTTCTCCCAACGAAACGAATCACAGAACTCGCTCCCGAGTGATATTGTCCTTCTTCATTCACTACCTCCATTTCTTCCAGTAGGAGAATTTCATATCCAGAGAAGTCGGCAGCAAGTTCGTCTTTTGAAAACAACATATCGACTTCCCTGGGTCCGCCTACTTTTGGATTGGCTTTGATATACTCCAGATGACGCTTGCTAAATGCTTCGAATATAACCGTACCACCTGGCTTAAGGAATGTACTAAGTTTACGGTGAATGGACGACTTTTTATTGGCAAGGAAGTGCGCATAGACGAGACCGATAGCATCAAATGATTCTCTGGGGAAACCAAAATTATCGAGATCGCCTACGAGGTATTCAATTGCGACATCCATTTCATCGGCAAGGCGCAGCGCCTTCGACCTTCCTTCTATGCTTAGGTCGACGGCGGTGACATTCCATCCGAGCGTGGACGCATAAACACCATTACGCCCCTCTCCGTCCGCGGGCATGAGTATAGTGCCTGGAGTTAGTAGTTGGATTTGGTCACGGAAGAAGTCGTTGGGTGCCTTCCCATAAGCAAAGGCTTCATCCCGGTAGCGCTGATCCCACTGTTTCTTATAAGACTCGTCGTTTTGACTCATGATGCAAAGGGGTATGAATTACTATCCTAAAGTGGATAACCCAAAATCTATGTGAACTGGTTCCCGGCTAAGCTAGTTCGGCAGAGTATTTCTTTATTTCGGAATGGCAACATCAAAAGATTGGCAATGCATTGGGTCAGCATGATCTATTCAATTGTCGCATGCTTATAATCACGAACAAAATAAGCTGGTGAGAAAAGTAACATCCTTAATTATTACGAAGCCTTTTTCGCAATACTTGCTTTCAACTGTTCCATCAGATCCATCGGCTTGCGATGCGTCACTTTCATGGCTGCTTCTTTAACCTTACCGCCTTTTGCTTTGGTTTTGATGAATTTCATCAGCGCGGCTGTATAGGTATCTTTGTAATCCGTGATATCAAACTCAGTGGTCAATTGATTGATAAGATTGAGCGCCATTTTCATTTCGTTTGGTTTTGCCTTCGACTTTGGGATCGTGAGCTCAGATGTCTTTCGAATCTCTTCGGCAAATCGGATCTTCTCCAGCAATAAGATGTTCTCGTAGGGCTTAATCACACAGAGCTGCTCTTTGCTCCTAAGAACGAAGCTGCCCACCCCTACCTTTTTACTTTTCTCCAATGCATCGCGTAATAACACATACGCACGTTCGCCACCTTTCGCAGGCTCGAGGTAATACGGAACTTCATAATAAACTGTTCCGATTTCTGATTCGTCGATAAATGCTTCGATGTGAACAGTTTTCGTCTTCTCGGGGCTGGCCTTTTTGAAGTCTTCGTCGTCGAGTATGACGTAATCACCATTCAACTTGTATCCCTTAACGATGTTCTTCCAGTCGATGACTTTACCTGTATCTTCGTTCACGCGCTGATAGTGAATGCGGGCGTGATCCTTTTTGTCCAACATATCAAGATCGAGGCTACTCTCCTGCGACCCGCTGAACAGTTTAACCGGAATATTAACCAAACCAAAGCCGATGGCGCCACTCCAAATTGCTCTCATGTTGTTAGTGTTTTGTTGCTCACTGCTACCGATTCAAACGTCATGCCTGCCGTTGAAAGAGCGGATCGATCATGTTGATGCGGATTAATTTCTACAGAACATGGAAGAAGTTGGCACTACAGGGAAATGTCCCACTGGACACGATAACGCCAGCCCTTTGTGAAATCGAGGTCGTCGTTAAGGAAGTTAAAAAAGCTTGCTTCAGCAGTGAGTTTATTACGGTGTCCTTTGAAGAACCAGTTCAGATCGAACGAGGTTTCCGTCTGAGCGTCGTCCTGAACATTTACCTTGGGACGATATGTTGCGTGTCGCACAGCGACTTCCAAAGGCTTTGGCCACCAACTCAGAGCCTGATGAAACATGTAGCCGGCCTGAACATAGTAGCCGTGTAATAGTGTAGCCTGACCGTCATTTACCTTATCAATAATATTCTTCCAGTGCAGTTCGGACTGCCAGCTGAGACCGCGGTATTTGAATGCCGTTTCAATGTTAAGCTGGTTAACCCGATATTGTCCGGGAACGCCGCTTTCGAATCCTTCGAGCGTTCCCCCGCCAGCCTGAGAAAAGCGCGTATAGGGGCTGCGGTTGGTGACTGCTGCAACAGCAAGAACGGCGGCTGGCTTCAGCGTAATTTCCAGGTCGCTGCCTTCGAACTCCATTTCCCGTCCCAGAAGGTTCCATTGGAGGCGGCCGAAATACATAAGATTGCTATCGTCATTCCTCGTGTTGCCGCGCCCGGTTCCGGTGAGCACTGCGGCCCAATAGTTGAAATCGGCAATGCCATTGCCTTTGAGATGGCCGTATACCGTTACCCCCTGTTGGCGATCAACCGTAAAGGCACGGTTAATAAGGGATCGTTCGATCAACTGCTGCTCGCCACTGCTGATGTATCGTTCGCGCGTGAATTCAACCTTCCACTGACCAAATTTGAAGTTTAACCATTCCCATTTCTCAATCATGATACGAAAGTCAAGAAGGTTCGACTGTGACAGTTCATACTCGAAATTGTAGCCGAGCCATGGCCTGAAAGCGTGACCGCCAATCTTGAGACGTGCACGGTTAATCTTAAAAACCGGAGTCGGATCGCCAATAAAATCATCATAGGTAATGGGATCCGTATCAGCAGGTGTTGCAAATCGGAATTGAAGCCTACCCTGGATTTGCAAAAGGAAGTTGTTGTCGAGGGTTTTCATCTCGAAGCCCTTGTCGCCATATCTAACAACTGCGCGACTGGAGTCGGTGGCCTGAGCAAACGTCTCCTTCCATTGACTGATGCCAACGATCACAGAAACCAGGATGGCAACACGAAGCGAATATAGGCCTCTTGATGTCATTGAACGGAAGCTTGAGATTTACTAAAATAAAGAATTACGATTTAAGAATGCAGTTGAGCATGAACAATTAGAATGCCTGAATTCATCTGCACTTCAAACCGTCGGGATCCTTATGGTAATTCTTTAGGCGGTAGCGAAACATAATCCCGGTCTGATTAGTATTGTTGAAATCCAAATGATCCAAATCATGAGCAAGCCGGCCCTGGTAATCCTCTTTTCAATAGCCCCACTATTGAACCTATCGATTACTCATGCACAAGACCTTAACAAAGACGTCGATCGTTATCGCAAGGGTGAACTTGTGATTAAAGCAAAGGCGGGAGCCAGAGTCACCGTCGAGCAGGTTCGACACAAGTTTTGGTTTGGTGCGGCAATCAGCAACCGCTTTGTCGATGGCAGTATGTCAGCGGCCGATAAGGCGCAATACGAACGGAAGTTTCTGGAGAACTTCAACTCGGCAGTGACCGAGAACGCGGTAAAGTGGCTTAGCATGGAGCGCGAACAGGGGAAAGTTATTTACAGCGTAGTCGATAGCATGCTTTCGTGGACTGACCGGCATGATATTCCGCTTCGTGGACATAATCTCTTCTGGGGGATCGACAAATTTGTGCAGCCCTGGCTAAAGGAAATGAATGACGACGATCTGCGCGCGACGCTACAACGTCGGGCCGAAAGCGTTACCAGTCGTTATCGCGGGAGGTTCGCAGAATACGATCTGAACAACGAGATGATCCATGGCAACTTTTATGAGCAGCGATTGGGGCCCGGCATAACGAAAGATATGGTGACGTGGGTGCACAACGCTGACGCTGGAGCAAAGCTGTTTCTCAACGACTACGATATCACT
>Ga0247822_10000750_pt1 | contig 18382 bp, 14 predicted proteins | sample 13C_Cellulose_Da_FD_192423 | JGI IMG/M metagenome (GOLD analysis project Ga0247822, IMG submission 192423) | Soil microbial communities from agricultural site in Penn Yan, New York, United States - 13C_Cellulose_Day30 | ecosystem: Environmental > Terrestrial > Soil > Agricultural land | place...
GCCCCGATGCGCGCACGCACCGCCTCGGCCGCGGCGAGCACGGCGCGCGGGCAGCCGCCGTACGAGCCATGGTTCAGGTGCAGCACGCCCGGATCGAGCGCCCACCGTTCGATCGGGGAAGCCGGCGCGTCGAGGCTCGGATCCATCGCCGCATCTTAGCTGGTGACAGCCTCGTGACTTCGTGTATACTGGACACTATGAATGAATACGCGCGGGGATGTCTGCTGGGGCTCGCCGTCGGGGATGCGCTGGGAACGACGTTCGAGTTCGACCGGATCGACCAGCCCGCGTATCCAACGCTGGCGACCGGGCCCGCGACCGACGTGGTCGGCGGCGGGCCGTTCGACCTCGATGCCGGCCAGGTCACCGACGACACCCAGCTGGCGGTGTGCCTGGCACGGAGCCTGGCCGAGCGCGGCCGCTTCGAGCTCGCCGATGTCGCGAGTCGCTACGTCGCGTGGACGAGCGAGGCGTTCGATATCGGCAACCAGACCGGAGCATCGCTGCGGCGGATCGAGGAGGGCACGCCCATCCTGGAGGCGAGCTTCGGGGTGTGGCGCGCGAGTGGGCGTCGCGCGGCCGGCAACGGCTCGCTCATGCGGGCCGCGCCGCTCGCGATCGCCTTGCGCGATGACCCCGACGCGCTCGTCGATGCCGCGTTGCGCGAGTCGATGATCACGCACGCCGATCCGCGCTGCGCGATCGCGTGCGCGGCGTTCGATCGCGCGATCGCGGTCGTGCTCGACCTGACGCGGACGGACCCGCGCATCCGCGGCCGCTGGATGCAGGATGCCGCCCGAGCGGCGCTGGCGCCGGCCGCGGAGCGCCTGCATGCGATGTGGCGCGAGCACGCGGATGCAGACGCCGACGATCATGCCGCGATCGATCGCGCGGTCGACGAGATCGCCGCCGACCTGAACGCGGCGGTTGCCGACGAGCCCGGCGTGTACACCGAGGAGCTGCACCTGTATCGCACCGCCGGCTTCGTGCGCGTCGCGCTGCGGCTCGCGTTCTGGCACGCGGTGCATACGCCGAGCTGGCGCGATGCGGTCGTCGATGTCGCGAGCCGCGGCGGGGATGCGGATACGAACGCCGCGATCGTCGGGGCGTTACTCGGCGCGCGCGATGGCGAGCACGCGATTCCCCACGCGTGGCGCGAACGCGTGCTCGCGGCGCGGCAGCGCGGATCCGATGCGTGGGCCGAGGCGCATCATCCGCGTCACCTGCTCGCGATCGAGTGAGCGGAGCGATCTCCGGGGATCTGCCCTGGCGTGCGTCTCCGTCGAGGAACGGTGCAGTTGGCGTAGATTGACCGCGTGATCGATCAAGCTCGCGTGCGCGTCGGACAGTGGAAGTCGTCGTTGGTCGATAACCCGGTGCTCCTCGACGTCGACGAGGCGAGCTCGCTGGCGCTGCCCGGCGTGGAGCCCGAGGAGCTCGTCGCCGCGCTCGTCGGTGGCGCGGCGCTCGCCTTCGAGGCGGGCGTCGACGGCTCCGTCGCGACGGGCTGGCTGCGCATCGCCCTGCCGACGCCGGAGCTCGAGCGCAGGCTCGCGCGGATGCGGCGTGCGGCGCGCTCGCAGCTCGTCGAGACCGGCACGCACACGCTGTGGATCGCGCTCGGGCTGCTCGCGTGGACCGATGGTGACGTGGTTCGCCGGGCGCCGCTCGCGCTGTTGCCGGTCGAGCTCGAGCGCGCAGCCGGTGGGGGCGTGCGCCTCGTCGCGATCGAGGGCGCCGGGCTGCGCCTCAACGACGCGCTCGTCGAGAAGCTGCGCGAGATGTTCGAGCTCGTCGTGCCCGCGAGCGATGGTCCGCTGGAGCTCGCCGCGCTGCTCGAGTTGGCGCGCGGTCTCGCTCTGACACGCCCGGGCTGGAGCGTGGAGCCCGTAGCGCGACTGGGGCTCTACTCGCTCGCGGGCGTCACGCTTGCGCGCGACCTCACGGCGATCGATGCCGCAGCGCCCGTGGTGGCGCACCTCGCCGGGGCGACCGGGACGTTCGCGCAGCCGTCGATCGCGGCCGCCGAGGCGGTGACACGGCCGCGCGCGACCGCCGACGTGCTCGCTCCGCTCGACGCGGACGCCGGTCAGCTCGCCGCGGTCGCGGCCGCCGCGTCGGGCGCGAGCTTCGTGCTCGCGGGGCCGCCGGGCACCGGCAAGTCGCAGACGATCGCCAACCTGATCGCGCACTGCGCGAGCACGGGCAAGTGCGTGCTGTTCGTCGCGCCGCGCCGCGCGTCCCTCGAGGTCGTGCAGCAGCGGCTCGCTGCCGTCGGTCTCGGCGAGTTCTGCCTGCCTCTGCACGCGCCGGACGCAGCGCGTGGTGCCGCACTCGCGCAGCTCGGCCGCGTCCTCGAGCGTGCCTTCCGGCCCGCGGCGGGCGCTGCCACCGATGACGCACGACTCGCCGAGCTGCGCAGCGCGCTCGACGCCCACGTGGCGGCGCTCCACAAGGTCGGTCCCTTCGGCCGTTCGCTGCACGACGTGATCGGCCGGTTGATCGAGCTCCGCACCACGCCGCGCGCGGCGCTCGCCGAGCGCGATGCCGTCGCGCTCGACCGCGTGACCTACGAGCGGCGGCGTGCCGCGGTGGCACGGCTGGCCGAAGCGGCGGTCCCTGTCGAGCCGGTCACCACGCATCCGTGGCGCGTGTCGACGCTCGACCCCGCCGCGTTCGGCGCGGTGGACGAGGGCAGGCAGCGCGTGCTCGGCGCACTCGACGAGCTCGCCGAGGCGACGGCGACCCTCGCGGCGGCGGTCGCCGAGGTCGTCGCGCTCGTGCCCGGGCTGGTCGCGCGCACGCGCCCGCAGCTCGCGGCGCTCGGTGCGCTCGCGGCGCTCGCCGCGGCCACGCCGCGCCCCGGTGCGGAGCTGTTGACCAACATCCGCGGCGGCAAGGGCGAGGACATCGCCGAGCGCATCGCGCTGATCCGCGCGCGCGGCAACGGTTCGATCGAGGTGCCGCGCGATCCGCTCGCGTTCCTCGCGCTCGCCGCGAAGCACCGCACGCTCGCAGATGAGGTCGCCGAGCGATTCACCGACGCCGTCGACATGCTCGACGTGTCCGCGCTGTGGGCGCAGCTCCGCAAGTGGACGTCGATCTCGACCTTTGGTATGGCCCCGCTGCGCTACGTCGCGCTCCGCACCGCTCGTGCCGACGTCAAAGCGGCCGCGATCCCGGGCGAGCTCGCGACCGACGGAGCGATGCTGGAGGCGCTCGAAGCGGCGATCGCCGAGCGCGCGTGTCGCGCGGCCCTGACCGCCGCGGCCGAGCCCGCGCGCCGCTGGTTCGGCGAGCTCGGTGGCGATCCGCTGCACCTCGATCTCGCGAAGGTCGAGGCCGCGGTCGCATGGGCCGGCGAGCTGCGCAAGGCGTTCGACGCCGTCGATGTGACGGGCGGCGAGGCGGGACGCACGGCGGCGTGGCGTGCGCTGGTCGCGCAGGTCGCGGCGACGCCCGCGGTCACCACCGGTGACGCCACGGGCAGCGGCGACGCCTCGGCGTTCGCGCTGCTCGCTTCGACGGTCGCGCGCTGGATCCCGGCGCTATCGCAGCTCGCGTCCGCGGTCGGCATCGATGCGTCGATCCTCGGCGCGGGCGACGATCTCGTCAGCGCGTTGCGCGAGCGCATCGACGCGATGCGCGCCGCGGTCGACTCGCTCCAGGCGTGGGTCGCATTCCACGCGGCGCGCCACGCCGCGCGCGCGGCAGGTGTCGAGCCCGCCGTCCTCGCGATCGAGCACGGGGACCTCGGCGCCGAGGAGCTCGCACTCGCGTGGGAGCGCGCGACGCTGCTCGCGTGGATGGAGGCGGAGCTGGCCGAGGCACCCGCGCTGGCACAGTTCCATGGCGCGGCGCATCACGCGCACGTGTCCGCGTTCGCGGATCTCGATCGCGGTGCGCTCGCGCTCGCCCGCGCCCGTGCCCTCGTGCGGCTCGCGGAGCGCGTGCCACGGCCCGTCGTCGATCCTCACGCCAAGGACGGCGGCGGAGAGGTCGGCCTGCTTCTCAGCGAGGTCCGCCGTGCGCGCACGGCCGGCGGCGCCGCGACGACGCCGTTGCGTTCGTTGCTCGCGCAGCTGCCCACGCTCCTGCCCAAGCTCGCGCCGTGCGTCGTGGCCACGCCGGGCGCGCTAGCCGAGCACCTCGATCCGGCGCTTCCCGCGTTCGACCTCGTCGTGATCGATGACGCACACGAGCTGCCGCTGGCCTCGGCGATCGGTGCGCTCGCACGCGGGCGCGCTGCCGTCGTCGTCGGTGATCCATGGTGCCTCGATACCGCAGCCGGTGCGGCGAGCCTCCTCGCGGCGGCGAGCGACGCGCGGCTCCCCGTCCTGCGCCTCGGATGGCACTACCGCAGCAAGCACGAGGACCTGATCGCGTTCGCGAACGCGCGCCTCGGCGGCGAGCTACAGGTGCTGCCCGCGGCCGCGCCGTCGGCGGAGCTCGGGATCAGTCTGCGCCGGCTCGCTCCTGACGAGCTCGTCGCCGATGTGCTCGCGCGGCTGCGCGATCCGATGCAGCGGACGCGCTCGCTCGGCGTCGTCACGCTGACGGCCGGGCTGCGCGACCAGCTCGACACCGCGATCGAAGCAGCGCGCGCGACGGACCCCGAGCTCGACACCGCGCTCGATGCCCTGGTCGAGCCGCTGCTCGTGCGTGACCTCGCGAGCCTCGGCGCCGAGGAGCGCGACGTCGTGCTCCTCGTGACGGCGCACGAGTCACCTGACGGTCCCGTCGACGCGATCGACGACCGCAAGCTGTTGCTCGCGACGGCCACCGCGCGCGAGCAGCTGATCGTCGTCGCGGACGCGTCGGTGCACGAGCCCGCGGGCACGCTCGGCGAGCTGCTCGCGTTCGCGGCCGCGGGTGGTGGCGCGGGGCGACCGACCGACGACGCCGTCCCGGCGAGCCCGATCATCGCGGCCATCGCGCGCGCGCTCGGCGAGCGCGGCTGGACGGTGCGCCACCAGGTCGGCGTCGGGCACTACAAGCTCGACCTCGCCGTCGTCGATCCGAACGCCCCCGATCGCTACGTCCTCGCGATCGAGCACGACGGCGCCGCCTACGCGAGCGCCCCCGCCGCGCGCGACCGCGATCGCCTGCGCCCGCAGGTCCTGGCGCAGCTCGGGTGGCGCCTGCATCGGATCTGGGGGCTCGACTGGTGGGCGGACCCGGAGCGCGAGATCCAGCGCGCGCACGGGGCGATCGTCGCGGCGGTCGCGGCGAGCCGCCAGCGCCGCACGACGCTGACCACACCGGTCGCCGCGGCGTCGAGCGTGCGGACGCGGAGCCCACGCCAGAGCGCACAGGTCGGGCATCTCGCGACGGGCTCGGCGCCGGTCACGCGGTCGCGCGCGGACACGCCCGCCGGGGTCGCGCTCGCCGCTGGCTCCGGTCCCACCGCCGCGGTGCCCCTGGCCGCGTACGACAAGCCGACGACGCCCACGCGCGTGCCGCGCGGCGCGATCGCGATCGGTCCGTACACCGCGGCCGCGATTCCGGCGGGCCGCCGCACGCCCGATGATCTGTTCGCGCCGCGGCACCTCGCCGAGCTCGGCAAGGTCGTCGAGCAAGTGCTCGCCGCCGAGGCGCCGATGCACGTCGATCTGCTCGCGCGCCGCGTCGGGGGCTACTTCGGCATCGGCCGTGTCACGCAGCGCGTCGGCGATCAGATCCGGCGGGTGCTCGAGGGCCGCGGCAAGTGGGGCGACGAGGACCAGATCGTGTGGCGCCTCGATCAGGATCCGAACATGGTGCCGGCGGTCCGCGTCGCCGGGCACGGCGGGGCAGGGCGCCGCGAGATCGACCAGGTCCCGCTCTCCGAGCTGGCATCAGCCGCGCGCATCGTCGTCGAGCGTGCGTCCGGAATCGCGACGACGGATCTGATTCGCGACGCGGCGAGACTGCTCGGGTTCGCGCGGTTGACCGACCCCGTGATCTCGCGCGTCACCGTCGGCGTGCAGCTCGCCATCGCGCGCGAGCTGATCCGCCTCTCGGACGGCAAGGCGCTGGTGCCCGCCGGCTGACGTCCAGTCGGGCGCACGCACGTACTTCACCAGGCCCGCCCAGAACCCTGCCGCGTGGGATGCGTGCAGGACGGGGAAGATCCGCCACACGGTCGACACGCCGCCGGCACCGAGCCCGCGGCCCACGCGCACGGCCTCGGCGCCGGTCGCGAGCGCGTAGCTCGCGAACACGATCGGTGCGAGCGGCCACAGCGGCGGCAGCAGCACCGTCGCTACGGCGCCGGTCATCACGAGGAACGGGATCAGCGGGCGCAGCCGCGGGAACCGCCCGAGCTTGAGCAACGTCCGCGCGCGTCCCTTGCCGTACCGGAAGTACTGCGTCGCGAGCGCGGCGAACGAGTCGCGCGGGAAGTAATGCACGACCACGTCGCGCGCCAAGAAGATCTTCCCCCCCGCCTCGAGGATGCGCTGGTTGAGCTCGGAGTCCTCGTTCGTGATCGCGTTCGGATCCCACATGCCGACGTTCGCGAACACCCGGCGCCGGAAGGCGCCGAGGAACACCGTGTCGACGAAGCCCTCGCGGTCGGGTGCGCGATATGCCACGCCACCCGTGCCGAGCGGGCTCGCGAGCGCCGCGCACACCGCGCGCTGGAATGGCGTTCGGGCGCGCGCGCGCTGCGCTCCGCCCACGTTGTCGGCCCCGGTCCGCGCGAGCGCCTCGACGCAACGCCGCACGTAATCGGGCGCGTACTCGCAATGCACGTCCATCCGCACGATCACCTCACCGCGCGCTCGCGCGACCAGCTCGCACAGTCCGGCGGCCTGCAATCGGCGCGGATTGTCGATCACGCGGATGCGCGGATCCGTCGCGGCGAGGCGCGCGAGGATGTCGCGCGTTTGATCGGTCGAGCGTCCATCGGCGACCAAGATCTCGACGAGCTCCCGTGGGTAGTCCTGCGCTTGCACGCTCGCGATGCAGGCCTCGACGTAGCGCTCTTCATTGAAGGCGGGCATCGCGATCGTCACGCGGGGCTTCCACGACATCGTGCCGTGCCCTTCGTGCAACGTAGATGCCGGCGCCCAGCACGAGCGCGCCGCCGGCCGCGGCGAGTGGGCGTAGGGGCTCGCCCCAGACGAGCGCGCCGATCGCGACCGCGACGATCGGCTCGGCGAACGTGAGGACCGCCGCACGCGCCGCGCCGATGCGCACGAGGCCGATCGCGAACACGATGCCCGAACCCGCGCCGATCGTGATCGCACCGAGCGCGAGCAACCCGAGGTCACGCGCTTCGACCACGCTGGCGTGCTCGATGAGGAACGGCGCGGTCACCAGCGCCGCGAGCAGCGAGTGATACGCCATCGCGCGCGACGCCCCGATGCGCACGGCGAGCCGCCGCACCGTGAACGTGTTGCCCGCATAGCACACCGCCGATGCGAGCCCGAGCAGCGCGCCGGTCACCGCGCCGTCGGCCGGCGCGCGCCACGGCTCGAGCACGATCACGAGGCCCGCGAGCGCGACCCCCGCCGCCGGCCGGGCGCCCGGGCTCGCCGTCCCATCGATCCGGGGCGCCGCGAGCGCGATCAGGATCGGCGCCACGTAGTGCGTGAGCACGGCGATCGCGACGCTGGTCTTGGCGAGCGCGCCGAAGAACGTCACCAGATTCAGCACATCGAACACGGTGTTCGCGAGCAGCAAGCCGATCGTCGCGCGGTCCCACCGCGCACGCGGCGCCATCATCGCGAGCGGCAGCGGCGCCAGCGCCATCACGATGAACACGATCGGCGTGGTCACCGTCGACGGCAGCCCGGTCGGCCGCAGGAACAGGCTCCACGTGCCCCACGAGGCCGCGGCGAGCGTGACCATGACCAGGCCGGCGAGCACGGCCCGCGACTGTAGCTGCAGATCGAGATCGATCGGCGGTGCTACGGTGACGTCGGTGGAGCAGGAAGCCTTCCTCCGACGCTTTCACGCCGCGCACCCGGGCGCCACCTCGCATGCCCTCGCGCGCACCGGCTGTTACGCGCGCTTCGCCGCCCGCATCCCGCTCACCGCCCGCGTCCTCGATCTCGCCAGCGGCGACGGACCACTGCTCGCGCACCTTCCACCCAGCGCGATCGGCCTCGATATCTCGCTCCCCGATCTGCGTGGCGCGCCCGCCGGTGCCCGCGTGGTGCAGGGCAGGGCGCAGGCGCTGCCGTTCACCGACGGCGCGTTCGACGTCGTGGCCTGTCACCTCGCGTTCATGCTGTTCGGCGAGCTCGATCACGTCGTCGCCGAGCTCCGCCGCGTGCTCGTACCCGGTGGCCGCTTCCTCGCGCTCCTCGGTGGCGGCCCCACCGCCGACGGCGACGACGCCTTCCATCGGTTTCTCGCGCTGCTCGCGCCTCATGGCCGCGCCGCGCCTCGGTTCGGCGATCCGCGCGCACGCTCGGAGGCGGGCTGGCGCGACCTGTTCTCCGCGGAGAACGGCTGGGGCCCGATCGCATTCGAGCGCTGGGAGGTCGACGCGAGCGGCACCTTCGACGAAGTCTGGGCGTTCCTCGGCGCGAGCTACCAGCTACCCGCCGCGCATGCCCCGGCGATCCGCGCCGCGCTCGCCGCGCAGTACGCACCTGCCGCGCGCGTCCCGTGCACGATCGTGACGTGGTTCGCGCAGGCGGCTCACGCGCCCTCTACGCGAACTCGCCCCCTACGCGAGACGCCGTCTCTGATCTGAATCGGGTCCGTACATTGTCTTCACGCCGTCAGTGCGCTGTCAGTACGAGCTCGACGATGTCCATAGGCGCTGCCCGAGCGAGCGGGCGGCGGTACGTCGGCGCTGGTGCTGCCTCGTATCGACGTTGTCATTCCATCGTCAGTACATTGTCCGTTCCGGTTTCGAATCGAGAAAGCCCGTTGCTGGTATCGGGGCATGGGGCGACTTCGGTGTGTCCGGCATCCGGACAAGCGGGGAAGGGAAGCGGCGAAACCGTCAGAGCCAGCGGCTATTGGTCGCCGATGCGAAAGCGACTCACGCGCAACGGCAATAGCCTCGCACTCGTGATCGACAAGCCGCTCCGGCACCTGCTTCACATCGGGCCGGAGCGACTTGTCGACCTCAGCTTCGACGGGCGAAGTCTCATCGTCACGCCGGTGGACGCGCGCTCGAAGCCTCCCAGGCGAACGGCAGCGGTGCAACGTGAGCAGGCAAGCGGTCCCGTGAATGTGGTGGACGATGACCAGCTCACGCTGGACGAAGCGCGCGAGGCGCCGGCCGTGATCGCGCGCCTGACGAACGAGTGGGGGATGGGGGAGGAGTCGTTCGCTCGGCTCGCCGACGTGAAGCCGCGTCTGGGTGCGTATTTCGCACGCGTAAATGGCGGCGACGACCGATTCCAGGGCGCTTCTGGCGCAGGGATGCGGGCAACCGTGCGGCGCTTGGGGGCTCTCCTTCAGATCCTGGACGAGGGCGCCCCATGGGAGCACGCGATGGTCGAGGTGCTGCGGCGGAGTCCGCGGCTCACCGCAGGTTAGTTGGCGTTGCCGCAGGCGAGGAATGCGTCGCGCGTGGTCGCGGTACGCGCGCACGTCGCGCCGGCCTCGCGCACGAGGCCTCGCTCGACGCACCACGGTCGCATCGACGCACGAGCGTCATGTAACGATCGAGCAGCGGCTCACAGGTGTCGCGATTGTCATCGCGCTCGTACTCGGCGAGATACAGCGCTCGCACCTCCAGGCGGCGAGCTCAGACGTTGAACAGGAAGTGCATGATGTCGCCGTCCTGGACGACGTACTCCTTGCCTTCCATGCGCAGCTTGCCGGCGGCCTTGATCGCGGCTTCGCTGTGGTGCTGCTCGAGGTCCGCGAGCGAGTAGACCTGGGCGCGGATGAAGCCCTTCTCGAAGTCGGTGTGGATCACGCCCGCGGCCTCGGGGGCGGTGGCGCCATGCTTGACCGTCCAGGCGCGCACTTCCTTCTCGCCGGCCGTGAAGTACGACTGCAGGCCGAGGAGGCGGTAGCACTCGCGCGCGAGGGTGGCGAGCGCGGGCTCGGTCAGGCCGTAAGACGCGAGGAGCTCGGCGCGATCGCCTTCCGCGAGCTCGGCGAGCTCGGCCTCGACCTTGCCGCACAGGATGACGACGCCGGCGCCTTCGCGCTTCGCGCGCTCGCGGACGGAGTCGCTCCATGCGTTGCCGTTGGGGAGGTCGCCTTCCCCGACGTTGCAGCAGTAGAGGACGGGCTTGGCGGTGAGGAGGCCGAACGTCGCGACCTGCTTCTGCTCGTCGTCGGTGAGCTGGAGGGTGCGCGCGGCCTTGCCGGCCTGCAGGTGGTTGAACACCTTCTCGGCGAGCGCGAGCTCGGCCTTGCCTTCCTTGCTGCCGGTCTTCGCGGTGCCCGACGCCTTCTTCACGCGCTTCTCCGCGGTCTCGACGTCGGCGAGCGCGAGCTCGAGCTCGATCACGTCGATGTCGCGCATGGGATCGACGGAGCCCGCGACGTGGATGACGTTGGGATCGTCGAAGCAGCGGACCATCATCAGGATGGCCTGGGTCTCGCGGATGTTGGCGAGGAACTTGTTGCCGAGGCCTTCCCCCTGCGACGCGCCCTTCACCAGGCCGGCGATGTCGACGATCTCGACGATCGCCGGGATGACCTTCTGCGGCGGGATGTACTTGGTGATGAGCTTCAGCCGCTCGTCGGGGACGGGGACGACGCCGACGTTGGGATCGATCGTGCAGAAGGGGTAGTTCGCCGCCTCTGCCTTTCCCGCCGTGAGCGCATTGAACACCGTGCTCTTGCCCACATTAGGGAGGCCTACGATCCCGACGGAGAGTGCCATGAGGGGCCATGCCTACCCCACACCCGCGCGGGCTGGCAAGGGTATGGCAAGCTCGCGGCATGCCACGCGCCCTCATTGCCGCCGCGGTGGTGGCCGCCGCGGCCTGCGGAGACAACCTTTCGGGGGCGGATGCGGACATCTTGGACCGCCTGAACGCGCTGCCGGGCGTCTCCGCCGTCCAGGCGTCGACCGATCTCCAGGGCTACTCGTTCTTCGAGCTGCGGTTCTCGCAGCCGGTCGACCACGACGCCGGCGGCGGGCCGACGTTCGAGCAGACGGTGTCGCTGCTGCACCGAGAGACGAGCCAGCCGCTGGTGGTGTTCACGACCGGCTACTGGGACTACTACCGCGATACGCCGACCGAGCTCGCGCGGCTGCTCGGCGCGAACCAGATCTCGATCGAGCACCGCTACTTCGGAGACTCGCGACCGGAGCCCGCCGACTGGTCGAAGCTAACGATCGCCCAGATGGCCGCCGACGAGCACGCCATCATCAGCGCGCTGCGCACGGTGTACGAGGGTGCGTTCGTGACGACGGGCGGCTCCAAGGGCGGGATGACCGCCGTCTATCACCGCCGGTTCTATCCCGACGATGTCGACGCGACGGTGCCGTACGTCGCGCCGCTCTCGCTGGGCGCGCCCGATGCTCGCTACGCGCCGTTCGTCGACACGCTCGGCCCGCCCGCGTGCCGCCAGGCCGTGCGCGACGTCGCGACGGAGATGCTGGCGAACCGCCGCGCCGCGCTGGTCGCCAGGGCCACGGCGCAAGCGGCGTCCGAGGGGCACGCGTACACGCGCATCGCGCTCGGGCCCGCGGTCGAGTCCGCGATCGTCAGCCTCGAGTGGGCGTTCTGGCAGTACCACGGCGTCGACGCGTGCGACGGTGTCCCCGTGGTCGCCGCCAGCGACGACGCGCTCTGGAGCTTCCTCGACGAGATCTCGCCGCCGAGCGATAGCGATGACGAGCAGATCGCCGCCTTCGAGGCCTACTACTACCAGGCATACGCGCAGCTCGGATATCCGGACGCCGGCGCCGCGTACCTCGACGCTCATCTCGTGTACACGGATGCCGACTACGATGGCGGGCTGCCCACGGCCGTGCCTGCGTACGACGACGGCGCCGCGATGCGCGATATCGACGACTGGGTGCAACAGGAAGGGAGTCGCCTGCTGTTCGTGTACGGCGAGTGGGACCCGTGGACGGGCGGCAAGTTCTCGCTGGGGCAGGCGGCCGATTCGCTGCTGCTGACGCAGCCCCAGGGAACGCACGGGGCGCGGATCACGCGGCTCTCCGACGCGGATGCGGACGCCGCGATGGAGAAGCTCACGGCATGGACCGGCATCGCGCTGGCGTCGTCACGCGCGCGCTCGCGGGAGCTCGACCTCGATCTTCTCTCCAGGCCCGCGCTCCGCGAGCCGCGCGTCCCGCCGGCGATGCAGCGCATGCTGCGGGCTCGTGCGAGGATCGTGCGATGAGCGAACGTCGCGTCGTCCTCGTCACCGGCTCCACCGACGGCATCGGCCGCGCGACGGCGCGTGCGCTCGCCGCCGCAGGCGTGAAGGTCCTCGTCCACGGGCGCAGCAAGCCCAAGGTCGAGGCCACGCTCGCCGAGCTGCGCGCCGAGCTGCCGGGCGCGGAGCTCGAGGGGGTCTCGTTCGACCTCGGCTCGCTGGCGTCCGTGCGCAAGGGCGCCGAGCAGGTGCTCGCGCGTGCGCCCGCGCTGCACGTGCTGATCAACAATGCCGGCATCGTCACCGACGAGTGCGTGGTCAACGAGGATGGCATCGAGCTCACGTTCGCGGTCAACCATGTCGGGCCGTTCTTGCTTACCGAGCTGCTCGCGCCGCGGCTCGAGGCGAGCGCCACGCAGCAGGCGTCGCGCGTGATCAACCTGGCTTCGATCGCACACACGCGCGGCCGCCTGCAGCTCGACGATCTGACCCTGGGCCGAGCGTGGTCGGGCTATGCGGCCTACGCTCAGGCCAAGCTCGCCAGCGTGATGCACGTGATCGAGCTCGCCGCGCGCCGGGATCCGGCGAAGCTCGTCGCGTACGCCCTGCACCCCGGCGTGATCGCGACCAAGCTGCTGCGCCAGGGCTGGGGACCGATCCAGGCCGCCTCGGTCGAGACCGGGGCACGCAACACCATGCGGCTCGCGACCGGCGAGGTCGTCGAACCATCGGGCACGTACTTCTCGGAAGCCACGCCCACGCCGCCGGCGGCCGCCGCCCGCGATGCGTCTGCGCGCGAGGCGCTGTGGCACGCGTCGCTGCGGCTCGCGCGCGTCTAAAGGCTGTCCCGAGCGTGCTACGCTGGTGGCGTGACGGCGAAGAAGATCCTGGTCGTCGAGGATGACCCCGTCAATCAGATGATCCTCTCCGATTTCCTCGCGGCCAACGGCTACCAGACCATCGCGGCCGGGTCGGGGCCCGAGGGCATCGAGCGGTTCGAGCGCGAGCGCCCGGACCTGCTACTCGTCGATGTCCAGCTGCCGCGCAAGAACGGCTTCGAGCTCGTGCGCGAGATCAAGGGCCGGCCCGAGGGCAAGACCATCCCGATCGTGCTGATGAGCGCCGTCTATACCCACGAGGATCAGTCGAACCGCACGATCCAGCTCGGCACGCTCGCCGACGGTTACCTGAGCAAGCCCTTCGATCTCGTCGAGCTGCTGACCACGGTGCGCGAGCTGTTGCGCGAGCGCTGAGATGCCAGCCAGTCGGGTCGCACGCGCGATCGCCGAGATGTCGACGCCGGCCAATCGGCCGAAGCTGTGGTTCGGCATCTGGAGCGGCTTTGCGATCGCGATCGGGTTCGGCCTGCTCGCGCTGCTCGCCGCGTTCTTCCATCTGACGCCGTGGAAGTGGGCGTACATCACGCTGGTCTCGGTCAAGCTGCTGACCAACTCCGTCGCGTGGCTCGCGCTGTCGCGTGATCGCTACGTGATGGAGACGCAGGGGATCAACACGTGCGCGGACGTCGTGCTGCTCACCGCGGCGATCTACTTCACCGGCGGTCCTTACAGCCCCCTGTTGCCGACGTACGTGATCGTCATCGCGGTGATGTCGCTGCTGACCAACCTCACCATCACCATCATCATGGCGCTGTTCACGGTGGCGTCGTTCGCGGCGATGCTGATCCTGATGGCGACGGGCACGCTGCCGCCGACGCCGGTCCCGGGGGCGCCGGGCGAGACGCCGACCATCGGGTACACGATCACCGCGATCGGCTACTGCGCACTCGTCATCGGCGTGCCCGCGGCTTTCTCCGCGGCGACGCTGCGCCTGCTGCGAGCGAAGGAGGCCGACCTCGAGCGTCGCACCGCGCAGCTGATCGAGACCGCCGCGCAGCGCAGTCAGTTCGTCGCATCGATGACGCACGAGCTGCGCACGCCGATCCACGGCGTGCAGGGCCTCGCCGACGTGATCGCCGCGGGCGTGTACGGCCCGGTCACCGAGAAGCAGAAGGAGGCGTGCGGCGCGATCAAGCGCAGCGCGCAGAACCTCCTCCAGCTGGTCGACGACGTCCTGCAGCTCAGCCGCGCCGAGGCCGGCAAGATCGATGCGCACGGCGGCCCCGTCGATATCACCGCGCTCGTCGAGCGTGTGACCTCGTCGGTGTCGTGGATGGTCGGCACGAAGAAGCTGAACCTCGAGGTCGAGGTCGCGCCGGACCTGCCCATCGTGCAGTCCGACGAACGATGGCTCGCGCACGTGCTGGTGAACCTGATCGCCAATGCGATCAAGTTCACCTCGGAAGGCGGCTACGTCGTCGTGCGCGCCATGCGCTGCGAAGGCGGGGTCGCGCTGAGCGTGCAGGACACCGGCATCGGGATCCCCGAGAAGGATCGCGAGCGGATCTTCGACGCCTACCGCCAGCTCGAGCGCGGTGACGAGAAGGGCTACGGCGGCGTCGGCCTCGGCCTCGCGCTGGTCAAGCAGCTCGCGACGCTGCTCGCCGTCGAGGTCGAGCTCGAGTCAGCGGTGGGGACGGGCTCGACGTTCCGCGTGATCGTCCCGCTCGCGTGGCGCGGGCGCAGCACGACGCGGATCAGCGTCCCGGCACCGCCTGCGTAGCGAGCTCGCCCAGCAGCTCGGCGAGCCGGGCTGGTTGGTGCCGGGGGATCGCGTGGCCGCAGCGCTCGAGGATGACGTGGCGGTGATCGGCGAAGTGAGCGCGGCGTGCGGCGCGCTCCTCGATCGGCAGGTTGAGCCGCGAGTCGGCGCCGTCGACCATCAACACCGGGCAGGTGATGCGCGTCCAGTACTTGATCGCGGTGTCCAGCCGGTACGGATATGGACCCATCGTCAGGTGCAGCGGATCGTGCTTCCACACGACGCCGCCCTCGACGCGGCGCGTGCCGTGCTCGGCGAGCTCGCGCGCGAGCGCCTCGTCGAGCAGCGGGTCCTTCGCGCGCAGCCTCGCGGCCGCGACGTCGACCGTGGGCATGACCTTGGGCGCGTGCGCGGTGGTCCTCCACTGCGCGATCCACTGCGCGGTGCGCGCCGGTCCATCCCCACCGGCCAGGTCCGGCGGACCGAGCCCCTCGAGCAGCGCGAGCGCGGCGGGGCGCTCGGGCCGCGTACCGGCCCAGTACGTCGCGACGGTGCCGCCCATCGAGTGGCCGGCGAGCACGAACCGCCCGGGGACCAGCTGGGCGATCACGTCGTCGAGGTCCGCGACGTAGTCGAAGAAGTGGTAGTAGCCGCCGGCGCCGATCCGATCGCTGTCGCCGTGACCGCGGAGATCGGGCGCGATCACGCGCGCGTGCGGCGCCAAGCGCTCGGCCACGCCACGCCAGCCATACGCGAAGTCGGTGAACCCGTGCACGAGCACGAACGTGAGCTCGCTCGCGGTCTCGCCCCACTCGACGACGTGATAGTCGAGCCCCGTCGCGAGCGACAGACGAAGTGACCTCAGGGCGAGACCCCGATCTCGTAGATGCCGCCGCCGATCGTGGTGAGGTACAGCTCGCCGCGCGCGTCCGCGTGGATGCTCGCCGCGCCGGCCGGCATGGAGATCGGGAGATCGACGATCTCGAGCGTGTCGTCGCTGCGCAGCCGCGCCTTCACGAGGCCGGCGCCTTCGGAGGAATGGTCGGTGTAGAAGAACCACCCGGTGAGGTCCGGGTAGCAGGTGCCGCGGTAGACCTGACCCGCGATGATCGAGATCCAGCCGTCGCCGTGCGTGCGGCTGTCCTGCGGGAACACGAGCCCCGACGGTTCGCACGCCGCCTGCGCGCCGGACTGCGTGCAGTTGTCGTCCTGCGTGTCGCAGCAGCCCATGCCCTCGTAGATGCTCCAGCCGAGGTTCGCGCCCTTCTGCTGCGCAGGCCGCAGCACCGTGAGCTCCTCGATGCGGCCCTGACCGACGTCGCCGATCCAGAGATCGTGGGTCATGCGATCGAACGACCATCGCCACGGGTTGCGCAGGCCGCGGATGAACACCTCGGGCGCGCCGCCGCCGCTCGCGTACGGATTGTCGGCGGGGATCCCGTACAGCTTGCCGGCGGTGGTGCCATCGACGTCGATGCGCAGGAACTTGCCGAGGAGGTTGTCGAGGTCCTGCGCGGTGCGCTGCGGATCGCCGCCGCCGCCGCCATCCCCCGTACCGATGTACAGGAACCCATCACTTCCGAACTCGATCATGCCGCCGTTGTGGTTGCCGGCGAAGTCAGGGATCGAGAGGATCGGGGTGCACGTCGGCTCGGCGAGGTTGGGATCGGTCGCGCTGACCTGACAGCGTGCGACGACGTTCGCGTTGTTGGTCGTGTAGAAGACGAAGAAGCGGCCGGTGGTCGCGTAGCGTGGGTGGAACGCGAGGCCGAGGAGGCCTTGCTCGCCGCCGGCGACGAGGACGTCCTCGATGTCGAGGAACGGCATCGGGCGCACGACGCCGTTCTCGAGGATGCGGATCCGGCCCGCGCGCTCGACGACGAACAGGCGTGGATCTCCGGCCGGGGCGGTGACCAGCAGCGCGGCATCGCTGAGGGTCGCGATCTGCCGCAGCATCACGGTGTCACCGGCGACCGGCGTCGTGCACGGCGGCAGCGTGGGGATGTCGTCGTTCTTACCGCTTTCCCCGCACGCCGCGATCAGCACCGTCGTCAGAGCCACCAGGTTGCGCGTTCGCCCCATCATGGGCTCCATCATACGCCCGGCCCACCTTCTCGGCCCAGGCACCAAATGCGAACAGCGTCCCGCCTACCAGGGCGAAGGGCACGAGGAAGATCCAGCCCGTGAACCCGTCGTACGTGGCATAGAACGCGAGCGCACCGAGCATCCCGACGAGCCACACGAGCATCGAGACGAGGTAGCCGGTCAGCTGGATCTTCCGCTTGCGGATCGCCGACTCGAGCTTGGCCAGGAAGTAGGCCGCCTCGTCGGGCGTCAGCTGCTCGATCGCGCGCGCGAGCTCCGCGTGCTTGTCGGAATCGAACGCCTTCGCGACCATCGGATCCTCGGCGGGCTTACCCACGGCCGCGACCTTAGCATGCGCTATATCTCCGGCGTGCCCGCCCTCAAGATCCACGATGATCTCGGACGCACGCTGGTGTTCGTCCACCCGCCGCAGCGGATCGTCTCGCTCGTCCCCAGCGACACCCACAGCGTCATCGCGCTCGGCGCCGTCGATCGGCTCGTCGGGCGAACGACGTACTGCGAGAGCCGCGAGGCCGCGCACGTCCCCACCGTCGGCGGCACCAAGGATGTCGACGTCGAGGCGGTGCTCGCGCTCGCGCCGCACCTCGTGATCGCGAACCAGGAGGAGAACACGCGGCCGGCGCTCGAGGCGCTCGCGGCGCGCGTCCCGGTGCTCGTGTCCCTGCCGCGCCGGGTGGAGCAGGGGCTCGCGCACCTCGCGCGCCTCGCGCGCATCCTCGGCGTCGCCGATCGGGATCCCGCGCGAGCGCTCGTGCGCCGCGGCTATCAGCTGGCGCCGGCGCCCGCCGCGACCCGCAAGGCCTTCATCCCGATCTGGATGGATCCCCTGATGACGCTCAACGCCGACACGTTCGGCTCCGACGTGCTCGCGCGGCTCGGCATCACGAACGCGTTCGGCGATCGGCTGCGGCTGTATCCGCTCGCCGCGGACCTCGGCAAGACCGCGCCGCAGGACGCCGGCGGACGCGACGTGCGCTATCCACGCGTCACCCTCGACGAGGTCCGAGCACGCGGCGCCGAGCTGCTCATCCTGCCCGACGAACCCCACGCGTTCAGCGCCGATGACGAGGCGGTGCTCCGCGGGGCGCTCCCCGAGGCGACGGTGATCCGCGTCAGCGGCAAGGATCTGTTCTGGTACGGTGCGTGGACGATCGACGCGCTCGAGCGGCTCGCCGCGCAGCTGCGCTAGCCCAGGCGCCGGCGGAGGCCCGCGACGTAGCGGGCGGCGGCGCCGGGGCGGCGCGCGAAGAACAGCGACGGCTCGACGAGCTCGAGCTCCATGATCATCGGCCGCCCGGCGGCGTCGCGCGCGAGGTCGACGCGCGCATAGAGGATGCGCTCGACGAACGGCGCGAGAGCGGCGTCGGCGACCTCGCGCTCGTCATCGGCGATCGCGAATGGTCCATTGATGCGCTCGGCGTCGCCCGCGAAG
>Ga0247822_10000751_pt1 | contig 18379 bp, 6 predicted proteins | sample 13C_Cellulose_Da_FD_192423 | JGI IMG/M metagenome (GOLD analysis project Ga0247822, IMG submission 192423) | Soil microbial communities from agricultural site in Penn Yan, New York, United States - 13C_Cellulose_Day30 | ecosystem: Environmental > Terrestrial > Soil > Agricultural land | place...
GCTTCGGCGAATTCCGCAGCATCGAGTTCTTCGACCAGATCGGCGTCGTCCTCGGCGAAGACATCGACCTGCGTCTGATGATGCACCACTGGCGATACGGCTTCGCCAGCGAAGAGACGACGCCGAAGGGCATCTGGAAGAGCTTCCTATTCTTCGACGCCGCCGGCACGGAGATCCATAAGATCATCCTGCAAAAAGAGGGCTCCGAAGTCGCCTACGAAACGCTCAAGGAGCGCTTCACCTCACCCGATCAATCCCCCACCCAAGCGCTTGAACAACTCCCACCCCGGCCTCCGGAACTGCCCGACGCCGAGATCGATGTCGCCGGTTTTCGTGAAGCCTGGCTGGCCTTGGAAGACACCGTTCACTTCACCGACATCCTCCGAAACTTCCGCGTCCGCCGCGAGCAGGGACTGCGTCTGGCCCCGCCCGGATACACGCGGCAAGTGAACCTCGACTCCGTGCGTCAGACCTTGGAGAACGTCGCCTCCATGCGCCTCCCCGTGATGATCTTCGTCCGGTCCTCCGGCTGCATCCAGATCAACTCCGGCCCCATTTCTCAGGTGAAAATGTTCGGCCCGGATTTGCTCAATATCCTGGATCAGGAGTTCAACCTCCACGTCCGCCTGCCCGTCCTCCATTCCGCCTGGGTCGTGACCAAGCCGACCATCGACGGCGACATCACCTCGCTGGAGCTCTTCGATGCCAACGGCGAAAACGTCGCCCTGTTCTTCGGAAAACGCGGTTACGGCAAACCGGAGCGCCCCCAGTGGCGGTACCTCCTCAGCGAACTCAAGTGAGATTCTGGCGAGCATTCGCGCTGGCCTGTTTCTGGCCCGGATTGCTCCTGGCCGAGACCCGGCTGGTGAGCACCTCCGGCGCGATCACCGAGACCATCTACGCTCTCGGAGCTGGCCAGGAACTGGTGGCCGTCGATCTTTCCAGTGTCCACCCCGAGGAGGCTACCCAGTTGCCCATGATCGGCTACGCGCGCATGCTTTCCGGTGAGGGCATCATCTCGATGCGGCCCACTCTCGTTCTCGCCAATGCCGATGCCGGTCCGCCTTCCGTGATCGACCAGCTCAAGAGCGCCGGCGTGAACATGCTCTTCCTGACCAACGCGCACAACCCGGAAGCCGCCGCCGAGCGCATCCGGCTCATCGGTCAGGCTCTCCATAAAGAACCGGAGGCCGAAAAACTCGTCGCGCAAATGACGACCGAACTCCAGGCTGCCCGGGAAAAGATCGCCCGTATGCCCGCTCGCCCAAAGGTTCTTTTCATCTACACCCGGGGCGGCGGAATCATGAATGTCGCCGGCCGTGGCACGGGCGGGGAGGCCATCATCGAACTCGCCGGAGGCGTCAACGCCGTGCAGGAGTACGATGGCTACAAACCGCTCACGGCCGAAGGCGCCGTAACCGCCGCCCCCGACTTTCTCCTCATTTCTTCGCGAGGACTCGAGACTTCGGGAGGCATTGACGAACTGCTCAAGCAGCCCGGCCTAGTCGAGACACCCGCCGGACAAGCCCGCCGGATCGTCGCCATGGACGACCTCTTGCTGTTGGGATTTGGCCCCCGACTGGGAGAAGCCACCCGGGAGTTGGCCGAGAAGATCCACCCCGAGTAGCCGTTCTTCACTAAGCCTTCTCGATGGGACGGATCCCGCACTTCTCCACCATCCAGACCAGCTCGGCGACGGAGGTGACGCCCATCTTTTCCATCACGCTCCCGCGATGGGCCTTCACCGTACGCTCGGTGATATTGAGACTGGCGGCGAGTTGCTTGTTGAGCTTGCCCGTCACGAGGAGCAGGAGCACTTCATGCTCGCGTGACGTCAGGCTCTCCATGAGGGCCTGGATACGGGCACGTTCATTGTGTTCGTCGAACCACTGTCGCGCCACCACCATGGCCTGACCCACGACCTGCCGCAAGACGCCGTCCGCGCAGGGTTTCGTCAGAAAATCGATCGCTCCTGCCTTGAGGCCACGCACGCTGAGTGGCACGGTCGCGTACGAAGTGAGAAAAATGATCGGCACCGGCCAGCCCTGCTGACTTAGCCTTTGCTGCACCTGCAGCCCATCCATGCCCGGCATCTGGATGTCGAGCAGGAGACAAACCGGCTCCGCAGGGACCTCCGAAGCCAGTAGCTCGTCGCCGGACGCAAACGTCCTGACCGTATATCCCTCGGCACAAAGAATGCCCGACAGCAGATGACGCATCAGTTCCTCGTCATCGAGAACGTAAACCAACCCACCAGGCTTACTCATGCGCTCCTTTCCGAGTCACGAAAAGCGGTGACTCTGAGGTTAGCTCACTCAATACATCCATGCCTATATGTCGAAAAAATTGAAAAGCGGCCCGCAGGCAGCGCGTTGTATCGCATCATACTTTAGCTCAAATCTGGCAATGTAAAGTCCGTGTTCCTCCCCCACCGTCGCCCAAGAGAAGCGGGCGGCAACAGGCAATTCATGGTTTGAGGAGATCAGTTGTCATTTTTTCTGAATGCTTCTTAGGAAAACTCCCCCGGGCCGCCTATGCGCGGGCGACCCGGTGAGTTTTTCAGCCAATTTAGTTAGTTTCCAGGCAGGGCAGGCTCGGCGAGGAACTCGTAGTCGTTCTTCACCCAGCCAAAGTTCGGCTCTTCACTTTCCATCGCTTCGAGTCGCTCGTACGAGAGATTCGAGAAGGCCCCCTCCACGCCGAAGGTACGGCTCTGGAAGTACCCTCCGGCCATGCCGGTGATGTAGTTCGTGCGGTAGTTGAAGTTGTCGTCGGAGTTGAATGCCGTGAAGTCGTTCGCGGCGACCGAGGACACGATGGTGATCGGGCCGTTGACCGAAACATCGGCAAACCCAGCCGTCCAGTTGCCACCGGAGGCGACGAGGACCGTCGAGCTCGAGATAAACTCGCCCCGATGATTGTAGAGGGATAGCACGATTTTCGAGCCAGGCTCGGCGTGACCCGTCAGCATCGGCGAGCTGAAGATCGGCGTGTAATCCAGCAGCACCCAGGCCGGCAGGATCCAAGGATCGAACGTCGGATCGTAGGTGGTCATGAAGTACGTGCTCAGCGCGGAGAACGAGACTCCGAAGAGGCCGGCCGGGCCCGTCGCCGCATTGAGCGCCGGATTCGTGTAGCCAAAGTCCGCATCGAAACGACTGGCCCCGATGCCGAGGCCGAACACCGACGAGTGTGGCGTCCCGATGCCATCGAGGTCGAAGGTCGGCTTGTAGCCCGAGGGCAATGTGCTCGCCACCAGGTCCACGCGGTACATGCCCGGAGGCAGGTTCGAGATCAGATACTGGCCGCTGCTGTCGGTCACGACTTGGAACACTACGTCATCGTAAGTCCCAAAGTTCCCGTCAAAGCCGGCCCACGTGACATTAACACCGACATTCGGGATGCCCTTGTCCTTGCCGTCCTGCACGCCGTTGCCATTGATGTCGTTGAACACCGTATCACCCAGGCTGCCGGTACCGCGGAAACCAAAGTCGGCCCGCGTCTCATTCTCCCCATCGCTCAGGCGAACGACGGTGGAGTTGCTACCCGCCACTGGCACGCCGGCAATGTCGGCATCGTCAAAGAGGTGCGTCCCCACCATGCCTGCGAGGTTCGGTCCAGCCACCCGGATCGTGAAGTCGCCCGGAGCGAGCCCTTCGATGAGGTAACGACCCAGGCCATCCGTGATCGCCGTCGGTTCGGTCTCGTTGTAGATGCCGTCGTTATTCAGGTCCGCCCAGACGCGCACGCCAGGGATGCCGACTTCGCCACCGCCGAAGACACCGTCGCCGTTCACGTCGTACCAGACAGTATCGGAGACTGTGCCCGTGCCGACCGCGAGCGTATTGCTATCGCTGGTCGTGCTGGCGCGCTCGTCGGCATTCGTGCCTGGAGTGCTGTTCCAATCCAGATCCACGTCGTTCACAACGACCGTCGCCGGGGCGACCTTGTTCACGATGGCCGTGTAGGTGATCTCGATGTAGTCGCCTGTCCGGAGTTCGGAGAAGGTGAAGTTCAGCGTGTTGCCGCTGCTGTTGTCCGTGTACCCGACCACATAGGCCGGCACCGAGGTCACCGTCGCTCCGAGATACGTCAGCGAGGACGGGATCACGTCGTTGAGGACGAGGTCGTAGGCCACGGAGTTACTCGACGCGTCATGCTCGATGCGGATCGTATAGGTGATCGTCTGACCGACGCTGACGATGTCATCGGCGTCGTTCTCCGTCTTGGTCACGGTGAGCACAGGCTCGACCACATTCACCGTCACGGTGTTGGAAGTCACCACCACGGAGTCTGACGTACCGTCGCCGGTATGGTCGAAGCGCACGGTGAAGTCGTTGTCCAGCGCGGTGGATGGGATCGCGGTATTGCCCGCTTCGTTGACCACCACGGCGTTGAACTCGATCGTGATATACTCTGCGCCGTTGCCGGGACCCGCGTTCGTTACGGTGCCGAACTTGAAGAACACATTCGTGCCCGAGGCGTAGATGTCGTCATTCAGCAGCGCGTCACTGGAGATCGCAGTATCGCCGAGCAGTCCGGTGGAACCACTGACTCCCGTAGCGCTCAGACCCGTCGAGAGGATGTAGGACGCCGTGCCGTCATTGAGGAATCGCAGGCCCGGAGGCAGGATGTCTTCGATCTGGAAGTCCGCCAGCTCGCCGTACGGGATGTTCACCTGGAGCTGGTAACGCACGACCTCGCCGATCGCGACATTGCTGCCGGTCGTACCGCTCACATTCGTGGAGACGATGCTCTTGATCAGGTCAAAGTCGAAAACCTCGCCGAAGTTATAGTTCTGGCCGACGTTGTTGCCCGCCTCGACCGTGACAAAACGGATCGTGGAGAACAGGTCGTTCGTCGCCGTATTGCCCGCCGAGTTAGTGCCGGAAAGGCCCGTTCCCAAAGTCTCGCCTCCATCCAGGTAGCCAGTCGGCTGGGTCTGGGTGAGGTGGTACTCGCCCGGGCGAAGATTCTCAAAGGTGTAGAAGCCGTTCGCATCTGTCGTGACCGAAACGTTGATAACCGTACCGATGTCGTTCACACCCGTGAGGGTGATCGTGACTCCCGCGAGACCCGACTCCCAGAGGTCGAACGTGCCATTGCCATTCAGATCGACGTAGCTGTGACCCGAGAGCGAAGCTGGCAGCAGTTCGCCAAAGGTGTAGCCCGTCGAGTCCTGACCCGCGCCGATGCGAATACCGGTAAGCGCATCTCCCGTCGTGCGTCCGACGCTCGCTCCCGTGACTGCTCCAGTCGCGACCGTCGCGTTGCCCACCGCATCCGCGCCGTCGAGATACCCCGTCGGCTGAGCCTCACGAATCCGATACTCGCCCGTGGACAAGAGACCCGAAACGGAATCTCCGAACCCGCTGAGGAAGCCCGAGGTATTCGTGTAGTCGAACACATAGTTACCACTGGCATCGGTCTGGACCGTGACGATGCGATCGTCGGCTGTGCCGAAGATACCATCCGCACCGCTCCACTCGAGCGTGACGTCCACACCAGCCAATCCGATTTCCGAGCCATTCTGCACGCCATCGTTGTTGTCGTCGCGGAAGACCGTGCCGGAAAGCGAACCCGTCGTATTACCAAAGTTGCGGGAGGAATTGTCGATACCATCTGCGACGGTCACGTCGATGAGGTTCGAGCCATTCTCGCCACCTGCGCCGAAGCCGGCTGGCTGAGTCTCGCGGACGAGATAGTCGCCCACGATCAGATCTTCAAAGGTGTAGGAACCGTCCGCCGCCGTGATCGTGGTGGTCACGATATAATCGCCCACGTCATAAACGCCGTTGTTATTCGTATCCCAGATCAACTCGATGGTCGACCCGCCGATGCCGGTGTCGGTGCCGTTTTGCGAGCCATCCTTGCCTTGATCGTGATAGCTAACACCCGAGATGACGTACTCGCCCCGGAAGCCAAAGTCGGCATCCGTGATGATCGTCGTCGCGCCCACCGTCACCACGGCCACGCCATTAGGAGTCGTGAGTTGATCGTCACGATCCCACGTCGGCGCGCGCAAGCCTGGAGGTAGCGTCGCCGGATCCACGATGACCGTGTACGTACCGGCGATCAGACCGTCGAAGACATACTGGCCAAGAGGTCCGGTCGTGCGAACGGTGTCGACGCCTGCGGTGTAAGCACCATCACCGTCAATATCGAGGAACACTCGGATGCCGGACAGAGGTGGCTCGCCCGCATCTTGCACGCCGTCGCCATTCTGGTCGAACCACACGTAGTCGCCGATCGAAGCGCTGCCCCGATAACCAAAGTCCACATCATCCGCCTGTTCGTTGGAGCCCAACGTACGTCCGGCGATATTCGGTGTAGTCACAATACCATCCAGATCGTAAGTCGGGTTCGTCGACGCCAGCGAATTAACTACTTCCACGAGATAGTCGTCCGCGATCAGCCCGAGGAAATCGTACTCCCCATTAGCGGCCGTCGTCGTCGACGCGATGAGGAGATCCACTAGCGGATCATATTCCCCATTCCCGTCCACATCGCGGTAGAGATTGACGGTGAGACCGGAGATTCCGAACTCACCCGCATCCTGCACACCGTCGCCGTTATGATCATTCCACACCCGGTCACCGATGGACGCAGCGCCACGGTAGCCAAAGTCGGCGTCGAGGTAATTTTGGCCGGCCGAGGTCAAAGCCACGGCCTCTGGATCGGTCACGCCCGCCGCGCCCGTCAGGGTCGCATTAGCGAGCACGCCCGCCACATCCGTCACGTTGACGATATAGTTCCCCGTGAAGAGGTTGCCGAAGAGATAGGAACCGTCCTCCAGCGTAGTGGTCGTCGCGATGACGGAGTCACCAGCATCGATGATGCCGTTTCCGTTTGCGTCCCAGATGAGGTCGAGGGTCACGCCGCCGATGCCAGGCTCCAAGCCATTCTGCGCACCGGAAGCATCGAGATCGAGCCAGACGAGATCGCCGATGGAGCCCGTGCCACGATAGCCAAAGTCCACATTAGTGATCGCGTCGCCCGTCGCGGAGACCAGCGTCGTCACGGTCACGTTGTTCACGACGTTGGCCGAGGCCACACCGTCGAGATCGAAAGTCGGGACGGCATCCGTCGGCAGCGTCGTGCTGTCCACGTTCACCTTATACCCACCAGGCGCAAGGCCCGAGATTTCGTACAGGCCATTGCTATCCGTAATAGCCCAGAGATCGGTGGCCGAGTTGAAGACATTGTCTCCGTCCATGTCGATCCAGACGCGCACGCCGCTAATGCCGACTTCGCCCGCTGTCTGCAGGCCGTCCGCATTGGCATCGAACCACACGAAATCCGAGATACTGCCGGAGCCGACCGTCACCCGCTCGGTATCCTGGCGCGAATCCGTGTTCTGATCATGCACCTCATCGGGGGCATCAGGAGAGTAGATGCGCTCCTCCGCGACCGCGCCGGAGAGTGAGGAGTATACAACCCGTGCGTTGTTATCGATGGTCGCTCCATCCGCCAGCGATGTCGAGAAGGTCGCCGTATAGGAGACGCTCACGCGCTGATCCTGCTCCAGGCCCGCGGTCAGCGTAACCGTCCAGCCGGTGGTGCTGGCGGTGAGTGTATAGTCGACCCCCAGCGTGAGCGTGGAAATCAAGGAATCGTCACCTGTGGAGGCAGTACCTTCCATGTCGTAGAGAGCCACGACGATGTTGCTAAGGTCACTCAAAACACCGGTCTGAATGCTATCCGTGATGACGACATCGTAGGCCGTCGCGCCGGTCGCCGACTGCGCATTGGAGACATTCACCGTGTACTCCACGGTCTGCCCGCGCGTTATGATATTATCAGCGTCGTCGTTGGATTTCGTGAGAACGAGATCCGGCTCCGTCACCGTCACGGTGACTTGGTTATTCAAGTCTGGCGGCGTGCCAGTGGCCGTGGCGTCCACATCGTTAACGAGGCTTGTCCCCGCTTGATTGGAAGCGATATCCACCACGAGCACCTGGTAGGTGATGGTGAAGGTATCCGTGTCAGAGGCCCCCGGAGCATTCGTGTTCCCCGGATTCACCACGGTCAGCAACTGCGAGGCCGAGTCGTTATTAAAGCCCGTGATCGTCATGCCGTTGGCCGTGATCTGCGCGGAGTTCGCGAGGAAGACCAAGCCGGGAGGCAGGGTGTCGATGATGCTAAGATTGTTCGTCGTGCCTTCCATCACCGTGACGGTGAGCTGGTAGGTCAGGACTTCGCCGATGACGACATTTGTGGAGGTGTCACCGTTGTGGCTCGTGTCGATGAGGGACTTCGTGATGCCGAGCGGATTGATCGCTGTGACATTAGTATCGGCTCCCACCGCATAGTTGTTCAGGACGGAATCATTCGTCGGAGGCGTATTGCTTTCCGGATCCGTCACATCAGCTCCTGTGCGCTCGCCCGCGACGGCCCCATCCTGCGAGCTAAACGTCACATTGATGTCGCTGTTCAACACCTGTCCGGGCGTGACCGTATCAGGGATGGTGGCGGTGAACTCAAAGGTCACGCTGCCACCCACCATGAGATCGAAAACACCCGTCAATGTCGTACCACCGACGCCGCTCAGCGCAGTATCCAACGTCGCTCCACCCGTCAGGGTCGGTGCGCCAATGCTGGTGATCACCATGCCGGGAGGCAGGAGATTCGACAGAGCTACGTCGTAAGCCGGAGCGGTCGCGCCATTGGCCGCGAGGTTGTTGATCGTCACGCGATAAGTGACGCTGTCACCGGCATCAAGGCCGTTCGTCGCGCTCACGACAGACTGGGTGACCGTCACCCGCGGCTCGACCACATCGACAGTCACAGGCGCTGTATTGATCGTCTGGTTGGCATTCTGTCCGTCGGTGTAAACGAGGCTGCCTTGGTTAGTGAGGGTGTCCCCACCCTGGTTTACCACCGTATTCGCCGCGCGGGCTACCACGCGGATCACGATCTGATCGGCGGAAGTAGCGGCGTTGTCGAACGCGTTGTTGACCGTGCCGAAGTTGAAGGCGGCCCGCTCGGCAAAGCTCGATCCGACCGCGCTGGAGAGCACGCCGTTCGTGCCGACGACCATGGCCGAGGTGCCCCCAACAGCGGAAAGATTACCGCCGACCGAGATGACCTGCGCACTGAGAATCTCGAGCACGCCATTAGCATTGTCCTGACCGAGGTCGAAGATGGTGACGCCATTCGTGAGACCTTCCGTGAAGGTCACGACGATGTCGTAAGTCACCGTCTCGCCAATCGCCAGGTCCGGACGGGTACCGTCATGCTGAGACGTGCCGGTGTTCGCGTCGCTGGTGGAGACAAAGGTCTTGGTGATCGTCGGTGCCGCCAGAACAAAGGAGTCGCTCGCGCTGGCGAAGTAATCATTCGGCGCAGAGCCGCTGCCATCACGCTCGCCATTCACCGTGCCGCTATCGCCCGGAGTGACCGAGCTCGTCGCTGCGTTGCCCGTCCATGCTCCCGTCGAGCCTTCGCCCGGAAGGCTGGTGTAAGTAACGCTGGCGCTGCTGGAGAGCTGCTCCCCGGCCTCGACATCCTGTGTCAGCGAAACAGAGAACTCAAACGTCTGCACTCCACCCGCCGCAAGGCTGCCACCGGTCCACGTGATCACCCCCGCCGTTAGGTTAACGCTTGGCGTATAACCGAGCGGGTAGTCCGTGCCGGCCACGCCGAAGTCCAGCGTGGAGAGATCGTACTTCAGCGGGTCGAGCGTGTTCGTCACGACATTGTCAAACGCCGTGGCGTTGCCCGTGTTACTCACCGTCATGGTGATATTCACCAAGTCACCCGCATCCCCCGTAGTATTGCTAATATTATTAACAATGCCGAGGACCGGCTCGACAATGGTCACATCGACGTTGTTCGATGTCGCACGATCCTGACCATCGAAACGGACGGTGAAGTTATTGCGATTCGTATCGCCGGAGTCGCTGCCACCGCTGGAGTTGGCGGCGTTATTACTGCTGCCGGGAGCATTGGTGACGATGGCGTTAAACTCGATGACAATGTACTCCGCATTGGCGTCGTTATCGAGGTTCGTGATGTTGCCGAGCTTGAAGTAAATGTCCGTGCCCGCGTTGTAAGTATCGATATCCAACGTGGAGGACGAGGAAATCGCACCGTCGTAAGACGTGGCAAGTACGATGAAGGTCGGTGTGGTCACCGAGCTACCCGTGATGCCGGGCAAGGTTCCAAATACAGACGAGGTGATACCGTTGTCCGAGATAAAGGCGATCGTCGTCGCATCGTCGTTGAGGAACTGAAGGCCAGGGGGCAAATTATCACGGAATTGGAGATCCGTAATGGTGCTTTCAGGCAGCTGAATGACGAGGCGGTAACGCACGATCTCGCCAACCGTAAGGTTGTTCCCCGTCGTACTGCTCTCGGAAGTACCGACGATGGACTTCACCGGCATGATCGGAGCGACCGTGATGGAGGCCGCGTCGGAGTCCGTGTATGCTCCCTCGGTGTTCTGTGTCGGGTTCGCGCTGTTGTGCGTGGAAACTTCAGAGGGAGTGCCTCCGTCAATGCTCGTCCAGCCAACGATGGCCGTGTTGTTAAGGACTTCGGCCGGCACGACGTCGTTGTCGATGGTGCCTTGGACGACGAGCGTGATCTCATCCCCAGCGGCGAGATCGAGCCCGGCCAGAGTGAGGGTCAACACATTGCCCGCGATGCTGAAGTTCGCCGCGGTGAGTCCTGCCGCATTACCTGTTCCCACCACGCTTGCGATGGCATTCGCGATGAAGTTCGCGGGAAGCGGATCGTTGAAAGTGATGTCGTACGCCGTCGGATTACCGGCGGCATTGCGGATGACGATCTTGTAGAACCCAGTGTCGCCCGCATCGAGGCCGGTCTGGTTTTCCACCCAGGGACCAGCGCTGGAATTCGAGGCTGTCTTGTCGATGGTGATCTGCGGAGCGACGATGCCCACCGTCGCTGTGTCCACGAGGGTATTCGTACCCGTGGTCGGGATGGCCGCGCCGGTATCGTTCGTCCAGTTATAACTGAAGCTCGCAGTATTGACGCTGTTCGCGCCATCCACATTGCCCGCCACATTGAGGACCACCGCGCGGTAGCTGATCGTGATAGTCTCGACCGCTGCGTCATTTTCCGTGTTGGTGATGTCACCGAACTCGATGGTGAAGGCTCGTCCATTGTTGCTGACGTCCACCCCACTGCCAAAGCCCAACCCGGTCAGGGTGGCCACGTCGCTCGTGCTGTTAAAGTTCGTGCCGTTGATCGTGAAGCTAATGCCGTCCGAAATGCTCAGCGAGGTGAACTCTACGAACGCCATGCCCGAGTTGAGCACGTCGTGTAGCGCCGCGTTGATCGTATGGCCTTCCGTAATCGTGAGGGTGATCGTGTAGTCCACCCACTCACCGATGACAGCCTGCGTATCGTCATTGCCCGTTCCGTTGAATTCCGTGTCCGTGACGACTTTGTCGATGTCCGGCGTGGAAATGCGCACCGAGGCGGACTCGGTTTTGTCTTCGACGGTGTGATCGGCTGCGCCCTCGGCTCCGGCGTAGTTGGTGAGCGAGGCCGTGTTAAGAATCGTGGAGGAAGCCTGCGCGCCTACCGCGACGGTAAGATCATAGAGAACGACGATGGCATTCGAGCCATTCGTGATATCACTACCGATACCGGCATTATAACCACGGCTAAGGCCGCCGGACTTGTTATCGCCGGCTTCATTGTCCGCCACATAGTTATCAGTCAACTCGACCGAAAAGGTCTGGGTACCGGCATTCCAGGAAAGGGTGTAGTCAACACCGTAGGTCAGCGCGGTGCCGTCACCCCGATAGACTTCAAAGTTAGTACCGGTGCGGAACGCATCCACGTCGGCGTAGTTGTTGACATAAGAACCGCGAATCGTGTCGGAAAGCTCGACGTCAAAAGCGTCTGAGCGGCCGGTATTCTGCGCGACGATGGCAAACCGAATCGTATCGCCTGCATCAGGCAGTGTGCCCGTGGTCAGATCCAATGCACCAATCGCTGCCGCGTTAGCCGCGCCGGAGAGAGTGCCGCTAAAGCCTGCTCCATTGGTACCTGCGAAGGTGATGCCACCCACCGTGCCGGCGGATCCGCCTTGCGAAGAGGCGACGACGCCCTTGTAAATATCGACCACCGGCTCGTTGAGCACGATCTGGACGATGGCGTTGGTCGTAGCTTCGTTCTCAAAGCCTGGGTTTTGCGTATTCTGCTCGCCGGACTGCACCTGGTTGGTCAGATACATGCCATCCGCGAAGGGATCGCTGTTCACTGTGACGGTGAAGAGAAGGTCTACCTGGAGGCTCTGGTTCGTCGTATTGACGGAACTGCCGATGCCAAATCGAATGGAGTTCGTCACCGAGTCGATGGACAGCGTGACCTGGGAGTTCGGAGGCGTCGTCGCCTCATCCAACGTATGGCCTGGTCCGTAAATGACCTGCCCCACTCCCGGGATGCCCGTCTGCGAGTCGCTGAACGACCATTCGCCAAGACCGCCGACCGTGCCGTCGGCGTTGGGATCGCCGACCTTGAAAATCGGCAGCGGAAGGAAGTCGGTGAAGCGCAGTTGCTCCACATCACCCGTTGGCATCGTGTAGAGGATGCGGTAGGTGACCGAGTCGCCTGGCTGGAGGTTGATGTTGCCGTTGACGTCGGTGTATGGCGTGAGATCGGTGCTGCCGTTGATCGCGTAGATCTCCTTGCGTACGACGTCTTCCTCGACGTGCAACCCAACTCCGGAGTCGTCGTCTTCGCTAAACCCGGTGTTGCCCAGGTCGGCGTCATTAAGGTTCAGCACATCACCACGGACGTCGACCGTGTTGTTGAGTTGATCGCGTGGGTTCAGCGAAGCTTCGCCCGAGGGATAATCCACCCGGAACTTATCAAGCACGGTCGCACGGTAAGTGATCGTGCCGCGCGTTGCTCCGGCGTTGTAGCCAACATAGGTCGCGCCCGCGCCGAGGCCGGCTGCCAAGTTGTTCGCGATTTCGCCAATGCGATCCATGGAGAACGGGTTGACCCCGCCCCCGAGGAGCTTACCGTCCTGCGCGTACGCAAGGTCCGCCGCGCGTTGGTCGGCGTTGAAGCTGCCGGTGTCGAACACCAGATTACTCGGCGTCGCCGCCCGATCCGCGAGGATCGAGGAAACGTTAAACACCACCGTCGTCGTACCATCCACATTCGGAGTGACGATGTAGTCCACTCCCTCGACCAGCGTGGTATCGAGTTCGTAAGTGTTTCCGTCGATGGTCAGCGTGACGTTCGCGGGATTGAACTCCAGACCATCGCTCAGGATGTCGGTAATGACCATTCCGCCGAAGGCAAAGTAATCGGAGATCTGAAAATCGAGCGAATACTCCAACTCATCACCGGGACGGATTTCCCCATAGGTCGCCGCCGGACGGGTGATGTTGTCGTAGTGCTTCTGGATCGCAATGGACTGCGCCTCCAGGTCGTAATGCTCGGGATCCGCGTCTGGTACGGCATTTGGTGCGCCCGCCAGATTGGGATTTACCGCCGCTTCGAGTCCGACACGAATAGCCGCGTCGCGAGTATCGAGCGGATCCCAGCTTCCGTATCCATACGCCTGGTTGTCGATGAAGTGATCGTCGCCATTGACCGCTGGATTGACCACGGCATTGGCCGCATCCAGACGTGGCACGTAAAAGTCGATGTCGATCCAGGCATCACCTTGATAGTGACCGGAGGCGTCATTCGTGCGATTGCTGGGATCACCTGTGATCGCGTCGTTGAACACGATGTGAAACTCCCCCCCGGGATTCGTCGTACTCGGGGTATTGACGATCGAGTACGCGTGACTCGACCCGCTGACTCCGACGAACTGGGTCTGCCCGGGCAGAAGGTCGAAGATATTGAGATCCGTCAACGTCTGGCCCGACGCGATATCGATATTGATGCGGTAGGTCTGAACGAAGTTGGGGCCAGTCGCTGTCTCGTTCTCCGGTCCGAGATAGATCTTGGTCAGATGAGCCAGCGTAGCGTCCACCGTGGTGCTCGCTACATCCGCGAGGCCGATGATGCTCGGATCAGTCGCCGGATTATTCAGGGCATCGCCGCCAAAGCGAAAGCCGCCGAGCGCCGTCATGTGGATCGAGTATCCGACATCGGCCAGCTCGCTCACCTCCATGCGGAACGTGATTTCCGCCTGAGGCTGGCCTGGCGTAAAGCTACCGAACGGCAGCTCGATGACGAGGAGTTGGTCGCCGTTCTGATACTGCCCGTTGAGCGCTGCGTAGTACGGGCTCGTCGGGTCGGTCGTACTGATGTACACCGCGTGTCCGTCCGTGCCCACCGCATAAGGATGCAGAATACCGCGCCCGCCATTAGCCGTGTCGTCGAGAGTCAATACCTGGTGATTGAGCGTGAGGCCGAGATACTGAGGCGCTCCGATCAGGCTGATGCCATCGTCCGTTCCAGGATTGGTCGTCGAGGGATTGCCATCGTCGATGACGGGGCCAGCCCCGTCCGCACCTGTCTTGTCAAAGAAGACATCGATGAACGGCCCATACCCCGTGTCCGTGCCGGATGTGTTGTCGAAGGTCACCTTGACCGTCACTTCCTCACCGATCTGCGCATCAGGCGGCACATCGATGGCAACGGCCGGCGTAGCCGAGAAGAGCAGTCGATCTTCGAGGGCTTCGAAATCAACAGAATAGGACAGCGTGGATGAGCTCATAGTTTTTCCAGAAAAAATTGAATCAGCGCGAAAATCCGGCCTCGACGAAGAGGCCGATATCGGGACGAACACCAAGGGAGTGACACCGGGTCGATGGGCGTACTGGCTCAAGGTGTATATCCATTTGCGCTCGTGGAATTAACACACCGTTTTTTTCCGGCGCTATTGTATCAAGGTGCAATGCCCGGCCACTCGGAGGCCGGCATTCTCGGGCAAAAGGCGCCCAACGCCCGGGGAAACCCGAAATTTTCGGGCTCATCCGGGACCACAATTCCCCCCTCGTCGAAAGAGGAAATTCCTTGGGCGTTTTACTCATTGCGGACGCATCATGAACCATGAGCGACCTGTTGCATATTGTCCCAATGGACAATAGACGGCCTGGAAAAAGTTGAGTTTTATCCCGCTCCGGAAAACGGCGGATGGCCCGTCGCTTTGTCTCTCAATCGCATTTTCATCAACACGACCTTCTCATCACGCTCATGATCCGCTTCGCATTGTGCATTGGATTCGCCCTTGTGGCTCTGTCTGCGAAAGCGGACTCCATTCTAGGCATCAAAACCAGCTATACGAATGACAAGAAGATCGAGGAGGAAATCGATCTCATCCTCGAAAATGCCAACCAGGGAATTGCCAATACCCCGGGGGGAGAGGCTCTCTTTCGCGCTCCAGAATCCGGCAAAAGCGACGGTAAGGATCTTTCATGGAAGTCAGACGCCTCCAGCCAGCTATTGACCGGGACGCCCCGTAAAATCACGCTCGAGGAGCTTTACATCCGCGCCATCGCCTACTCCACCCAGATCCAGGTCTTCTCCGATGTGCCGCTGATCCGCGAGACCGCCATCCAGGAAGCTAAGGGTGTTTTTGATACGCGTGGATTCTTAGACTCGGCTTACGAGTACACCAACGATCCCGTTAGCACCTTGCTGGAAACTGGCCTCGCCACTGGCCGCTTCACCCAGAAGGAATTTCGTAACGAAGCCGGAGTCCGCAAGCGTCTCGGCACGGGTGCGGAGATGACCCTCGCGCAGGAATTTGGTTTCGTGGAGAACAACTCCTCCTTCCTCGTTCCTAATCCTCAGGGCACCGCTCGGCTGAAACTGGCCATCGTGCAACCGTTGCTTAGAGGGGCTGGTTTGGCCTACAACCGCGCGATCATCGACATCGCCAAGATCGACACCCAGGCCGCCAGCCATGAACAGGTCCGCCAGGCGGAAAGCCACCTTCTCGAGATCTGCCGGTCCTACTGGACGCTGTACTTCTCCCGCGTCTCGTACGTTCGCAAGAAACGTTTCTTCCAAGAGGCAGTCGCCGTCACGGACGAACTCAACGCCCGTAACGAAGTCGACACCATCCAGGGCCAGATCATGCGCGCCCGCAGCGCCGTGGCCTTTCGCGAGTCTGAACTCGCCCGCGCCGAGATGGACATCGCCAATGCCCAGGACCGCATCCGCACCTTGGTCAACAGCCCGGACCTCGCCGACATGGGCGCTCCCGAGTTGATCCCGACCGATCCCGTTTACTCGCAGAAGTATCCGGTCAACTACCAGCTCGCCGCCCGCCGCGCCATCATGCAGCGCCCCGAGATCTTGCAGGCCATCCTCCAGATCCGCGCCTCCGCCGTCCGCGTCGCGATGTCTAAGAACGAATTGCTCCCACAGTTGAATATTCTCCTCCAAGGCTACGTTGCCGGCGTTGAAGAAAATCGCGACATGGGTGGAGCCTGGAGCAATCAGTTCAATCAGGGAGGCCCTGGCGCGCTGGTCGGCTTTTCCATCGAGTTTCCTTTCGAAAACAACGCGGCCCGCGCTCGTCACGAACGCCGCCGCCTGGAAATGCGCCAGCAGTTCAGCCAGTTGAAGACCACGATCGACACGGTCCTCCTGGAGGTGAAAGCCTCGGTCCGCGAAGTCGAGACCGCCTGGAGGGACTACTCTGCCAAGCTCCGCAGCGTCCAGGCCGCCAACGCCGACCTCTCGCAATTCACCGCCCGCCGCGAAGTCGACACCACCTCCACGCCAGACGCCTCCAGCACGGGCGGACGTTCCCAGAGCTGGTATCTCGACGAATGGCTGAACAGCCAAACCCGTCTGGAATACGCCGAGCAGGACTTCGCCCGCGTCGCCACGATCTATCAGGTCGCATTGGTGAACCTCGAACGCGCTCAGGGAAATCTCCTCAAGTTCGAAGACATCTCCATCGTCCGCACCACAGATGAAAACAAGCTGCCCTTGCTGCAACTCCGTAAAGGCGAAGCCAAGCCCGCCGACGGCCTGGCTAAGTAACTAAGCCCATGTTGAAGCGTTTCTCCGTCCTGCTCTGTGCGGTCTGCATCTCCCCCGTCTGGGGAGATGAGATCGTGGGCTACCTCGAGCCCGGGAGAAGCATCAAGATTTCGTCGGCTGAGCCCGGCATCGTCCAGCAGGTCTTTGTGAAGGAAGGACAGCTCGTGAAAAAAGGCGACATCCTCGTGCGCCTCGACACCCGCGTCCTCGAGCAGGAGGTGAAGATCGCCAAGGAGGAAGTCCAGATGCTCTCGCTGCGCCTGGACAAACTGCGAAAACTCATCGCCAAGAAATTCGCTTCCGAGGATGAGTTGAACCGCGCTGAAAGCGACCTCAAAGTACGCGAGCTCCAGGGCCAGCGCACCGAGGCACAAATCGAGCGCCTCATCCTCCGCAGCCCCATGGACGGAGTCATCACGGAACTCCGCTTCGACGAAGCCGAGAGCGTCCCTGGCGCCAACTCCCACGTCGCCACTGTCGTGCAGCTCGACCCCATGCGTGTCCAGTTCACCATGCCCGTCGGCGAAGCTTCCCAGCTCAAGGCCGGCCAGGAGATCGACCTCCTCTTTCCCGACTCCGGCCAGAAGCGAATCGGCAAGGTCGACTTCATCTCTCCCGTTTCCACCGCCGTAGTCAATACCGTCCGCGTCAAGGTCACCGTCCCCGAGCCCGGGCAGGACCTGCCCGCCGGCAGCAAATGCACGATCGTGCGTTCCTCCCCGGCTCTATCCTCTACCACACAACCATGAGTAACTCTGCCAACACCGAAGACAAGAAGAACGAAATCCGCGTCAAGTACGACGTCTCACAGGCCTCCTATGCCTCGCAGGCTCTCGTGCAGGCCGGCGCCGAAGAGGTCTTCCTCGACTTTTCCTCCGCCATCATCACCGACGGCACCGGCGCCCGCGTCATGCCGATCCACACCCGCGTTGCCATGAGCCACGCTGCCGCTCGTCGCCTGCTTTCCGCTCTCGGCCAGACGCTCCAGCGCCATAGCGAAACCAAAGCTCAGTAAGGGCTTACCCGTTTCTTAATGATGGCGTCTCCCGATGTGGCCGACTCCTCTGGCAACGTGCTGGAGGTGCTCACCGCTTATCTCGCTTCAGTCCGCAAGACGGCTGGAGCAGACGCCGTCCAGTTGATCGGCTACGGTCAGGAGACACGCATCCTCGTCGATTGCGCGCCCTCTCCCGAGATCTCGCGCAATCTGGCCAACACGGCGGGCAACCTGCCTGCCACCTCCAAAGGTGAGCGCACTGTAGTCAATACCTATCGTTTCGGCGGTCGCCTCGTCCACCTGGCGGCCTCCGACTGCGGCGACCATCGCTGGCTCCTCATCTGGCTGCGCCTGCCGGAAGGCACTCCGACCGACAGCATCAAGGGCATCGCCGAACTGGCCGCCCGCGCCCTGCCTCGCGAGCCCGTCGCGCCCGCC
>Ga0247822_10000752_pt1 | contig 18373 bp, 16 predicted proteins | sample 13C_Cellulose_Da_FD_192423 | JGI IMG/M metagenome (GOLD analysis project Ga0247822, IMG submission 192423) | Soil microbial communities from agricultural site in Penn Yan, New York, United States - 13C_Cellulose_Day30 | ecosystem: Environmental > Terrestrial > Soil > Agricultural land | place...
CGATCTCGCGCGCGAGATCGTGACGAAGGACAACCCGCTGACGGCCCGCGTGTTCGTGAACCGCTTGTGGATGCACCACTTCGGCAAGCCACTCGTCGGCACGCCGGGCGACTTCGGGCTGCGAGGCGATGCGCCCACACACCCGGAGTTATTGGATTGGCTGGCGGCCGATTGGGTGAACCCCGACCGCAAGGCCGGGGGTGACATTCATGGTGTCGCACACCCCGGCACTGGCGTGCCGGGTTCGCCAACGCCCTGGAGTATCAAGCGCCTCCACAAGCTCATCATGCTCTCCGCGACGTACACGCAATCGAGCCTCGACCGGCCCGACGCCCTCGCGATCGACTCCGAGAACCGGCTACTCTGGAGGCAGAACCGGCGGCGACTGGAATTCGAGCCGCTGCACGACGCGACCCTCGCGGTCAGCGGGCAACTCGACGCGAAACTCGGCGGGCCGAGCGTGCGGCTGTTCGGCGGCAACAGGCGCCGCGCGGTGTACGGTTACGTCGATCGCCTGGAGTTCCCGAGCCTGCTGACGACGTTCGACGTGCCGAACCCCGCGGGCCTCTCGCCGGAGCGCACGAGCACGACCGTCGCGCCGCAGGCACTCTTCCTGATGAACGGCCCTTTCGCACGCGACGCGGCCAAGAAGCTCGTCGCACTCCCCGCGATCCAGAAACTCACCGACCCCGCCGACCGCCTCGACCTGCTCTACCTCACGGTGTACGGCCGCAAGCCGACTGCGGAGGAGCGTAAGTTGGCACTCGCGTTCGTCGCGAAGGGCGCCGACCGCTGGGCCGACCTCGCGCACGGCCTGCTCATGACCAACGAGTTCGCGTTCGTGGATTGAGGGAAAGCCATGACAGAAGCGCAGTGGCTGAAATCAGTGGAGCCGTTCGACATGCTTGGTTACCTCGACGGCAAGTCCACAGACCGCAAGCTTCGATTGTTCCAGGCAGCCTGCTGTCGGCGGGTCTGGAAGCTTCTGCCCAAGAAGGTTTGCCGTGATGCGGTTTTGATCGCTGAGAAGTACGCTGACGGGGAAGTTGGCGACAAGGAGAGACGAGCAGCTCACGCGCTAATCGTCGGCTTTCGACCGAATGGAGCCCTGGCCGAGAAGGTGCGTGGTCTTGCAGCCCGGCAGGCGGGATATGCGGCATTCTACGCCATCGACAAGAGAGTGGCGAAGCACTTGAGATTGATCCGAGCGTCAGGGGTTTCAGCGACACTCGCGCACGCAGCGCGGAAGGCTGCCAAGTCTCAGGAACGAGATCCATGGACGAAAGTGCATAAAGCCGAACAGCGGATCACGGCGCATCTGATACGTTGCATTTTCGGCAACCCGTTTCGTCCGGTGACGATTGACCAGACGTGGAAGACTGACACCGTGTTATCACTCGCCAAGCATATGTACGAGTCGCGGGACTTTGGCGCGATGCCGATTCTCGCGGACGCGCTTCAGGACGCGGGGTGCGACAACGACGACGTGCTGAGCCACTGCCGCGACGCGAAGCAGGTCCACGTCCGCGGGTGCTGGGCCGTCGATCTCGTCCTCGGCAAGGAGTGAGCTACGATGACCGGCGGGTCGGGCAGCGCTGTCTCGACGATCTTCCTCCCCGCCGGTCGGATGAAGCAGTCAGCGGGAACTGAATCTGGAGCGCGGTCGCGGCCGCGCGTAGGATGATGCCCACACTTCACTCTCCCGTCGAGGGCGTCGTCATGCGCCGGGTGCGAATGGTCCTTGTCGTCGTCGCGGTGTTGTTCGCGGTCCCCGCGGCGGTCGCGGCCGAGCCGGTCAAGATCGGCGACCGCGTCGGCAAGCTCAGGTTCACCGACATCCGCTCGCTGCCGCGAACGCTCGACGACTTCGGCGCGAAGAAGGCCTACGTCCTGGTGTTCACGAACACCAGTTGCCCCGTCGCCCAGCGTTACCTTCCCGTGCTTCAATCGATGGAGAAGGAGTACCGCGACAGGGGCGTGCAGTTCGTCGCGGTGAACTCAGCCGAAGAAGACACGCTCATCGCGACTGCGACGCAGGCCGTGAAGTTCGAGGTCGAGTTCCCGTTCGTGAAGGACTTCGACGCAGCGGTCGCCCGCGCGGTGGGTGCGACGCGGACGCCCGAGGCCGTCGTCCTCGACGGCGAGAAGCGACTCGTCTACCGCGGGCGGATCGACGACCAGTTCCGCCTCCGCGGCGTGCGGAAGGAGCCGACCGCGCGTGAGTTGAAGGACGCGATCGACGCGGTCCTCGCGGGCAAGCCGGTGAAGACGCCCGAGACGGAGGTGGACGGCTGCGCGATCACCTTCCCGAAGCCGCGGAAGCCGCGCGAAGTCACCTTCGCCGCGGACGTCGCACCGGTCCTCGCGAAGCACTGCTGGGACTGCCACAAGGACGGAGGCTCCGCGCCGTTCGCGCTAACGACGTACAAGCACGTCGCGGCCCGCGCGGACGCGATCCTGGAAGTGATCACGGACCAGCGAATGCCGCCGTGGTTCGCGAGCCACGAGTTTGGCCCGTTCGTCAACCGCCGCGGGCTGACCGACGCGGATCGCGACGCGATCCGCGACTGGGTGGAGTCCGGCACGCCGGAGGGCGACGCCGCGAAGACTCCCTCACCGCCGGCCCCCGCGAAGTCGAAGTGGCAGATGGGCGAGCCGGATCTCGTACTCACCTCGGCCGAGTTCGAACTGCCCGCGGCCGGCGACATCCCGTACAAGTACGCGGTCCTGCTCCACACGTTCAAGGAAGACACCTGGATCCAGAACGCGGAGATCGTCGCCGACAACCCGCGCGTCATGCACCACTGCAACATGGCGCACGCGAGCATCGTCGGCGGGTTCAAGGACGAGAACTTCATCACCGGCGCGGTCCCCGGTGGCGAACCGATGAACCTGGAACCGGGCGTCGCGTTCAAGATCCCGAAGGGGTCGGTGCTGGGACTGCAGATCCACTTCGTCGCGACGGGCAAGCCGGAGAAGTGCAAGCTCTCGGTGGGGCTGAAGTACCCGCGCGGGGTGGTGCAGAAGCAGTTGCGGCACTACCAGATCAACGACCAGCGGTTCACGATCCCGCCCGGCGCCCCCGCGCACAAGGTAACGGCGAGCCGCACGCTCGACCACGACGTCGTCGGCGTCGGCATGTTCGCGCACATGCACCTGCGCGGCAAGGACATGACCTTCAAGGCGCACAGGCCGGGAGGCAGGGACGAGACGCTGCTCGTGATCCCGAACTACAACTTCGCGTGGCAGGTGCCGTACCGGTGGGGGCCGGGGAAGAAGACGTTCCCCAATGGCACGCGACTGGAGGTCGTCGCGCACTTCGACAACTCGACGTTCAACCCGTACAACCCCGACCCGAAGGCGACGGTGCGCAACGGCCCGCAGACGCACCACGAGATGATGTACGGCTTCTTCTTCTACACCCACGCGGACGAGAAGCTGAACCTGAAGGTGGACGCGAAGACCGGCGTCGCGGTGAAGTAGTCCCTCCCGCCGCGCCGCCTGGTTCACTCCTTCTCGCCACTGGTAGTCTCTTCCACCTTCGCGGGCAGCTCGAACGGCGGCAGCGGCGGCAGGCCGAGGTGCGCGCGGGCGCCCGCGACGAGGTTCATCAGGTGGATCCGCGTCGGCATCTGGGCCGCGAGCACCTCGGCCGGGACCGTCGCCGCCGCCGACACGCCGATCGCGATCGGTCGGCGCACGTCGAGCTTCTTGTTCTTCGTCGGCGGGCCGTTGAAGTACGACGTGTAACTCCCCCACCCGCCCTCGACCCAGCACGCGAACACCGGCGTGTCCGGGCGCTCCGCCAGGATCTGCCACACTCCCTGCCCGAACCGCCTCAGCGGCCGCTCCTCCGTCCGCCGCAGGTAACCCTCGGGGAAGATGACCACGCACTCCCCGCGGTCGAGCGCCGCGACCGCCTGATCGATCTCCGGCGTCTCCTTCTTCATCGCCGTCTCGGGCACGCGGATGACGCCGAACACCACCATCAGCTTGCGGATGACGGGCAGGTCGTAGAACCGCGACGTCATCATCGGCGTGATCGGCCGCGGGATCACCTTCGCGAGGAATAGCGGGTCGAGCCAGCACGCGTGGTTGGCGATCACGAGACACGGCCCGGTCTTCGGGAAGTTCTTCAGCCCCGGCCCGCGCCCGCGGATCGGGTACAGCAGCCACACCACCGGCTCGCACGACAGCTCGAACGCGGGCCGGAACAGCCGCGACCACGCCCACGCCGACAGCCCGACCGCGATCAGCAGAACATAATACCCGGCCGCGTGGTACGGCGGCTCGGAGACGACGAACCACCATGCGAACCCCGCCCCGGCCAGCACGCCCGCGACCAGAACCGGGTTCTCCTCGCCCGGCTGCGGCCCCCGCCGCCCGCGCACCAGGGCGCCCACCACCACCCCGAGGCATAACCCGTGCAGCCAGCCCGGCCAGTGGTCTGCGAACACGCCGTAGATCGACCCGAGTAGCCACACCACCGCGGCATACGGCACGAGCCCGAGCGCCCGGTACGGCCCCCAGTAGAGGAGCGTCAGGAGCAACCCGACCGCCGCGGCGCCGCCGAACCACGCGGTCGCGTCGCGCGGGGCGGGCGTCTCGCGGACCAGCAGAACCACCGACGGCAGGGCCAGGCAGACGAGGGCGGTCGTGACGAGCGCGGTGATCCGGTCGCGGCGGACCTGGGGCGAGTCGGACTCGGGCATGAGACCTCCGGCGGGGAGAGACGCGGTCGCGAGTGCCCCTCCCCGCGTCGCGAAAAGGAAGACTCTCCGGTGACGGTCAGGTTTACCCACATCGCGTCGGCTGTGCAAGTTGCACAACCGGCAACTCCGCCACTCCGGACAACCGGAAACCCCGAAGATCGGCTCGAGGGCGCAGCGGTCTTGAGCTTCACTGCAATAGAATTCGTGACGGTTGTTCTCGCCTCGCGGAGGGGAAGTCGTGATTCGCCGCGCCTCGCTCGTCGTCGCGTCCGTCCTCGTCCTCGCGACCGGCTGCCGCCACAAGTGCTGCCTGAACGATCGCGACAGCCAGCGCGTCCCGTTCCGCCCGCAGGCCCCGAGCAGCCCCTACCTCCTGCCGCCCGCGGGCGTGCCGACGACCCCGGCCCCCACCGGTCCGGCACTCGTACCCGGCGTCGGCCCGGGCTCGTCGTCGGCCGCACCGCCCTCCATCCCGCCGCCGAGCGTCGAACCGCCTCCGTCGGGCCGCCCGGTCCCCGAAGTCCTGTTCCCGGACCCGCTGCCGGGCGGCAGTTCGTCCCGCAGTGCTTCGCCCGGCGACGCCGGCCTCGGCGTTCTCGGCAGCCCCGCCCGCCCGAAGACCGCGGAGCCGGCGCGGGCCGCCCCCACCACAGCGGGCCTGACCGGGTTCGTCGCGGTGAAGCCCGGCGTCGCGACCGGCCGCAAGCCGGCCCTGGAGGGCTTCGATGCCCTGAAGCAGTCCGGCTACCGCTCGGTGTTCTACCTGCACCCCGCGGGCGCGGACGTCTCCGCGGCGCGCGAGGTCGCCGAGAAGCGGAGCCTGCACTTCACCGCGATCGAGACGACCCCCGAGAACCTCCCCGCGGCCCTGCGTCAGTTCAACGCGGCCGTCGCGGACAAGGCAACCCACCCCGCGTACGTGTGCGACGACGACGGCCTGCGGACCGGCGTGCTGTGGTACCTGCATTTCCGCACGGCCGAGTCGATGAACGACGACGCGGCCCGCATCCGGGCGAAGCCACTCGGCCTGACCGAGCAGGGTGACGAAGCGAAGGCGTTCGCGCTCGCGACCCAGCGTTACCTCGAAACGCGGTAGTAACCCAAGTCTCCTACGGACCCACGCGAGTTACCCGAGACGCTGCGTAAGCCCGCGCCGGGTCCGTACATCATTCTCATGCGGTACGGGTTTCCGGTCGCCGTCGCGGCCCTGGTGCTGTTCGCGCTGCCGGGCGTCGGGGTGTTCGCCGCCGACCTGCTCGGGTACGGCCCCACGCTGAACGTGTGGCTGGAGTCGCGCGTCGGGCTGTCGCACCGGCTGGCCCTCTCCGTCCCCGCGGCGCTCGCCCTGTTCGCGGTGCCGGCCGCGATCGTCGTGCTTCACCTCCTGCGCCTGCGCCGCCGGCCGCTCGTCGTGTCCAGTACGCTGCTGTGGCGGGCGAGTACCGAGGACTTCCACGCGAACGCCCTGCTCCGCTGGCTGCGGCGGAACGTGCCGCTGCTGCTGCAACTGCTCGCCGCGTTCCTGCTCGTCTACGCGGTCCTGGGTCCGCGGCTCCACGCCGCGTTCGGCACCGGCCGGCGGTACGTCCTGATCATCGACAACTCCGCCAGCATGTCCGCAATCGACGTCCGCCCCACGCGCCTGGAGTGGGCGAAGGCGGAGGCGATCAAGGAGATCGACGCGGCGACGGACGACGACGTCGGCATGGTTGTGGTGTTCAACCGGACGGCCGAGACGCGGCAGAGCTACACGTCGGACCGCGACCAACTCCGCGCTGCTGTCCGCGCGATCGAGCCGTCGGCGGCGCAGACGCGGCTGGACGAGGCGCTGCGGCTGGCGGCGGGGCTGGCGAACCCGTCGCGCTCGACCGAGAACGAGGCCGCGCGGCCGCCGGACGCCGAGCCGGGGAAGGAGCGGACCTACGTCGCGACGGAGGGTGTCGCGGCCGAGGTCCACCTGTACTCGGACGGCGGGTTCCCCGCGGTCGCGGACTTCGCGCTGGCGAACCTCACGCTCAACTACCACGCGCCGCCCGCGCCGGCGGAATCGGACAACGTCGCGGTCGTCGCCTTCGACGCGGCCGCGGAGGCCGACGGGAAACTGACAGCGACGGCGGTCGCCCGCAACTTCCGCGACACCCCGCAATCCCTCGCAGCCAGGCTCGACGTTCTCGACGGCACGCGCGCGGTCCGCAGCTACACGCGGCCCGTGCGGGTCGAGCCGCGGGGGTCGGCCGAGGTCACGTTCACGCTACCGGACCCCGCGGGGCTGCCGCTGCGGCTCACGCTCGACGGCGCGGCCGACGCGCTGCCGCTCGACGACGTCGCGTGGGTGGTGCCGGCCGTCACGCGGAAGGCCCGCGTCGCCGCCGTCGGCCCCGCCAACGCGGTACTCGACGCGTTCTTCGCGTCCCCCGCAACGCGGAAGATCGCCGAGGTCACGCGCCTGACGCCCGGCGACCTGACGGACTCCGAGCGGTACCTCACCCCGGCCCGCGAGGGGCGCTTCGACCTCGTCGTCTTTGACCGCTGCGCCCCGGCCGCGGGCGAGATGCCGCGGGCGAGTACACTCTTCGTCGGTGCAGTGCCGCCGGGTCTGGCGGTCGGCGCGGCCCCGGTTAAGAACCCGCGCGTGGTCGGGTGGGCCGGCTCTCACCTAGTCACGCGCGGACTGCGTGGGCTGTACGACATCCCGATCGCGGAGGCGGTCCGACTGACGGACCTGCCGCCGCGGACGGAGCGACTGATCGAGGCCGACGCGAACGTGGTACTCCTCGCGGGTGTCCCGCGGCCGCCGTTCACCGACCTCGTCCTCGCGTTCCCGATCATCGACGAGGCAGGGAAGTGGAACACTCTGTGGCCGCTGGAGCCGAGCCTCGTGCTGTTCCTGCGGAACGTCGTCCACGCCTACGGCCACGTCCGCGACGGAACCGGCGGCGACGCGCTCCGCCCAGGCGACGCGGTCACGCTCCGGACCGGCGGCGCGAAGCGAGTGACGGTCACGACTCCCGGCGGCGCGACCGAAGCACTCGACCCCGCGGACCGCGGCGAGGTCACAGTGACGGGCACGGCGGAACTGGGCGTGTACGCGGCCGCCGTGGGGGACGAGCGGATCGCGTTCGCGGTGAACCTGTACGACGCGGCCGAGAGCGACCTCACCCCGCGGGCGGCGGTGAGCGTCGGCAACCAGACGGCCGAGGCGGGCGAGCTCCGCCGGCCGCCGCGTGAGTTGTGGAAGTTCGCGGTCGTCGCGGCGCTCCTGGTGGTGCTGGCGGAGTGGTGGGTCTACGCGAGTCGGGTGCGGTGACCGGACCGCCAACGCCCGGGCGAGTCGCCCGTTGTGGTGTTGCCCGGTTCCGCGCGCCGGGCGATGATGGGGACATGTCGCCGCGAGTGTCTGCCATGGCCCGCCGGGCGTTCACACTGATCGAACTGCTGGTCGTGATTGCGATCATCGCGATCCTGATCGGCCTCCTGCTCCCCGCGGTCCAGAAGGTCCGGGCCGCGGCGCGGCGGATTGCCGACGTGAACAACCTGAAGCAACTCGGCCTCGCGGTCCACAACTACGCGTCCGCCAACTCCGAGGTCCTGCCCCCGCTCCGCACGACGGAGAACGGCGCGAACCGGTGGTGGTTCGGTCTCTACACCACTGCGAACGACCTCGTGGACGTCAAGCGGGGTCACCTCATGCCGTACCTGGAGAACAACCAGGCCGCGCTCCAGAACCCCGCGAAGTCGCCGGGGAAGGTGTACCTCACTTACGACGGCGGGAGCGGCGGGTACGGGTACAACCACCGCTACCTCGCGCCGATGCGGACTGTCGGGGGCGTCGAGGTGTGGGATAAGGTGCGGCTGACGGCCGTCGCGAGTACGAGCCAGACCGTCTGCTTCGTGACCGCGGCCGGGACCACGATGACTGTACCCGTGACCGGGCAGCCCGGGCTGATCGAGGTCGGCGGTTCGGAGCCGCCCAGCCGCCTGTACCCGACGGTGCACCACCGCTTCCACGGCGGTGTCGCGAACGTCGCGTTCCTGGACGGGCACGTCGAGAGCCGGACCGACCGCACGCGGAACTCGCCGCCCCCCGGCGACGCCGCGATCCTCCTGCAACTCCGCGACGAGGAGAAGCTCTTCGACCTCGGCACCACCGACGAACTGTGGGACCGGGACTGAGCGGAGTGCGAGTGGCTCGTGTGAGTGTGAGAAAAGACGGGACGGTTTCGGCCTTCTGTCTTCCCTCACACTCACACGAGCCACTCACACTGATCGACGCGCCCAGCGCAACTTCGCCGACCGCGACCGCGGATTCGCCTTCCGCTCTTCGAATGACGGCCGGATCGCGTCGCCGCTCACCGCGGAATAGACGCCGGTGCGGAAGCCGTCGCGGAACGCGGCCTTCACGAGCCGGTCCTCGCCGCTGTGGAAGCTGATGACCGCGGCTGTCGCGCCCGGTTTCAGGATCGCGGGAAGTACACGGAGCAGATGCGTGAGGTTCGCCAGCTCACGGTTCACCAGGATGCGGAGCGCCTGGAAGACCCGCGTCGCGGGGCCGAGGAGCTGTTTCCGCTCCGGCGGCGCGCCGGGCGTGCGGAGTACCTGCACCGGCGCGGCGAGGTCGATGAGTTCGCGCAGTTCCTTCGTCCGCTCGACCGGCTTCGCCTTCCGCTGTTCCACAATCGCCGCGGCGATCACGTCGGCCCGCGGTTCGTCGCCGAGGTCGCGGAAGCACGCGGCCAATTCCTCGACGGGTAGGTCGCGGAGCAGGTCGGCCGCGGTGCGGCCGCGGGTGCGGTCCATGCGCATGTCGAGCGGGCCGTCGCGCATGAAGGAGAACCCGCGGTCGCGGTCGTCCACCTGCATGCTCGACATGCCGAGGTCCGCGAGCAGCCCATCGACCTGCGTCGCGCCCTCCGCCGCCAGCACGTTCGCCAGCCCCGCGAAGTTCGTGTGGTGAAGCGCGAAGAGGCCGCCGACCGCTTCGAGCTTCTCGCGGGCCGGCTCGATGTTCGCGGCGTCGAGGTCCGTCGCGACGAGTAGCCCGTCCGGCGCGACGCACTTCAGCAACTCGACCGAATGCCCCGCGAAGCCGAGCGTGCAATCCACGACCGTCTGGCCGGGCCGCGGGTCGAGCGCGGCCAGCACCTCCGCGAGCAGAACGGGCTTGTGCTCGCCCGCCGCGGTCGAACGCCGCACGCGCTTGCGCCAGAACGGCCGCTTCTTTTTCTTGGGTGCTTCGTCGGGCATGAGGGGCATTGTAGCCCGAAGTGGCCGCGGTCATGGCAGAAGGTCGCCGACGAGGATCGATGTGCCCGGCGCAGCCAGGGGCGAGACGCGATCGGCGGGGCCGAGGACGGACTGCTTGCGGTACGCGGTGACGCCGAAGCCCTTTGGGAGCGGCTGCGGGTCGCGGAGCACGTGCAACTGGCGATTCACGATGTCGAGCACCCAGTAGTCAGCAACGCCCGCCGTGGCGTACCGCTCGGCCTTCTCCGCGAGGTCCTCGCTCAGGCTCGTGTCGGCCACCTCGATGACGAGCGCGGCGGTCGAGGGGTGAGCCGTGTAATCGCGGGGGCTGCCTTTCACCACCGCTACGTCGGGGAACGGGTCGTTGGCCTCATCGACTTTCAGGGGAGATTGCAGGCGGAGCCACCACCCGGCCGGGAAGGAGAAAACGCCCTGAAACGCCACCTGAATCAAGCCGAGCGCGATCGCATGAGGCGAGTTCATCGGCCCTTGCTCCCAGATGACGCCGTCGAGCAGGAACGGCCGCCGGCCCTCGAACCAGCCGCGCTCGCCCATCTCGTGGAACTGCTCGACGGTCCACCTCATCACCAGCGGTCGGGGCCTTGTGCCGACCGGCGGAGGCGTGGTAGTGGGTGCGACTGAGGCGGTCATCATCGTCATCCCTCCTACCGCAAAGCCTACCCGCATCCCGCGCCGCGAACCAGCCGGGTTGACGCCGGGTGACGCGGCGCGTGATACACTGTCCGGTAGTGTTTCTCCCCACGGAGCCGGCCATGAACGCACCGCCGATGGACGACCGCGACGGCGTCATCTGGTACAACGGGAAGCTCACCCCCTGGCGCGACGCGAAGTTCCACGTCCTGACGCACAGCCTCCACTACGGCAACGGCGTCTTCGAGGGCGAGCGGATCTACAACGGCAAGGTATTCAAGCTCACCGAGCACTCGCGGCGGCTGCACAAGTCCGCGAACATGCTCGCCTACGAGCTGCCCTACTCCGTCGAGGAACTCGACGCCGCGACCAACCTCGTCGTCGCGATGAACAAGCTGGAGTCGGGCTACGTCCGACCGGTCGCGTGGCGCGGGGCCGAGGTGATCGGCGTGTCCGCGCAGGGGACGAAGATCCACGTCGCCATCGCGGCGTTCCCGTGGGGCGCGTACTACGAGCAGAAGGCGATCAAGCTCGTCACCAGCCGGTGGAAGCGACCCAGCCCCGAGAGCAGCCCCGCGGGGAGCAAGGCCGCGGGCCTGTACATCATCTGCACGCTGGCGAAGGACGAGGCCCTCGCGGCCGGCGCACAGGACGCGCTCATGCACGACTACAAGGGCCGCCTCTCCGAGGCGACCGGCGCGAACCTGTTCCTCGCCATCAACGGCGAACTCCACACGCCGACGACCGAGACGATCCTCAACGGCATCACGCGACTGACGGTGATGGACCTCGCGCGCAAGGCCGGCATCAAGGTCGTCGAGCGTGAGATCTGGCCGGACGAGCTCGCGAAGGCCACCGAGGTGTTCCTGACCGGCACCGCGGTCGAGGTGCAGCCCGTCGGCGCGATCGACGGCCGCGAGTACCCCGTCGGGCCGATCACGCAGAAGCTCAAGGCGGACTACGCCGCGCTCGTGCGATCGTAGGACGTGGGTGGTTGGTGGTCGGCTGTAGTGAAGGCCGTCAAGCTCCAACCACCCACCACTCACAACCAACGACCCACAGCAATGAAATCCGCCGTCACCGTATCACTCGTGCCCGAATCCCGCGGCGGGCCGTTCGTGTTCTGGGACGACCTCGCGGCCGCGTGCGCGAAGGCCGCGAAGCTCGGGTTCGACGCGATCGAACTGTTCCCGCCCGGCCCAGACGCGGTGAACTCCGCGGAGCTACGCGCGCTCCTGGATGACCACGGGCTGTCACTCGCGGCGGTCGGCACGGGTGCGGGATGGGTGAAGCACAAACTCAGCCTCACGTCCGCGGACGAATCGACGCGCGACAAGGCACTCGACTTCGTGAAGCGGATGATCGACTTCGCGGGGCCGTTCGGCGCGCCGGTCATCATCGGGTCGATGCAGGGCCGTGCGGAAGGGGTGGTCACCAAGCACGTCGCGGTCCGCTACCTCGGCCATGCCCTGCTGAAGCTCGACGAGCACGCGGCCGACTACGACACGCCGGTCCTCTACGAGCCGATCAACCGCTACGAGACGAACCTCATCAACACCCTCGGGGAGGCCGCGTCCCTGATCGCCGGCTCGGGGCTGACGAACGTGAAACTCCTCGCCGACCTGTTCCACATGAACATGGAGGAGGCGGACGTGGCCGGCGCGCTCCGCGCCGCGGGGCCGCACGTCGGTCACGTCCACTTCGCGGACTCGAACCGCCGCGCCGCGGGGATGGGTCACACCGACTTCCCGCGGGTCGTGCAGGCCCTGCGCGACGGCGGCTACGCGGGCTACTTGTCGGCCGAGGTGTTCCCGCTCCCGGACCCGGACGCCGCGGCGCGGCAGACCATCGAGAGCTTCCGCCGGTTCACCGCGTGACCGCCCCATTCGGGTCTTGCAAGTCGGCGTTGACCAAATCCCCCCCGCTGGGGTATTCCGCCCGGTCGCATCTTCGCCCCGGGGACGCCGCATGTCGCGCAGACGCCGACGGCTGATCACGACGCTCGCTCTGCTTCTGACACTCCTCGCGACGGCCGGGGGCGTGCTCGGATACATGCTGAAGTGTGAACCGGCGTTCTACGCGGCCGCGGCCTGCCCCGCGGATTACGACACGCGCGAGAAGGCGTCGCGGGTGATGACGCGCGTGCAGGAACTCAAGAACGACATCCGCACCCGCGGCGAGTGGGGCGGCACGTTCTCCGCGGAGGAGTTGAACTGCTTCTTCGCCGAGATGATGACGCAGGAAGCCGGGTTCGCGGAGGTTCTCCCGAAGGGGTTCCACTCACCCCGCGTGGCGATCGACGGCGACCGGCTCCGGGTCGGCCTCCGCTACGGGTGCGGGTGGTGGAGCACTGTCGTCTGGTTCGAGGTACGTGTCTGGCTGGTGGCCGACGAGGTTAACCTGATGGCGATGGAACTGTGCGAGTTGCGGGCGGGGCGGCTGGGCATCAGCGCGCAGTCCGTCCTCGATGCGATCGAGGACGTCGCCCGGGCTTCGAACATCGACGTGACGTGGTACCGTCACGACCGCAACCCGGTCGGCCTATTCCGGTTCTTCCCGGACCAGCCGCGGCCGGTCTCGCAGGTGCTCACGCTGGAGGTCCGCGACGGGGAGATCGTGGTCGCGGGGCAGACGATCACGGATGTCGCCGTCAACACACCGGTGGGGCCGTGAGCGGCCGGAACTCGCCCCCACCGACCGCGAACGGACCCGCGAGGCGTGTCCCGGCGAGTTCGACGACCACGCCGTCGGGACCGTCGGCGCGCCAGGTGAACGTGCCCGCGTCCCACCGCGAGACGGTGCCGCGGCCGCCCGACACCGGCCCCTCGTAGTCGAGGTAAGCCGGGCGGTGGTCGGCGTTCGGCTCCGCCGGCACCGCGGCCGCCGGCCCCGGCTCCGCGAGCAGCCGCCACGCGCGCAGCACCGCCCCGGCCTCCAGGAGCAAGTCCCAGTGCCGCGCGGGCCAGTCGTGTTCGAGGATTACGAAGCGTGGCATGACCGACTGGTATACGATTGAAGGGGGGACGCTGGTAAGATACGCGGGCGGCACACCCGGGGCGGCACCATGGCGAAGGGCGAGAAGACCGAGCGCGACGGCACGGTGAACATCTGCCGGAACCGCCGCGCAACGCACGACTACGAGATCCTCGACCGGATCGAGTGCGGCATCGTACTCGTCGGTACCGAGGTCAAGAGCCTCCGCGACGGACACGCCAACCTCGAAGACGCCTACGCCCGCGTGGACGACGGCGAGGTCTGGCTGATCGGCGCCGAGATCCCGGAGTACGCGTTCGGCAACCGGCTCAACCACAAGCCGAAGCGCCCGCGGAAGCTCCTCCTGCACCGCCGGGAGATCGACCGCTTCGCGGGCAAGGCGTCGGACAAGGGGCAGACGCTCGTCCCGCTGCGAATGTACTTCAAGGACGGCAAGGCGAAGGTCGAACTCGCGGTCGGCAAGGGAAAGCAGACCCACGACAAGCGCGAGTCGCTGAAGAAGTCCGACGCGAAGCGCCAGATCGACCGCGCGCTCGCGTCTCGAAGAAGGAAATGAAGGCTTCACCACGAAGGCACGAAGGAGTCACAGAGGGCACAGAGACGATTCTAATGTTCAGAAGCCGGCGGGTGTCTTTCCTGCCGATCATTGATCTCGAACTTCTGACCTCTGTGTTTCTTTGCGCGACCTTCGTGCCTTTGTGGTGAGCTCGTCTTCCACACCAGGGAGGGTGCGGTGCGGGTCGTCGCTCTGGTCGAATCCGAAGACCACGTCTGCTGCCGGTACCGGCTGGCGGCATTTCGCGACGCATTCGCGCGGGCCGGTCACGCCCTCCACTTCCAGCCCCTCCCCCGCGGCCCGCTCGGCCGCCTGACGATCGGCCGCGATCTCGCCGCGGCCGACGCCGTGATCGTGCAACGCAAACTCCTCCCGCGGTGGGCCATCGCCCTGCTGCGCCGCCGCGTGCGGCGACTGATCTTCGACTACGACGACGCCGTCTGGCTCCGCGACTCCTACTCGCCGCGCGGGTTCGACGACCCGAAGCGGCTGGCGCGGTTCCGGGCGGTCGTGGCCGCGGCCGACGTCGTGGTCGCGGGCAACACCTTCCTCGCGGGCGAGGCGCGGCAGTACACGGACCCGAGTCGGGTTCTCGTCATCCCGACGTGCGTGGAGCCGGGGAAGTACCCGGCCCGCGCGTGGTCCGACCTCTCCGCGGCCGGGCCACACCAACCCCTCCGCCTCGTGTGGGTCGGCTCGCACAGCACGCTCCGCGGGCTGGAGCGGTTCGCACCGACGCTCGCGGCGATCGGCCGCGCGCTGCCCGGCACCCGGCTGAAACTGGTCTGCGACCGCTTCCTCACGATCCCCGACCTGACCGTGGACGAGTGCCCGTGGCACGGTGACACAGAGGCCGCGGAGATCGCGGCCGCGGACGTCGGCATCGGCTGGGTGCCGGACGACCCGTGGAGCCGCGGGAAGTGCGGGCTGAAGTTGTTGCAGTACCACGCGGCGGGGCTGCCAGTCGTCGCCAACCCCGTGGGGGTGCAGGCGGAAATCGTGCGCGACGGCGAAACCGGATTCCTCGCGACGACGTCGGAGGAGTGGGTCGCCGCGGTCGCGCGGCTCGCGGCCGACCCGTACCTGCGAGACCGCCTCGGCCACGCGGGGCGGTTGCAGGTGGAGGAGCGGTACAGCGTGGCCGCGGGCGCGGCGGCCTGGCTCGCGGCGCTGGACCGGGTGCGACCGGAGAACGCCGCGGCCTGAGTCGCGACGCGGCCGGGAGTGCGGTCGCGGCCCGCGCGATCGCAAAGTTCGACGGGCCTGCCCCGCCCGTCACGTGTTGGTGACCATCGCCAGGTAAGGACGCCCATGCTCGGCGACCTGATGTACAAGCTCGCGACGTTCGTCCGCCCGTCGGCCCTGCCGGTGGTGCGGTCGGGCGGGCGCGTCTGGCACCTAGCGCCGGACGCGGCGGCGCTCTTCGGCCCGTCCGGCCCGGACCTCGAAGGGTGGGTCGCAACCGGGTCGGCGGTGGTGGTGAAGTCGAACCCGGCGCGGACGGTGTACCGCGTCGAGTTGCCGGGTGGCGTGGTGTACGCGAAGCACTGCCGGGTCACGACCCCGCGGGCCTGGGGCCGCGAGGTCATCCGCGTGCCGAAGGCGCGGCTGGAGTTCGACAACGCAGTCACACTCCGCGCCCGCGGCGTCCCCGCGGTTGAGCCGCTCGCGTGGGGCTGCCGCGACTCGCTCTGGCCGGGCGAGAGCTTCCTCGTCACCCGCGCCCAGCCCGGCGTGCCGTTCATCCAGTTCCTCGAGCACGACCTCGCGGCCCTGACGGCGGGCGAGCAACGGGCGGTCCGGCGGCAACTCGCCGTCGCCCTCGCCCACCTCTTCGCCCGCCTGCACGACGCGGGCGTCGCCCACCCCGACCCGCACCCCGGGAACCTCCTCTTCGAGTTGCCCGCGTCCCGCGTGCCGCGGTTCGCACTCCTCGACGCGCACGTCGTGCGCGTCGGCAAGCCGCTGTCCTGGCCGGAGAGCCTGGCCAACCTCGCGCTGTTCAACCGCTGGTTCCGGATGCGGGCCACCCGCACCGACCGCGCCCGCTTCTGGCACGCTTACCGCCGCTCGCGCGCGACCCTCCCCGCCCCGACGCACGCCGACCTGCGCGACGGCGCGGCGCAACTGGAGCGCGAGACGCACGAGTCGAACCTGCGCCTGTGGGCGGGCCGCGAGTCGCGCTGGCTCGGGTCCAACCGCACGATCCGAAGGGTCCGCCGCGGGGCGTGCCACGGGTTCGCGGTCCGCGACCTGCCCGAAGACTTCCTCGCCGCGCTCCTCGCGGACCCCGACGCGGCGCTCCTCCGCCCCGGCGTCCGCGTGCTCAAGAACTGCACGAGCGGGACCGTCGCGGTCCTGCCGATGGACGCGCCGGGCGGCCCCGTCCCGGTGGTGCTGAAGCGCGTGAACCTGCGGTCGCGCCTCGACCCGTGGAAGAACCTGTTCCGCCGGTCGCACGCGGTCCGGTCGTGGGCGAACGGGCACGCGCTGCGCGACCGGTGGCTGCCGACGCCGCGGCCGCTCGCGATGTTCCACCGGTACCGCCGCGGCCTGCCGCGGGAGGGCTACGTCCTCACCGAGATGGTCCCCGCGGCCGAGTCCCTGCGCCCCGCGGCGGGCCGCGACGCCTTCCTCCGCCTCGCCCGCCTGCTCCGCGACCTGCACGACCGCGGCGTCTCGCACCGCGACCTCAAGGCCCCCAACATCCTCCTGGCGCACGGAGTCGATCCGGTGCTGATCGACCTGGTCGGCGTGCGGACGCGGGTGCGGCCGACGGCCGCGCGGCGGGCGAAGGAACTCGCCCGGCTGAACGCGAGTTTCGCCGGCGACCCGGCCGTGTCACGGGCCGACCGCCTCCGCTTCCTGCTCGCCTACCTCGCGCCCGGCCCGCGGCTCGGCGAGGCGGGCTGGAAAAGTTGGTGGAAGTTGGTATCCCGTGCGACCGCGGAGAAGGTCGCGCGGAATCGCAGCACCGGCCGGGTCCTGGGCTGACGCCCGGCCGCCGCATTCTCCGCGCAATTGTGAAGAGCCGCACATCCGGCGGCCGAAGTATTACCGGTACGCCTGGCGTCAGGCGGATTCCGGCACCGGGGCGAACCAGATGGCGTTCCCGACGCACCGAACCCGCCGCGGCTACCGGGCCGCCGCCGCGTGCGCCCTCGCCGCGGGGCTGATTGCCCTGCCCGCGGGGTGCGAGTCGCTGCGCCCCGAGGTGACGCCCGAACCCGTCGCGCGGTCGGCCGAGCCGAGTCCGCCCCCGGCCGCCGCCGCGGTCCCCACCCAGCCCGGCAAGTTCGCGACGCGCAGCGGGTGCTGCGTCTTCTACACCGACTTCGAACTCGACAAGAACGACCCCGTCTTCGCGGACCTCGACACGCTCCCCGAGCAGATCGCGGCCGAGCTGAAGCTCCCGCCCAGCAACGCCATCGTCCAGGTGTTCCTGTTCGACACGCAGGAGCGGTACGAGCGGTTCATGTTCACGCCGAAGGCGGGGCGGTACTGGAAGCAGCCGCCGCGGCGCGCGTACTTCTTCGCCGAGCCGCGCGTCGGCGGGGGCGACGACCTGAAGGTCTACACGTGGCTCGGCGAGCCGAACACGCTGCGCACCGACCTGCGCCACGAACTCACGCACGCGTTCCTGCACGGCATCCTCAAGGACGTGCCGCTGTGGCTGGACGAGGGCCTCGCGAGCTACTTCGAGTTGCCCCCGGCCAACGAGGGCGTGAACCCGAGCCACCTCGACGTCCTCCGCTCCGGCCCGTTCCAGCCCGACCTCGCGCGCCTGGAGACGTTCCAGCAGGTCCGGCAGATGGAGAAGCCCGAGTACCGCGAGGCCTGGGCGTGGGTCCACTTCATGCTCCGCGGGAACCCCGGCGGCCAGAAGGTGCTGCACGACCACCTCCAGGCCCTGCGGACGAGCGCGAACCCCGGCCCGCTCCTCGCCAAGCTCCGCGACGCCTACCCCGACCCGGACCAGGCGCTGCTCGAACACCTCGCCCGCATCGAGTTCCCCCGCCCGCGCCGCCGGTGACCGCGGCTACCGGCCTGCCCGAACCGGCGGGAACCGCGTACCGTGAACCGTGTACCCGAATCCCGCGAGAGGGGGCGGCCGGCCGTGGCGAACGTGTTACTCGGGGCGACTGGGAGTGTGGCGGCGGTCCGCGTGCCGGCGCTGTTCGACGCGCTGGCGGCCGCGGGCCACGCGGTGAAGGTC
>Ga0247822_10000753_pt1 | contig 18368 bp, 20 predicted proteins | sample 13C_Cellulose_Da_FD_192423 | JGI IMG/M metagenome (GOLD analysis project Ga0247822, IMG submission 192423) | Soil microbial communities from agricultural site in Penn Yan, New York, United States - 13C_Cellulose_Day30 | ecosystem: Environmental > Terrestrial > Soil > Agricultural land | place...
ATCGGCGGGCCCTTGGGCTCCGGCGCCGGCGCCGGGACGGGAGCCGCGGGCGGCTGCTTCGACGCCGACGCCACGTCCTTCGGATCCATCTTCATCGTCGGCCGCTCGGCAGCCTGAGATCTAGCTGGCGCGGACGATGGCGCACCCGGGATCAACGAGAACCGGTCCATGGCCGCGAGCTGCTGCTCCATCAGCATCGACTTGCGCTGGTCCCACGTGCCGTCGGGCTCGAGCACGTCGACCACGAACAGGTCGCCGCGCCGCTCGAACGCGACGCCGGAGAGGCCCGCGATGATCTGGTTGTCATCGAGCTCCTCGAGGCGCTTCTCGAACGCCATGAGCTTGGCCTCGAACTCCTTCTGCGACAGCGGCGTCGCGCGCCGCTTGCCGTCGAGATCGACCTGCGGATCCAGCGCCCACGGGAGCAGGGCGATGCCGCGCAGATCACGCGCCGAGCGCGTCACGATCACGGCGTCGCCCCAGCTGCCGAGCGCGAACAGCCGCCCGAGACGGAGCGGGAGCTTCGTGCAGGTCTCGATCAGCGCTTCCTTCGCCGGGCGCAGGTCGTTCTTGATCAGCGGATCCGTCTGCGGATCGGCGCGCGGCGTGATCACCTGGTCGTCGATGATCATCAGGCGCCGCTCGCCGCGCCGGCGGAACGGCATCGACGGCGAGAGCTCCATCTCGGCGCGCGGGTCGAGGCGATCGACATCGAGCAGCTGCTTGGTCGCCAGCGCGTCCTGGCCGCCGAGGCCGTCGATCAGGGTCTTCTGATCGATCGCCGCATTGGCCTGAAACATCAGATCGATGACGAGACTATCGAGCGCGAGAGACATGCGATTGGTTCCTATCTACAAGTAGCCGCTTCGCTGGCGCAAGAGCCACTCCAGGCCGAGCAAACCGACGATCAGCAGCAACAAACCTGGACGACTCCACAGCTCGACATCGGTACGGCGGTCGACGCGCACGATGCGCGGTGGATCGAAGTCGAGGTCGTCGGGGAGCGCGTCCACGGTTCCGAGCGCGGAGCCGCGGGTCGCCTTCGCGATCGACTCGAGCGCATCCGGATCCCCCACGGGACGGTCGAGCTCGGTCCCGCCTTCGCGGACGAGGAAGATGTCCGCGGTCTCCACCTCGCGGTTCGCGATCGTGGCCCGGCCCTCGACGCGATACACCCCCGGGGCCTGCGTCAGCGCGCCGCCGAGCTCGTAGATCGCGGTGCCGTCCTCGCCGACCGTGACCTTGGCCTCGCCGACCTGCTCGGCGCGCGCGGGATCTGCGCCGCGCTTGATGACGAGCGAGACCACACCGCCCGCCTTGGGCTGATAGTCGACGCCGAGCAGCCGTACGGTCACGCGCGCGGTCGCGCCGGGCGTGTACTCGACGGCGTCGCTGTCGACGTGGAGGTAGCGCACCTCGGGGTCCTGGATCAGCCAGCGCATCGCGTTGTCCCAGAACTTGCTGTACTGGCGGCCGTTGTCGCCGGGGCGCGCGGCGGCGACGAAGCCCCAGCGCCACAGCGTGTCCGTGGTGACCGCGAGCGTGCGGCCCTTGCCGTAGTCGCCGGCGACGACGACGGGCATGGGCTTGCCGGTCTTCGTGCGCAGGCGCGGGTGCGTCGCGAGCACGGTGGCGTCGGCCTTGGCGCCGACGACGAGGTTGACGCCCTCGAGCTGCGGCAGCGCCTTCCACGCGGCGAGGTTGTCCTCGGCGGAGTAGCGCAGCGAGGTGACGGGATGCAGCAGCCCCGCGTCGGTGAGCTGCGGCGAGAACTTCTGCGTGTCGAGGGTCGCGCCGGAGTCGAACGGACCGTACAGATCGACGGGCAGCGCCTCCGCGACCGGGGTGCCGTAGTAGCCGCCGTTGGTGAACGATTCGGCGCCGCCGAGCATCGCGAGCCCGCCGCCGCCCTCGACGTAGCTGCGGATGTTCTCGAGGTAGTCACCGATGCCGTAGGGCAGGTACTCGAAGTTCTGCAGCACGATCAGGTCGAACGACGGCAGCTGGTTCTCGAACAGCTCGCGCGTCGGGAACGGGATCAGCGACATCTCGTCGTTCGGCACCAGCGTGATGTCGTCTTGCGTCCGCAGGATGAAGAACGAGATCAGATCGACGTTGGGGTTGCTCTCCAGCATCTGGCGCAACGCGCGTACGTCCCAGCTCGGCTGTCCGGAGACCTGAAGGACGCGGATCTTGTCGCGCACCACGCGCACGACGAAGCTGCGCGCGTTGTTCGTCGTCACCGCCTCGCCACTCGCGACCGGCACCGAGATCTCGTAGACGTAGCGCCCGACGCGCGGCGGCGTGACCTCGAAGGTGACGGTGACATCGCCGTCGCCTTCGGGGAGCTCGACGAGCTTCTGGCGCAGCGGCTGGCCATCGGTGGAGAGCGTGACCGGCACCTGGCGCGCCGGGAGGCCGGTGGTGTGGATCACCGCATCGATGCGGACGACCGTGCGCACGAACGCGAACTCGTCGGCGTTGACCTTCGCGATCGCGAGGTCGCGCAGCCCCGGCCGCGCCGCCCACACCGTGTGGACGCGCGTCTCGAGCGAGCGCAAGAAGTCGCGCACGGCGCCGTCGCCGGACTCCTCGTCGAAGCCGCCGGTGGACGCGCCGTCGCTCACCAGGATGATCCCCGCGAGGTCGCGTCCCTCGTAGCGCGCGCGCACGAGCTCGAGTGCCTTGCGTGTGAGCGTCGCCCTGCCGCGCGCCTCGTTACCGGCGAGGCCCGCGAAGCTCGTCGGGTTCAGCGTCTCGGAGAACGTGTAGTAGTCGATGTGGTGGTTGACGCCCCACGCGGTGAGCGTCTTGCTCGACGCCGCGAGCATGCGGCGCGTGCGCTCGATGCGCGACGGGCCGTCGGGCGACTCCGCGAGGCCCATCGACCTGGAGTCGTCGATCAAGATGGCGATGCGGTTCGGCTCGCGCGCGACCTGGCGCAGCTCGACGGCGGGCTCGAGGAACACGACCAGACAGCCGACCGCGGCGCCCGTGCGCAGGATGATCATCGTCGCGCGCCGCCACGCCGAGGCGCCGCGGGTCGCCCGCCAGGCGAGCGCGAAGATCAGGATCACCGCGACGCTGCCGAGCGCCAGCCCGAGCCGGCCCCACGGCGAGAGGAAGACCCAGCGATACTCGTTGAACGACGCCCCCGGTGCGGCGAGCCGCACGGTCAGCGCGACGAGCGCTTCACCCGCGAGCGCGCTGCCCGAGCCGAGCGCGAGCACGCCCAGCGCGGCGCCGAGACCACCGCGCCCGCGCCGCACCGCGAGCACCGTCGCCACGCCGAGCACGAGGCACGCGGCCGCGAGCACGTAGCGCACGAGCGAAGGGAACAGGACGATGTTCATCTGGTCTTCGGAGGCGTGTCCGCTCCGTCGTCGGGCTTCCAGCGGCGCCGCTTCATGATGAACGGCACGTGCACCTGGTCGGCCTTGTAGTCGAGGCACAGCGCGTACATCACGAGGTTCACGCCCATGCGGAACGCGAGCTCGCGCTGGCGCTCACCGCCGGGCTCGCACGGCAGCTCGTAGTTGCCGAAGTCATCCCGCGACCACGCGCCGCCCATGTCGTTCGCGATGTACGCCGCCACGATACGGCCGTCGCGGATCACGCCCTCCATGGCGGGTGCGATCGCGAGCCGGCCGAGCGGCTTGTCGAGCAGGTAGAACGACTTGTAGACGACGTGATCGCTCGGGATGACCTCGAGGCCCTTGGCCGACGACGTCGTCGGGAACACCGCGGACATCAGCTTGCGCACCGAGCCGTCGAACGCGCCGTCGGTCGTACCCTCGGCGGAGTCGATCAACAAGAAGCCGCCGAACGTGAGAAATCTTCGCAAGGCCTCGATGCCCGCGGCGCTCGGCAGCTCGAGCTCGCGCTCGCCCGCGAGGTAGAGGAAGGGCGTCTCGTGCAGGGTCTCGCTGGTCGGGGTGACCAGCGCGGGCTCGAGCTGGACGTCGATCGACGTGCGCTTCTCGATCTCCCAGCCGAGGCGGCGCAGCGCGCGCGGCCGCGGGTTCGTACCGGGGCCGAGCTGCAGCTGCCCGAACTGGAACTTCGAGGACGCCCCGATCGCGTGCGCGCGACGCACCTTCGCCAGCGCGGCGAGCGCGAGCCCGCCGCCGAGCAAGCTCCGTCGGGTCAGCCCCCTGGACATGCCCCGGGAAGGTAGCTCCGGGATCCCCCCGAGGCCAGCCACGAGCCCTCGCTTGTGGACGGATCTTCGGCTTGTTAGCGTCCGGGCCGATGCGTGCCGCCCTGGTCGCCCTCGCCGTCGCCGCACTGGCGGCTCCCGCCGTTGCCCAGCCCCGGGAGGGGCACCTCGGCCAGGCGATGTTGTCGCTGCGGACCGCCGTCGGGCTGCGGGCACTGGTGCCGTACGACGGCGCCGACTACTGCGGTCAGTCCGACCCGCAGACCAGCAGCGGCAACGCCGCGGTGTGCACCGGTCGCGCGCCGATGTCGCTGGACCTCGAGGCTGCCTACGGCGTCGACCGCAAGGTGGACTTGCTCCTCGAGGTGCGGCTCGGCATCGAGTCGGACTTCGGCGCCACGGCGGGCTCCGACGGCCCGCGCATGTTTCACTTCGCCCCCGGTGCGCGCTTCTTCTTCAGCGACTCGCCCACGATGAAGCTGTTCACGACCGGGCAGCTGGTGATCGACTTCGCGGGCTACGACGACGTCGCCGGTGAGGGACGCGGCGCCGACTTCGGCGTGCGGAACATGAACGGGCTGTGGTTCGACATCAAGGACAACTACAGCGCGTACGTCTACGTGGGCGAGACCCTGACCCTCGCGCGCTGGCTGCGCTTCGAGCTCGAGGGCGGCGTCGGCGTCGCGTATCGCTACCCGTAGCCGCAGCATCGAAGGTCCATGTCCTTCGCCGATCACTACTCGACGATCTCCGCGCGCTACGCGCGGTACCGGCCGACGTATCCGCCCGAGCTCGTCGACGTGCTGGCAGATCGCGCGCCGGCCGGCATCGCGTGGGACATCGGCTGTGGGACCGGGCAGCTGTCGGTGCCGCTCGCCTCGCGGTTCGCGCGCGTGATCGCGACCGATCCGGCGCAGGCGCAGCTCGCCGCCGCAACGCCGCACGAGCGCATCGAGTATCGCTGCGCACCCGCCGAGGCGAGCGGGTTGCCCGATACCAGCGTCGCCCTCGCAGTCGCCGCACAGGCCGCGCACTGGTTCGACTGGCCGCGGTTTCTCGCCGAGGTCGCGCGCGTCGTGCAGCCCGGCGGCCTCGTCGCGCTCGTCAGCTATGGCGTGATCGTCCTCGACGGCGAAGCGGGCGCGATCATCGATCGCTTCTATCGTGAGGTCGTCGGGCCGCACTGGCCGCCCGAGCGCCGCCACGTCGAGAACGGCTACCGCGACCTCGTGCTGCCGTGGCCCGCCGTCGAGGCGCCGGCGCTCGCGATGACCGCGACGTGGACGCGCGTCGAGCTGCTCGGCTACATCGGCACGTGGTCCGCGACCGTGCGCATGATCGCGCGCGAAGGAACGAGCGCCGTCGAGGCGCTGCACCACGAGCTCGCGGCGGTCTGGCCCGACGGGGAGGCACGCACGATCCGCTGGCCGCTGACCCTCAAGCTCGCACGGCGATAGCCGCGCATTCCCGCCTAGGTGCTATCGTGCTTCCTATGAAGGCCGTCAGCGCGCACGTGCAGAACGGGCAGATCGTGCTCGATGAGCCGGTGGAGTTGCCCGAGGGGGCCGCCGTCGAGGTTCTCGTACCTACAGACAACGAGCTGACTGTAGATGAGCGAGCCGCGCTCGACGCTGCTCTCGCGGAGAGCTCCGAAGAGGTCGCTCGCGGCGAATACGAAGATGCGCGAGCGTTCGCGCACAAGCTCGTCCGCGGATCGTGAAGGCATACATCTCCAAGCGCGCTGCCCGGGCTGCCGAGCGGATCCACGAAGGTTGGCGTCAGCGCGCCGATCATCCGAACACGTTCTCTGTCGAGCTCCTCGCCGCGATCGAGAGTCTCGAAACGAGCGGTGGCTTCGGAACCTCGTACCCGACGGCACGCCACCCGCAGCTCAGGCGCGTGCTGCTCCCGAAGTCTCGGTGCCACGTCTACTTCGAAGTCGACGAAGGCAAGCAGGTCATCAACATCTTGCACGTGTGGGACGGTCGTCGCGAGCGAGGGCCGAGCCTGTGACGAGCTATCGGCTGCTCGCGCTCGATCTCGATGGCACGCTGCTGCGCCACGATCAGCGCGTCGACGACGCCGACCTCGCGGCCATTCGCGAGCTGCAGGGCGCCGGCGTCGCCGTCACGATCGTCACCGGCCGGCTGCACTCGGGCGCGGCCGAGGCGGCGCGCACGTGCGCGATCGACGGCGCGATCGCGTGCATGGAGGGCAGCCACCTCGTCGAGCTGCACTCGAACCGCACGCTCCTTCATCATCCGATCGAGCCCGCCGTGTGCGACGTGTTGCGCACGGCGTTCGGTGCGCACGAGCTCGCGAGCTTCGTGTTCGACGCGGGCGGCATCCACCACGATCACGACGGTGCGGCCTACGCGGACTACGTGCGGACGTGGTCGCCTAACCTGAAGGCCGTCGAGGAGGAGCTCGCGTGGCAGACCGCGCCGCTCGCGACCGTCGCGATCGGTGAGCCCGAGGCCGTCGCCGCCGCGCACGCCGCGTTGCGCGTGCACGCCGCAGATCTCTTCTCCGTCAGCTTCGCGGTCAGCGCGTACCCGGGCAAGCACGCCGTCCTCGCGCGCGCCGCTGGCCCGAGCAAGGGCACCGCGCTGGCCGAGCTGTGCCGGCTCGCCGGCTGCACCCTCGACGAGGCCGTCGTCGTCGGTGACTGGGTCAACGACATCCCGATGTTCGAGGTCGCCGGTCGATCGTTCGCGATGGGCGGCGCGCCGGAGGCCGTGCAGCGCAAGGCGACCGACGTGCTCGCGCGCGAGACCGGCCGAGGTGGCGGCATCGCCGAAGCCGTGCGACGCGCCTGGGGGTAGATGACGAGCGCCATCGTGGCGTGCTCGCGACACCCGCGACGCCGCTGCCCTGGCAAATCCCTGCACCCGCGGGCAACCCGGTGAATTCATGCGCTGGCACCGACCGTGCGCGCCTCATCGCTGCTCGATGCGTCCGGACCAGCATGAGGGCTCCACGCCTTGTCGCGTTGACCATGATGACCGGGTGCATGCCGTACGTGCTGCCGCCCGCGACCGGCGCCATGGGAGCGCAGCGCACGCTCGAGGCCGGCGAGCGCGCCCGCGTCCATGCGGAGCTCGGCGTGTCGCCGTTCCAGCTCTCGCCCCGCCTCCTCAATCGCGCGTTCGATGCGACGGTCTCGGCGACGTTCGATCGAGCTACGCATAACGCCTGGGGCGCTGCGGTGGCGGCCGGGCCGGTGCTGCATCCGTGGCCCGCGTGGTCGAAGCGCGATGTGACGACCCGGCTCGCGCCACAGCTCGTCGGGCGCTGGAACACCGACGGGCGCGCGGCCGCGCTGCGGATCTCCGTCGAGCGCGCTGCGTTCTACGCGGAGGGGAACCAGGCCGTCGACGCCTCCGGCGCGATCTACGGCGAGGGCGCCATCGGGCTCTATGTCGAGGCCGGCATGCAGTGGCCGGAGATGGACGAGCGCGGGTGGTCGCTCGGCGTCGGCGTCACGCTGCGCATGCCGGCGGCCGCGGGCATCGCGTGCTGCGTGAAGCCGTGACGGGCTACTCGAACTCGCAGGCCGAGAAGCCCGGGCACACGTAGTCGAACGAGCCCGTCAGCTTCACCTGCTTGTTGCCGGGCACCATCTTGCCCGAGAGCTCGACGGTGCCGGCGATGTGGCGCTTGTCGAGCGCGGTGATCTCGACCTTGCCATTCGGATCGGCGAGCGTCGCCTGCCCGACGGCGAGCATGACGTTCGCGCCGTTGCTCTTGCCCTTGGTGAACGTGAACGTCTTGGGCTCGAACGGCATGACGTCCGGCGAGCCGCCGCCCGGCAGCAGCGTGAACTTGAAGCTGGGGCCGTGGCAGTTCACGACGTAGCCATCCACGCCCATCATGTTCTTGCGCTCCTCGGCCACGTACCAGTAGGCGACGTTGGCCGCGGTCTTGCCGCCCGGCGACGACTGCTCGGCGGTCATCCCGCCTTCGAGCTTGAGGTCGCACTTGCCGAGATCCTCGGGCGGACCCTTCTTCTTCGGCGGCGGCGGCGGTGGAGCAGGGCGATCACCGGCGGGCTTCGCGGCGGGTCCCTCCTCGGGCTTCTGCTTGGTGTAGTCCTCTTTCGCGGGACAACCGGCGAGAACGACGAGAGCGACGATCGCGTGCTTGGTCATGGTGCTCCTCATTTGCATCCGCTGAGGCCGGAGCAGGTGAAGTTGAAGTCGGCCACGAGCTTGAACATGTCGGTGGGCGGCGACGTGCCGTTGATGTAGAGCGTGAGCCGGCCCTCGAGGCGCTTGTCGTCGAACTTGTCGACCGCGAGCATGCCCGACGCTTTCGAGATCGCGACGTTCCCCATCGTCCCCATGACGCGGATGTGCGAGTTGCTCTGCCCGACCTGGTAGTCCTTCGAGCCGTACGGGATCGCCGCCTTGCGGTCGCTGACGATCGAGAGCTTGATGTGCTGGCCGTTGCAGTTGAGGACGAAGCCCTCGGCCTGGTAGCCCATCTTCTTTCGCATCTCGGGGGTGTGCCACTGCATGACGTTGGCCGCCGACGGACCACCGCCGGAGGTCTGCTTGAACTCACGGCCGGCGGTCGCCGTGACCTCGCACGTGCCGCCGCCGGCCGCGGGCGCCTCGGTCTGCGCATCTGCGTCGGCGGGGGCGGCCTCGGTCGGCGTCGGCGTGTCCTCGTCGGGCCTGGGGTCGTCGGGCGTCGGGTCGGACGGCAGCGGGGGCTGTTCGCGGGCGACCTTGGGTGATTCGGGGCCGGGCGCGGGGGTGTCGTTGGCTTTCTTGTCCCCGCACGCAGCGAGGGCCAAGACCAGCGCGAGCTTCCTCATGCCCACGAGAGTAGACCAGCCGGCAGTCGCGCGCGCGGTCGTGACCGCCCTATACTGTGTGCCCTTGCGCCTTCAAGACTTGCTCGACGTCATCTTCAGGTGGGCGCACCTGATCGCCGGCATCATGTGGGTCGGCAATTCGATGCTGTTCAACTGGCTGGATCGCAACCTCGAGCGATCTGGTCCTCAGGCTGCCGACCTCGACAAGCTCTCGCAGGGCAAGATCTTCATGGTCCACTCCGGCGCCTTCTACGACGTCGAGAAGAAGCTGCTCGCACCCGGCGAGATGCCGGAGCGCCTGCACTGGTTCAAGTGGCAGAACTTCACGACCTGGGCGACGGGCATCTCGCTGTTCGTGCTCGTCTACTACATGAACAACGCGAGCGGGCTCGTCGATCCGAGCGTGCACGACGTCGACATCTCCGTCGCCATCACGCTCTCGGTCTCGGCGCTGTTCGTCGGCTGGCTGATCTACGACACGCTGTGGCGCACCCTCGGCGAGAGCAATCCTCGGCTCGCGACGATCATCTCCGTCGGCGGCCTGTTCGCGGCGATCTTCGGGTTCTCGCAGGTGTTCGGCGGCCGCGCGGCGTACATGCAGACCGGCGTGCTGATCGGCACGGTGATGACCGGCAACGTGTGGATGTGCATCGTGCCGTCGCAGCACGAGCTCGTCGCGGCGACGAAGGAAAAGCGCGACCAGGATCCGACGCTGTCGCTCCGCGCGAAGCAGCGCAGCATCCACAACAACTACCTGACGTTCCCGCTGCTGTTCATCATGCTGTCGAACCACTTCGGCGCGGCGACGAGCCATCCGCTGAACTGGCTGATCTTGATCCTCGTGATGATCGGCGGCGCGGGCATCCGCCACTTCATGAACATCCGCTACCGCGGCGGTGGCCACGAGCTGCCGCACGCCGCGTGGCTGACGCCGGCGATCGGCATGGGGGCGCTCGCGATCGCGGGGCTGATGGTCGTCACGCGCCTCGACACGCGCGAGGTCGTCGACGCCGACGCGCCGGTGCCGTTCGCACGCGTGCAGGAGATCATCGCGAACCGCTGCGTGACCTGCCACAGCGCCAAGCCGTCGGACGACGTGTTCACCGCGCCGCCGGCGAACGTGATGTTCGACAGCCCGCGCGCGATCCAGCACATGGCATCGCGGATCCGCGCGCGCGCCGTCGAGCAGCAGAACATGCCGTTCAACAACAAGACCAGCATGACCGCCAAGGAGCGCGGCGAGCTCAAGCGTTGGATCGATGATGGCGCGCAGCTCCCGGCGCCGCCCAAGGAAGAGCGATGACCGATCTCGTCGTGCGTTCGCGGCGCGTGGTGACCAGCTCCGGCATCGCGCCCGCGGCGATCTGGATTCGCGGTGGATCGATCGAGCGCGTGGCCGGGTGGGACGAGGTGCCCGCGGGCGTGCAGCTCGACGACGTGGGCGAGCTCGCCGTGCTGCCGGGCATCGTCGACACGCACGTGCACCTCAACGAGCCGGGGCGCACCGACTGGGAAGGCTTCGCGACGGCGACGCGCGCGGCGGCGATCGGCGGCGTGACCACGCTCGTCGACATGCCGCTCAACTCGATCCCCCCGACGACGACGCGCGCGGCGTTCGCCGCGAAGCGCGAGGCGGCGCGCGGACAGTGCACGGTCGACGTCGGGTTCTGGGGCGGCGTCGTACCGGGCAATGCGGGCGAGCTCGCGGGCCTCGTCGCCGACGGCGTGCGCGGCTTCAAGTGCTTCCTCATCGACTCCGGCGTCGCGGAGTTCGGCTGGGTGGGCGAGCCGGAGCTGCGGCCCGCGATGCAGATCCTCGCCGGGGTGGGCGTGCCGCTGCTCGTGCATGCGGAGGTCGCGGGACCGATCGATGCCGCGGCGCCCACGCTCGCGGGGCGCGATCCGCGCGCGTACTCGACGTACTTGCGGTCGCGCCCGGAGGCCGCCGAGGAGCAGGCGATCGCGCTCGTCAGCGGCCTGTGCCGCGAGACGCGCGCGCGCACGCACATCGTGCATCACTCCGCGGCGACGGCGCTGCCGCTGTTGCGCGCGGCGAAGGCCGACGGGCTGCCGCTCACCGCGGAGACCTGCCCGCACTACCTGCGCCTCGCCGCCGAGGGCATCCCCGACGGCGCCACCGAGTTCAAGTGCGCGCCGCCGATCCGCGATGCGGGCAACCAGGATCAATTGTGGCGCGCGCTCGCCGAGGGCGTGCTCGACATGGTCGCGTCCGATCACTCACCGTGCACGCCGCAGCTCAAGGGCCGCGTGACGGAGACCGGGCCCGGTGGCGTCCCGACGATCGTGTCGGGCGACTTCATGACCGCGTGGGGTGGCGTGTCGGGGCTGCAGTTCGCGCTGCCCGCCGTGTGGTCGGATGCCTCGACCCGTGGCCACACGCTCGTCGACCTCGTGCGCTGGATGTGCGCCGGCCCCGCGCGGCTCGCCGGGCTCACCGGCAAGAAGGGCGCGATCGCGGCGGGGGCCGACGCCGACCTCATCGTGTTCGACGACGCCGCGCACGCGAAGGTCGTCGCCGAGAACATCCACCACCGTCACAAGGTGACGCCGTACGCGCTCGACACGCTGCGCGGCGTCGCGCAGACCACCTACCTGCGCGGCCGGCGCATCGCCGAGGCCGGCCGCGTGATCGCCGATCCACAAGGAGAGCTGATTTGAGCCAGTCGTTCCTCGATCTGCCCGACCTCGCGAGCGCCTCCGTCGGTGGCGCCACGCTCGCGTGCAATGACGAGTTCTTCGCCGAAAAGGAGAACCTCCTCAAGCCGGAGGCGGCGGTGTGGAAGGACCTCTACACCGATCGCGGGAAGTGGATGGACGGCTGGGAGACGCGGCGCTATCGGCCCGCCGACGGCGTCGCGCCGGGCCGCGACAGCGACGTCCACGACTGGTGCTTGATCCGCCTCGGCATGCCGGGCGTGATCCGCGGCGTCGTCGTCGACACCGCGTGGTTCCGCGGCAACTACCCCGACCAGTGCAAGCTGTTCGCGACCGAGGTCGACGACGCGCTCGACCTGGTGGCGCTCGAGCACGCGACGTGGACCGAGCTGTTGCCGCGCACCGACCTCAAGGGCGACACCAAGAACGCGTTCGCGATCGCGAGCGATCGACGGTGGACGCACGTGCGCTTCGAGATCTACCCCGACGGTGGCGTGGCGCGCCTGCGCGTCCACGGCGAAGCCCGCCCTCACTGGTCGCGGCTGCGTGCGCTCGGCGGTGCGATCGATCTCGCGGCGCTCGAGCACGGCGCCGTCGTCGAGACGTGCAGCGACATGTTCTTCGGGTCGCGCAACAACTTGATCAAGCCAGGGCCGTCGTTCTCGATGGCCGATGGTTGGGAGACCCGCCGTCGCCGCGGACCGGGCAACGACTGGGCGATCATCCGGCTCGCCGCCGAGGGCACGATCGAGCGGCTGCTCATCGACACCTCGTACTTCAAGGGCAACCCGCCCGCGCTGTGCTCGGTCGAGGGCGTGCGCGCGCCGGGTGTGGCCGCCGACCAGCTGTCCGGCTGGCGGACGCTCCTGCGCTCGCCGCTGCAGCCGCACACGCAACACATCTTCGACGACGAGCTGCGCCGCGTCGGCCCGGTCACGCACCTGCGGCTCTCCGCCTATCCCTGCGGCGGCGTCGCTCGGCTGCGTGCGTGGGGCTCGCTCGTGCCGGAGGACTCGGCCGGGCTCGAGCGTCTCAACCAGCTCACCATCGACGAGGCGCGCGCAGCGTTCCAGCGCTGCTGTGGCTCGGCGCGGTGGGCGACCGCGATGGCGGCGGCGCGTCCGTTCGAGGATCGCGCGGCGCTGCTGCGCACGGGCGAGCGGATCTGGTGGACCCTCGTGGAGGCCGATCACCGCGAGGCGTTCGCGGCCCATCCCAAGATCGGCGAGAAGAAGGTGCCGTCGTCGGGCGACGCGAAGTGGTCGGCCGGCGAGCAGCAGCGCGCCGAGGACGCCACGGCCGACACGCTGTCGCAGCTCGCGGACTTCAACCAGCGCTACCTCGACAAGCACGGCTTCATCTTCATCGTGTGCGCGACCGGGCGCAGCGCCGAGGCGATGCTCGCGGACTGCCAGGCGCGCTGCAGCAACTCGACCGCCGACGAGCTCCGCACCGCCGCCGAGGAGCAGATCAAGATCACCCGCCTGCGCCTGGGCAAGCTGCTGACCGAGCTGGGAGCCACCGCATGATCACCACGCACGTCCTCGACACCGCGCTCGGCCGTCCAGGCAAGGGCGTCGCGATCGAGCTAGAACGCAACGATCGCGACCTGTGGCACCTCATCGGCGGTGGCGTCACCGACGACGATGGCCGGCTGCGCACGCTGACGCCCGAGGGGCCAGTGAAGCCCGGGACGTATCGGATCCGGTTCCAGACCGCCGCGTACTTCGCGGCGCACGGCACGCAGGGGTTCTTCCCCGTCGTCGAGATCCAGTTCACCGTCGTCGACGGCGCGGCGCACTATCACGTGCCGCTGCTGCTCTCCCCGTACGGATTCTCGACCTACCGCGGCAGCTGATCGCCTAAGGCTGCGCGCCGTGCCTTGGTACGTCGCATATGGACAGTTCGCTGTGCGATCGACCACGCGTACGTGGCTCCGCCCGAACAGCGCGCCGAGCTGCTCGCGTCGATCCGCTCCGACGAGGACGACTCGCTCAGCCGCGACGACACCGCGCAGATCGTCGCCGATCTGCGGTGGGCGTACGATCCGGCGTACGCCGAGGAGGATGATCTACGACTCGGCGCCACGTTGGCTGCGTTCGCCCGCGACAGCTACTACGGAGGAGCGCGCCATCGAGAGGACACGAAGCGATCGATCCTGCGTCGCATGTGGCTCTCGGCCGAAGCGCTCGACACCGCCCAGGCGGCCCATGCCTACCGCGCGCTGTTCGCGCTGGAGCGTGGCGACTTCGCGGCGGCGCGGGCGGAGCAAGCGCGCTCCGAGCTCCCCGAGCACGCCGAGGTGATCGCCATGCGAGAGGGCAACGGTCCGAAGCCGGAGGGCGAGCCCGATGGTCGCGTCGTGGCCGGCGAGCTCGCTCGCAGGCTCGAGGGTGGTCCGGGCGACGTGCTCGAAGAAGTCGCGGCGGTGACGACGAACCGCGAGGCGCTCCAAGCCGCGCTCCGCGTGTTCGTCGCCGACGTCCGCCTCGTACCGGTCGAGTACTTGAAGACGTTCATCCACGAGGCCTCGCTGATTCGCGACGTGCACCGGATCGCGGGTGATACCGAGCAGGCGACGCGCTGGCAGGAGATCATCGATCGTCACGTCGCCGCCTTCAGCGAGCCGAACCGCCGTCGCGCGCTCGCGTACATCCTGAACTGATCGTCCGTGCGCCTGCTCACGGACGACGTGCTCGTTGACGGTCTTTCACGCCCGTGTAACGCTGCTCGTGGGCGGGATCGAATGCGCGTGAACACCAACCTCCGACTTGCCGTTCTCGTGGGCCTCGGTGCATGCGCGAGCGCGAAGGACGCCCCCGCCAACGACGGTGTCGACGCGCAGGGCTCTGGCGACGCGGGGTGCGGCGCGCTGTGCGACGCCGACCATGACGGCGTCGTGGACAGCGAGGACCAGTGCCCGGGTACTTCGTCGATCGAGACCGTGAACATGGTCGGTTGCGCGGAGTCGCAGGTGCCGTGGATGCTTCAGCCGTGGCCACCGTTCGGCCTGACGTGGACGCCGAGCGGTGACCTCGGGCGCGCCGGCGGGCTGACCTGGAACTATGTCGGGATCCAGCGCGGAAGCCTGTTCCGCATCGACTGGCTCCTGTGTGACGACCCGGACACGCCGTGCGGCCTGTCGCTCGACGGCCCGATCGATGCGACGGAGAGCTGGTTCTTCAGCGCATCCGAGTCTGACCTCGCGGGCGGCAAGCTCGTGTTCACGAGCTCGACGCACATCGCGCTCGACGACGGCTCGGCGCCCGCGCGCGCGGGGCGGTTGACGGTGACGATCGTCGACGCGGCCGACGCGCCGCTGCCGTTCGCGAGCGTCGCGACGCTCGGCGTCACCGCGCGCATCGGCACCCACGGCGCGGAGATCCCCGGCACCGGGTTCGAGGTGACGGCGCTCGCCGAGATCCAGGATCCGGCCACCCTCGCGTGGACGCCGTTCCTCGACTACTACGACGCCGCGCCGACGCCGATGGCCGGCGGCGGGGTCGCCAGCTCGTTCGGTGGCTACTTCTACGCGAAGTAGCGCGAGCCTCGGCGTCATCGTGGAGATGATCCGGTGCGCGGTCGACTTCGAGATCGCGAAGATCGCCCCGAGCTCGCGCACGGTCAGGTTGGTGCGGAGCGCCGCACAGGCGATGAGCACGCGCTGGTGGATCGAGTACGACCACGGGCGACCACGCCTGGGCTCGGCGGCGAGTCGGGCAACGACCTCGGCGATCTGGCGCTCGGACATCGTGGTGATCGCGACCAGGTTCGATGTCAGCGCGGTGATCGCGACCATGTTCGATGTCATGGCCGCGGTGTAGAAAGGATTTGTGGCGGCGTCGGGAACGCGGACGCGAGGTCCGAACAAGCAGCGGCCGTGGGTGCGCTCCCCCGCGGATGGCGTGAGCGTCTTGCGCCTCGCGCTCGACTCCCACGATCCGGTGCACCGCGCGCGCGTCGAAGCGATGTTCGGCGCCGCGTATCAGCTCCGTCGCGCGTTGCAGCGCGATGCGCGGGACCGGTCGCGCGCGTACTGGGCCGCGGCGCACGAGCGGTCGCACGATCCGGCCGCCGTACGCGAACGCCTCGGGCTGACCCGGACGGCGCTCGAACACACGGCCTACGCGCACCTCGACGGCGCGCCGCACCTGCGGCGGTTCGCGACCAAGGCGCTGGCGATGCACCTCGCGGACACCGTGTGGGCCGCGACCGAGCGCCACCTCTTCCGCGATGCGCGGGGCGGTCGGCACGGGATGCCGCACATCGGCCGGTGGCTTGACTTCACCCGCCTCCCGGGCCGCGCGCGATCGCACACCAGAGCCAACAAGTGGGAGACGTTCCGGCTGCACGGCACGCTCGCCGGCCACCGCGCCAGGTTCACCCGCTCGGCCGGCGACTTCGTCCAGCCGCATCGCTTGCCGGCGATCACCAGCGATGCATGGTGGACTTACACCGGCCCGCTCGCCGTCGTGTTCACCGGCTTGCCGGGCGGCGCGCTGGTCCTGCCCGTGCGGCTGCCGACCGCTCCGTGCAACCAGCCGATCCTCGAGCACCACCTCGCGGATCACCGCGTGGTCCCGGCGATGGGGCGCGGCCGTCGCGGCGTTCTCACCGGGCGGGTTGGTCACGGCGATCGATCGCGAGGCCCGCGCGGTCGCCGCGCTCGCCGGGGCGCAGGGCGGCCTGCTGCGCGCGTCGACGCGCCCGACCGCGATGTCGCAACACTGTCCCTGCGGAGCGCGCGTCGCCAAGCGGCTCGCTGATCGCGTCCACGCGTGTCGCGCGTGTGGCCTTCTGGGCGACCGCGATGCGATCGCGGCGGTGCTCGCGTCGTTTGTGGTGTTCGCCGAGCCGGGTCAGCCGTCATCGGCGCGGGTCGACTACGTCGCCACGTCTCATGCGCTGGGTGCGATCCGCTCCGCGCTGTCTCGTTCTTGCTTGTTGGGGTGGCAAGACACCCTGTCCGAGTCAACCGACCTCTCGGCACGCGAGGGATCCTCCCTCACGTGGTCGACGTCCACACCCGACACCGCTTCGCGGATGGCCAGGGTGGCTCGGCGAACTGTTGGATGGGCACCGTCCCCAACCCTGGATGAGATCGGCGCGAGCCGAACCACGCCAGAACGGAGACGGCTGCGAGCCAACCTGTCCTCGACGTACGATCTCGCGTCGTACTTGCGGGACAGCTCTTAGCGCTGCTCGCGGTGTGTGCCTGCGCCCGCCAAGGTGGGCCTGATGGGGCGCCGACGCCGGACGCGCCTTCGACGCCGGACGCGCCCGCGCCCGACGCCGGGACCATCACGGTCGATGTTCAGTGCGCGGGTCTCCCCGACGCGGGCCCTTCCGGCGACTGGCGCCACACGGGCAGCAGCGTGGTGGCGGCGCTCGGCGACCCGCACCATCGCGGCACCGACCTGATCGCGGTGAGCGCCGATACGACCCAGGTGCTCGACGGCAAGATCACCTACGGCCCGACCGACAAGGATCTCGAGGACGAGGACGTCGACCTGTTCGCGTGCTTTGCCGGCGCGTGGACGAAGCTCGGCACGGCGCGCACCGACAGCGACGGCCGGTTCGCGATGATGCTGACCGGCGACGCTCGTCTGCCCGTCGGCATGCGCGACCTCTACCTGTCGGTCGTCGGTGATCGCAGCGGTGCGGAGTTCCTCGCGTTCGTCGCGCCGCCCGAGCAGCGCGTCCTCGCGTCGGACATCGACGGCACGCTGACCGCGTCGGAGAACGCGTATCCGGTCACGGTCGCGACGGGCGCCCCGACCGAGGTCCATCCGCACGCCGCGGCCGCGTTTCAGGCCGGGGCAGGGCGCGGGATCGTTCCCGTCTACATCTCGGCGCGCGGTGATCGGTTCACCCAGGACACACGTGACTGGCTCGCGCAGAACGGCTTCCCGCGCGGGCCGATCCACTTGCCTCGCTCGATCGTGACCGTTCCCGGTGACGACACGATCGAGTTCAAGGTAAGCGCGCTGCAGCTCCTCGAGCCCTTCGAGCTCGTCGCCGGCATTGGCAATCGCGCGACCGACGTGGAGGCGTACACGCAGGCCGGGCTCGTGCCCGCGCGGATCTTGATCAAGCTCGACGAGTTCCTCGACGAGCTCGGCGACGACCTCGCCGCCAACCGCGCCACCGGCTTCGCCTCGTACGAGGAGATCGCTCCGCTCCTCGCGACCTGGTGAGTGGGAGCGTTGCCGGCGTTGACTCAGCGCGCGACCCGGTAGACGCCGAAGGCGGCGGCGGGGCCGACGAACAGCGCCCAGTTGGGCGACAGCCCGTAGAGGCCGTCAAACACGAACGTGAACGCGAAGAATGCGGCCATCGCACCGAGGGTGAGCAGCGCCGCGTGCTTCGTGCGCTTGAGCAGCATCGCCGACGGCGTCTTCTGGTAGGCGAGGAGCAATGCGAGCGCGGCCGTCACGAACGACGCGGCCACCGCGAGGTACCCCGCGATGTAGACCTCGTCGCCGACGCGCGTGTTGTCCCAGCGGATCCCCGCACAACCATTCGCGCACACCTCGATGCCCCACAGGCCGATCGAGCTGTGGCCGCCACCGGCGTTCGACGTGAACCACGCGCGCATCAGCGCCGTGAGGATCAGCGCGACGGCAGAGAGGTAGAGGAGCAGGCGGGCGCCGCGGGTTTCGTGAAGCGAGGCCATGTCTCTAGATACGAATCAACGGCCGGCAGAGCGCG
>Ga0247822_10000756_pt1 | contig 18351 bp, 16 predicted proteins | sample 13C_Cellulose_Da_FD_192423 | JGI IMG/M metagenome (GOLD analysis project Ga0247822, IMG submission 192423) | Soil microbial communities from agricultural site in Penn Yan, New York, United States - 13C_Cellulose_Day30 | ecosystem: Environmental > Terrestrial > Soil > Agricultural land | place...
CCCCATCGCGCCAAAAAACAGGACTTACCCCAACCCAAGCGCCAGACTCGCAGTCCGTCCGTCACCCGGGTCCACACCAACGGCTTCGTGCCGCACGACTCCATCCTGAATAGTGCGAACTCCTCTGATATCAATAGCTTACGCATCGATTATGGCGAGGTCCGCGTGGCAGGTGGAGAGGACCTCTTCCAGCGTTGTCGTTCCCTTAAGTGCTTTCAAGACACCGTCTTCGAGCAGAGTCTTCATGTCACCCGACCGGGCCTTTCGGCGGATTTCCTGGGTCGGGGCCTGGGCGAAGGTCAACTCCCGGATCTGCGAGTTCATTCGCATCATCTCGAATATGCCATAGCGTCCGCGATAACCCGACTGACGGCAATGGTTACAGCCGCGTCCCTTGGTGAAATTCGCCTTGGCAACTTGTTCCGGCGTGATGCCCGCCGCTCGAAGTTCACCCTCTGGCGGGGTGTACGGCTCCTTGCATTTCGGGCAGTTAATACGCACAAGCCGCTGGGCCATGATCGCGATCACGGACGACGCAATGAGGAACGGAGGCACCCCGATGTCCACCAACCGCGTAACAGCGCTGGGCGCGTCGTTCGTATGTAGCGTTGAAAACACCAAGTGTCCGGTCAGAGATGCCTGTACGGCGATCTCGGCTGTCTCCTTGTCGCGGATTTCGCCCACCAGGATGATGTTCGGGGCCTGTCGCAGCATCGCACGGATGATCCGGGCGAAGTTCAGGCCGATCTGGTGCTTCACCTCGACCTGATTGATGCCAGGCAGATAGTATTCGACCGGGTCTTCGGCCGTGATGATCTTGCGGTCTGGCCGGTTCAGCTCGTTGAGGGCAGCGTACAGGGTGGTCGTCTTGCCCGAGCCGGTCGGACCGGTCACGAGGAAAATGCCGTTGGGGCGCTTGATGATGTTCTGGAAGCGGATGTAGTCGTCTTCGCCGAAGCCGAGGTCGCGGATGTTCACCGTGATGTTGCCACGGTCGAGGATACGCATCACCGCCGACTGACCGTGGACCGTGGGGAGCATACTCACCCGCAGGTCAAAGTGCTTGCCCTGGACGGTCATCTTGATCCGGCCGTCCTGGGGTCGGCGCTTTTCGCTGATGTCGATGCTGCCCATAATTTTGATACGGGACAGTAGTGACGCCAGGAGCCGGCGAGGGGCGGCGTCGCGCTCGACCAGCAGGCCGTCGATGCGGTAGCGGACCCGGACGCGGTCGGCGAACGGCTCGATGTGGATGTCCGAGGCCCGCAGGCTGATCGCCTCGGAGATGATCAGGTTGACCAACCGGACGACCGGGGCGTCGCTCTCGTCGGCCGCGGCGATGGCGGCGGTGCTTTCGACCTGCGTGAACTCGATGGCGGTGTCGGTGAACTCGACGAGCATCGAGTCCACCGACTCGGTCTCGGTCTGGCCGTAGTTGCGGTTGATGGAGTCCTGGATCTGCTCCTGGACGGCGAGGACCGGCTGGACGTCCTTGTTCAGGATGAACTGGAGCTTCTGGAGGGTATCGTAGTTGGTCGGGTCGGCGGTAATGATCTTGAGGACGTTGCCCTCCAGGGCCAGCGGCAGGACGAGGTTCTCGCGGGCGACCGACTCGGGGACGAGTTCGATGACCGCCTTGGGAATCTCGACGGAGGCGAGGTCCACGAACTGCAGGCCGTGGTACTCCGCCATCGCCGCGACGACTTCCTGCGGGGTGGCGTAGTTCTGCTTGGCCAGCGCGTCCTGGAGTTTGACACCGGTGGCGGTAGCAAACTGCTGGGCCTCCTCCAGTTGCTCCGGACTGAGGACCTTCTTCTTGAGCAACAGGTCGGTGAAGTCGCCGCGGGCCTTGGCCATCTCTGGCACTCCTGATTCAGGGCGCTAGGGGTCACGTCCGGGGGCGGAGTCCGCACCGGTGGGCGGGTACGGTGAAGCGGCTGACAGGTCGGGCATAGAAGACAGGCGCAGCCGTGACCGGACGAGGCATGATGAGAGCCTGATGAAGTCAGTATTTGCGACGGGGGCAAAGTCCACAAGGGAAAATTGGTTAGAATCTGCCGAGGTGCTGTAAGTTCTCAGGGTTGGCGCGGTTACCTGGGACCGCGGCCGGGACGGCCGCGGTCCCAGGGATCATCGAGGACGTTCTCATGCCGAGGCTGTCGTGGTGGGTGGTTTCGCTCCTGGCCCTGTGCCCGACGGCCCGCGGTCAGGACGCGGTGAAGCCGCTGGCGCGCGTGGCGTTCGGGTCTTGTGCGGACCAGACCAAGCCGTGCCCGGTCTGGACGCGGATCGCCGAGCAGAAGCCGGACCTGCTGGTGCTCCTGGGCGACAACGTCTACACGGACATCGAGGACGGCAAGCTCGTCCCGGCCAACCCCGCCAAGATCGCCAAGTGCTACCGGGAGCTGGCGGCCATCCCGGCGTTCCAGTCGCTGCGCAAGCTGTGCCCCGTCCTGACCACCTGGGACGATCACGACTACGGGACGAACGATGGCGACGTGAACTACCCGCACAAGGAGGAGTCACGGCGGCTGTTCCTGGACTTTTGGGGGGTGCCGGCGAACTCGCCGCGGCGGCAGCGGCCGGGGATCTATCACGCCGAGACATTTGGCCCGCCGGGCAAGCGGGTGCAGGTGATCCTGCTCGACGGCCGCAGCTTCCGCAGCAAGATCGAGACGGCCGCCCAGCCGCTGCCCGGCACCCGCATCCGCCCGTACCTGCCGAACACCGAGAAGGACGCGACGTTCCTCGGCGACGCCCAGTGGAAGTGGCTGGAGCAGCAGTTGAGGCAACCGGCCGAGTTGCGGCTGTTGTGTTCCGGCATCCAGGTGGTGTCGGACGAACACCCGTTCGAGAAGTGGGCAAACATCCCGGCCGAGCGGGAGCGGCTGTACCGGCTGATCCGCGAGACCAACGCGAACGGGGTGGTGGTGCTCAGCGGCGATCGACACCTGGGCGAGTTGTCGCTGGACGCAGACGCGGCCGGCTACCCGCTGTACGACCTGACGGCCAGCGGGCTCAACCAGGCGACGAAGGCGTGGCGGGCGACCGAGAAGAACGGCAAGCGAGTCGCCGGGATGCCGTACGGCGACCACTTCGGGCTGGTGACGGTGGACTGGGCGGCGAAGGACCCGGTGGTGAGCCTGCAGTTGCGGGATGACGCGGGGGAGGTGGTCTTCCGCCAGGCGTTCCCGCTGAGCCTGCTGAAGGCGAGGGGCGAACCGGTGGTGAAGCTGCCGGAGGGGGTGATCGGCCCGGAGCAGGCGCGGCGGATGCTCGGCCAGGAGGTCACGGTGCAGTTTCCGGTCCGCGGCGGTCGGGCGGTCGGCATGGGCAAGCGGATCCTGCTGAACTCGGAGCCGGACTTCCGCAGCGAGCGGAACTTCACGGTGGTGGTCAACGAGAAGGCGATGACCGGTCGGTTCGAGAAGGCGACGTTCGCCGCGTTCAAGGACAAGACGATCCGGGCCAAGGGGAAGGTAACGAAGTACGAGGACCAACTGGAGATCAGCGTCGAGGACGCGAAGCAGTTGGAGATCGTCGAGAAGAAGTGATCCGGGTTGGCCGCGAGGTGGATCGTGAGCGGCGGGCAGGCCCGCGCTCGGCTGACGCCTCGCGGCTAACCGGTTATGATGCGTCCGCCTTGTAGGCCGCTTTCAGCCACCTCCGGGCCTCGCCGTCGAAGTCCTTCGCCGCCGTCAGTGGGATCAGGTGCCGCTGCCGGTCATTGCCCTTCGCCCGCGGGTTGACGAGGAGCAACGAAAAGACCGGGGCACGCGGCCCCGGTCGGTGACGGTCGCAGCGGTCGGGCGGTCAGTTCCGCCCGGGGATGCCCTCGATCTCGCCGGCCGGCCGGGACACGGCCGGGAGCTGGAACGGGGGCAGGGTATTCTCCCCCGCCTTGACCTGCGCGGTGAGCTTCGAGTGGGCCATGCCGTACCAGCCCTGGAGCCGGTCGGTGTCGGGCGGCTCGGCCCCCTCCGGGACCTCGGGCGGCCAGGTCATGAGCACCTGGTAGGAGCCCTCGGGGGCTCCGTCCCCGTCGGCGTAGGTGGACAGGGTGAACTTCCCGTCCGGGCCGGTCACAGCGTGGGGGTTGACCGGGGTGGGGGTGCCGCCGGCCGCGTTGAAGTACACGTGGACCCCCGCGGCCGGCTTGCCAGCGTACAGCACCTGCCCGGACACCGGGTAGACCGGGACCGGGCCGGGCTCGGACTCACACCCGCACACGACCAGCACGGCGACGGGCAACAAGCTTAGTACGGTCCTCACGTCAGCACTCCGGGTCAAAAGTCGTTCGGGACGATGTCCTCTCCCTGGCGGGAGAGCAGCTTCACGAACAGCCGGATCGGCATGCTCGACCGGATGAAGTGGACCGACCCGTCGCAGAAGACGTGGTTGGCCCCGCCGGAGTGGAAGCTGTAGACCTCGTCGGTGTTGGCACAGTTGGTGTGGCACGGGCCGACACCGCCGGTGCCGTTCGGCTGGGTGCCGTGGGTGATGAACTCGTTGTCGCGGTCGGCCCACCCGCCGTGGGGGGTCGATCCGCCCATCACGCCCGCCCGCCAGCGGTCTGGGCGGCCGGCGATCTCGGAGATGGCGATGGTGTTCGAGGTGCCGTCGCGGACCTCCGGGAGGCTCCAGGCCGCGTTGACCTCCAGGGCGCCGTCGCGGAACTTGTTGTGGCCGACCGGGTCCACGAAGTTGTTGCTACTCAGCTCCAGGTCGGCGCTGTAGCCGTTGTTCGGGGCGTAGTCAGTGGGGGCCGCCCGGACCGCGACGCCGCGGACGGTCTTCTCGTTGAGCTTGCCGGCGGACGGGTTGCTCGGGCAGACGAAGATCGGGATCTGCGTGTCGATCACGCCCGCGGCCTGCGCCTCCCAGTTCACGGCCATGTTGTACCGGTTGCCCAGCGGGCTCTGCTCGATGTACGGCAGCAGGAACGGGGACCAACTGTGGACCACGTTGCCTGTGATGCCGAGCTTCTTGGCGGTGATCGCGTAGGACGGATCGGTGCTGGAGTTGTGGTCGAGCGCCCCGGGCGGCAGGTGGCCGGTGGTGCTCTGGTAGTTGTGCAGGGCCAGGCCGATCTGCTTGAGGTTGTTCTGGCACTTGGTCCGGGCGGCGGCCTCGCGCACCTTCTGGACGGCGGGCAGCAAGAGGCCGATCAGGATGGCGATGATCGCGATCACCACCAACAGCTCAATGAGCGTGAACCCCCGGCGCGGGGTGCAACGTCGGTTCATGGGGCAGCCTCGGGTGGGAATGAAATACAGGCGTCGGCCGCAAGGTGCGGCCGACGTGGGATGTCCGGGTGCGGTTAGTAGTCGGCGTTAATGACTTCGCCGTCGGCGATCAGGCAGATCCGCATCCAGTTGGCGGAGTCGATCCCGAAGCGGATGAAGCGGACCGACCCGTCGCCCAGGGCGGCGACGAACCCGCCGGAGTGCGACCCGCCGAACCGCTCGGACCAGAAGTTGGCCTGGGTGCGGTTGGGGTGCTCGCTGTCGGACTGGGGCACGACGTGGCCGAACCGGACGTGGTCCTGGTCCCAGCCGGAGTTGTTCCAGACCTCGTTGTCTCCGCCGGCCCAGCCGAGGGTGGTGGGGTGGACCTGCTTCTCGCCGACCATGATGGTGTTGGACAGGCCGTCGGCCACGTCGGTCAGCTTGCGGGTCTGCTCGATCGGGGCGTTGGCCGGCTTGGTGCTGCTGGGGCTCTTCCACTGGCGGACGAGCATCCCCTCGCGGCCCTCGCCGCCCATGTCCCGGCCGCCGTTGCCGGCGTAGCAGGACCGGCCGCCGTTGGAGTACAAGGTCGCCTGTCGGCGCGACGGGCAGTAGTAGGTCTTGATCAGGGACTGGGCAACGGCCGTGTCACTGGGCGCCCTGTAGACGTTGTCCTGCTCGATGTACGGCAGGATGTGGTACATCCACGTCCAGCCGGCCCGGATATTGGCGTTGCAGCAGTTCTTGTCCGGCCCGTCGGAGCCGGCGTGCGGCAGGTAGTTCAGGGCGTCATTGTGACTGTGGAACGCCAGGCCGATCTGCTTGAGGTTGTTTGTGCACTGGGTGCGGGCGGCCGCCTCGCGGACCTTCTGCACCGCCGGGAGCAGCAGGCCGATCAGGATGGCGATGATCGCGATCACCACCAGCAACTCGATCAACGTAAACGCGGTACGGCGGTGCCGTAAGGACATCGACGCGACTCCCGGGGAGAACAGAATGGCCACGGTTTGACCGTGGCCGGGGGCAGGAATGCTTAAATTAAGACGGGATAAAGAAGAAACGCAAGTGGATTCGTGAAGAAACCGTGAAGGCGGAAGTGCTCCCGTCACGGGACCGTCACAGATAACAGTTCAGTGGTCGTTTTCTTGCCGATTGCCGGGGTGAGCATGGTCGATTTGACCAGCCCACCCGGCACCTCGTCGGAGGTCCAGGTGGTGATGTGGACCTGCCCGGCCTCGTTGCTCGCCCGGCCCTCGTGCCGTCGTGTCTTGTACGTCCGGCCGCCGACTGCGACGACCTCGTCTTGATCGGCGGCGCCGGGCGGCTTGCCGAAATCGTCCTTGCTTACACCCGGTGGCAAGTGGACGAGCCGGGAGTTTGTCAGCCGCTCCGGGGGGTTCGTGGTCTCCACGCCGTCGTATCGTTTCGTGGCTGCCACCATTTCGACCACTGCCAGTTCGTCGGTCAACTCGATCAACTTGTAGGTGGTGGTGGTCGTCGTGACCCCCTTCTCGCCGTCCGCCCCGGTGACCGCCCGATAGGTGACGGTCGTCCCGGTTTTGAACCCGGACCACCGCTGGTACGCCGGGTTGACGACCAACTCCGGCGGCTCGGAGACCGGCGGTTCAGCCTCGGCCCCGTTCCGTGCGGGGGTAGGTCGGGAGCAACCGCTCACTAGCGGCGCGAGGACCAGGACTGTGAGCAGGGTGCGGGTCACGGTTCGTTACTCTTGATCTTGGTGCCGCGAGCGCCGCCGGCCCTGTGCAGGCCGGCGGCGGGTATCTATCTCCGCTTCTTCTTGGCCGGGGTGGCAGTGCCGGAGCCGCCCCGCTCGTCGTCCTCGACCCGCTTGTCCTCCTCGCGGATCTTCTGTTTCTCCTCCTCGGTCAGCGGGGCGGTGTTCAGGGCCGGCGACCCCGAACACCCCACGCCGACGGTGGCCGCCAGACCGATCATCAGTACCCAGTAGCGCATCGCAGCCCTCGCTTACAGATCGTGGCTGAACGGCATGCCGTCGTCGGCGACGCACGCCCGCATGTACATCACCGGGTCCGCGGCGAACCGGACGAACCGGACCGACCCGTCGGAGAAGGCGGCGTTAAGCCCGCCGGAGTGCGACGACCCGAAGTACCGCCGCCAGACGGTCGCGGTGGCCGCCACATTCGGGGTGATCCCGGGGACGATGATGTTCGGGTCGGTGTCCGCCTTGGGCGGGAAGTGGTAGCGGATGTTGTCCTCGTCCCACCCGGAGTTGTTCCACCGCTCGTTGTCTCCGCCGTCCCGCCCGTGCTGGCTCGGGGGGAGGCACTTCTCGGCCACGGCGATGGTGTTGGAGGAGCCGTCCGGGATGCCGACTGCGGTCCGCTTGGCCCCGCGGCCGGGCCATACCACCACGCCCTGGTGGCCGCCGAAGCTCGCGAAGTTTTCGCCGGTTCGCTCGTTGCGGCGCGGGCTCTTGCCGATCGGCGGGGCGGGGATGTCGCCGTACCCCTCGTGCATCTCCCCCTGGTAGAACCCGGCGTTGCCGGCGTAGTCGCTGCGGGCGAACTGGCTGCCGTAGACCGTCGGGGACCGGCGGGTCGGGCAGTAGTAGATCTTCACCATCTGCCGGGCCACCTCGTTCTCGCCGGCGGCGCCGCTGGGGATCGGGAAGTACGGCGGGTCGTCCCGGCCCATCTTGTAAATGTTGTCTTGCTCGATGTACGGCAGGATCTGGTACATCCAGTTCCACCCCCGGCGGGTGGACGCCCGGCAGCAGGTGGACCCCTCGTACTGGCCGGGGGCCTCGTCGTAGTCGTAACCGGCCGGATTGGGGCTGCCGCCCGTGTCAATCGCTTGCGGGTCGCCGTCCATCCCGCCGCGGGGGAAGTACCCCATGGCGCTCTCGTGGTTGTGGAAGGCCAGGCCGATCTGCTTGAGGTTGTTCTGGCACTGGGTGCGGGCGGCCGCCTCGCGGACCTTTTGCACCGCGGGCAGCAGCAGGCCGATCAGGATCGCGATGATCGCGATCACCACCAGCAACTCAATCAGGGTGAAGGCGTGTCGGTGCCGGGCTCGGATGGACATCACGCACCTTTCCGTAGAGGAATGAAGGCCCCGCCGTGCGAACGGTGGGGCGGCCAATCAGGCGTGATGAGGTTAGCGGCCGGACCCGGAGGATGAGGGGTGGCTTCCGGGTAGAAAACGTGAAACTGTTAAAGCGGCTTAATCCTCCGGGACAATGGCCTCGGCCTCGATCTCGACCAGCATGTCCGGGTCGATGAGGCGGCTCACTCCGACCATCGTCGCCGCCGGGCGAACGCCCCCGAAGAACTCGCCGTGCGCCAGGCCGACCTTCTCCCAGTCGGAAATGTCCGTCAGGTACATGCGAGTGCGGACGACGTGCTCCAGCCCGGCCCCTGCGGCTTCCAGGGCGGTCTGGATGGTTCGTAACGCCTGGACCGCCTGGGCATAGGCGTCATTCTTGCCAATGAGCCCCGACGGGGTCATGGCGGTACACCCCGAGACGTAGACGAACGGCCCGACCCGCACCGCCCGGGAGTAGCCGATCACCGGCTCCCAGGGGCCGCCGCTGCCGATGGTGTGGCGTTTCATGGGTCGCAGGTCTTGTGAGCGTCGAGAACTGATTTCCGGGCCGCCCTCCGTGTCGGCCCCTACGGAGGCATCGTAGGGGCCGACACGGAGGGCGGCCCGTTTCACCCGAGTTTTGGCAGCAGGTTCGCTAACTCCGCGAACGACCCGAGTACGCGGTCCGGGCCGGAGTCCTCGGCCGATTCCAGGCCGGCGGCCCCGCCCAGGACCAGCCACACCGGCACGCCCGCGGCCCGTGCGGCGTGGACGTCCACCGCCATGTCCCCGACATAGACCGCCTCCGCCGGTGAATCTCCGAGCCGGCGCAGGGCCTCCAAGAGCATAGCGGGATCCGGCTTGGCCCGTCCGCCGACGTCGTCCGGTCCGAGTGTCTCGGCGATCGCGGGCCGCAAACCCAGGTGGTCTACAAGGTTACGGGTAAACTCCACCCGCTTGTTGCTACACACCGCCAGCCGATACCCCCGGCTCGCGAGGGTTGCCACGGTATCCAGGACACCCGGCATCGGCTTGGTGCCGGCCAGCATGACGGTCGCGTGGTGTTCCCGGTAAAGGGCCACCGCCGCGTCGGTTGGGGCGTTCGGGACGAGGTCCGCCATGAGCTGTTCCAGCCCAAGCCCGACATGCCGGCGGACCTCGCGCTCGGGCAGCTCCGGCAGGCCGTACGTTCGGCGGACGTGGTTGGTGCTGGCGGCGATGGCGCCGAAACTGTCGGCCAGGGTTCCGTCGAAATCGAACAGCACCGCTCGGGTCGGCATGGTTGTCTCCGGGGGGCACGTCGGGATATGGTATCGGGTGCCCGACCCCCGCCGACCCCGAGGGGACGCAATGACGCCCCAGCCGGACCCGACCCCGACCACCGATCTCCCGCCGCCGTCTCCCGAGCAGGTCTTCCGGGAGTACGCCCCCCGCATCTACAACCTGGCTCGCCGGATGCTCGGCAACGACGCGGACGCCGAGGACGTCACCCAGGACGTGCTCGTGCAGGTGGTGCGCAAGCTCCACACCTTTCGCGGCGATGCACAGTTGCCGACCTGGCTGCACCGGGTGACGGTCAACGCGGCGCTGGCGCACCGGGAGAAGCGGGCGAACCGCCAGAAGCGGGAGTCGGTCACCGGTGACGACGAGGCGCTGGAGGCGATCGCCGCCGACCCGCCGACCGCCGGGGTGCGGCTGCCGCGTCCGGGGATCGAGGCGACCCCGGACGAGAACATCCTCGCCGCCGAGCAACGGGCAGTGATCGAGCGAGCGATCGCGAAGCTGCCAGAGGGATTCCGTGAAGTCTACGTCCTGGCGGACGTGGAAGGGCTGCCCAACGCCGAGATCGCGGACATGCTGAATCTAAGTGTGGCGGCGGTCAAGAGCCGGCTGCACCGGGCCCGGGAACGGATGCGGGTGCTGCTGGCCCCGCATTTCGAGGAGGCGCTGACGTGAGTTGCCAAGAGATGGTGGACTTGCTGCTGGACTTCGTCGGCGGCGAGATCACCCCCGAGCAGCGGGCGATGATCGAGCAACACCTCTGCGGCTGCCCGCCGTGCGTTCGGCACGTCGAGGAGTACAGCCTGACCATCCGGGTGACGCGGCTGTTGCCCAAGAACGACCCCCTGCCGCCGGCGTTCGAGCAACGCCTGTGGGCAGCGCTGGCCGCGGAAAGCGAGCGGGGGGCGTAAGCCCCCGAGTGTGACCTCCTCGGGGGGCTTACGCCCCCCGCTCGCCATTTCAATACAGCCCGATGTCCAGCGCCTCGGACAGCTTCCGCTTGAGCCACCAGGCGCCGCTGCGCCACTGGCAGTGGATCTTCACGTCCACCAGCGCCCCGGGGCGGACCGTCGCGTCGGGGTCTTCCAGTTCCACCTCGACCAGGTACACCTGCGCCACCGGCGTGACCTCCTGGCCACCCTCGCCGGACTGCTTGACCGCCACCGGGCCGCCGCCGCGCTGCGTCAGCGGGATCGGAATCTGCTTGGCGTCGGACTCCGGCAGCCGGCGAATCTTGCCGGTGAACAGGTGGTCGGTCCGGCCGGTGACATACACGGACGCGGTCAACTCGCCGCCCGGCGGCAGATCTTCCCGCAGGAGCTTGTAGTCCACCGCCGTGACCGGCACCCGGACGATCAGCTTCGACGGGTCGCCGACCGTGCAGACCGGCTTGGCCTGCTGGTAGTTGCGGTCGAACAGCCGGCCGACCTCGGACCGGTCCGGCAGCCCCATCACCACCCCGTCGCGCGGGGCGGTCAGGTTCGAGACCGCCTTGAGCCGCTGGTCGATCAGCTCGACCTGCCGGGCGAAGGCGTCGGCCTCCTCGCGGGCCTTGTCGGTCTCCAGCCGGACCCGGTCGCGTTCGGCCGGGTCGCCCACCGACTCCGTCTGCCGCAGCGCGTCGGCCACCCGCCGCTGCTCGTCCCGCTTGGCCGCCGCCAGGGCACGCTGCTCGTGCAACTCGCGGCTGTCGAAGGTGGCGATGAGTTGGCCCTGGCGGACCGCCTGCCCCTCGCGGACGTGCAGGCTCCGAAGGTAGCCCGGCTCGATCAGCCCGACTGGGCCGGAGTGGCCGGGGTCCACGCCGACCAGCCCCCGCTCCAGCACGCGGCTGATCGGCAAGGGCACGAGGAAGAACACGGCCACCAGCCCGGCCGCGACCGCGGCGGTGGCGTAAACTCGCTTGGCTTTCATGTCCGGCAGCCGCCCCCGTTGGCGGATGTTTTTCACCATCCGGTATATCGGCCAGATGAACATCGAGGCCAGCGACACGATGGCCAGCATCTGGCTGAGAATCTTCAACTGCGGGCCGAGGAAGTCCGCCAGGAACCAGATGATGCTGAACGTGATCACCCAGCGGTACACATAGCTGGTGACCGCGTAGACGACGAACAGCACCTTCCGGCCCGGAGCCATGTACTGCTCCGGCGGAACCTCGATCCCCAGGCACTTTTCCTGGAACAGGTGGGTCAGGTACTTGTTGGCCCGGTCCCGGAGGTTGGGAATCTCCAGCCAGTCGGCCATCATGTAGTACCCGTCGAACCTCATCAGCGGGTTGGCGTTGAACATCACCGTGCTCACCGAGCAGAGCACCATCAGGCACATGGCGATGTTGTTCACCGTCGGCAAGTGCGGCGTGTACCACCAGACGAACGTGGCCACCGCCGCGATCACCAGTTCCACGTAGATGCCGGCGAAGCTGATGACGATCCGCTTCCACTTGTCCGCCACCGTCCAGGCGTCGGTGACGTTGCAATACAGGGCGGGCGACAGGCACATGAGCAAGATGCCCATCTCGTGGCACTCGCCCTTGTACGCCTTACAACTGAGCCCGTGGCCGAACTCGTGGATGATCTTCACCACCCCGAGGCTCAGCCACATGTAGAGCACGGTGTGGAAGGCGAAGAACTCCTGGTACCGCGGCATCTTTTCGTAGAACGTCTGGAAGTGGACCAGGACGTGGAACGCCGCGGCCAGCATCAGCCCGACCGAGGCGGCGAAGAACGGCCAGGTGAAGATCCACCACAGGTAGCCGTACATCCAGGTCAGGATGCGGTCCGGGTCGAAGACCGGGATCTTCCAGTACAGGATGTTGGAGACCGCGGCGATCCGCCGCATCCGCCGCTGCTTGAGGCGGCGCTGGAACAGGTGCTTGCCGGCGCCGCCGGCCTCGTGCTGCACCAGCCCGGCGGTCACGAGTTGCCGGGCGAAACTCTCCAGGTCCTGGAACTCCAGCCGGTGCGGCTTGAACTCGTCCTCGAACCGCTTGCGCACGTCCTCCATGTTGTGGCGGCCGTCGAAGAGGCTGAAGACGAAGTACTCCTGGCGGTTGAACCGGTAGTACCGCAGACAGACCGGGTCCTTGACGACGTGAAAGACCTTCCCCTCGTAGCGCTGCTCGGTGATCTGCAGGTCCGGGCGGACCGACAGCCGGACCTGCTTACGCCGCTCGGCCGGGTTGTCTAGCAGCTCGGTATTCATGAACGCGGTCCGTGCCCGGTGTTCGTAGGGTGGGTCAAGCGAGTCTTCGAGCGCCGACCCACCGGGAGCGAAGATGGTGGGTCGGCGCCCGCAAAGCCGGGCTTGACCCACCCTACGAAAGACGGCGTGGCGTTTCGGTTACTTGTACCCGAACGGCAGACCTGATGTCGGGTTGACCCGTGGGCCGACCGGAGCCGTTGTCGGGAACGCGGCCGGCGGCTGGGCGGCGGGGGGCTGGATGCCGCCTGCCGGGACCACCTTCCCCGCGTCGGGGCCGGCGGCGCTGACCGGACGGACGCCGGCTGGCGGCTGGCCGGCCGGGGCGGTCGGCGGGGCCTGGGTCGGATCGATGATGATCGTCGCCAGGCTGCGGTCCTTGAGCCCCTCGCCCGCATCAGTCGGGTTCATCAGCTCGACCCGCACTGTCACCGAGCGGGCGTCGGCCGGCAGCACCGACACCACCTCGCCGACCAGTGGCTTCTCCTGCTGGGCAGCGGACGGAGTCCACAGGTGGACGCCGCCCTCGGCGGTGCCGACCACCATGAACCGCTTGTCCTTGTCCGGGGAGAAGGCAGCGCAGGTCACGATCGCCCCGCGTGGGGTCATCAGCCGCAGCTTCTCGCTGCCGCGGCCGCCGGGCTGCGGGGCGGACCACAGGGTCAGCTCGCCGCGCTGGTCGGCCTCGCCGCCAGCGGTCAGCACGAACTGATCGTCGGCCGAGAAGACCGCCAGCGTGGCGAAGCGGGCGCCGGCCCCAGCGCTCTGGAGCGTCCCGATGGACCGCTCGTCGGCCAGGCTGACCACGTCCAGCCGGGACGGGTCCTTGTCGAAGAGGAGCTTCGCGCCGTCAGAGGAGACGCCGAGCACGTCCACGGAGCCGCCGCGGTGGTCGATCACCGTCTGGGTGGCGGCCCCCTGGTCGCCGAGCTTCCAGACGCGGACGGATTTGTCGCGGGAGGCGGTGACGAGGGTCGCCTGCGGGGTGAACCGCAGCGAGGTGACGGCGTCGCGGTGCTCGGCCGGCAGGGCGTAGAGCTTCTTCTTGCCGGCCACGTCCCAGATAAACACGTCGCGGCCGGCGGCGGTGGCCAGGAACCGGCCGTCCGGGCTGAACGCGCAGGCGGTCACGGCCGACCCGTGCGACTCCTCCAGCGTGACCGGGTCCTTCGAGATCTTGTCGGGGTTGGACAGGTCCCAGAGGCGGACCTTGCCGTCGTCGCCGCCGGTGGCCACCCAGGGCTTGACCTTGTCGCCGGCCGGGGCGGCAGCGACCGACCGGACGCCGGCCGGGTGCGGCAAGCGGTGGGTCTGCTTGGTGCCGAACGGGTCCCAGACCAGGGCGGCGGCGTCCAGTCCGCCGGAGACGACCAGCGGTCGGCCGGGGTGGGCGGTGATTGCGACCGAGGTCACGTCCAGCCGGTGCCCGGGGTTGTGGAACTGCACGTCGGGGCCGACCGGCCGGGCCGGCTCGACCGTCACCGTCATGCCGCGCCGCACCAGCCGCTCGTACTGGGCGTCGAGCTTGCCCTCGACGCGGACGCGGTCGGTGGCCTGCAACTCCAGCACGATTTCGCCGGCCTTGGCGAACTCCTGCGGGGACTTCAGCAGCTTGACCACCCGGCCGTTGATCGGGCTGACGACCCAGTACCGCTTGAGCTGGGCCTGGGCGCTCTGGAGTTCGCCATTGTTCTTGGCCAGCTCCTTCTCTGACTGGAGCCGGTTCTCCTTGTACCGGGCGACCAGGGCGATGTTGCTGAGCTTCTCGGACTGGGGCACGCTCGCGAGGTTCTCGTACTGCTTGGCCAGCTTCTCCTGAGCCTGTTCGGCCTCCAGGGCGGCGGCGATCGCTTTATTCATCGCGGCCTCCAGGGCGACGTTCGCCTGGATCTGGAGGTTGATGAGCTGCTCGTCGAGCCGGGCCAGGATCTGGCCGGTCTTGACCGTGTCGTTCTCGCGCAGCCGGCGGTAGCGCTGCTTCTTGGCCGGGTCCGTCTCGGGGTCGCGGGGGTGGTATACGATCAGCGACGGGTCACACTGTTCGCCGGGCTGGAGCGGGGTGGCGATCAGCTCGATCAGGCCGTCGGCCTGAGCCGGCAACTGGACGCGGAGGTCGTTCTGGACGACCGCCTTCGGGACGACGACCGGATCGGCGTCCCGCTTGAAGTCCGGCATCGGCGGCGCCGGCTCGGCCTTGTACAGCGGGTTGCCGACGACCACCGGCGCGGCCGGCTTCTCGGCATCGGCGCCGAGCGGGTTCGACCCGGTGTTGCAGGCGGACAGGCCCAGGGTGGTGCCGCCAACGACGACAGCGGCGACCCAACGACGGACGCGGACCATGGGATACCCCCAGTGTGACGGACCCCGCTTGGCGCGGGTGGGTTTAACGGGTGGGCCGGCGGCTGCCGCGGCGGTCCGCGGGCCGGTCGGCGGAGACTGCGAGAGCGGTGAGCGTTGAGCTATGAGCGGTGAGCAAGATCAGAACCGACTTGCTCACCGCTCATAGCTCAACGCTCACCGCTGCTAGAAGAAGAACACCACGTTCTCGTAGAACCACTCCCAGACGCCGTGGAAGAGCGAGTAGCCCAGCGCGTGGTTGCCGCATCGGACGCGAGTGTGGACCTCGATGCCGGCGACAAACAACTCGCGGGGGATCTTCTTCTCCGGCGGCAGGTCGTCCAGGTTCACCCGGACGTAGGTCGGGACGACGGACTCGGTCTCGTTGTGGTCGCTCTTGTTGGGGATCGCCTCCCTGGCCATGTCCTCCTCGTAGAGGCGGCCCGGGTAGCTGGAGTCAGGCTTGTTGGTCAGGAGTACGTCCACGTCGAGGTAGCGCTGCCCGTCCTTGTCGGTCTTGTGCAGGCCGGGGGTGGCCAGCGCCCGGGCGACGTGGCCGATGGCCCGCTGCGGCAGCTTGAGTTCGACTCGCCAGGGGCCGGTCACGTTGCCGATGCGGAGGAGCGGCTCGTTGGGCCGGACGGTCCGCTTGAGCAGGTCGGCGCGGACGTCGCCGCTGAGGATGCGCCACTCGTCGGAGGAGCGGGGGATGCCCGGGTCGAACCCCGGGGTGCGGGCCTCGAACTCGCCCGGCCGGCCGGTCAAGTTGTACATCACCCGCATCTGGTCGAGCAGTTCGCGCTTGCTGGTTGCGACGGCGTCGTTCTTGGCGTACTCGCGGCGGAACGCCTCGGCCTCGGCGACGGGCAGGTTCGGCTGGGTGAGCCGGTCGTTGTACAGCCGCATCAGGCTCTCGGCCTGCATCGCCTCGGTCTGGGAGGTGACGTACTTCTCCTGGAGGGTCGGGCTGAACAGCCGCACGACCGGCGTGTGCGGGCCGACCTTCTGGCCGGGCTGGACCAGGATGCCGCGGACCTCGCCGTCGGTCGGGGCGAAGGTATTCACCGTTTGCCGCGGCAGGAACTCGCCCTTGGCTTCCATCTTGAGCGGGTACGGGATCAGCACCATCGCCGCGGCCAGCAGGACCAGGGCGGTGATGCCCAGCGCCCAGTAGAAGCGGTGCTTGCCGCCCAGCCCCTCCTGGACCTTCATGATCGGCCGCCAGATGAAGCCGAACGGCACCCGCTTCATCTCGGCGGCGTTGTACAGCGCCCCGGCAGCGTGTTTGCCGACCACGTCCATCTTGGCGATCAGCGGTTCGACCTGCTCGGGCGGGTTGAAGCTCTCCAGGAGCATCACCGACCGGGCCGGCTTCTTCTCGTTCTTCTCCCGCTCGTCGCGGATCGGGGCGACCACCAGCAGCTTGGGCTGGCTCTCGGACAGGTAGTCGTCCAGGGCGTGCGACAGGTCCGGCGGCAAGCCCTCGTCCTTGGTGCCGCGGTAGACCAGCTTGTCGCCGAACTTCAGCACCGCGTCGAAGAGGGCGCGCATGCGGCGGACGTGGGTGCTGGCCTTCTCGACCACGTCGGCCCCGGAGACGGCCTCGACGGTGACCTTCTTGCCGTGGCGGACGCCGACGCACAGCCGGTCGCACTCGATGAGCCGCCGGCCCTCGTTGGCGACGTGGTAGGCGACCTCGGTCGGGTTGAGGGTGGAGTGGATGAGCTTGGCGAACCCCTCGATCTGGGTGAGGACCTTCTCCAGCCCGCTGGCCTGCCGGACGTTGGCGAACTGGTGGTACTGGCTGGCGTACCCGGCCATCTGGACCGCGTATTGCAGGAACGTCTGGTACAGCCGGGGGTCGTGGTCCTTCTGCTGGAAGACCTCTAGCAGGCCCAGGGCGGACTTGTCCGCGTTGACGATCGGGGCGAACAGGGCGTAGTAGTCTGTGAGGTTGGCGGCCGGGACGGCTCCGGCCTCGGCGGTGACGCCGGCCAGTCGGCCCTGCGGCTCGACCAGGACCGGCCGGCTGGGCTGGGACTGGAAGACCTGGCGGAGGATCTCGTTGTGGCACTGGCGGCCGCCGCGGCGGGCGTCCAGGCCGACCTGGTCGAGGTTGACCTGAGTGGCCATCTGGAGGAACCCCTGCGGGGTCCGCAGCCAGACGACGCCGGCCGGGGCGTCGATCTTCGAGAGGGTGACGTTGAGGAACTTCTCGTAGAACTCCGCCGGCGGCAGGCTGGAGCCGGCGAGCTTGGACGCCTCCTCGAACGCCTCGTCGATCTTTCGCCCGAATTGCTTGCGGGCGGCTGCCTCCGGCGTGTTGGTCGGGGGGGTGCTCACGGCATCGTCCTCGGCTGGAGCGGGAGGCGCGGCGAGATCGGCATAATCCGGGTAATCATATCGGAACGCACCTGTCCAGTGCAAGCGGACCAGCCCCATCATGGGATGGGACGGTCGGCGAACTGGATTCCAAGTTCAAGTTTTTCGGCAAGTCGCCTCGCCGAACTGTAGTACGGCGGGCATACTTTCCCCACTTTACAGACGAGATCGCCACCACCGATGCCGGTCCTATCCCCGAATGCGGGGAAAAACGGCCAAAATCGCGAGCCGTCGATGCCAGTCGGCGGGTTTCGGGCCATCACCCGCCGACTGGCGTCGGCGGCTCGCTATACCGAACTGACTACCCCGGTGAGTGCTGGTTCTCCCAGGTGAGGATGTGGTGCATCAGGTCGGGCGGCTCGATGCGGTCGGTCGGCAGCGGCCAGCCGAACCGCTCGACGGCGGCGAGCTGGGACGCGGACCCCCGGTTCCGGGGGTTTTCCCAGAGCTGAACGAACCGGCCGATCGCCTTGCCACGCCGGCAGAGCCGGGCGACGAGAACCTGGGCGTCGGAGTCGTCGCGGGCGGCCTCGGCCAGTAACTCGGCCCAGTCCACCACCCACTCGACCAGCATCCGCGCTTCCTCGTCCCCCAGCCCCCGAGTGAGCGAGTCGTCCCGCAGCACCCGCCGGATGAGCGCGTCCGTCGTCGCCGCCATGCAACAGTCCCCCCCGCGACCTGGCGGTTGCGCACCGGGTCGGTTCCGCGTGCAGGCGACCTCGGGTGTTGGCGTCCGGGCGTCCCCCACGCCCGGGGCCGGTCGTCCGCGCCCGCGGCAGTCATCCAGGTTCTGGTCCCGTGTTGTGGGCCGCGGTATAACCAGAGGTCGATCAGTCCGCAAGCGGGAACCGGCCGAACC
>Ga0247822_10000757_pt1 | contig 18350 bp, 20 predicted proteins | sample 13C_Cellulose_Da_FD_192423 | JGI IMG/M metagenome (GOLD analysis project Ga0247822, IMG submission 192423) | Soil microbial communities from agricultural site in Penn Yan, New York, United States - 13C_Cellulose_Day30 | ecosystem: Environmental > Terrestrial > Soil > Agricultural land | place...
CTGCCCAAGGCGTTGCGTCCGGTTTTCGCTCCCGTAGCCATTCTGGGACGACAGGCCGATCTTGCTGCCTCGGTCAGTTCTCCCTTCATCCAGCCGCCGGACCTTTCCGACTGGCGCAGAATCGCGATGATGGGCTGGTGGGCCTGGCGCAACTGACGGGGGAACGATGGACATCCGGGGCTGGTTGCAGAAGCAGGCGCCGGATTTCGTCTCGACCTTTGCGCGGTTTCCCTTCGCCATAGCGCTCGCGGCGACCGCCACGGTCGTCTTCATCGCCTACTCCAACGGCTATGCCTGGGCTCGGGATGAGTTCTGGGGGCGTGCGCTGCTCGGCCTTGCGACGGCTGCTGTCGTGGCCGTTGCCGGGGTGTTCTTCAGCGAAAGCCGACCAGACAGCCGCTTGGCCGTGATGCTGTTCGCCTATGTCGCACCGGTTCCCGCGGTCGCCGCGTTTCTCGTTACGGACATCGCCTGGCTCGCACCATGGCTGCTACCGGTGGTCGCGATCCTGTGGTTGTCGGTATCGCCGTTCACGCGCGTGGGGCACGGCGCGGAGCGCGAGGGGCTGGAGGACCGGTTTTGGTGGATCAACCACCAGGCCGTCGCCTCGGCGGTCATCGGGGCTGCTGCCTTCCTGCTGGTGGCCTTGGGCATGGCGGCAATCGAGCGGTCGCTGGCGATCCTGTTCGGCTTCGAGACCGGGCAGGTGTTCTACAACTGGATATTGCCCTTTGCCGGGCTGTTCCTGACGCCGGTCTACTGGCTCTCGACCCTGCCGAAGGTGTCGGACTATCCGTCCGAGGGGCTGGTGCAGCCGGATTTCACCTCCAGGGCAGCGGGTTTCCTAGGGCAGTTCATCCTCGTGCCGCTGCTGCTCGTCTATGGATTGATCCTGCTCGCCTACACGGCTCAGATCGTCGTCACGCAGCGCCTGCCGGAGGGCATGATCGGCTGGATGGTGCTCGGCTTCGTGGTGATCGGGGCGGCAACGTGGCTGCTGCTGCACCCCGCATTCATGCGCCAGCGTGCATTGGTGCGTCTGTTCCGCCGCTGGTGGTTCTGGCTGACGGTCATTCCGCTGGCGCTGTTCTTTGTCGCCGTGGGCGTTCGGTTAGATGCCTATGGGCTCACCGACGAACGGGTACTGCTGCTCGCGGGTGGGGTTTGGGCGAGCCTGCTGGCCGGCGAATACCTGATCGGGCGTGGCGACATCCGACTCATCCCGGCGCTGGCGGGCGGCATCCTGCTGTTGCTGTCGGTGGGGCCCTGGAATTATGCCAACCTGCCGGTCGTGCAGCAGGCGATGCGCCTCGATGCGTTGTTGAGCCAGCCGGGCAAGGGCGGCGCCAGCTTTCCGCCCGACTGGACGCCGGAACAGGTGGCGAAAGCGGCGTCGATCCTCGACTACCTGCAATATGCGCCGGGCGGCGAGGCGAAACTTGCTGAACTTCTACCGCGCTATGGCCTGAAGTTTGGCGCTGTCACGTCGGCATCGGTGCTGGAGGAACTGGGCTACAAGCACCCCGCCTACAGCGTGCCGGTGACCGGTATCAGCGCGCAGCGCGACAGTGCCACGCAGCAGATCGACGTGAGCGCCACGCCGGTATTGCTGGGGGCGCTGGCGCTCTACCCACCCAACAACGGGACCGTGGCGGGGCTGATCTTCCAGATCGAGGGCAACAACTTCCGGGTGTTCAACCAGCCTGCGCCCGAGGTCGACCTGACCGCCTGGCTGGCCCGGCAATCCAATGGCAACCTGGTCGAGCCGTGGATCGACTTCGTCATCGGCGAGCGGAAGTACCGCTATGCCATCGACTCGCTGACGGCCGACCTGAGCGAGGGCGGCCAGCCGAAGCTGACCTACCTGTACGGTACGCTGTTCGCCTCGGCGCCTACGCCCACGCCATGATGTCGTCGAGCGCCCGGGAGGTGATCGCCTCTTTCTTGGCGATGGTCTTCTCGGTCGATTTCCAGCGGCCGACATGGCCCTCGGGCTTGGTGATCGAGACCGGGGGGAAGAGGCCGAAGTTGACATTCATCGGCTGGAAGCTGCGGGCGCCGGAATAGGCTTCGGCTTCGAGGTGGCCGCCGGTGATGTGGTTGATCAGGGCGCCCATGGCCGTGGTCCCGGGCGGGATGGAGAGCGTCTCGCCCCGCGCATCGGCAGCAGCGAGGCGGCCGGCCATGAGGCCTACGGCGGCGCTTTCGACATAGCCTTCGACACCGGTGACCTGGCCGGCAAAGCGCAGCCGGGGCATGGCCCTGAGCTTGAGGTCGGCGCCCAGCACCTTGGGCGAGTTGAGGAAGGTGTTGCGGTGCAGTCCGCCGAGCCGCGCGAACTGGGCGTTCTCGAGGCCCGGGATCATGCGGAAGATCTCGGTCTGGACGCCGTAGCGCACCTTGGTCTGGAAGCCGACCATGTTCCAGAGCGTGCCCAGCGCGTTGTCCTGCCGGAGCTGGACGATGGCGTGGCACTTGACGGTGGGATTGCGCGGGTTGGTGAGGCCAACCGGCTTCATCGGGCCCCAGCGCAGGGTGTCGCGACCGCGCTCGGCCATGATCTCGATGGGCAGGCAGCCGTCGAAGTAGGGGACCTTCTCCCACTCCTTGAACTCGTGCAGGGGGGCGGCGATCAGCGCGTCGATGAAGGCGTTGTACTGCTTCTCGTCCATCGGGCAGTTCAGGTAGTCCTGCCCGTTGCCCATGGGGCCGACCTTGTCGTAGCGCGACTGGGCCCAGACGATATCGCGGTCGATACTGTCGCCATGGATGATCGGCGCGATGGCGTCGAAGAAAGCGAGCGCGTCCTCGCCGGTGAGCTTCTGGATGGCTTCGGCGAGGGCAGGGGAGGTCAGCGGCCCGGTGGCGACGACGACATTGTCCCACTCTTCGGGCGGCAGGCCGGCGATCTCGCCGCGCTCGATCTCGATGTTGGGATGGTTGTGGATGGCGGCGGTCACCGCATCCGAGAATGCGTCGCGATCGACCGCCAGCGCGCCACCGGCCGGCAGCTTGTGCGCATCGGCGGCACGCATGATCAGCGAGTTGCAGCGGCGCATCTCTTCATGCAGCAGCCCGACGGCGTTGTGCTGGTGATCGTCAGAGCGGAAGCTGTTGGAGCAGACGAGCTCGGCGAAGCCCTCGGTCTGGTGCGCGTCGGTCTTAATGACCGGGCGCATCTCGTGGAGGATGACCTTGGCGCCGGCCTCGGCGGCTTGCCATGCGGCTTCGGACCCGGCGAGCCCGGCGCCGATGACGTGAATGGGTTGTTTCGACATGGGCGCCAGATAGCAAGTCAGGGCCGCCCCGGCAATGCCGCGGCCAGTCAGTCGAGCCAGGGGAACCCGTCGGGGTCGGCCTTGGCGCGCGCAAGGACGGTGGCATCGTCATGCCCGCGGATCTGGTCCAGCAGCGGGAAATCCTCGGGGGCGATGGAGATGCGGGCAAGCGGCGCTACGGCCTCGGGGCTCGCCCATTGCGGGATATGCACCTGCTGGCCGGCAACCGACAGCGGCGGCATCGCCTCGAAGCCGTCGCCGGGAAGGAAGTAGAGCGTGCCCGGACGGAACGCGCGGGCATCGAGCGCGGGTTGGCTGATCGAGAAGAAGTACCAGGGATCGCTGAGGGCATCGCCGGCCAGCTCGACGCGGAGGGCGGAGTTGAGCAGCAGCATGGGGTGCGTCGCCCGGTCGAGGATGGCGTAGTACATCGCCCACAGCCCGTCGGAAGCGCCGTACACGGCCTTGCGGTTGCCGAAGGGGTGGGCGTCTTGCGCCTGACGAGGTTCGAACCGCTCGATCATGGCGTTCTGCGAGCCGTGGGCAATGAGCCGGCGCGAGTCGACCACGTGGCTGACGAACTGCCAGCGCGGCCAGGGCAGATCGTAGTCGATGAGCGCGTTGGGGCCGTCGGACACGGCGCGATCGAACAACTCATCGAATGCTGCGACCGCTCCGGCACCGGGCATGGCAGGGCGCGAGATGAAGTGCGATGGCAGCTCGGACATGGCGTGACCCCTCACAGAATGGGGCGGAGACTATCATTGTCGCGGCGCGATGGAACTCCACAAGGCGGGCAGGCTCCGTTGCGTATGGCCACTGGTATCGATAGCAATGGCGCGAAACACAGGAGGCCGCCACCATGACCATCACGCTCTGGGGACGGCTCAGCTCGTGCAATGTGCAGAAGGCCGTGTGGGCGCTCGAAGAGCTCGAGCTGCCATACGGGCACGTGCCACTCGGCGGCTGGCACGGTGGCAATGATGCACCGGAGTACCGCGCCCTCAACCCCAACGGACTGGTGCCGACGCTGCGCGACGGCGATCTCGTCGTGTGGGAGAGCCATACGGTGGTGCGCTACCTCGGCGCCGAGTATGGCAGCGGGCTGCTGTTCCCGCAGCAGGCGCGCGACCGGGCGGCGGCCGATCAGTGGACGGACTGGACGGCGACGACGTTCCAGCCGGCCTGGATCGGCCTGTTCTGGGCAAAGGTCCGCACTCCCGAGGCGGAGCAGGATGCCGTGGCGATCGCCCGCGCCCACGATGCGACGGTGCGGTGTTTCCAACTGCTCGAGGACAGGCTGGGGCAGTCCCGCTACCTCGGTGGCCACGACTTCACCTATGCCGACATCGTGGCCGGCGTTTCGCTGTACCGCTGGTCGACCATGGAAATCGACCGCCCGAGCCTGCCTCACGTCGAGGCCTGGCACGAGCGGCTAAACGAGCGTGCGGCCTTCCGCAAGGCGGTGAATGTCCCATACGACGAACTCGTCGGACGGCTCGCGTTCTAGCGCCGCTTCGGCTTGCCTAAGTGCCCGTGGCGTGACACAAACCGCGCCAACGACAACGGGGGAGGGCGCTTCCGCATGGCGAGACTCGTGGGCTTCTATCCCGGCTCGTTCGATCCGCTGACCAACGGGCACCTCGATGTCATCGAACGCGCCTGCAAGATCGTCGATGAGCTGGTGATCGCCGTTGGGACGCACCACTCCAAGAACCCGCTCTTCAGCCACACCGATCGCGTCGTACTGCTCAAGGCGGTGCTCGAACCGGTTGGCCGGCGTACCGACACCGATTTCCGGGTGGTGGATTTCGACGGCCTGGCTGTAAATGCGGCGCGCGAGAACGGTGCGCGGCTCATAATCCGCGGACTTCGCGACACCACCGACTACAATTACGAGATGCAGATGGTGGGCATGAACGCCCAGATGGCGCCGGACCTGCAGACGGTGTTCCTGCCGTCGTCCCCGCCGGTCCGCCACATCTCGGCCACGCTAGTACGTCAGATCGCCCAGCTCGGCGGTGATATCTCGAAGTTCGTTCCGCCCCAGGTAATCGAGGCACTCAAGAAAACAAAATGACCGATCCTGTAAAGCGCGCCGGCGTCATCCTCGGCCTCATCGCAGCCGTGGTTGCCGGCTTCCTCGCCATCTCAGTCGTCGCTCCGTCGGCGGCGCATGCCCAGTCGGGCACCCCCCACTGGATCCTAGAGCTCAAGGACGGTCCGGTCGATATCGAGCTGCTGCCGGGCGTCGCGCCCAAGCATGTCGAGCGCATCATCGAGCTCACCAACGAGAAATTCTACGACGGCATCGTCTTTCACCGCGTGATCGAGGGCTTCATGGCCCAGTCGGGTGACCCGACCGGTACCGGCACGGGCGGTTCGGGCAAGCCGGACGTCGTCGCCGAGTTCAACGCCGAGTCGTTCACCCGTGGCGCTGTCGGCGCGGCGCGTACGAACGATCCGAACACGTTCAACTCGCAGTTCTTCATCTGCTTTGCCGACTGCACGTTCCTGAATGGCCAGTACACGGTGTTCGGCCGTGTCGTGTCCGGCATGGAAGCGGTCGACAAGATCACGCGCGGCGAGCCCCCGGCGAACCCCGACAAGATCATTTCTGCCAAGATCGAATACAAATAAGGAGCCCAAGCAATGGCTTACGACGATCCCGAGAATACCCTCGTTATCGAAACCACCAAGGGCAAGGTGGTCATCGCCATGCGGCCGGACCTCGCTCCGAACCACGTTGCCCACATCAAGAAGCTCGCGCGCGAAGGCTTCTATGACGGCATCGTCTTTCACCGTGTGATCGATGGCTTCATGGCCCAGACCGGCGATCCGACCGGCACCGGCACGGGTTCCTCGAAGTACCCGAACCTCAAGCAGGAGTTCAGCGCCGAGCCGCACGTCCGCGGCACCGCGTCGATGGCCCGCGCCCAGAACCCGGACAGCGCCAACAGCCAGTTCTTCATATGCTTCGGCGACGCCCGCTTCCTCGACCGTCAGTACACGGTGTGGGGCAAGGTGATCGAGGGCATGGAAAACGTCGACCAGATCAAGCGCGGCGAGCCCGTGCGTGATCCGGACTCGATGGTTTCGGTCAAGGTCGCGGCCGACATCGCCGAATGATCCGCCAGGCCGCAATTGCCATCGTCGGCCTTTGCGGCCTTGCCACTCCGGCCTTCTCGACGGAGTGGATCAACTGCGCGTCGCCGGATGGCGGCGCCAGTTTCGACATTCTCGTCGGCATGACCGACGTCATTTCGGTTGCCGGCATGACCATCACCGTCGGCGACAAGGTGTGGGCCACCGACCCGGCCTATGGACCGGGTGATCCCGTGGTCGTCGGCCAGGCATTCGAAGATGCCGAGACCCTGCGCATCGATGCGGTCGACCCAGCCGTCACCACCCGGGTTGCCGAGCTACGCCTGTTCAAGGCGTCCGAGGCCGAGGCGGCCGTCCATGGCGGCACCCTGCGTATCCCGGGCCATGGTGCCTGGACGGTGAGCTGTTCCGGCCCCTGATGCGCGTCGACGATTTCGATTTCGAACTTCCGCCAGAGTGCATCGCGCTCCACCCCGCCGAGCCGCGGGATTCTGCTCGCATGCTCATCGTGCGGGCCGGCGAGGCGCTGGAGGATGCTCGCGTAACCGATCTGTTGCGAGTGCTGCGCGCCGGCGACGTGCTTGTGGTGAACGACACCCGCGTGCTGCCGGCTGAACTCACGGGTACCCGCATCCGCGGCGACAACCGTGCCTCGGTCAGCTTCAACCTGCACAAGCGCGTCGACGCCAACACCTGGAGGGCGTTCGCCCGGCCAGCGAAGCGCCTGCATGTGCTCGACCGGCTGGAGCTGGGCGACAATGGCTCGATCCTCGCGACGGTCGCAGGCAAAGGCGAGACCGGCGAAGTGACGTTGGCTTTCGATCTTGGTGGGGCCGAACTGGACGAGGCGATCAAGGCGCACGGCGCCATGCCGCTGCCGCCCTATATCGAGGCCAAGCGCCATACCGAGGAACGCGACAAGTCGGACTACCAGACGGTCTATGCGGCTCGCGACGGTGCGGTGGCCGCGCCGACCGCGGGGCTCCATTTTACCGAGAGCCTGCTGCAGAAGCTGGCCGACCATGGCGTCACCGTCGAGCGCGTGACGTTGCATGTGGGGGCGGGGACGTTCCTGCCGGTGAAGGTCGACGATACCGACGACCACGTCATGCATGCCGAGTGGGGCGACATCCCGGCGGCAGTGGTGGAGCGCATCCTCGCCGCGAAGGCCAAGGGGGGCAGGGTGGTGGCCGTGGGGACCACGAGCCTCAGGCTGCTCGAGACGGCGGCACGTGCCACGGGCACGCTACAGCCCTTCGTCGGCGACACCGACATCTTCATCACGCCCGGCTACCGCTTCAATGCGGTGGACATCCTGATGACGAACTTCCACCTGCCGCGCTCGACCCTGTTCATGCTGGTCAGCGCCTTCGCCGGGCTCGACACGATGCGCGCTGCCTATGCGCATGCGATCGCCAACGGTTACCGGTTCTATTCGTACGGCGACTCCAGCCTGCTGTTCCGGGCCTCCTGAAAAGGAATAATATCGGGTCGCGAAGGAAATGCCTTCGCTGAACCGGTAGGAGCGTCTGATGTCGAAGTACATACTGCTGCTCAACTGGACCGAGCAGGGGATAAAGACGATCAAGGAATCCGCGAACCGCTATGACGCCGCCAAGGAGGTGGCGCGGAGCCTCGGCTGCACGCTGGAATCCATCCACCTGACTTTCGGCGCCTACGACCTCGTCGGCATGCTGGATGCCCCCAATGACGAGGCGGCCGCGACCTTCAACCTGCGGCTTGCCTCCGGCGGCGCAGTGCGCGGCACGACATTGAAGGCATTTCCCGAGGCCGACTATCGCAAGATCATCGGTGCTCTCTGAGGCGCGGGCGGGGTGACAGGAACCGATCGGCCCGCTAATAGCCCGGCATGACCGATTTCTCCTTCACCCTCCTGGCCACCGACGGCATGGCGCGCCGCGGGCGGATCGATACCTCCCGCGGCGACGTGCAGACGCCGGCTTTCATGCCGGTGGGCACCGTCGGCACCGTCAAGGCGATGTACCCCGAGCAGGTGCGCGAGACGGGCGCGGATATCCTCCTGGGCAATACCTATCACCTGATGCTGCGGCCGGGCGCGGAGCGCGTTGCAGCGCTTGGGGGCTTGCACGATTTCATGGACTGGCAGCGCCCGATCCTCACGGACTCGGGTGGATTTCAGGTCATGTCTCTGGCGAAACTCCGGAAGATTACCGAACAAGGCGTCAAATTTCGGTCGCACATTGACGGGTCGGCTTACGAGCTGACGCCGGAGCGCTCGATCGAGATCCAGACACTGCTCGACAGCGACATCATCATGCAGCTCGACGAGTGCATTCCGCTGCCGTCGACGCCCAAGGAGATACTGCGCGCCATGGAGTTGTCGCTGCGCTGGGCGCAGCGGAGCAAGGACGCGTTCGGGCACCAGCCGCACCGGGCGCTGTTCGGCATCGTGCAGGGCGGCGACGACGCCGAGCTGCGCGCCAAGTCGGCCGCCGGGCTCAAGTCCATCGGCTTCAATGGCTATTCGATCGGTGGCCTCGCGGTGGGTGAGCCGCAGGAGACGATGTTCCGCGTGCTGGGCGACATCACGCCGGAGCTGCCGGCGGACAAGCCTCGCTACCTGATGGGGGTGGGCAAGCCCGACGACATTCTCGGCGGCATCGAGCGCGGCGTCGACATGTTCGACTGCGTGCATCCGACCAGGGCCGGCCGGCATGGGCATGCGTACAGTCGCTTCGGTGTCATCAACCTGAAGAATGCGCGGCATAAGGACGATCCGCGGCCGCTCGACGAGCAGTCGCCGAACCCCAACTGCCGCCGCTTCAGCCGCGCCTACCTGCACCACCTGGTCAGGACCGAGGAGATCCTGGGGGCCATGGTGCTCAGCCAGATCAACCTCCACTACTACCAGCAGCTTTGCATAGGTGCCCGGCAGGCGATCGAGGCTGGTGCGTTCGCCGATTATGCGGCACAAACCCGAGCGACATGGGCTGCGGGCGATATCCCCGCGCGCTAGAGCCTGCAGGAGAACAGCGTCATGGCATCGAGCCGCAAATCCCTCCTCAACTCGCTGATGAAGCATCGCAAGCGTCTCGACGAGACGACCATGCGCGCGCTGTTCGCGGCCGATCTGGGGCGCTTCAAAGACTTCTCCGTCAAGGCAGGCGACCTGCTGCTCGACTATTCCAAGAACCGCATCGACCAGAAGGCGATGGACGCCCTGTTCGAGCTCGCCCGCGCCGCCGGCGTCGAGGAGCGGCGCGACGCGATGTGGAAGGGCGAGCACATCAACATCACCGAGGATCGCGCGGTGCAGCACATGGCGCTGCGCTACATGGGCGACAAGAAGGTGGTGGTCGACGGCAAGGACGTGATGCCGGAAGTGCGCGGCGTCCTCGCCGCGATGAAGGGCTTCTCCGAGCAGGTGCGCGACGGCTCGATCAAGGGCGCGACCGGCGAGACCTTCACCGACATCGTCAATATCGGCATCGGCGGCTCGGACCTTGGCCCGGTGATGGTGACGCTGGCGCTCGAGCCCTACACGCGGCCCGACCTGCGCGCGCACTACGTCTCGAACGTCGATGGCGCTCATATCCATGACACGCTGAAGGGGCTCGATCCCAGGCGTACGCTGTTCATCGTTGCGTCGAAGACGTTCACTACCGACGAGACCATGACCAACGCGGCGACGGCGCGCGCCTGGATCGCCGGTGCGCTGGGCGAGGCGGCGGTTGCCGACCACTTCGCGGCGCTCTCGACCAACCTCAAGGCCTGTGCCGACTTCGGCATCAAGGCCGATCGCATCTTCGGTTTCTGGGACTGGGTCGGCGGTCGCTACTCGGTGTGGTCGGCCATCGGGCTGCCGGTTGCGATCACCGTCGGGTTCGACAATTTCGAGGCGTTCCTGCGCGGCGCCTATGAAATGGACCAGCACTTCCTCAAGACCAAGCTCGAGAAGAACCTGCCGGTCATCATGGGCCTGATCGGGATCTGGTATCGCAACGCCTGGGGCTTCTCGACCCATGCCGTGCTGCCCTACGACCAGCGGCTCAGCCGGTTCGCGGCCTACCTGCAGCAGCAAGACATGGAGAGCAACGGCAAGTCGGTGGACCTCAGCGGCAAGCCGGTCGACTATCCGACAGGGCCGATCATCTGGGGCGAGCCGGGCACCAACGGGCAGCATGCGTTCTACCAGCTGATCCACCAGGGCACCGATGTGATCCCGGTGGACTTCCTGATCGCCGCGCAGCCGCATGAGCAACTGCCGCCGCACCACGACAAGCTGGTGGCGAACGTCCTGGCGCAGTCCGAGGCGCTGATGCTGGGCAAGAGCAAGGACGAGGTGGTGGCGGAACTGACCGCACAGGGCCTCGACAAGGTGAAGATCAAGGCGCTGACCCCGCACAAGATGTTCCCGGGCAACCGGCCATCGAACACGCTGATGTACCCCAAGCTGACGCCCGAGCGGCTCGGCAGCCTCGTCGCGCTCTACGAGCACAAGGTGTTTGTGCAGGGCACGATCTGGGGCGTGAACTCCTACGACCAGTGGGGCGTGGAGCTTGGCAAGCAACTCGCCAAGGCCCTGCTGCCGAAAGTGCAGGGGACGGAGAAGGCAACGGCCCACGACAGCTCCACCAAGGGGCTGGTGGACGCGTACCTCAAGCTTAAAGGCTGAGGCAGAAGGGGCGCTTCCGCTCCCACATTCTGCCTTTCCCTTGCGGGGCGTGCAGCGTAGCTTGCCCGCAAAATGGGCTGGCGAAGCTATGGTGGGGGGAATGACACAAATCGAGGCGGTGGCGGAGCCGTCCTACAAGATGCCGCCGGTCGACGTCGACATCGCGAAGCTCGCCGCACTGTTCGGCGAGCTTGGTCTCGGGGTGCCGACGGCGGTGACCGAGCTTATCGGCGGCGGGGCGCGCTCGTTCCGCATCGACCGTGCCGACAGTGCGCCTCTGGTGCTCAAGGCCTTCAAAGACGCGTTCCCCTACGCGACCGGCAAGGAAGTCTACGCCTCGCAGCTGCTGCGGGACCTCGATGTGCCCATGACTCGCTTCCTCGCATCCGACGAGAGCCGCACCCGGTTACCGTTCCGCTACACCATCGCGAACTACCTGCCCGGCAGGCAGGTGATGACCTTCAAGGAGGAGCCGGACGTTGGCGACCTCTATCGGCAAATGGGCACGATGCTGCGTAAGCTGCACTCCGTGCCGGTGCCGGGCGGCTATGGTGCCTTCGGCGAGCAGGGCGTGGTCGACCCGTCGGCGACCAATAGCGAGTACCTCGACAGGACCTTTGCCTACAGCATTGGCCGGTTCCGCCACTTTGGCGGCGGCGAGCCGCTGGCGCAACGGCTGGAAGCTGTCTTCGCAGGCCATGCCGATGTCATCGCCGAAAGCCGCGGCGCCGTCTTCGCCCACGACGATTTCCAGCCGCACAACGTGCTGGGCGAGCGTGATGCAGGGGGGCGGCTGCAACTGACCGGGCTGCTCGACTATGGCAATGCCCGGGCCTCGGACGCCGTATGCGACCTCGCCAAGGCGCTGTTCTGCTCCGAGCACGACGCGCCGGGCTCTACCCCGCATATTCGTGCCGGGTACGGCCCGATCGATCATTCGGATCCCGAGGCCGCGCTCTGGATCTACACACTGGTCCACCGCGTCACCATGTGGTGGTGGCTGCGGCATACCGGCTATGTCCGCGACGGCGAGCACAACCCGCTGATCGACGACCTCACGCACATGGCGGAAGCAGGCGCGTACGCGCGCCTTTAGGGCGCGAGGCTTGTTTCGCCTCTCCGTACGGCATCGACCACCTCGTGGATGGCGTCGATGACGATCTGGGGCGAGTAGGCGTAGATGTTGTGGCCGCTGTTCGTCGAAGGCACGAATTTCGCCTTGAGAGTGGTGGCGAGCAGCTTCTCAGAGGCTTGCCAGTCAGCGAACGTGACACCTCCCGCAGGGCCGGAATCCTTGGGAGTGGACGGCGGCTGCCACGGCTTGTCGGACGAGAGCACGACGGCGGGTAGCTCGCCCAGCGGGGGCGCAGCGTCGATCCTGGCGTAGGCGTCGATGAGCATGACCGCTTCCGGAGCAGCCGGGTCGGACTTCCGATTGGCGGCGTCCCATTTTTCCACCGCTTCCGCGCTGGCGACGTCGCGGATGAGCGGCGTCGCGGCGTCGACCATGACCAGGCCTGCTATCTGATCCGGCCAGGTGCGGGCAAAGAGCGTTGCGATCAATCCTCCGTAGGAATGAGGCACGAGCACATAGGGGCCGGGTTCGCCGGCAGCCGTCAGCAGCCGGCGGAGATCGTCGGTGGCCTGATCGACCGGGTGCGGCTGCGTGACGGAACTGGACCGATCGGGGCCTTCGAGCCGCACGTCGGGGCGGTCGTAGGCACACACACGGGTGAACCGGGACACCATCGGGAACACCGCCGAGTCGCTCTTCAGCAGTTTGCCCTCGCCCCAGGCGACAGCGTCGTAGTCTGCGTCGTGCTCGGGGGCCGCGGGATCGAGGACTTCACTCCAGTCAGCGGCGCCGTTGCCCTTGCCGGAAATGAGCACGACGGTCGGCGCTCCGATACCGCTGCACTCGAGATACAGCTTCCGGTCAGCACCGATGTCGACGAGACCAGCAAAGTCCGCTGCTTGCGCGGGAGCAGCGAGCGAGATGAGCGCGATCGCTGGAGAAGCCAGCGCCGTCAGCCGAGCTGCCACAACCGTGAATGTCTCCGTCACATCGAGCGGGGAACTCCGCTCAATCAGTAGCACAGCTCGCGGGCGGAGTGCGAAAGGTCGCTTCTGTGCGTCGCCGTGCAACTCGTCGGGGCTTTGATTTCGACAAGAGTACAGCTACGGCTCGCTGCATCGATGCATCGGAATGCCTCATATGCTCACGTACGTCGCCGACCTGCTGACCCCACTCTGGGGTCCCGCCCGGCTGCTGTCTTCCCTCGTTGTCCTCGCGACCGTCGGCTCGCTCGTTTCCGCGCTTGCGACGTGGAAGCTGCTGCCCATGTTCTGGGACCGCCTGCCGCGGGACAGGGGACGTGCCCACGCCGTGGCCGCGGCCGACAGCGTGGGCAAGCCGGTTGGCGTGGGGATCATCATGATCCTGATACTCGTGGCCATCGTGGCGCTTTTCGCTCCCGTCGATCCCAAGATCTACTTCTGCATCGGCGCGATCATGATCGCGTCCTGCGTGGGCTATGTGGACGACCGGACCGGGGGGCTCAGCGAACTCACCCTTGGCCTCACGGACTTGCTGGTGGCGCTATTCGTCTGCGTGGTCCTGCTCTGGGGGCAGGACACCAAGCTCTGGCTGCCCTTCACGCCGACGGTGTTCGATATCCCGTTCTGGCTCGGGCTGCTGATCTATGCGCCGGTGGTCTGGCTCTGCATCAACGCGGTGAACTGCAACGACGGGGTGGATGGAGTCTCCGGCTCCCTGTCGGCTGTGACGATCTGCGCGCTCGGGTTCATCCTCTACATGGTCGTGGGTGATGCACCCAATGCCAAGTACCTGCTCATCCCGTTCCGCGAGGATGCTGCGTCATGGGCCGTCGTCGCGGCCATCTTCTGCGGCGTGATCGTGGGCTATCTCTGGCACAATGCGCCGCCCAGCGCGGCGCTGATGGGCGATGCAGGATCGCGGCCCATCGGGCTCTTTGTCGGCATTTGCATCGTCGTATCGGGCAACCCCGCGATGATCTTCTTCGTGGCGCCGCTCATGTTGTTCAACGGGGCGACGGGGCTGGCGAAGGTGGCTCTGATCCGGGTGTTCGGGTTGCGTATCCTGAGCGGGATACGCTTTCCGTTTCACGATCACGCCCGCAAGAACCTGAACTGGTCGAATGCGCAGGTGCTGCTTCGCTTCCTGCTGATTCACCTCGCCAGCCTCTGGTTCCTCGTCATCATCCTGCTCAAGGTCAGGTGACCGAGCGCCATGGTTCGTCCGCTCTGAAGCGAAGCGGACGACCGGTTTGACCTCGTAGCCAAGCGCAGTGCGCTGCCCGAAAAGCTAGCTTTCGAGGAGCTGGTGCGCTTGCGGGCGCCAGCCGATCAGGCGTGCGGCCTTCGACAGGTTGTGTTCCCGCTCGGTCTCGTCGCCGACGATGAACACCGCTTCGAATCGCCCGCCGGCCTGCGGGGGCGCGTCGATGGCGCCGAGATAGGCGTTGGCCATGTCCTCCTCGTCGAGCGGGAAGACAAAGCTCCCGTCACCCGCACGTTTCGGATCGCGCCGCTGCTCCAGGTAGTCGGCACGACGTCTGGGGCCACTGATCCGCAGCCCGATGATGTCCATCTCGAACCAGCGGGCAAAATAGGCGCAGATCTCTTCGCCGAGCCCCTTCGTCAGGCCGTAGACCGAAGGGGAATCGAGGGGCACCTCGTCCTCGCTCGGATAGCTGGGGCGAGCCCTGTAGTGGACGCTCATCGAGCTGGTGTAGACACCGCGCTTCACGCCTGCCTCCTGGGCGAGAAACAGGAACAGGTGCAGCGCCTTGGTGTTGAGCTCATAGTTGTTGAGGATGCTTTCGACATCCTGGTCTGTGACCATGCCGCCTTGGCCGCTGCGCATGGCCAGCCAGACGAAGGCGTCGACGCCATCGAGCGCCCGCCGGATCGCATCGGGATCGAGCACCGAGCCGGCGATAAACTCGACATCAGCGTCGGCGGGTGCCGACAGGTCGAGCACCTTCAGGGTGTGCCTCTGCTTGAGATAGGGCGTGATCAGCTGGCCGACATGGCCGGAGCCACCGACAAGGAGCACCTTCATTTCGCGCCCTCCGGGCGCTCGCCGGCGTCGAGGATGCGTATCCCCAGCTCCGCCGCCGTCCGGTGGAACAGCTCGCCCACGGCGGGAAGTTCCTCGCTGGAGTTGCCTTCGGCGATCATCGGATAGTCCGGATCGAGCGCTTCAAGGCGGGCGAAGAGCGTCTTGAAGTCCATCAGCCCCTTGCCCGGGCAACCGTCCTGGAGGTGTAGCGCGAGGCGGTTTTCGATCCAGATGTCCTTGGCATGGGCGCTGCAGATGTGCTTGCCCAGCAGATCGAAATGCGCGTTCAGCGCGGACGTCGTGTCGAAGACGGTCTCCAGGGTGATCCAGTTGGCGGAATCGTAGTCGCAGCGGACCCAGGGGGAGTCGACCGCATCAAGGATGCGGGCTGCGATCTCGGGCGTCCGCGGCGTCACCAGCTGGTGGGCTTCCAGGCTCAGGAACACACCCGCGTCTTCGGCCGCCTTGGCGCACTCCCTGAGGGAGCGGATGAGCTGGTTCTCGGCAGCAACCGTCCAGTTGTCGGGATGCGGGAACCAGGGGCCTGCCGGGTTCATGGAGCCGGGGCCGGTGTCGATGCCACGGGCACCCATCCAGCCGGCCAGCCGCAGCGCGGCCTGGAGCACGCGCACCGACTGGGCCCGCGCCGTCTCATCGGAGGTCACGAGGTTCTGCCAGTAGCCGGTCGTCTGGAACAGCAGCACGCCCTGGTCGGCGAGCAGCGATTTCAGCCGCTGTGCATCCTCGCGCGGGGTGGTCAGTGGATCGTTGTCGCGAAAGCGCGTGAAGATGCCGCTGAACCCTGCATCACGCACCCGCCGGCACATGGCGCCGTCGATATCATTCATGTTCGCGGGCAAGAAGCACCCGCTCATTCCAAGCCGCATCGTAGTCCTCCTCAAGACGCGGGCATACATCGAGTGGGGGGCGAAAGTGTCAAGTTGGCCATTCCGCTGAGGGCCTATCCAGGAGTGCGGTCGGCCCTCGCCAAGGCCGTCGGCTGATCCGCGTTGTTCCGGGCTTGCGCTTGGCTTACTCAGACACCGGTGGGTCATGCGAGGGTGTGCCAGTGGGGTGGGAAGCGCTAGGGCTGTGGGGGGCGGACGCGGTTCGCATCGAACCGCTCGCCGGCGGGAGTTCCAACGATGTGTGGAGTGTGCGCGTCGGCGGGAAGCTGGCGGTTGGGCGGCTCGGCAAGAGGAGTGACGCTGACCTCGCGTGGGAGGCTGAGCTGCTCCAGCATCTCGACCGGGAGGGGCTGACCGTGCCGGTGCCGATTCCGACGATGGATGGCCGGCTGTTTGCGGACGGCCTGATGGTGATCACGTTCATGGAGGGCGGACCGCCCAGGACGAAGGCCGACTGGCGTCGGGTGGCGGAGACGCTTCGCGAACTGCATCGGCTGACGCAGGGGTGGCCGCAGCGGCCTGGCTGGAGATCGTCGACCGATCTGCTCGATGCCGAGACCGGAACGAGGATCGACCTCGCCGCGATGCCGCCCGAGGCCGTGGTCCGATGCCGGGCGGCGTGGGCGCGGCTGGTCGGGCGTGAGAGATGCGTCGTCCACGGCAACCCCAACAACCCGGGCAATGTCCGCATTACCGCGGGGCGGGTCGCCCTGATCGACTGGGACGAGGCGCATGTCGACGTACCGGACCTCGACCTGGTGCTGCCTCACAACGGCGCCGATCTGGTCGGTGAGGCCTACGACATTGCCGCGCAGGCATCCTCTGCTTGGGAGGCCGCCGTTTGCTGGGACGATGACTACTCGAAGAAGCGGCTGGCCGAGGTGCGGGCCATTCCGGCGGCAACAGACCGTTGACCTCGAGGCGATGGCGGCGCAGAAGCGGGCATGACCATCACCACGGAAGCCGAACTCGAAAAGCTCAAGGCCATCGGCCGCATCTGCGCGGTGGCGCGCGACGCCATGGCGGCGGCGCTGCGGCCGGGGATCACGACGCTCGAGCTTGACGATATCGGGCGCCGGATCCTCGACGAGAACGGGGCGCGGTCAGCGCCTGAGATCACCTACGACTTTCCCGGTGCAACCTGCATTTCGGTGAACGAGGAGATCGCGCACGGCATTCCCGGCAGCCGGGTGATCAAGGCGGGGGACCTCGTCAATATCGACGTCTCGGCTGAGTTGAACGGCGTCTTCGCCGATACCGGCGCGTCCTTCGTCGTGCCGGAGGCCGATCCGCGGCTGGTGACGCTCTGCCGTGACGGCAAGCGAGCCATGTGGGAGGGGATCCGGGTGGTGAAGACCGGTGCGCCGTTCGCGGGCATCGGCAATGCCATCGGTGCCTTCGCCAAGAAGAACCGCTACACGCTGATCGAGAACCTCGCGAGCCACGGGGTGGGGGACAGCCTCCACGACGAGCCGGGCGAGATCGCGACGTGGCCGGACCGGTCGGAGCGGCGGGTGATTACCGAGGGGCTGGTGTTCACGGTGGAGCCGTTCCTGTCGCTCGGCGGACGGATGGCCGAGCAGCGCGACGAGGACGACGAATGGACGCTGGTGGCGAGCCCGGCGGCCCCTTGCGTTCAGTACGAGCACACGATCGTCGCGACGCGTCGTGGCGCCATTGTGGTGACCGCGGCATAAGTGCGGCGGCGGGCTGAACGGTTTCTGAGCGGCCGGTTCCAAACCCATTCAATTTCAGCGCGCTAGGGTGGTCCCAACGCTGCAGATGCAGCATTGACCAACCACAGGAACGACTGAAATGACCGTCCTCACACTCATCCGGCAGACAAGCCGCGCAGCGGTCGTCGCCATCGCCCTGGCCGGCACCGCCTTGAGCGCGGTCCCGGCGCAGGCCGCCCCCAATCTCAATGGCTTCTCGCTCGACGTGAAGCCGCAGGGCAGCCCGAAGGAACTGCAGCAGTTCAAGAAGCAGAAGGACTATGCGCCGAACGACTTCTTCAACTGGTGCCTGACCGACAAGCAGATCCGCAAAGGCCTCAAGGCCTACGGCTTCTTCGACGTCGAGATCGTGAACCACCTGAGCAAGAACCGCGTGCGCGTGCAGGCCGGCTACGACGACTGGTACTACACGATGCGCATCCATCGCTGCTCGGGCGTCGTCGACAGGATCAAGAAGCTCTACCCCGTCTATGACGACGAGGACTGGGGCGACGACGACGAGTGGACTCCGTACTGACCCGGGGAATGGGGCAGGGGCCGGACGCGGGCCCTGCCCCATTC
>Ga0247822_10000759_pt1 | contig 18317 bp, 12 predicted proteins | sample 13C_Cellulose_Da_FD_192423 | JGI IMG/M metagenome (GOLD analysis project Ga0247822, IMG submission 192423) | Soil microbial communities from agricultural site in Penn Yan, New York, United States - 13C_Cellulose_Day30 | ecosystem: Environmental > Terrestrial > Soil > Agricultural land | place...
TCCGAGAGGTGATTGCCGTGAAAAATAGCGTAAAAAAGTTATTGGTTATTTCCAGTTTCATGTTTTTACTGTCGTGTGGCGGCGGGGGTGGAAGTAAAAGTACGCCGTCATCAGTAGCCGTTTCATCAACGCCTGCATCATCAATTCCAGCATTGTCATCATCGCCCAGCTCACAAACAAATTCATCTTCAGCCAGCGTCATATCAGGGTTGTCAGTCCGGCCGATAAATTCAACTTGTCTTGCACCTGCGCTAGTGAATTCAGGATCGCCAGCCAATATCAGTTGGCAAGCGGTATTCCCTTCGCTGCCTAATATTTCCAATGCAACTAATTTGGTTCAGATTCCCGGTGATGATGCTTATTGGTATGCAACACGGCAGTCGGGCAGGGTAGTGCGCTTCCAAAATAATTCATCTGCAAATGCACTCACAGAGGTACTCAATATTGAAGATCGTGTCGATTTTCCCGGCGGTGAGACTGGGTTGCTCGGAATTGCATTTCATCCGCAATTTTTGAGTAAACGCTATGTTTATTTCAATTACATTGCCAGCGGCGTTAGCGGACAAATGGAAACCCGGGTAACGCGATTTACCGTTGCACAAAATGGCACAATTGATAGTAGTTCGGAACTTATTTTACTTCGCTTTGATCAACCTTATTCCAATCACAATGGCGGGCAGCTCGCGTTTGGTAGCGACGGTTATTTATATATCAGCTCTGGTGATGGCGGCAGTGGGGGGGACCCGCAACAAAATGGTCAGAATAAAAATAATTTGCTCGGGAAAATTTTACGCATTGATGTTGATAACACCAGCGGTGGAAAAAACTATGCGATTCCCGCCAATAATCCATTTGCCACCAGTGGCGGCTCGCCGGAAATTTGGGCCTACGGTTTGCGCAACCCCTGGCGATTCAGTTTCGATAAAGAAAATGGCGATTTGTGGGCGGGCGATGTAGGGCAAAGTGCATGGGAAGAAGTAAACATTATTACCCGCGGTGGCAATTATGGTTGGGGTGATATGGAAGGTGATGGCTGTTATAGCGGCCGGCCTAATTGTTCTTCGGAAAATAAAATCAAGCCGGTGTTATCGATTAATCACAACACCAATGTGTGCTCGGTAATTGGCGGTTATGTTTATCGTGGTAGTCAATATCCTGCGGCTTATGGAAAATATTTTTTCACTGATTATTGCGTTAACACTATGCAATCCATCACACGCAACACCAACGGCAGTATTACCGTTAGCAATCACGGTAATGTTCCCGTCGATATAGTGTCATTTGCGCAAGACAACCACGGTGAGCTTTACGCAATCGGACAATCAGGTGCTGGCTCACAAATTGTAAAATTGGCGGCATCCGGTGGTGACTGGCAACCGGGCACTATGGCTCTCAATCTTTCCGCAACAGGTTGCGTGAGTGCACTTGATCCAAAACTACCGGCAACGGCAATGATTCCTTACGAAGTGCAATCTGAACTCTGGTCTGACTCCGCTGAAAAGCAGCGTTACTTATCATTGCCCGATGCAACCAAAATAGACTTGGCTGCTGATGGCGATTTTTTATTTCCTGTCGGCAGTGTGTTGATGAAACATTTCAAACTGAATGATCGTTTTATAGAAACTCGTTTATTCGCACGCGGCCAGTTGGGTTGGCAAGGCTTCAGCTATGAATGGAAGGATGATCAAACCGATGCACAGCTGCTGACGGATGGAAAAACAAAAACCATTAGTGGCATCCAGTGGGAATTCCCGAGTCCTGCGCAATGTTTGATTTGCCATACACAAGTGGCTAATTTCTCGCTTGGTTTGGAAACGCGACAATTAAATTCAGTGATGCGTTATCCATCCTCCGGTGTTGATGCAGGTCAGTTGGATACACTGGCACACATAGGTTTGTTCTCAAGTGTAATTACCGCAAATCAAAAAGAACAAAAGTTGTATGCGTTGGATGATGCGAGTGCGACGCTCACGCAACGGGCGCGCAGTTATTTACACAGTAATTGCAGCAATTGCCACACCGTGGGTGGCACTACGCCGGTAACCCTGGATTTGCGTTACTCAACAAGCCTTGCGGCCATGCAAGCCTGTAATGTGCAGCCTTCCGGCGGTAACGTTGGAATTTCCAATCCGCGACTGATCGCACCCGGTGAACCCGCGCGCTCAATATTGATGGAGCGGATGAAATTACGCGATGCCAATCAAATGCCACCATTGGCTTCCCATATTGTTGATCAAGCCGCAATTGATGTTATCAGCGAGTGGATAGGATCGTTGCAAGGCTGCGAATAAAATTTCGGGAAGGCGAGAGCAGAGATGATTTTTATTGGGAAATGATTGGCAGCAGTGCTGCCAATCATTTTATTTCAAGCTTGATTAAATCTTAATAGTTTACGGAGCGACGCAATCCAGGCATTGCACGTAAATGCCTTGCGGATCATTCATTTTTTTCAAATCGCTCAGTGGTTTTAATGCCGGGCTTAGCTCATTCAACATATTGAGTGAGGTAAATTTTTCCAGCAGCGATGTAGGGACAAATGTTCCTACATGACTTTGGGTGAGTGAACGCAAAAATTCCTCTTTAGGTGAAAGTGGGCGTTGAGCGAATTCGACTTGGTAATCGGTCAATTTTGCTTCTGTCACTATCGCGGTGATTACATCGTTCAGCGTGCCCAGCTCATCGACCAAACCAATCTCTTTTGCTTTATTGCCCGTCCATACGTGGCCTTGGGCAATTTCATCTATCGCGGTAACTTCCTGTTTGCGCGCATCGGCAACGAGGTGAATGAATCGCTGGTAAATATTTTCAACGCCTTTTTGTACAACATTGCCCGCTTTTTCTGACAAGGGGCGATCCAAACGCATACTGCCTGCCAATTCTGTGGTGCCTACACCATCGGTATTCACACCGATTTTTTGCAAGGATTTTTCCAATGTCGGGAATGCGCCGAATACGCCGATCGAGCCGGTAATCGTAGTTGACTGCGCCCAAATTTTATCGCCAGCGGTAGCGATCCAATATCCGCCTGAAGCTGCAACGGTTCCCATGGAAATATAGATCGGGATTTTCTTATCGCGCAGTGCAATGATTTCTGCGCGGATAATTTCGGATGCAAACGCGCTGCCGCCACCTGAATCGATGCGGATCACCACTGCTTTTACCGCTACATCATCTTTCACTTGGCGCAGCAATTCCAGCATGCTTTCGCTGCCGATAGTGCCGTCTGATTGATGACCATCGACAATCGAACCCGATGCTACAACAACAGCGACTTTATTTTTTGCCAGCGAAGGAAGTTTGCGAGCATCCGCCAGATAGCCTTTTACACCAACGCTGTTATACCACTCGCCGTCTTTACTTTTGCCCGCTATTTCAATTAGTGCCTGTTCCATTTGTTGGCGCGAGGTAACTTTATCAACCAGCTTTTTTTCCAATGCGAGTTTTGCACTATCGCCATCGGTTAATGCCATGTGTGCATCGAGATTGTTCACATAATCATTGATAGCACCTTGCGGCAGTTTGCGCGATTGTTCAACTCTGTTGGTGTAGCTATTCCATAGCTCGCCAATCCACTGTTCATTATGTTCACGGGATTCCGATGACATATCATCGCGCAGATAAGGCTCCAGATAATCTTTGTATTTACCAGAACGGAATGCATGGATGGTTATGCCGAGTTTATCCAACGCAGTTTTATAGTAATTCATATAGCGGCCAAAGCCAGTGATTTCTACTACACCCATATCGTGTAAATAAATTTCGTCAGCAAAACTGGCGAGATAATATTGATCTTGCGAATAGTAGTCGCTCACCGCAATTACTTTTTTGCCAGCGCTTTTAAATACTTCCAGTGCCTGGCCAATTTCATTCATTTTGCTGATGCCGCCACCCATTAATCGGCCCGGCTCCAATACTAGCAAAGTAACACGTTTATCCTTTGCGCCTTTGTCGATAGCTTCAACAAGGTCGCGCACCAATGTTTCACTTTCTTCGGGATTGGTGTCCGACATCAGCATGCTCATTGGGTCTATATAGCTACGCTGGTCAACCAACACTCCGGTGGGCGCAATGCGCAACGCGAATGTTTCAGGTAAGGGTTGTGGTGCACTCGAACCAATTGCAATGACCACAATAAGAAAGAAAATAATGAACAGTGTGTTCATTACCGCATTGCGGAACCAGGTGATAGATCTGCCCACGCCACCAAATAAGCGGCTCCATGCTCCCGGTTTTTTTGCAGCAACTGAACGTGAAGTATTTGATTGCGGCACGCCGGGGGGTGTTGATTCGTCGTAATTTACAGACACAATAATTACCTTCCGAAAGATTTATGAGTGGTTGGTTTTGGTAGATAAATAATAATTCCAATATTGCAGCCAGCGGCTGGTCATCATGGCGGCGATAAACATAATACTTACTAGCACTGTGATTAACCAATCACTCCATAGCCAGCGGCTCATCAACAGCGGAATAATCGCAGCGAAATACATTAATGCAACAAAGCAGAGCCAGCTGTAGGAGCGATGTGTTTCGCGCAAAAATGCCGGAATAAATACTAGTAGTGGAATCACTTGTAGTGCCCAGAGTTTAATGCTGCCACTTTCGCGCGTCATGTTCAGCAGTGTAAATAGCAACAGTAATCCTACATAAGTGCCCAATACCAGCATGCGTCCGATGCGCAATTTTTCGTAAAGTACAACGGAATCAGCATCGGTGATTACAATGACTTTTTTAGGTTTTTCATTGCTGTGCTGTTCGTCATTGGGTTGTTGACCATTATTTTTTTGATCAGGAGCTTGCGTCATGAATTAACCTTTCAATTGAAGTGCGATAGTAGCGACACGTTTGCCAAGTGCCTGGCAGAGTGCAATTTCTTCGCTGCTGAGTTTGTTGGGTGTATCGCCGCTGGCCAAGTGCGATGCTCCGTAAGGTGTACCACCAGTGCGTGTGTTGCTAACGCCTGCTTCGCTGTACGGGATACCGGCAATCACCATGCCTTGATGTAATAACGGCAACATCATCGAGAGCAATGTTGATTCCTGTCCTCCGTGTAAGCTGGAGGTGGAGGTAAATACTGCGGCAGGTTTATTGATTAAATCGCCATTCAACCAAATGCCACTGGTGCCATCGAGAAAATATTTCATCGGTGCGGCCATGTTGCCAAAGCGAGTAGGGCTGCCGAGAATTAAACCGCTGCAATGTTTTAAATCATTTTCGCTACAATAAATTGCACCGCTATCAGGTATTGCTGGCTCGGTTGCTTCAGTGACCGTCGATACTGCCGGCACGGTGCGCAAGCGCGCTTCGATACCGCTTACTTGCTCAACACCACGTGCGATCTGTTTTGCCATCTCAAGTGTGGAGCCGTTGCGGCTGTAATACAAAACTAAAATATAAGGTGTCATAACGAAATCTTTAGTGAAAATGGTGAAGCGAAAATAACTGTCTGATGAGCGTGCGAGACCGTCTGAGGCATGGATGCCGAAGTCGAGCCTACAGGGATGTATTTACGGCGTGTCTCGCACGCTCATCAGATGGTTATTTGCGCGGGTCAATAACTTGCAAAACATTTTCCGGCGGGCGACCAATCACTGCTTTATCGCCGTTGATCGCAATAGGGCGTTCAATCAGTTTGGGGTTTTCCACCATCGCTTTGATCAGTGCGACTTCAGTTAGTTTTTCATCAGCCAGGTTTAATTCTTTATACGCATCTTCACCTTTGCGCAGCAAGTCGCGCGCGCTCAAACCTAATTTTGCCAACAGGGCTTTAAGGGTTTTGGCGTTTGGAGGTGTCTCCAAATATAAAATGACCTCTGGCTCATGGCCTTGTTCACGTAACAGGGTCAATGCGTCGCGCGATTTTGAACAGCGCGGGTTGTGATACAGTGTAATCATCATTTTCTCTCAATAACGTCTATTCGTGATGGCGCGGCAGATTATAACGGCTGCGCCCCGACTTGGTTTAAGGATTTAACGTTATGCTTCAAATGCACTCCCTGCGTGAGTGGGCACGTAGGACTTATCGCTGGCTGTGGGGGTTTTTCTGTTTGATGGTGCGCCAGTATCAGGCCAAAGAATGCCAGAAAAGTGCTGCGTCGCTCACCTATGTCACCCTGTTTGCAACAGTTCCAATGATGACGGTGACTTTTTCCATGTTTTCGATTATTCCCGCGTTCCAGAATTTGGGCGGGGAATTGCAGTCATTGTTATTCCAACATTTCCTGCCCAATAGTGAACAGGATTTGGGGCGCTATCTCACCGACTTTTCAGCTAAAGCGCGGCAGCTAACGGCATTTGGTCTGTTATTTTTGGTCGTGTCTGCCTATTTAATGCTCAAAAATATCGAGCAAAACTTTAACGCGATTTGGGGCGTTGCGCGCGGACGGCGCGGTGTTGCCAACTTCTTACTCTATTGGGCGATCCTGAGTTTGGGGCCATTATTGCTCGGCATCGCATTGGCGATGAGCACTTATCTCACTTCGTTCCGCTTGTTGGTTGGTACTTACGATAGCCTCGGCTTTTTCGAATGGGTTCTGCAATTTGCGCCTTGGGTACTAACCTGGGCGGCATTTACCTTGCTATTTGTTGCAGTTCCAAATTGCAAAGTATCAGTGCGCCACGCACTGATTGGCGGGTTTTTCACTACCTTGGGTTTCCAAGGGCTTAAAGCGGCCTTTGGCTGGATTGTCGGTCATTCCTCATTTTCGTTGGTGTACGGTGCTTTCGCGGCTTTGCCATTGTTCCTGTTATGGGTGAATTTGATTTGGACAGTTGTCCTTGGCGGCGCGGTGTTTGTCCATACAATTGGCGCGCACCAGATCGGTCTGCGCGACCGCAACTATCCCGATTTGCTGGCAAGTCTGTTGATCCTGTGGCGCTGCTATCGCGCCTCGGCAGATGGCGCGGCGGTATCCGAGCGAATACTTATGCATCAGGGATTGTCGGCGGAGCAGTGGGATCGCATTCGCGAGGCGCTGGTCAAGAACCGAATTATTACTTCCAATTACCAGGGCGATTTTGTCCTCAGCCAAAACCTGAAGCTGCTGACTCTGCAGCAATTAGCGACAGTCTTGAATCTACCGCAACAGCTTCCTCACGATCATCGGTATTTACGCGGTCTGCCGTGGGGTCCCTCGGCTATTAAGTACTTGGGCGATGTAGATACGAGCCGTGAGGCCTTGTTATCGGTGAGTGTCGCTGATCTGTTCGAACAGCAAGCGTGCTCAGCAAGTGCTGCCAAGGTTGATCAACAGGGTTAAGGCGTCAACCTAAAGCGGGAATGGAAACGGGTGAACGACTGACGAAAGAAAAGGAGGGTAAAAAACTCTCTGCTATTAAAAATCCCTGACTATACTCTTCAGTAACTTAGGGTGAATGGCCGCCTCTGCTTGGGTCGGTCAGTTTGTCACCCAATGACCAGGATTGGTTAACTCACTACATAAATTCACTAATTAAAAAGATACGTTTAATCCATGGCGACACCTCTGCTGATTTGTGATGATTCCATGATGGCGCGTAAGCAAGTCGCGCGCTCATTACCCGAGGGATGGGACGTCGATATCACCTTTGCTACCAATGGTGCAGAGGGATTGCAGGCGATTCGCGAGGGTAAAGGCGAAATGGTGTTTCTCGACCTGACCATGCCGGAGATGGATGGTTATCAGGTGCTGGAAGCGGTAAAAAATGAAGGTTTGGATACCATGATCATCGTGATCTCGGGCGATATCCAGCCTACAGCCCATGCTCGGGTTATGGGTTTGGGGGCAATCGAGTTTATCCAAAAGCCGGTTAACGGAGACAAGCTCGCTGAAACCTTGAAAAAATTTGGTTTGATCTAATCCGCTAGTGTTTTCCTTTTCTTCCCGCTAGATTGCACGGCTTTCGCAAGTCGTGTTAATCAATCTGGTGTTCGCTTATGCAATTCTCCCGCTTCGGCCAAAAACTCTGCACTGATGCTGGCATAGTCACTTTAATGGATGACTTGGGTGAGGCGCTGCGGGTAAATCCCGATATGATTTTTATGGGCGGCGGTAATCCGGCGCGCATTCCTGAAATGGAACAGGCATTTGAGGATGCACTGCGCGCGACCTTGGATAATCCTGCTGAAACCCATCAACTGCTGGGCGTCTACCAGCCGCCGCAAGGCGACGCTGAATTATTGGATGCGATAGCGGCGCTTTTACATAATGAATATCAATGGCCCATTTCGCGAGCAAACATTGCGCTCGCCAATGGCAGCCAATCTGCATTTTTCGTATTGTTTAATTTGTTTGCGGGCGATTATCCTGATGGCAGTAAAAAGCGCATCCAGTTACCGTTGACTCCTGAATATTTGGGTTACAGTGATCTTGGCATCGCTGCAGATTTTTTCACCTCAACGCGCCCCAGTATTGAAATGTTGCCCGACGGCTTTTTTAAATACCATGTAGATTTTGCGCATCTGGCAATTACGGCTGAGACAGGTGCACTCTGCGTATCGCGCCCAACAAATCCCACGGGGAATGTGATCAGCGATGAAGAGTTGGTAAAGCTGGATGAGCTTGCGCGTTTGCATAAGGTTCCGTTTATTGTTGATGGTGCTTACGGTACTCCGTTCCCCAATATTTTATTTACCGATGCCGAGCCACACTGGAATGACAATACCATTTTAGTGCTGAGCCTTTCCAAATTAGGATTGCCCGGTGCGCGCACGGGAATTGTGATTGCGAACCCTGGTGTCATTAATGCTTTTGCTAAGGCCAATACCATTTTAAGTTTGGCGACCGGAAATTTCGGTCCAGCACTAGCGCGGCATTTATTGGCGGATGGAAAAATACTGCAATTGAGCCGTGAAGTTGTCGCGCCGTTTTATCGTGCGCGCATGGAGCATGCGGTGATGACATTTAAAAAATATCTCGGCGATCTACCGTGCTTTATCCACAAACCGGAGGGCGCTATTTTTCTGTGGCTATGGTTTAAAGATCTTCCGATAAGCAGTGAAGAGCTTTATCAACGTTTAAAAGCGCGCGGCGTACTGGTTGTTTCCGGGCATCACTTTTTCCCCGGCTTGGACAGCGAATGGCAACACTCTCATGAATGCATTCGCGTGACCTATTGCCAGGATGCCAGTGTAGTAGAGCAGGGCGCGCAGATTATCGCTGATGAAGTGCGAAAAATATTTAACGCCTAAGTGATAATCCGGGCTTTAATTTTTGGCCGGTTTTATCATGCGCACCAGGGTGCGGTCGCGCAGGAAAAAGTGGTGTACCAAAGCGGCGCCTGCGTGGACAAGCACTAGCCCGATCAATATCCAGGCCAGATATTTGTGGGTCAAACCAGCGATATTCAGTTGCTCCACTTCCAGCAAAGTAATTGACGGAACCTGGAATAATCCAAACACGTTGATCGATTGCCCCTCGGCGGTACAAATTAAATATCCGCTAATCAAAATCGCAAATAAAAATACGTAAAGTAGAAGTTTACTTAGCGCAATTCCAATTCTTGTAGCAAGCGAACCGACAAGTGCTGTTGGGGTTTTGCTGCTCAGTCGCCACACAAGCCTGATGACAATCAAACCCGCCAGAATAATTCCCAATGCGTAATGTAAATGCGCAATGCTCAAATAGTCAGGAGAGTAATAACCGTAGCTGGTCAGGTAGGCACCTACACCAAATAAAAACAATGTTAATCCGGCACTGACCCAGTGGAAAAAAATGCTAACAGTACCAAAACTATTTTTGGAATCTCTAATCATGGTTGCACTCGCTCATTATTGTTATCGTCATCAGTCAGGTTAATTGATGATGCGTTATTTATACCAAAAAAAATCGCCATGTACCCACCGGAATGTAAACAAATACTTCACATCCCGGTAATTACATGACGATTTTTCAGTTCGGCTCGCTACAGATCAGATTAATAATATGCAGCGATACGAGTCTTACAGACCTGCAACAATACTGCCGCCCCAGTTACGGTAAGCAGTGCTATTCGGGCTTTGATCTGCACGCATTTTCAACGCAAGAGTGTGGAAAATATCGGCTTGGGATTTTCCGCCGATATCAAGCACACGGCCTCCGGTAATGCCAGCACCTGCGAGAATCATAGGTACATCATCATTACCGTGTGCATCTGCAAGGCCCATGTCCGACATTTGGAAAACAGTAGTCGAACTTAACAGGCCTTGAGCGCTGAGTTTATCAAGCAGGTTTTTAGTCAGGCTTTGCATGTAAGCAATGTCTTCTGTGTATTGCGCCTGATTAAAGTGATGCGATTGATGCGATGAACGTCCACCCAGTGCATCAAATATATGGTTGTGCGCATCCGAACCAAATGCAATTGATACCGAAGCGGTCAAATTACAATTCAGTGCGAGCACAGCAATATCAGTTTGCAATTTTGCCAGTGAATCAAAACCAGTTACTGCAGTGCTTGCAGGGCGAGGGCATGAACCACCGCCACCACCGCCACCACCAGAACCAATCGCGGCTTCGATTTCCTGGATCGCAGTGAAGTGGCTATCCAGTTTTTCTTTTTCGTGTTGACCCAGTTTGGTTTTCAAACTGTTTACCGCAGGGTAGTGCAAATCAACAATCGATTTTCTTGGCGCAGTACCGCTAGTGGTAGTGGTGCCGCCACTGAACAGAATATCCAGCGCGTTTTGCGGGCTGGTAATTGTGGGTTTACTTGAACTACCTTCACGACTCAATTGTGATTCTTCAGTGGTGCCCACGTTCAGGTATTTAACTGGATAGTTTGCACCGATGGTGCGCCCCATGTTCACGTCAAAACTGTCGCGCGAGAAGCTCGCGTTATCGAAGCGATGGAACATGATGCCGTGGCCAGCACCGGTCAATTTAGCGGACTTCATTATCGCAATTTTGCTGTAATGGGTTTGCAGCGGTGCTGACTGTGCAGGCAAGGTGCTGCCGCTTGGATACCATAATGCTGGTTGGCAACCGCCGCCAGAAAACACCAGACAGCTTTTGGTTGGTACGCCACTCTGTGCTTCTGCAGTACGCGCCAACATCACTCCACCAATCAGGCTTGAAGCTCTAAGCAAACCAGCGGAAATACCTGCGTGACTCACAACACGCAAAAAATCTCTACGCTCTTTATCGAAGCAGTCTCTATATCTCATTTTTATTTACTCCAATTCGTTAACAAGGCGAGGGAAAAAGCGGCGCGCATTAGCGCGCCCACTCCTTCCGATACATCACTGATTCCAATGCTGGAATTTCTTCGAGCATTGCACGTGGGCCTCTGGTGGTTAGTATGTTGGTCAAGTCACTAACATCGCAGCGATAGGCGTTTTCTTCGTCTTTGCTGATGCGCTTGTAGCCAACTTCCCTATCGGAGTCGATCAAGAAGATTGAGTTGATACCCGAGCTGTAGCTTACGAACTGGGTTGCCAGACAGGTCTGTGCCAGTTGCGCTACTTGTGGGTGTTCAACAATCGTGCGTGCAAGATCTTTAGCACCGTTGAATTGAATCTCTGGTGAGTAGCGCACGCGATCCGGATCGTTCAGGAACTGCAGTTGTGGATAAGGTGAGTAGAAGGTGCCGCTAGACACAATCGCATTACCTTTCAGGTCGGTTGAGCGGATCCGACCTGCGGTATCAAAGTTCTCCAATCCGCCACCCAATGGGTTGATGATCTCGCCATGGCAGTTAGAACAGGTAGTTCCTCCAGTCAGGCGATCAAAAATCATCCGTTGAGTAGTGTGTGGGTTCTCATAGAACTCGCGGTCTTGTGCAAACAGCTGCTCACGGTCAAGGCTCACGCCTGATGGTGGTTCAGGAATATCCTGACACATCAACTTACGACGAATCGCTACCGCACGAGTGATCATGTTGGAGTCGGTAGTGCTGGCGTAACGAGACATGAACGCACCTGACATCAGGATACCGCCGCGGTCAGTGGTGGTAGCACGGACGAAACCATCTGCGTCTTGCGTTCCGCTAAATGGCACGCCGTAGTGGGTCGCCAGACGTTGGTTAACGTGGGTGTAGCTTGGGTTGTAGACATTAGCGAAGCTACCGTTGGTTTCCAACATCGCGTAAGCGAAGTTTTTACCCAGTTCGTTCTTCATGTCTGCGCCGAGAGTAGCGAAGTTGCTCACAGCAGGTTTAGTGAGGGTTTCGATCTTCTCGGTCAGCAACCAGCGGTTTACCAAATCAGTCAACAGAAGCTTGGTGTTGGCTGAGCTGAGTAGGGTGGCCGCTTGTGTACGTATACCGGTAACGGTGTTCAAGGTGCCGTTGCCTGCTGCGGTCATCAGGGCGGTAGTTGGCGTAGTACCGGTGAAGGTATAAGCCATGTAGGTCGCCATTTCATAACCATCCAGTTTGTATACACCGCTGCTTGAGAGGGTTCCCACTTCAGAGCGATACAAGAACTGTGGTGATGACAGCATCGCAGTCAGTGCCACTTGCATACCATCAGCCACAGTGCGGCCACCGGTAGTGCCATTAGCAACTGCCAGGTAGGCTGTTTGCTCTTCAGTAGTCAGAGGACGACGGAAGATACGTGGACCTAAGGTGTTAACCAATGTGCTTGCGCAACTGGTTGACGGAGTACAGTTGAGCACTGCATTCCAGCGTGTAGCCACATCGGTAGCGATACGTTCAGCGTTAGCCAGATAGCTGGTGTAACGGGTCTTATCAATCGACAAGGTATTGTTATTTACAAATGCGCCAGACACGAAGTCGTCAGGCAGGCTCGCAGTAACATCTGCTTGGTAGGCCACCAGATCTTTAACCGAACGTTGGTATTCAAGTTTGGTCAGCAAACGCAAGGTTCTTTGGCCGTAACTTGGGGCGTTGGATGGGCAGCTGAAGTAAGAAACTGGTACGTCTGGATTGCCATCGCTTGGTTTGCGGAAGGTCCAGATGTAAGCCTCAAGGTCAGCCGCACATTGGCCGGTACAGGTTCCTTCAGCGCCTTGTGGCATCCACAACGAGATGAATTCACGTAGTGAACGATCCTGAGTGTCGTTTCTGTGGCGATAGAAGGTACGGTTCGGGTTGAGCTGGATAATCGCTGCGGTACCGTTAGCGTTTTTCGCACCGTCTACGCCATGACATCCTACGCAACTGCGTTGGGTCCAGAGTGCTGCACCGCGAGTAACATCACCTACCAGATTGCCGCTACTACTTGAGCTACCAGACGAGGGATTGCTGCTGGAGGAACCTACAGTTACCACCGATGAGCTGGAGCCGCTGCTCACAATAGAAGATGTGGACGAAACGGATGTTGCATACACCAAGGTTAACGGGCTGGTTGCTGCTGATGGAATGCTGTCGGTATAGCTGATGACTTTATAGTCATAGCTTCCGGCAGTTGTCAGCGTATCGCTGTAGCCTACGGTATTGGCTGCAGTGCCAGTGACTGTAGTCCAGAGGCCAGTTGCGCCTAACTTACGACGCACCAGGAAGCCGGTTTCGTTGTTGCTGGCATCCGCCCAGTTCAGGTTCGCTGCACCAGTAGCATTACTTACCGTACCGCTCAAGCTCAGCGGCGCGTTAGGTGCTGTTGGCAAGGTGATCGCAGCGATATTGGTAGGATTGTCACGGTTCAGGAAGACTTTGAAGTAAACCGGGACTTTCTCGCCAATAGTGGTGAGGCTCATCAATACGCGCAAGGCTTCAACACCGGCATTCAAGTCGAAATCAGCTGAGTTGATAACGATAGGTTTGCGCGGTGAAAAGCTGACGCTGTTGTTGGCATGCTTCACCACCAATGCATCAAACACAACTGACTTGGCCACGCCGTGCAGGGTCAGACTACCCGTCACACTTTGCACACCGGTGCTACCGGCCGCCATGGCATCAATCGCTGCCAGGTCAAGTTGGGTAGTGAAGTGCAGGCTAGGTAAGTACTGGGATTCGAACAGAATCTCTTTCAGGCGAGTGTTGCGTAGATCCACGCCGGAAGAAATGCTGGTCAATGGGATGGTCAGGGTCGCTTGACCACTGGTCGCCACGGTACCTTGCAACTGGGTGAAGGTCATACTTTCAGGCGTTTCCACGCCGGCGGTATTTTTCTTCACGGTGACAAAGTTAAAGGTGGATTTAGTGCCATCCAATAACCAACGTGCAGCTGTAGTAGAAGTAGCACTACTACTGCTTCCAGTACTTGGGGTACTGCTGCTGGTAGGTACACTGCTCGGTGAGCTGCTCGTACTGGCGCCACCACATGCTGCACCGTTCAAAGTGAAGGCAGTAGGAATGGTGCCCGGGTTATTTACCAGGAAGCCAAAAGTTGCCGTGCCATTTGCAGGTAAATTGGCGTTGTACGGAGCGTTTTTTACGCAAACGTTTTTTCCGGTTTGAGTGACGATCCCATCCCACAAGTTTGGAATAACGTCATTGCCTGCATAGGTCCAGCAAAGCTCCCAACTGGTTTTTGCTGCACCGGTGTTGGTAACAGTAACTTTGTACTGGCCGCCGTTACCCCAGGTGTTGGTTGTATCGTAAGCCACACTACAGGCACCCTGAGCGGTTGCACCGCTGGATGCCATGATCCCCAGGGCCATTAACCCGGTGGAGAGCATCGACATTTTCAATAATTTTTTCATGATAAGTTCTCTCTATGCTTCATCCAATTAACGGGCGTCAAAGACGAGCGCGAAATCCACGGGTACGGAGACATTGATCGAGGCGATACCCACTGCAGCGCGCAGGGCTTCAACACCATCGGCAAGTGCGTAATCGCCCGCTTTAACCAGGATCGGAGAAAGGCTTTGTACGAGGACGCGGTTGCTGGACAGTTTTTGGACGGAGACTTTAGTCGTGATCGTGCCATTCACGCCGTGCAGGTTCAGGGTGGCTGAAATATCAGTGGTAGCTGATTGGCCAACCGCGAGGCTGCTGATAAGGGTGGTTGGTACAGGAACGGTGACGGTAGCGCTTGGGAAACTCACTACATCGAACAGCAGGTCGCGCATACGTTGATCACGCAGTGCAACACCGGTGTTTACCGTGCTCAAATCGATGGTCAGGGTTGCCACGTTGGCGCTGCTAATCGAACCATTGATCGTGGTGAAGTTATGCACTTCCACGTTGCTGGTGTTTTTGGTGGTTACGAAGTTCAGGTAAGACGCAGTGGTATCCAGTGACCAGGCAGCATTATTTGCAACTGAAGAAACTGCAACGCTGGAGCTTGATGCAACAGATGATGCTACCGAGGATCTGGAGCTGGTCGTTACCGCACTTGAAGAGGACGGTGGAACTACAACAACAGATGAGCTGCTTGAGGATGGAGCTACTGAACTAGGTGTGCTGGAACTGGTTGGAGTCACAGTACCGCAACCAATTGGCTGGGTAGAGACTACAAGGTCATCCATCCATACATCGGCATTACGTTGGCTGAAGCTTTGGAAACCGAACATCACAAAGTTGAAGCTGTCGCTCATCCAGTCAGCAGGTGCAGCGCCATTGTTCCAATCAGCACCGGAGGTGACTGAGTGAACTAATGTTCCATCAACCCACATATGCAAAGTGTCATACGCTTGGTCAGCAAGGAAAGCAGCTTCTACGCAATACCATTTGTTGGCGGCTAGTTGTGGGCCACTCTCCCATTGGCTTTGCTTGGGGGCTATGTTGTCGGTAGGAATGTAATTGGTTCCAAGTACACCTTTGATCTGGCCTACACGAATTTCATTGTTGGCATCGAAAGTTTTCTTGATGCCTAAAATGTGCTCGTGGTTGTCGCCAGGAATGTTGCCGAACGGAACACTGAGGTTGACGTAGGCGCGTGTATAAAGTCGTTGTAAACCTGCGGGTAGAGCACGGACGATTTGCGCAGGGCTTTGACCGCCTTTGAAGTGAATAGACTTTGTACCACTGTAGGCTTTGGCGCTATCAATCAACGCATAAGCATTTCCTGAGGTAGTGTTGCTGGCGTTGCGATTGTAAGCGAGGAAGTTTTCCCATCCAGCCGGCTGGGTGTTCACAGCACCATTTTCAAATGTTTCGGTGAACAGAACACCTGCGCCATTGTTAATAGACGATGCAACTGAACTTGGTGCTGCCGAACTACGCACGCTTGATGCTACAGAAGATGGCGCAGCACTTGATGGCGATGAGCTGGTAGTTACTGTACCGCTGTTATTGGCAATGATTGCATTGCGAACCAAGGTGCCTGAAGTAGTCAGTTGCGCAGCAGTCCAGCCACCATTGGCACTTGCACCGGCAACCAATGCTGACGCACCTTCCACCTTATCGGTCAACGACCAGTTGGCGTGGCTTATACCGTTAGTTTTGAGGAAGTTGAGCCAGGTTGCGGTTTCAGTGGCATTAACACCACCGTCGCCATCGGCATTTACTGAACCCCATTCGGTCACGAATAATGCAATACCATTGTTCAACGCAGTTTGTGCTTTATCGCGCAAGGATTGCTTATGAGTGCCCGCGTAGAAGTGCAGGGTATAGGCGATGTTGCTGTAAGCGGTAATTTTATCTTGCGACGCTACATCAACATCTTGTGACCAAGTGGGAGTGCCCACAATAATCAGGTTATCCGGGTCAATTGCACGGATCTCTTTGATCACATCAGTCGCATAAGGCTTGATCACGTTGCTCCAGGATACCTGCAGCGGTTCGTTATACACCTCATAAATCACGTTGTTGTAGTTGCCGTATTTGGTTGCCATTTCCTTGAAGAAGGCAATGGCAGCTGGTTTGTTGGCCTCGGCAGTGTGGGTGTGCCAATCAATAATCACATACATGTTATTGGCAATTGCTGCGTCAATAACGGTCATCGCACGAGTCTTATTGGTTGAGTCGGTCAGAAGACCGCCGTCGGCTTCAACACCTACCGCTACACGAACCAAATTTGCCTTCCAGTCAGACTTTAACCAGGACACTGTTTGAGCGTTGTAATATTTTTCGCCGCCCCAGCCAGTGTTGCTCCAGAACAGACTCATACCAGCAAGGTTCGCTGGTTGACCATTGGCGGTCACTTTATTGCCTTGCACCACCAGCGGCGCTACGCCTTGGCTAACGGTTGAGGATGAGGAACGCGAACTAGAGGTTACTGGCGTAGATGAGGCGGTTGATGATGTGGAGATTCCACATACCGCACCAGTCACGACCGGCACTTCTGCATTAGCTGCGCCCTTGCTGCCTTGGAAGCCAAACTCTACCGATTGCTTGGGCTGGATAGTTCCGTTCCAGCTCAGGTTGGTTGCAGAGTAAGGGTTGGTGCCAGTCAAGGTGGCGTTATAACTGCTAGTGATGCGGTTATCGCCGCTGTACTGCCAGTTAATGTTCCAGCCACTAATCGCGGTAGTCCCATCGTTAGTTATTTTTATTGTGGCGGTATATCCGTTATTCCACTGGTTAGCGACTACGTACTGGCAGCCGGCATAAGCCTGGGTGGAAAGAGTGGATACAGCCAGGCAGAGCCCTGCCGCATAGAGGGAGCGCGTTAGCACTCCCGCCACGGACGGGTCGATCGCAGAGGCTTTAAAGCTACTCATAGTGTCTTCCTCGGAGGTAAATACCGGCTCTCACCGGTAACGGTCATCAACAATCGTTATTGTCAAAACGGGTAAAACAAGTGGAGCAAAAACAACAAACACAAAACTGCCAAAACGAAGTGACAGCTATTTACAGCGCTGTCATTTGCGGCCATATCAATGAACAAAGACCCGATACAAGAAGTACCGAGCCACTGTGTTAATCAAACTTGCGTGAGGCGTTTAAACGAATTTGTTCGGTTAGCGTGGGTGGTTCTGGTTCAGCCCGGCGCATAGCGCGCAGCACTTCGCCCGCTACTATGAATGCACCAACCAACAGGCCTGAGTAGATGAACATGACGAAGCTGTAATCCACGGTGTAATTCCATGGGCGAGCGATGCCGAGATAACACGCAAACAACCAGGAAACAGAAGAAAGGGCTCCAGTCAGCGCGACAAGAATTTGTTCAAAGGTCGGAAGACCAAGTAATCCTTTGCGTGATGTCACGCGCGGGAAACTGAAATAGTGCAGGGCGATCCCATTCAGTGTCAGCAGGGATACAACCGTAAACTTGGCCCACAATTTTTCGTTCATCAAATATTGCTGCGGATTTTCCAGATAGCCGAGCAGTACCAAAGCCAAGCCGGAGATCCATAAAACCACCAACGCGATAAACATAATTTCAGCTGATTTAGTGAGATCCCTGATCGCTGTTGCCGACAGGGGGCTGCCTTTGGATTTGGCCAATGCCAAGTCCTGGATAAGCAAAATACCAACAGCCACACAAGCGGCTAGGAGATGGGCATAAACAATCAACGTCTTCATAGTCGTCCGCGCCTTTAGTTGTTGTTTTCAGTCAGGTTATTGTTATTAAA
>Ga0247822_10000760_pt1 | contig 18304 bp, 22 predicted proteins | sample 13C_Cellulose_Da_FD_192423 | JGI IMG/M metagenome (GOLD analysis project Ga0247822, IMG submission 192423) | Soil microbial communities from agricultural site in Penn Yan, New York, United States - 13C_Cellulose_Day30 | ecosystem: Environmental > Terrestrial > Soil > Agricultural land | place...
GCGCGGAGGTCGAGCAGTCGTTCGCGCCAGCCTTCGACCTGACGGGTGAGGCCACCTTCGAGCCGGGCATAGGCGAGGGCACGCTGGTTCTCCGTTTCGGCCTCGATGAGATCGCCGAGGCCCTGGGCTTCGACGAGATCGAGCTTGCCGTTCTCGAAGGCGCGCCGAGTGAACTCGCCGGCTTCGGCGAGGCGGATACCTGGGCGGGCAGATAGCCTCCGCAACAGGGCGCGAACGACGGCCGGAGAACCGTGGACCTGCAGTTCAGCGCAGTCTTCGCCCGTGAAGCTCGCCGGCCCCGGCATCCACGCGACGAGGCCGCGGTCGATGCGGTCGCCATCGAGGGTGATGTCGCTGAGGATGAGCTTGCGCGGGGTCGGGAACTGGCCGAGGAGTTCCTCGACCATCATGCCGGCTGCCGGGCCGGACAGCCGAATGATGGCGACGCCAGAGGGAACGGCGCCTGACGAGAGGGCGACGATCGTGTCGGTGTCAGGCATGGCATACCGCCCACGATGTGGGGGAGGCGGGATGGATCCCGGTTTGCACCGGGATGACATCGAGGGTGGAGAAACCGGTGGTGGGCATTTTCACGCCCTGCCGGATCAGGTGTTCATCGAGTCGAAGAAATCGCCGTTGGTCTTGGTCTGACGGATCTTGTCCATCAGGAACTCCATGGCATCGACCGTGCCCATCGGGTTGAGGATACGGCGGAGGACATACATCTTGCGCAGGATGTCCGGCTCGACCAGCAGCTCTTCCTTGCGGGTACCGGACTTGGTGACGTCCATGGCCGGGAAGATGCGCTTGTCGGAGACCTTGCGGTCGAGGACGATTTCCGAGTTACCGGTGCCCTTGAACTCTTCGAAGATCACTTCGTCCATGCGGCTGCCGGTATCGATCAGCGCGGTCGAGATGATGGTGAGCGAACCGCCATCCTCGATATTGCGCGCGGCGCCGAAGAAGCGCTTGGGGCGCTGCAGGGCGTTGGCATCGACACCACCGGTCAGCACCTTGCCTGAGCTCGGCACCACGGTGTTGTAGGCGCGGCCGAGGCGGGTGATCGAATCGAGCAGGATCACCACGTCGCGCTTGTGCTCGACGAGGCGCTTGGCCTTCTCGATCACCATTTCGGCGACCTGGACGTGGCGCGAGGCCGGCTCGTCGAAGGTCGAGGAGATCACCTCGCCCTTCACCGAGCGCTGCATGTCGGTGACTTCCTCGGGGCGCTCGTCGATGAGCAGCACGATGAGGTAGCACTCGGGGTGATTGACCGCGATCGACTGTGCAATATTCTGCAACAGTACGGTTTTACCGGTACGCGGCGGTGCAACGATCAGGGCGCGCTGACCCTTGCCGAGGGGCGCCACCAGGTCCATGACCCGGGCGCTCTTGTCCTTGACGGTGGGGTCCGGCAACTCGAGACGCAGGCGCTCATCGGGATAGAGCGGCGTCAGGTTGTCGAAGTTGACCTTGTGGCGGACCTTCTCGGGGTCCTCGAAATTGATGGTGTTGACCTTGAGGAGGGCGAAGTAGCGCTCGCCTTCCTTGGGAGAACGGATCTGGCCTTCGATCGTATCGCCGGTGCGGAGCGAGAAGCGGCGGATCTGGCTGGGGGAGACGTAGATGTCGTCGGGGCCGGGCAGGTAGTTCGCGTCCGGGGAGCGGAGGAACCCGAAGCCGTCGGGCAGGACTTCCACCACGCCTTCGCCGGTGATGTCCACTTCGCGCGCCGCCAGTTCCTTGAGGATGGCGAACATCAGTTCCTGCTTGCGCAGCGTCGAGGCGCTCTCGACGTCATAGGTCTCGGCGAACTCGAGCAGTTCGGCAGGCGTCTTGGCCTTGAGCTCGCTGAGCTTGATACTTTCCATTGCGCGTACGGACCCTTGGGGATGCGAAGTGACAGAGATGTCAGGAAGGGGAAGAGGGTGCCCGGAAAGCGCCGGGGAGGCGCCCATCGATCAGGCGGTGCCATGAGATAGCTAAAACTGCGGTTACATTCAAGAGCGGAACGGATTCACGTGGAACAGTTCGGTCGTGGCGGGGTGAAAACCGGCACCTGCGAATGCAGCAATCGAAGGCACCGCCAGTGCTGGGACCCCCGCTTTCGCCGGGGTGACACCGAGCAGGAGGGCCGGTCCATCAGCGGGCCGACCCGGCTTGGTCTCAGAACGGCTTCACCACCACCGAGATCACGATGATGATGGCGACGACGAACGGGAGTTCGTTGATCGCCCGGAAGAACTTCGAGCTCCTGGTGTTCCGGTCGTTGGCGAAATCCCTCAGGATCCGGCCGTACCAGCCGTGGATGCCGCTGAGGACGATGACCATCAGCGCCTTCACCCACATCCAGCCCTGGCTGAAGTCGACGATGCCGAAGCCGAAGGCGAGCCAGAGGCCGAAGATCCAGCTCGCGATCATCGCCGGGGTCGTGATGCCGCGATAGAGCCGGCGCTCCATGACCTTGAACGTCTCGGACTGCACCGAGCCCTTCTCGGCATCGGCGTGGTAGACGAAGAGGCGCGGCAGGTAGAGCATCCCGGCCATCCAGGCGATGATGCTCAGGATGTGCAGCGCCTTGACCCATTCCATTTTCAGTAAGCTCCCCGCGCCACCGCGATCAGCCGCTCGACATGCGCGATCGGCGTTTCGGGCACGATGCCATGCCCGAGGTTGAAGATATGGGGCCGATCCCGGAACGCGGCAACGATCTCGCGGACCCGGGCGTCCATCTGCTCGCCGCCGGCCAGGAGCCGTAGCGGATCGAGATTGCCCTGGACGCCGAGGCCGGCCGGCAGCTCACGGGCAAAACCGAGCGGCGTCCCGTAGTCGAGGCCAAGGAGGTTCACGCCCGTCTGCCGCGCATAGGCCGGCAGGTTCCCGGCAGCGCCACGGGGGAAGCCGATCACCGGAGCGTCCGGGATCTGTTTCCGCAGCCCTTCGACGATCCGGCGGTTGGGTTCGATCACCCAGTCGCGGAACGCCACTTCGTCGAGATTGAGGGCCCAGCTCTCGAACAGCTGCACCACATCGGCGCCAGCCCGGAACTGCGCGGCGAGATAATCAATGCTCGCCTCGACGAGAATGTCGATGAGACGCGCGAATGCCTCGGGCTGCGTCAGGGCGAACACCCGCGCCGCCGCCTGATCCGACGAGCCGCGCCCGCCGATCATGTAGGTAGCAACCGTCCAGGGCGAACCGCAAAAGCCGATCAGGGTCTTTTCCGGACTGAGACCGGCACGAACCCGCCGAACGGTCTCGATGACCGAGCTGAGCTTTTCCAAAGCCCTCTTTGGATCGAGCTGCCCGATGCTGTCGGTGGTCACGGGCTCGAGTCGGGGACCTTCACCCACCTCGAAGCGCACGGACTGTCCGAGGGCATCGGGAATGACCAGGATGTCCGAAAACAGGATCGCTGCATCGAGCTCGAAGCGCCGGAGCGGCTGGAGGGTTACCTCCGAAGCCAGTTCCGGGTTGTAGCAGAGATCGAGGAAGCTTCCCGCCTTGGCGCGAAGTTCGCGATACTCGGGCAGGTAGCGTCCGGCCTGGCGCATGATCCAGATCGGCAGCCGCTCCTGGCGCCGACCGAGCACTGTCTCGAGCAGAGGTTTGATCACCGGCGTCGCGGTCATGCCCCCACCCAATCCAAGAAAGATTCTAGATTCTTCATCTTTATTATCATGGCCGTGTTTTGCAGGAATTCACGGCTGCCCACAACGCAATAGGCGGCGACAGAAGCGCACGGGCAGAGGTGTCCCGGAGGCTGTGAATCCGCGACGGGTGGAAGGCCGGGACGACAGCCGGAGTCGGCTGGATTAACGGGGCGTTAACCATGCCACATTCGTTGACGTTTCGTTAATGGAGGTGTGGATGAACCACCCGTTCGCGCAATGGGTTATCCCCACAACTCACCTTAACCCTTTGTTAACCCGTGGGCCGCCTCGGCCTGTTGATGGATCGGCACCGAGCGGGGAGAACTCGGCCGAACCGCCTCGGCAGACGGTTTTCCACGGCCCAGGAACTTGAGTGAACAAGGACAGTGTGGAAAACGAAGGTCCATGCTGATCCTTGCCTCCCAGAGCCAGGCACGAAAGGCCCTGCTTGCGGGCACCGGGCTCCGATTCGAAACGAGTCCAGCGCAAATCGACGAGCGTAGGCTCGAAGCCGAAGTGCTGGGGAAAGGCGGCGATGCTGCCGAGGTGGCTCGGCGGCTGGCGGAAGCCAAAGCCTTGACCGTCGCGCAGAATCGGCCGGGCGATGTCGTCATCGGCGCCGACCAGGTCCTCGCCTCGGAGGGTGAGCTGTTCCACAAGCCCGGAACGATCGCGGAGGCGGCCGACCAGCTCGACCGGCTGCGCGGACGAACCCATGCCCTCCATTCCGGGCTCGCGCTGGCCCGCGGCGAGGCGATCCTGTGGTCGGGGACGGTCACGGCCCGGCTGACCATGCGGGCGTTCGAGCGGACCGAGCGTGACGCGGTCCTGGCGCTCGAGGGTAAGGACGTGCTGGGATCGGTCGGCGGATACCGGCTCGAGGGGCCGGCGATCCGGTTGTTCGAAGCCATCGAGGGTGACTATTTCACCATCCTCGGGCTGCCGCTCTTGCCTTTGCTGGCCGCGTTGCGGCTCCATGCCCCCGACGTTTTCGAGAAATGATTCACGTGAAAAAAGCCTTCGTCATCGGCCACCCGATCGAGCACTCGCGCTCTCCGCTCATCCACGGCACCTGGCTGGCGGCGCACGGCATTGCCGGCAGCTATGAGGCGATCGACGTCGCCCCGGCGGACCTGACGCAGTTCGTCGCGCGCATCCGCGCGGGCGAGTTCGCCGGCGGCAACGTGACGATCCCCCACAAGGAGGCCGTGTTCGGTCTCGCCGACAGCGTCGATCCGCTGGCGCGGACGATCGGGGCGGTGAACACCCTGGTCCGTGAGGGCGACGGTCGCATCCACGGCTTCAATACCGACTACATGGGCTTTCTCGGCAATCTCGACCAGAACGCGCCGGGCTGGAGCAATGGGCTGGAGCGCGCCATCGTGCTCGGGGCCGGCGGCGCTTCGCGCGCTATCCTCGTCGCGTTGCGCGAGAGGGGTATCAAGGAAGTCGTCCTTCTCAATCGGACCGTCGACAAGGCGGAGGCACTGGCCCGGGAGATCGCCGGACCGTTCATCCCGGGTCCGCTCGCCGACTACGCCCGCTACGCGTCGACGGCCGGCCTCGTCGTCAACACCACCTCGATCGGCATGCATGACAGCCGCTTCGAGGATCTCGACCTGTCGCTGCTGCCCCGGACGGCGCTCGTCACCGACATCGTCTATGTGCCGCTGGTCACGCCGCTCCTTGCCGATGCGCGGGCGCTTGGCTTGAAGACGGTCGACGGGCTGGGCATGCTGCTCCATCAGGCCGTGCCCGGCTTCGAAGCCTGGTTCGGCGTCAGGCCGACAGTGACACCCGAGCTCAGGGCGAAGGTAGAGGCGACGTTGTGACGATAAAGCTCGGACTGACCGGCTCGATCGCGACGGGCAAATCCAGTGCCCTGCGCGCTTTTGCCGATCTGGGCATCCCGACCTTTTCCTCCGACGACTACGTGCATGAACTCTATCGCGGCGAGGCGGCGGCGCCGGTCGAGGCGGCTTTCCCCGGCGTTGCCGTCGATGGCGTCATCGATCGCGAAAAGCTCAGCCGGCATGTGGTCGGCGACCCCGTGCGGATCCGGCAGCTCGAAGCGATCGTCCACCCGCTGGTGCGGGCGGGGATCAGGCGCTTCCTCGCCGAGGCCGAGGCGAGCGGCGAGGCGATCGCCGTCGTCGACATTCCGTTGCTGTTCGAGAACGGCGTCGACTGGGGGCTCGACGGCGTCATCGTCACCACGGTCGACGAGGCCGAGCAGCGCCGCCGTGCCCTGGCGCGAGCCGGCATGACGGTGGAAAAGCTGGACGCCATCCTTGCCCGGCAGATGCCGCAGGCTGAAAAGGTGAAGCGCGCCACATACATCCTCGACACCTCCGGCCCCATTGCAGCGACGCGAAACGACGTTGCCGCACTGGTGGCAAAGCTCAGGGCAGAAGCCGAATCCCGCCGATGAACCGTGAAATCGTCCTCGATACCGAAACCACCGGCCTGTCGCCGGTGACGGGCGACCGCATCGTCGAGATCGGCTGTGTCGAGCTGCTCAACCACATCCCGACCGGCCGGCATTTCCACGTCTACCTCAACCCGGAGCGGGACGTTCCGGACGAGGCCTTCCGGGTGCACGGGCTGTCGACCGAGTTCCTGCGCGACAAGCCGCTGTTCTCCGCCGAGGCCGACGCCTTCCTCGATTTCATCGGCGATGGCACGCTGGTCATCCACAACGCGCCGTTCGATATGGGCTTTCTCAACTTCGAGCTCGAAAAGCTCGGCAAGCCCAGGCTCACCAACGAGGTGATCGACACGGTGATGGTGGCGCGCGAGCGGCATCCGGGCGCGCGCGTCAGCCTCGATGCGCTGTGCAAGCACTACGGCATCGACAACTCCAAGCGCGTGCTGCACGGCGCGCTGCTCGACAGCGAGATCCTCGCCGACGTCTACCTGGAGCTGATCGGCGGCCGCCAGGTGGCGCTGGCGCTGGTCGCCGACATCCATGCCGAGGCCCGCTCCGCCGTGGCCTTTGCGCCGGCCCGGCAGCGCCCGATCCCGCTCGCGCCGCGGCTGAGCGATGCCGAACTCAAGGCGCACGCGGTGATGGTCGGCACGCTCGGCGCCGACGCGATCTGGGTGAAATACTCGGAAGTGTCAGTGGCGGCCGAGTAGGGCTCCACGGTGGTCCGGTGATCACCGATCGACCCCCAGCCCCGACCCTCGCTTGAGGAATCGCAAGATCGGTCGAGCACGGTGCCGTCCCTGGCGGCTAGATCGCGTTGCCACGGAGAACGAGGGATCGGTGACGGCGGCGCGGCAGAACCATGATGACCGGATGCGCCGGGTGCTGGACCATATCGACCAGCACCTCGACGCCGATCTGGACCTCGAGGCGTTGAGCCGGATCGCCGCCTTCTCGAAATACCACTTCCACCGGCAGTTCACGGCGACCTTCGGGCTGTCCGTGCATCGCTATGTCCAGTTGGCCCGCATGAAGCGGGCGTCACACCAACTGGCCGCCGCCGACGCCCAAAGCGTCACCGACATTGCGATGGATGCCGGCTACGACGCACCCGATGCCTTTGCCCGCGCCTTTCGGCAACGGCTCGGGCAATCGCCTTCCTCGTTCCGGAAATCTCCCGAGTGGGAGCTGTGGCTTGCGGCCTTCGGGCCATTCGACAACGCAAGGAACAAGCTGATGCAGATAACTTTCGGGACCGAAGACGTGACGATCCGCGACGTGCCACCGACGCCAGTGGCGGTCCTCGAGCATCGGGGCGATCGGACGCTGATCGCGGAGACACGGGGGCGGTTGATGGCCTGGAGCAAGGCTGCGGGCCTCTCGGCCGGGAGCAGCCCGACCTACATGGTCTTCCGGTCGGAGAGGCAGCCCGCGAACCCGGCCGACTACAGCATGGATCTGTGCGTGGAGACGGACCTGCCTATCGCGGCGAATGAGCAGATGGTGCGGGCCGGCGTGATCCCCGGCGGACGCTGCGCGGTGCTGCGCTATCCAGGCAACACCAACAATCTCGAACCGGCGGCGCTCTATCTTTATCGCGACTGGCTTCCGGCCAGCGGCGAGGAGGCTCGGGACTTCCCGATCTATTGCCGGCGGCAGCTGGCGCTCATCCCTCAGGTTGAGGCGCACGAAGTCGTCGTGGAGCTGTTTCTGCCGTTGAAGTAGCGCCTGGCGGTTGCGGCGGAAGGGGGGTGCAGTGGATCGCAGATGGACCCACCCCCAGCCCCTCCCCTCAGGGGGAGGGGAGCCCGTCGGGGCTCGTCTTGGTCTCAGTTCGGCTGCGGAACCGTGCCGCCGGCGCCCTGCTGGGCCTGCATGTTCTTCATGTTCTGGACGTAGAGCGCCATGAAGTCGACCGGCTCCATCATCAGCGGCGGGAAGCCGCCGAGCTGGACGACGGTCGCCAGCACATGGCGGGCGAACGGGAAGATCATGCGCGGGCACTCGACCATCAGCAGCAGCGGCAGCTGCGCCTCGGGCACGTTCTTGACGCGGAACACGCCGCCATAGACGAGCTCGACGTTGAACAGGACGTTCGTCTCGCGCTGGGCTTTGGCGTTGAGGCTGAGCTCGACCGCATAAAGGTCGTCGGCCTGCTTCTTCACACCGACATTGATGCCGACGTTGAAATTGGGGTTCGGGCCACCGAGCAGCACCGAGGCCGGCGCGCCGGGGTTCTCGAAGCTCAGGTCGCGCGTGTACTGGCCCACCAGGCTGTAGCTGGGCTGGGCGGCAGCAGTCGGGGCCACACCGGCCGGGGTCTCGTCAGCCATAATCGAAATTCCTCGAGCTTTCGGTCGGCGCGCTGGCTAGCACCTTTGGCCCCTTGCCACAAGCTCGGGCATGCTCAGCGCGGCCGCCACTCGTCCGAATCGAGGTCGATCGTGCCATCTTCGACGCGGCGCGTGCCGGAAGTGAACCCGCTGGCGCCGGTTGTCGTCGCCACCACCTTCACCCGCGAGCGCAGGTACGCGTAGATCGCGCTCCGCACCGGCGGGATGAGGAGGAGCAGGCCGAGCAGGTCGGTGAAGTAGCCCGGCGTCAGTAGCAGGATGCCGGCGAGGCCGATCATCATCGCATCGGCGAGCGCCCGGGCGGGCAGCTGGCCATGGCCGACGCTCGAGCGGATCTCGTTGATGATCGACAGGCCCTGCCAGCGCAGGATCAGCGAGCCGGCCACCGCCATGATAAGGACGCCGGCAAGGGTCGGCCACAATCCGATGGCCCCACCGATCACCACGAAGAAGGCGATCTCGATCAGTGGAACCAGGAGGAAGAGCAGAAACAAAAACCGGCCCAACGGCGTAACCCTTTCGAAAGCGCTGCGTCATAAAGGCCCGTGCAGCGTGCCTCAGCCAAACGTGAACTGGTTTCTGGCTGAGCGTTTCCCTATATATAGGAAACGATCGTCGGCTTCCCAGCGATCCGACCCGACCCGGACCCCATTTCTTCCTCGCGAGACCCCTGCCTGATGGACGAATTCCTCGATATTCCCACGCTCATCGTGATCGGTCTCGCGATCGTGGTGCTGTTCCGCCTGCGCCAGGTGCTGGGCACCCGGACCGGTCGCGAACGTACGCCGCTCGAGCGCCAGCGCGAGGCCGCAGCGGCCAAGGGCGGAGAGGAGAACGTCGTGCAGATGCGCCCACGCCCGGTGAGCCCGAGCAACGAGGACCAGGAGCGCCTGCAGCGCAGGCTCGAGACCGAGATCACCCAGCTCTCCAATGGTGATGCGAATATCGCCGAGGGCCTGAAGGCCATTGCCGAGGCCGATCCGAGCTTCTCGCCCAAGGGCTTCATGGAAGGTGCCAAGGCCGCCTACGAGATGATCGTCACCGCCTTTGCTTCCGGCGATCGCCAGACGCTGAAGAACCTGCTCGAAAAGGACGTCTATGACGGCTTCGAGCGCGTCATCCGCGAGCGCGAGGCGGCCGGCCGCACGGTCGACTTCACCTTTGTCGGCCTGCCCAAGGTCGATATCTCCGAAGCCGAGCTCGACAAGCGCAATGCGCTCGTCACCATCCGCTTCCATGCCGAGGTGGTGTCGGCCACCCGCGAGAAGGACGGCACCCTCATCGAGGGCAATGCCGACCAGGTGACCAACATCGCCGACGAATGGACCTTCGCGCGCAGCACCAAGTCGCGCGACCCCAACTGGAAGCTCGTCGCCACCAGCCAACTCGAATAAGGGCCGGGTCGGGGGCGATGTCATGGCCAAGCGCCGTTCGGACGGGAAGGGCCAGCTCCCTGACTGGCACCTTTGGCATGCGGTCAAAGAGACCGTCTCGCCCCTCCACCCGCCCAAGCGGCCGCTCGTGAACCTCGAGAGCGAGCCGCTGCCGATCCCCGCCGCTCCCGTGGTGAAGCCGCACCGGCTGTTTCCGGCGATGCCGGCCTACCAGTCCAGCGGTCGGCCGCAGCAGCAGAAGGCGCCGCGTCCGGGGATCGAACCCAATCTCAAGCAGCGCCTGCAGCGCGGCCGCGTCGAGATCGACGGCACGATCGACCTGCATGGCATGCGCCAGGTCGAGGCCCATGCCGCGCTCATCCGTTTCATCTATGCCCGCGCCGCCCGCGGCGACCGCACGCTCCTCGTCATCACCGGCAAGGGGCTGAAAAAGCTCGGCGACGACGCCGCCGTGATCATCGAGCGCGGCGTGCTGCGCGCCATGCTGCCGATCTGGCTCACCGAACCGGACCTCGCCCCGCTGGTGGCGGGCTGGGACACCGCCGCCCAGGGCCATGGCGGCGATGGCGCCTTCTATGTCCGCCTGCGCCGGGAGCGCGACTATCGATGACGCCGCTGGGGATGAAGCTGCGCGCCATGCGCGACGAACGCGGCATCACGTTGAAGCAGATGGCGCTGGCCCTCGATGTGTCGAGCGCCTATCTCAGCGCGCTGGAGCATGGCCGGCGGGGCAAGCCGACCTTTGCGCTGCTCCAGAAGATCATCCAGTATTTCAACGTCATCTGGGACGATGCCGAGGAGCTGCAGCGCCTCGCCGAGATGAGCGATCCGCGCATCACCATCGACACCGCCGGCATGCCGCCCGAGGCGACCGAGCTCGCCAACCGCCTCGCCCGCGACATCGGCAAGCTCGAGCCCGAGGATCTCGTCTTCCTCCGCACCGAGATGATGCGCCGGCTGAAGTAAGCCGGCCGTCCACCAATTTGGCTAAAACAGCAAGCGGGGCCTGAAGGGGGGCGCAACCGGACGGCGCGAAAGTGCGGGTGGCCTCACCCCGGTGGCGCGTCACGGCGCCCAGCTCCGAGTGCTGCCATGTCCCCGCGCCGGCCCAACATCCTCTACTTCCTCGTCGACAATCTCGGCTATGGCGAGCTCGGCTGCTATGGCGGCGGTGTGCTGCGCGGCGCCGACACGCGGCGGATCGACGCCTTTGCCGCCGAAGGAACGAAGCTCCTCAATTTCGCGCCCGAGGCGCAATGCTCGCCCTCGCGCGCCGCGCTGATGACCGGCCGCTACGCCATCCGCTCGGGGAACCACACGGTCGCCCTGCCGGGCGATGAAGGCGGGCTCGTCGCCTGGGAGAGGACGCTCGGCGATATCCTCTCGGAAGCGGGCTATGCGACGGCCTGTTACGGCAAGTGGCACATCGGGGATTCCGAGGGGCGCTGGCCGACGGACCATGGCTTTGACGAGTGGTATGGCCCGCCGCGCACCTGGGACGAGAGCTTCTGGCCCGAGGACCCCTGGTACGATCCCGAGCGCGACGGCGTGACCAACATGCTCGAGGCGCGCCGGGGTGAAGTCCCCGCGGCGGTGCGACAGCTCGATCTCGAGACCCGGCGCGAGGTGGACGCCGAGTTCCTCGCTCGCGCCGAGGCGTTCATCCGGAGGAGCGCCACAGCGGGCCAGCCCTTCTTCGCCTATTTCAACCACTCGCTCATGCACATGCCGACCATCCCCCGGGCCGCGTTTCGCGGGCGGTCGGGCGCCGGGGACTGGGCTGACTGCCTGCTCGAGCTCGACGCCGATTTCGGTACCCTGCTCGACCTCGTGGACGAACTCGGCATCGCCGACGACACCATCGTCGTCTTTTCCGGCGACAACGGTCCCGAGCAGGCCGAGCCGTGGCGCGGCACGCCCGGGTTCTTCGATGGCTCCTACTTCACCGCCATGGAGGGCTCGCTCCGCACCCCCTGTCTCGTGCGCTACCCCGGCGAAGTCCGGGCGGGACGGCAGAGCAACGAGATCGTCCACATCACCGACATGTTCACGACCCTCCTCGGCTGGGCGGGAGTGCCGCCTCCCGCCGACCGCGAGATCGATGGGCTCGACCAGCGCCGGTTCCTCTCGGGCGCGACCGAGGCGTCGGCGCGCGACGGCTTCCCGTTCTGGATGGGCGCGACGCTGCACGGCGTGAAGTGGCGGAACTTCAAGCTGAAGCTCTACCTGCAGCAGAACTTGTTTGCGCCAGCGCTGCCGCTCGCAACGCCGCACGTCATCAACCTGATCACCGACCCCAAGGAGCAGAACGCCATCGACCTGCCCTACATGCATTCCTGGGCGGCCGCTCATTTCGGCCGCATCCTCAAGGACTATGCCGAGAGCATCCGGCGCGAGCCTCTGGTCCCCGCCGGCGCTCCGCTCGATTTCGTGCCGAAGCGTACAAATAACGCTTAAGTCATGTTCGGAGTACGATTTCGTACAGACTGATCGTGTATTCAGCGTTGCTGCAATAAGAGGCATGCACGAAAGCAACTAGCCGAATCAGATCCGAGCAATGACACTGACTGCGGCCGGTGTGGTCTTGGCAGGCGGTTCCTTGCGGGGGAGGACAGGGTGCGCATGAAGTTTCTCGCCATCTGGCTGGTCCTTGCGGCGGCCTCCGGCCCTGCGCTCGGCGCCGAGGCGGGATTCAGCGTCTATGCGCTGGGCGGGTCCGGTTTCAACGCCGGCATCACGCCGCCGGCGGGTACCTACGTCACCCCGCTCGTCGGTTACTATGCCGGCTCCATCGATGGCACCGTCACGCTGGGCGACGTCGACCTCGCGGCGGGCGCCGATGTCGGCTTCTTCCAGTCCGGCGTCAACTTTCTCTATGTGCCCGAGTTCGAGGTGCTGGGTGGCACGCTCGGCCTCAGCATCACGCCGATGATCGGCCATATCGACCTCGAGGCCAACGTCTCGGTCGGCGGTGGGCCGGGCATCAACCGCGAGGTTGCCGGCTGGGGCCTCGGCGATACCTGGATAAAGGCCCAGGTCGGCTGGAGCGAGGGCACATTCTTCTACACAGGCTACGTGCAGGGCCTGTTGCCGACCGGGACGTACGAGACGGGCTTTTTTCCAAGCACCGGCCTCAATCGCCCGGCTATTGATGTCGGCGGGGCGTTCACCTGGATCGAGGCGACCTCCAAGATTCAGCTGAACGCCCAGGCCGGCTTCACCTTCAACTTCGAGAACCCGGCCACCGACTACCAGTCGGGCGCCGAGTTCCACCTCGATTGGGCCTTCGGCAAGGATTTCGGCAATGGCCTGACGGCGGGCATCGTCGGCTACAACTACCGCCAGATCACCCCCGATACCGGCGACGGCGCCGTGCTGGGCGATTTCATGGGCCGCGTCGATGCCGTCGGCGTCGGCGGGCAGTACAGCACCAAGCTGGGCGAGACGCCGAGCACCTTCGCGCTGCGCTACTACCACGAGTTCAACGCCGAACGCCGCTGGGAAGGCAGCAGCACTCTCGCGACGGCGACGTTCGCCTTCTAGGACGCGAACCGCAAGACAGGGGGAGGGGCGCCACAGCGGGCACCCCTCATCTTCGTCCTAGAGGTTGCACCGGTGGTACTGACCATCATAGCCGAGGAACATGTCGGTCTGGGCATTGTAGGACCGATACTTGGCTTCGCAGGCCGCCACATGGTTGTCGTCGATCACGACCATGTTGTTGTTGTAGTAGCGGTCATTCGCGATGGCGGCGCCCACACCGAGCCCGACCGCGCCGGCCCCTATCCCCCAGCCGTAGGGACGGTAGCCCCAGCGGTTCATGTATCGGTTGCCGTTCCAGTAGTTGTTGTATCGCCGATTGTTCCAGCCTCCATCCCAACGATTGCCCATCCCGGGACTGTAACCGTACCCGAGGCGTCCTTGCGCCTGGGCCGGCATCGAGGTTGCCATCAGTCCCACAACTGCGGCCGCGACGGCTGCAAGAGCGAGCTTCCGCATCGCCTTCTCCCTTCCAAGTGAAGTGAGGCACAACGGAAATCCTCCACCCGCGTCATGGTTGCGCGCAGCACACCTGCGGGCACCGTCGCAGTCCAGGATATCCCTCGAACATGCGGGCCTTGGCCGCGAGCCACGACAGTTAACTCCCGCAGCGCATTCTCATCAAACTGGATGCGTACAGGACCGAGCTGGAAGAGGGGTGGAGTGCGTGGGCTATCTGCTTGATAGCCTTGGGATCGGTCCGCGAGTTTCCTGGAATGTCACGGGAGGAATCTCTCACGGGCGACCCTGCAGAGTTGACGTGAATAGACCGATCGAGGGTCCGGATTTGTTAAATGTCGGGACCGATTGCCTGTGTACCGGCCCGGGACATCAGCCGTAGCTTGGTTCGACCTGGCGGCGTTTTGGCGACGCAGGCCGGGCCGTTTCCAGGAGCCGGAGGCAAGACGTTCAACCTTATCCAGGAGGACAGATTGTCAGCAAAGTTCACGTTGAAAGTGACCTCCAGAACGGTCGCCATTGCCGGAATAGCCGCATTGGCCGGACTGGCCGGCGCCATACCGTCGCAAGCCGACGAGGCTGATGCCAAGACCCTGCTCAAGCAGATGTCGGACTACCTGGCGGCCCAGAAGGCGTTCTCGTTTGACTACGACAGCGACCTGGAGGTCGTGACCAAGGATCAGCAGAAGCTTGCGTTGGCGAGCTCGGGCAACATGGCCGTCGAGCGGCCGGACAAGCTGCGGGCCGAACGCGTTGGCGGTTTCACCGATGTCGAAGTTGTCTATGACGGGAAAACGCTCTCGATCCTGGGCAACGAGAAGAGCGCCTACAGCCAGGCGGAACTGCCCGGGACCCTCGACCAGCTATTTGACACCCTGCGCGACAAGTACGGCCGCCCGATCTCTGGAGCCGATCTGCTCTTGTCCGACGTCTACGATGCGCTGATGCCGGAGGTGAAGGATGTGAAGGACCTGGGGAGCGGCGTCATCGGCGGTGTCGAGTGCAATCACCTCGCCTTTCGAACGGACGAGGTCGATTGGCAGATCTGGATAGCCACCGGAGCCGATCCCTATCCTTGCCGCTATGTCGTCACCAGCAAGGAGGTGCCGGGTTCTCCGGAGTATCGGGTCGACCTGAGAAACTGGAAGGCGGGCGACAAGGTGGCGCAGGCCGATTTCGGGTTCCAGCCGCCGGCCAACGCCAAGAAGGTCGAAATGTCCGATCTCCCCGAGACGGATGAGCTACCGAAATCGTTCGCGGTCGGAGGCACGAAATGACACTCGGTCGAAAACTCGCAATAGCAGCACTGGCCACGGTGATTGGCATCTCCAGCCTCGAGATCGGAGTGAGCGTCGGTGTACCGGGCGTGCCCGGGGTCGTGTCGGAGGCCTATGCCAAGGTGGGGCGGCCGCTGACACCGGTCAGCGCTGCCGGGGCGGCCCGGCGTACAGCCCGTCGGTGCGCGACAGGCGTCTACGCCTGCTAGCCCTCATCGCTGCCTGAACCCTGTACCTCCGGCGGCCTGTTGCTACCGGCCGCAAGGATTCACGTGGAACATCTCAGGCGAGGAAGGTGCGCAACCGCCTTGTGCCTTCGCGCAGCTTCTCCGCGCTGACGGCATGGCACCAGCGCAGCCAGCCGTCGCCCTCGGGGCCGAAGGCGCCGCCGGGGGCGAGGCCGAGGCCGGCTTCCTCGACGAGGCGCCTGGCAAGTTCGAGCGTGTCGTCCTGGCCTTCGATGCGGAAGAACACATACATCGCGCCGCCGGCATCGGGCACGACGACGCCCGGCATGGCGGCGAGCTCATCGACGAGGAGGCGGCGCGTCGTGGTCAACTGCTGCCTGAGGCGGGCGACTTCGGCTTCGCCCTGATCGAGCGCCACCGTCGCGGCGCGCTGGATGGGCTCGAGGATGCAGGACGTGTTGTACTCGATGATCTTGCCGAGGTCCGTCGCCAGCGCCTCGGGGGTGACGATCCAGCCGACGCGCCAGCCCGTCATCGACCAGGCCTTCGAGAAGCCGAGAGGATCCGGTCGCCCGGCTCGTAGCGGCGGAGAAAGGACGGCGCCGATGGCCGGGCGGGGTCGTGCACCAGCCGCTCGTAGACATCGTCGCTGAGGACCCAGATGCCGTGCTTGCGGCAGTGCGCGAGGATGGCGTCGACCTCATCTTCCTCGATGGTCCATCCGGTCGGGTTGTTGGGCGAGTTGATGATGACGAGGCGGGTGTCGGGCGTCAGCGCCGCAAGCAGCCGGTCGAGGTCGAGCCCCCAGCGGCCGTTCGTCACCGCCAGCGGCACGCGCGTCACTTCGGCCCCGAGGATGCGCGGGATCTCGACGATATTGGGCCAGAGCGGTGTGACGGCGACGACCTTGTCGCCGGCCGAGACGATGAGCTGCATGGCCAGCATCAGGCCCGAGACGCCCGAGCCGACCGCGGCGATCCGCTCCGGCCCGACCGTGCGGCCATGGAGCCCGGTGAGGTAGCGTGCGATCGCTTCGCGGAGGTATGGCCGCCCCAGGTTCTGCGAATAGAAGGTCTCGCCCGAGCCGAGCGATGCGATCGCCGCCTCGCGGATGAACTGCGGCGTCGGCTGGTCGGATTCGCCGAACCAGAAAGCCAGCACGTCGTCCCGTCCCATTGCCGCATTGGCGACGTCGCGGATCAGCGAACTCTTGAGCTCGCGCACCGCATCGCGCGCGGCAACGGGGAAGGGGAGGGTGGAGAGATCCATGGCGGGCGGTCCGAGGAGGGCGTTGCGACGATATGGCCGGACTGCGCCCGGCAGGACAAGTCATCTGGTGGCGCTCCGGCATCGCGAGGGTGCGCCATCTGTCCTGAGCCGCGCCACTCCCTCCCTCGGTCCCTCCCCTCAAGGGGGAGGGAGGCGATGGGGGATGGCCCTACGGTGCGAACACTTCGATGGCCGCCGGTCGGATCAGGAAGTGCGCCGGGGTGTAGGTGACGATGTCGCCGTCGGTGTTCACCGGCATCGGCTCCTTGGTGCGGATGTCGAACTCGACCGATTTGTCGGTGCGGACCTCTTCCCAGGCCCCGTGCGTGCCGCGCCGGAAGTGGCCGAAGAGCAGCAGGAGCTTGAACACATTGTCCTGCTCGAGGCTGTAGAGGTCGAGGTGCCCGTCGTCGATCGCGGCGTTCTCCTCGATCACCGTGCCGCCGCCATAGTGCCGGCCGTTGCCGACCGCGATCTGCAGCGTCTTCACCTTCTCCTCGCCGCGCGCCGAAATGATCGTCGCCTTGAACGGCCGCGCCCGCGCCAGCACCTTGAGGGCCGCCAGCGCATAGCCGAGCTTGCCCCAGCGGCGCTTCGCCTCGCGGGTGAGCCCGTTGGCGAGGTCGGCGCTGAGCCCGATGCTGGCGACGTTGAAGAACGGGTGCCTGTTGACCTCGCCTAGGTCCACCCGCCGTGTCCTGCCGGCGATGATCACGTCGGCGGCGCTCAGAAGGTTCTCCGAGATTTCGAGGGTGCGGGCGAGATCGTTGGCTGTCCCCATGGGGAGGATGCCCATCGGCAGGCCCGTCGCCAGCACGCCCTTGGCCGCCGAGTTGAGCGTGCCGTCGCCGCCGCAGACGATGACGAGGTCGAAATCGTCGCCGCGCCGGATGATATCGCTGCTCACTTCGTCGGCCGAGTTGAAGCGCTCGACCGAGACGCTGATTCCGCCTGCCTGCAGGCGTTCGATCACTGGCTCGAGCGCCGCCGTGCCGCGGCGCGCGTTGGGATTGACCAGCATGAGGGCGCGTCTGGCGCGAGGTTCGATCATCGGCGGGCGGTATCCCAAACTGGGCATCACATGGGGCAGAACGCAGCCGGGCGCAACAGCGACCGCGTTAACTCTTGGCAAGGTTCGCGACGAGGGCCGTTCCGGCCGAGATTTGCGCCAAAAGGCACAAATCCCGGCGGAGAAATGGGAAGACGTGGCCCGTCGCCCAAGTCTCGCTTGCAAGCAAACGCATAGGCCGGTCTCGGCAGAACGTTAAGATTTACTGCTCACAATGAGTAGATGAGCTGGAGCGTGGAGAGACAGTTTCGTGCGTGCCTCGCGACTGTTCTGGGATGAGACTTCGCACTGGTCGATGGAGGGGGCCCAACTCGACGATGCAGGACTGGTGCTTTACTTCGGCACACGCCGGATGCTCGCTGGTGGCCAGCTCTACGAGGCATTGCAGGAGCGTTTCCCCGAGGCGCATGTGCTCGGGTGCTCGACCGGTGGTCAGCTATCGGGCCTCGATGTCAGCGATGACCGGCTCAGCGCCGTCGCCATCGCGTTCGACGATACGCATCTGCGCGCCGCCACGGCCCGGATCGAGGGCGCCGCAAGCTCGCGCGCTGCGGGCGCCGCCATCGGGGAGGCCCTCAAGGCCAGGAACCTCGCCGGCGTGTTCCTCCTTTCGGACGGCATCAACGTCAACGGCAGCGCGCTCGTCGAGGGTATCGCCGGCGAGGTTCCTGGC
>Ga0247822_10000761_pt1 | contig 18291 bp, 24 predicted proteins | sample 13C_Cellulose_Da_FD_192423 | JGI IMG/M metagenome (GOLD analysis project Ga0247822, IMG submission 192423) | Soil microbial communities from agricultural site in Penn Yan, New York, United States - 13C_Cellulose_Day30 | ecosystem: Environmental > Terrestrial > Soil > Agricultural land | place...
GTGTTACCCGGTAGCAAGCGGCGCAAAAGCAAGTTTCTGCAACACGTACCTGGTAACACTCGACAGAAAGGCAAGTTGCTGTAACTCGAGAGTTGAACTCACAAATGAACTCGAGAGACTCAACAGCAGAAAAATGTCATACAAGCGAGCTCGTCTGATAGAAGAATTCGAGGAGGCTTCTCGTGATTCACGAAGACTTTGCGCGAATACCTCATATGAAGTCTTAACGACCAACGATGTGATTAAATTGGCCAAACGTATGGAAAACGCGGTGGACAATACCATGCACGTGAGAGACGGTGGCATCGGCGAGGAAATCTACATGTTGGATATTCAACCAAAGGAGATGGACGTGGACATGACCCGCTTGAATGATTTCGAAAAGTGTGTATTCTACTGTATTTGTTCTTTCATGAAAGAAAACAAGATTGAGGCATACGACTTTCATCTCAACCCTCTTCTTGTGGATGAAGTCTTGTCGTACACGGAAGAACCAAGTATCAGTATCCTGCTTTCAACGTTTGCGTTTCGTACGAAAATTACAGCCATGCACATGATTCGAATTTTGCAAGAGATTCTAGCGAAGGATATGTACGATGATTATCCTCTCACTTTGTTTCCCTTCATCGATGCGTGTGATTGGTTGGACTCTGCACACGTCAGGTTCATGGATCGATTAGTGGAATCACTTCTTCAAGCAGCACGAAACGCTGAGGATAAATATTTGGATCGCATCTTGGATATTATCCGCATGTTGACAAACAAGTATCCACCCATGCCCATGGACGAGATTGCCGTGACCCCTGAAGAGAAGAAACGGATCGCAGTAGATTGGTTACGCACGGAGTTACATAAAAACCATATTACACTGTAAACATCCTAACTATTTAATGACTTATGCTTTCAGTGTTTACACCTTACACTGGTGCCATTTTTGCGAGTTCGACTCTTGAGTTACAGTGACTTGATTTTGTGTCGAGTGTTACCTGCGAACAATAATTTGAATTCAATAAATGTCTTACACGAATGTAACGATGTATTTCATACGTTTCTTGGGTTCTTCTTCTTCTTCTTCTTCGTTGAAGTGCCGCATGAAGGTCTCATGCGCTTTTTCGCGTGCGTTTTCTTGATCCGTGTACTCGGCGAAGAGGATACGGAAGACTTTCGCAACGGGAGTTTCCTTGCCTTTATAATAGCGCAACGCTTTGCGTACACGCTCCTTGTTCCAAATGGGCTGATTGCGCATCAGTTCCGTGACACCCAACTCAGTCGTTACGTCCTTGAAAGCCGAGATCACGTTTTCCCGGTTCAGTTCTTTGTTCAGCAAGCAAGTTACATAGAAGTTTGTAACGAAGCTCGCCGTGTTGCCCTTTTCATAGTCCGCTTTCAAATTTTCAAAATTGTACGCGAAGTACCTGCGGATGCTCTTGTGTGCCTCCAACGCCGCACTTTGGTACTCGGCATGAAGAATGTCATACACCTTTAGAATGGGGTTGTCCACGGCAAGAGTCTCTTGGAATGTATTTTGGGCTTGTTCGGCTTTCTTCTTGTTCCAGATTGGGTGGTTGGTCATGTCATGGCCCTTGCACGTTGAAAGCACTCTCATCGAAAGAGTGGGAGAGTCGGCCAACGAACCGTGTACATCTTCCACGAGCAAGCGGTAGGTCATGAGCACGGTAGCAGTGTTCACCTCTTGCTTCTTGAAGAGAAAACACTGTGCGTAGAACGCTACCACAAAGGCACAGAGTTCGCCCTCGAGGTAGGCTTCCGTAAGCTCTTTGGTAAAATCGCAATTCATTGTTTTGATCGGAGTCTTTTGAATTTGTGAGTTCAACTCTGGAAAAAGTTCGAGTTACAACAACTTGCTTCTGTGTCGAGTGGTACCTGGTACGTGTTACAACAACTTGCTTTTGCGCCGCTTGCTACCGGGTAACACTCGACACAAAAGCAAGTTTCTGCAACAGGTACCAGGTAACACTCGACACAAGATCAAGTTTCTGTAACTTGAACTTTTTCCAGAGTTGAACTCACAAATTAACTCGAATAACAAAAAAAATGCAGGACTCCAAAAGGATCAAGTGTAGCACCGAGGACGCGGCCACGGCACTCGTCGGAATTTCCACTAAGCCGGTCCCAGCTTACGCCTTGCCTCATAGTGCGCGGCCCCTTGTTACACACTCGCTTGTACTCTCGGACAAGCCAGACGAAAACGCATGGGAACTCGAGTCGGTCCATGCCAACTCGATTACAAACAACTACAATAAGTTGTACATGCTTGGAACGGATGAGATTTATGAATTTCTGCGAGATGTGGACCCAATGGATGTGTATCGTCATACTTGTAAGAACGTGACCAAGCGCGTGGTGGAAATCTTACACTATGGAAACACGGCCAAGCTTGGACTCCCTCTGATTCAAAAGCGCAACAAATGCCGATTGGAGATCGCTTTTGATTCGACAATCACCCGAATGGTGTATTTGAAATATCGGCTCATCGGGATCACGCGAGTCGAGGCTGACGGGACACCGGGATTCGCGATTCTCACCGGGGTTTACGCGGTGGATCAAGAGTTGCGCGCAGCGGGGTTCCATGCTTCCGCCGAAAAAGCGATGCGCGAGATGGTGGCAACTCTGATCAAACACTCCATGCCGGTTTCTATGATTCATCCGATGGGACACGAACTGTTTCCCTTTAACCAGTTTAGCCTTATCAAGAACACCATTGAACGAGGCAACCTTGAAGAAGCGATGAAGCAAACGGAGAATTTCTCTGAGGAAAACAAACAAAAAGTAGATGAACTTTTTTCTCAACTTCAATAACACATAAATAAAATGTATCAAAAAAATACTCGTCCATCACGTCCCACAGATCGGGACTTTGCACGCCCAGAACCAAAACGAGCACGGGAGTTGGTAATTACAGAGCGAGATATTCAAGAAAACCGACTTCACACAGATGAATGGGAAGAATGGTTTCAACATGCCCCCTTCATGATTGGCGATCAGCCACTATGGCGGTATGCCCAATTGGCTGGAAACCTAAACGTGTATACATTTGACTTATTTCGCCGATGTGCAGCATTTACAGATGATGTCGAACAGTATCCTCTTTTTGCACATTGCATTCAATTCGGTTATGGCCCAGCAGTTACTCGTGACGGGCGACCTCTTTTAGGCATCCCGTTCGATCCACGTTTATACAACATGGATTTGTATGCGATGGCTATGCTGTTTGCGGACCACACGTAGTAATCATGGCTCATTTTAATGAAAAACTCGCGCCCCTTCCGGGTGCCGGGTACCGGTACAAGCAAGGGGAGAAGATCCCTGATGGGCCCGTTGGTTTAATTAACGAGAATAAATTATCTGCAGAAGATTGGGAATATTGGTTTCGCATACCAGGTGTAATTCCTTTCGTGATTGATGGCATACCCACATGGCTATATGCGATTCAACGAGGAAATGTATCGGTGTATGTATTGGACATATGGCGCAGGTGCGGACTGGCCGACCCGGTGGATAATGAACAATTTATAAAAATTGCAAAGGCCATACATGTAGGTTACGGGCCATTTAACATTGAAAACATGGAATTCAACGAAGAACGTGATAACCCCGAGCATTTTGAATTTGCCCGTCAACTTTAAACAGCAAACATTTCTACGATACGATTCGAGCTGTAACCCTGGTCAACATAATCTTTAACCTGTAAAGCATACGGTCCAAAATAAACTTGAAATAATTTATCGACAAACTTTGTTTCGGTGTTCGACATACCAAACACGATTTCTTGAAACGACGAAACTGGACCAACCCTTTCAATAAATCGTTGAACTTGATCTTCCGTCACCCCTTGTTTGAAGGTGATGTCAACGTTCAAGTTGCGTTTGTTGGGATGACGTTTCAGCTCACTTGCAAGTTCCTCGTCGTTTGTGGCGTGTGTCACTTTAAATTCTCGAAACTGAAAAAAATGATTCAACAGAGAAGGATGGTACGGGCCATTGTACGAAATCAAGTTCTGGGCGTCCACTCCGTCCTTCAACGGCACGTGCATGATGAGCCGTTCAAGTTGTTTGGTACACACTGGCATGAGCGATCTTGACTCAAACGTTCGGAGGTTGGTCACAGTATCGAGTACATGAGGGGACACATTGGTACCCATAACCCTAACGGTTACGAGTGACTTGGAGAACTTGATTTTCCGGGCCTCTTCCTCGGTCACGTCACAAGCGAATGTGACGTCTTCCATGGTACCCCATGGTATAATAGAGAGCAGCTCGTCGGAGAGGATGTGAACTTCAAGTTGTTTTTCAAGTTCACAATGTGCGGTCAAAATTTTGCCAGACCAGTACGCCCGGACACCTCGCAGGCGCACTTCGTATGTGTGATGAGGATGACAAGCTACCACTTTAAGTACCATCTTAAATCAACCGACGATTTAAAGGTTGTGATTCTTATATATGTATTGTACGTCAAAGGGGGGACAGTCTACGTTTCTTTATTGCTGGTTGTAACTCCGGGAACCGTTCCTGAATATCTACCAAAACGGGCTCCAGTGTCTTATCGAAAACCACCCGTTTCGGGTCCAAGTTATTTAAATATTCCATTTGTTCTTTCGTTTTATATGTCGGTAATAAACTGTCTCCTTTTTCTGTCTCATGTTTAATTTCGTCGCACACAGGATTTCCATTCACCACGGCCCACTTGATAATCATTCTTAATGCAATAATTGTTTGTGAAAATTATCGCGCGCAAGACGAATGAGACGCATCTTTTCCTGATGTGCCGCCTCGATATTCCGAATCATTTCACGATGCATGTTCTCGCATAATTCGTCTTCGGCTTGGTGTTGCTTCATCGCATTGATGACATAATCCTTGTTACTTTCCATTGTCTTAACGGTCAGCGCGGTGGAGGTTACGGGTGTATCCGTTTCCGTTTTTTGTGTCTTGGCCTTCTTGGTTGGAGGACGACCACTTCGTTTTTGGGTATCGGGTTCTTTTCCAGCCGGAGTGGGGTGGCGCGCATCCCACTTGGCCTTTTCGATCTTGTAGTTCTTGTAGTACGCCAAATACTCCCCGTGAATCGTGTCCCATAAGCTCTTGTACTCCTGCTTCACTTCCTCTGGAAGTTCGTTGTAACGCTTCTCAATCTCGGCAATAACATCCGCCTTAACTCGTCCTGGCTTTTCGTTGACCTTGCTTTTACCGTACTTGGCAAACTTGATCAGGTCGTACACGTCGAGCAAGTTCCGATAAGACACGTTGAATACATCCTTCACACTCATGTACTTACGGGTGGGAGGTGGATCGGCTTTCGCGGTAGGTACATCGGCCATGTCTTCCGAGATGGTAGATGAGATGGTGGGCGTACGAAGCACAACGTGTTTGCCTTTACCGCCGATGCGAGTACGAGGCGGTACGGGTAACGGCATCCCATCGAAAATGTCCTCCTCCGCTTGTTCTTCTGTGTCAGACACGAGTTCATCCTGGTAACTGTCATCTTGGTTAGCAGTTTGTTGTTCCAACTCCATACCGACTTCCACCAGCTCTTCATCGACGGAGTTCTTACGAGCTCGTTTACCCGATGGTTTCTTTGCCTTATTGGTTTTTTCCAGTTTGGGCTCGGTCTCGTCGTCCGAGTTGTAGACATCAAACACGTCGGCTTGCATTTTTCGAGTTCACCTTCGAGCGTATAATTATGATTGTGATTCCAGAGTTTTTTGTGAGGTGTGACATGTCTTGGGTCACACATAGATAATATCCAAGATGGATACCTACCGGAGAGGCGATGCGGATGATGATGTGGAAGAATCAGAGGAGGAGGACTATGATTATGGATGGGCTCTGAATCCAGGCGCTGGCGACATAGACGACCATGTGCTGGATCATTACGATGTTTCATCCATGCCAGCCATAACAGAGGAGGAGACAAAACATGATTCTCCGTATGAATCACCGTCGTTCGAAGATCCGTCATCGGAAACCGTTTCAACGGACGTGCTCAGATCGTCGTTCACAGGTGTGCACTCACCCGTCGTGAACGCAGGCTATGATGCACCAGACGACGATCCGCCCATGTACGGGTCCCCGAGCGTTACATCAGAAGACAATCCATCCTCATACGGTACACACCCACCAGCGCACAGTTCGTTCGATCCTGAGGTAACCCAAGACGCGACGGACGTTCGTCCAAAACGAATAAAAGAAGACGGGATTATTGATCTGGTGGAACCACCACAAGCATCATCCGATTTCGGTCGTATCCCATATTCAAGTGAACTCATTCCCGATATCATCATGGGTATCTTGACACCAATGGTACGACCATCGATATTCGGGTTGATTAAAGGCGAGTACGGGATGGTATACTATCCTGAATATAAACCCGTCGAATCAAGACGAGACGATCATTATTTGTTTCGCCAGTATCTCGCCGCTTTTGCACCCATTCATACGACCAATGAAATGCAATTGCGTCATGTGAAGGAACTACAAGTGATTACCCTAAGTCAAGACAATTACCGTATCCAGACTCTTGGTGTTCGTCCATTGGTAGCCACTGACAAAACATCGAAGGAAACCAGGTTCAACATGTTCGCCGATTTAAAGTTCTTGATTCGTAATGATCTCGGTATACCACTCATCAACATTCACACCCAAGAAGTCGCCCATCACTCGGAACGAAATAGATTGAACGTACTGCCTGATCCAATTCAGCTGGAATTAAAAGTCAATTCATATAAACCAACATGTCTTCCCGAGATTGAAAACATCCAACCCACCGTTAATGGGTTCGTATACAGAGGAAAGTCATACACATTCAAGGATTGTATCGTGAGGACCAAGGGTGCATATTTATTGGCCAACGAGCTTTACATGTTGCGTGTTCACCGAGACACCGAACGATTCCTGATACCCGTGGGATTTTTAGGAGGGTATGCAACGTCCGCGAGCGTCTATCCATCACACATGGTACCTTATGAGATAGTGGCACATAAGTTTCGAAACGACAAAAAAGCAAGATTGGAGCACGCCATTCAGTTGTTTGAAGCGGTATCTGTGTTGTGGAAAAAAGAAGTTCGCGGTGATGTGTACAGAGGAGCACCCGATGTAGCACCAACTAAAACTTGGCGATATCATCACCCGTGTATCGGTTTGGATTCCTTGTATTATGATTTACAAAAGGACAAACTTTTGTTGGGAGGGTTGGAATACTTACAGGTTGTTCACGCGAGTAAAAATCATCATGCGTACACCGTGAAATTGTACGAGGATAATATAATCCCGGGATCGAAATATACATACAAAGGCGACACGCGGACAATTGCGGAGTATCGTTACAGCATGTATTACAGTGTGGCTTACATCGCACTGGAATGGTATATCAATGCCTCAGATCCAGAATTGGATAAGATTACACAGAATAATGTTGACGTACAGAGCTATGTACAAACACACTACCCTGATATACACCGGTTGATGGGTGTGTCGAACAGAGACGACGATGCACGATGGGCAAAGTTAATGTGGGCATTTTATCATGAAACAGAATCCGAAACGATACCCACGCGACCAGTTGACATACGCGCTGCTCGTTTCACGTGGCCAGGCGCTTAACAATCTTCGTCAAATGTAAGTATCACTGGTTCTGGTTTAGGCGGAAGTTTATATCCGATGACTCTTTTTATTAGAAATCCTGGTTCATCCGTGGGTTGTTGTTCCAATAGTCGATTGCCCCCTTTAGTCTCCGTGACGATGTAATTAAGTTTGTCGTAACGAACAATGGATCCCACAGGTAGTTTGTCCTTGAACGCAAGTGCGTCATCCAATGTATCTGCATGATGTATGGTGTCGTCCTTAGTTGTCATTTTCACGAAATAAAATCGGTTCGTCTTTTTCAAGTTTGTCAATAAGATCGTCAGATGCGTTCCATCCAATAATTTTACCGTTGTATTCTTTTTCCTCTTCGTCTTCTTCGTTCCAAATCTCAGGTGTGAATTCTTCGATTGGGATTTTATTCAATTCTTGAAACCCCCCAAAATCATCCCGGATTCTTCGATACTTTGCTTCCTTTGGTTCGTCGAGATACACTCGTCGACTCGTATACGCTTTTTTGGTGATATCTTCAAATTGTGAGTTTGCCATAATCTCACGAATAAATGCCCGTCGAGTATCGTTAAATGTGCGCCGATGGGATTCACGCATGGCTATTTTCAACCGTAAACGATTGATGTATTCTCTCATATAATCCTGGGGCGTAGGTATCTCGACAACGTCCGTACCATCCACAAATCGACCTTGCCATTTAATGATGGTCTGACATTCCTCATTGAACTCGCCGTGTATCGACCCATCCAAACTTGTGTATGCACGTCGAATATTGGCCTGAAACTCCCCATACGGAAAAACAATCAAATCGGGATCCTTTACATACCCCACCGAGTAAACTTGATTGTCCACCAGTTGGAATCGATACGGGGAACAACGCGGAATGAACGGCATTTCATCTAGTTTCACGATAATCCGTCTTCGTTTTCCGTTTCGGGTCTCCTCCTCGTCCACTGGATTTTCCGTCCATCTCAATATGTTCACCATTACATCGTACACGTGCTGTGGCCCAAAGGGGATTGGACCATTCACCAAGTAGTACGGGAAGTAATGAGAATACGGGTGAATCGTCAGGATCATCCCGTGGCGAGAGGCACGCTTAATATTACCCTTATAGAGTAATTCTTTCAGTTGTCCGATCACGTAATCCTTGTGGATGTGCAACTTGGAAGAAATCGTCTCAATCAAATTCGGAATACGTGTTTTGCCTTCGTCATCAATGATCAACTGCTGAACATGAGTCAACCCAGTGAGGATATCGGGAAGGGTTACCAAATCCTCTGGGACGGATAACGTAGTCGGGTCAAGCGGGACGATGCGATAACGATGGTGTAACGAATGGTGTTCAAATGTACCAATGAACGGTTCTTCGCGTTTGGGGTATTTCGTAAGATATTCATTCCAATCATATGCATCTCCATGTTTAGTACATGGTATTCTTAAACGATATAAAGGATAATCAGGCTGGTTTGTTTGAATCCAATCCAGCACCTTTTTATATTGTTCCGGTACACATTCAAAAATCAATAATTTACTGGTAGGATCACATTCATCTTCCTCTATAGTGGGAGGCACAAAGGATGAAAAGATTACATATGGAATCATTGTTGCCAGAAACGAATAGTTTGGTTATTTTGATTTCTGACGGGTTGTCTCGTCTTGTACATACTCATCGCGGTATCTAATTCCAACAAGGCCTGAATTAGTGTAGTGGGTGTGTGGATCTGATCCACACGCGTTTGAGTTTGCTTGGTGGAGTTGAGCTTATCGGCTTCTCGTATGAACACTCCGCATAACCCGGCTGCTGCACTTGTCAACTCCATGTCGTTTTGGTTCAATAAAATATCCAAATTCCATGGCTCACTATACTTATATTTCTGAGCGATGAATCCAATGCGAAGAGACGTACTGGTTACCGCGTGCATGGCAATCGGAGTCAAACAGCGCATGAAAGCGGCCATGGTCCTTGTGTCTTCTTCTGGGAGAAGACGAAAAAACGGCGCAGCACGAGGCTGTCCAATACGTCCAATGGACAAGTTAAAAAATTGCATGAACAAAGAATCGTTTTCTAATAGGGCTTCATCGGTTATTTCAATTTTCGGATTCAACCTATCTAGTTTCGACGAGGTGAGACTATATAGATCATCATCTTTCTTTTTGGGTACATACAGTCGCATATAGTCTGTGGCGCTACTGGTATGACTAACCGCCTCCTCCTCGTCAGAGTTTTCCGACTGCATCTTTTTCAATTGTGACGAGTGCATCAAAGTATTCTTCGGTGGATACGTGAAAATTCCATCCTAATAATTTGCAGAATTGAATTTCCATCTTGTTAAATTTCTTTTGGTCATCCAATGTAAAGGTGGCTCCTTCTACATTATAGATGGCATAGTCCATCATGTATTTGATGGCCATCCACAGAGCCAATATGTACACCCCCTTAACATTCGCATGGGTAACGGGACACACTCGTTCTAATCGCTTGATGTAAATAAACGCAATGGCAGTGTGTTTCAGCATCTCGTTTCGTTCCTCGAACGTTAATACCACATCCTTTCCATAGGATAACGGATGCTCAATACGTACAATCTGGTACAACCACCGACACGTACGTATCACAATTGCGTCTAAGTCAAGCACATTTAATTTAAAATTAAATTCAACTGTCGAGTGCTGACTGAACGTGACCGTTCGTCTCAATCCGGAATACACGTGAAGTGCAAATATATCGATATCATCCATGTTGTAAACATAAATAAAATGTCTGATTTATTGGTGAGCACTATCACACCTGTAACTGCACACATTGTCCTTACATGTGAACTGGATCCAGACGACGACGGGTTCCGCTTGAATGGCCACGAGGTTGTCAGGGTTGTTCTCTGTGGCCAAATCACTTCACTCGAGACCAAAGCCAGCTTCACGGAGTATATGCTGAGGGACGATACGGGTACGGTCAAGGTCGTGAAGATGAACGACACTGACAAGCGGGTGGACATTGATACATACGTGAAGATCATCGGGACGGTTCGAGTGGTTCATAACGAACGGAAGATCATCGCACATAACATATGTAATGTCGTACATCCAGCGGAATATGATTGCCATCATCTCGCTGTTGAGTACAATCGCCTGCGAACGAACGCACCCGTGGTAGATACATACGTCCCGATCATCGACACAGATGCCCGCAAGGTACACGACGTGATTGCGGATGATGACGTATCTGAGAACGGGCCAGATATCCAGGAAATCTGTGCATCGACCCGGCTCCCCGTGGATAAGGTAAGGAGGATTCTGGAGACACTCCAGAGTGAAGGGTTCGTCTATTCAACAATAGACGAGGAGCATTACCGTTCAACCGGAGCACTCGTGTAAATTCCATGTGTCTAATCTCCGGCGTGAGCATGGTCACTTTTTGTAAACAAAAAAAGTTGAAAAGGTTCATTTTTGGTTTTTAAGTTTTTTGTTCCCCGGACTTAGAGAAATTTTCATGAATTGTTTGGTAGCTAAAGTGGTACCTGTATTTCTATTCGTTTGTTTCGCCAATCACAAATGTATATACCATGGCGAACAAATTCGGAGAGGCATTGAAACTGATCGAACAACATCCGGCGACGTACACGGCGTACACGGAATATCTCGATAGTCGATTGGACGAAGGAGAATTTCCTTTTCGCATCACAATCGAAGATGTCATGAGTTCTCTAGCAGTGTTTAAGACATGGAAAAACCTTACACTTGTAACGGAGTATCATCTACAGCAGTATAATACCGCAAGTGCTGAATACAAAACTCGGTACCGATACGTGCCATATATTAAGGGTGGATTCGGAGATTATATTGAAATCCATCTCACTGAAAAACAGAGCCGGATGGCCGACGAGATGTTGAAACGTATCAGCTCAAAGAACGTATAGGTTACACATCAATATCGTGAAAACGGGTAGCCTAATGGCCGACGATATGCCGTGGCCCGTGTAGTTACACTTTCTTCAAAACCAGCCAAATGTTAAGTGATACCCGTAATACGTTGAAAATTGTACATTCTCACAAATTGAAATAAATCACAAATTACACCCATGTGATTCTTTTCATAAGTAAAAAGTAAATATTCGAAGAATTCCACGGTAAATCAGTTCCCTGTGGAGTATGGCGTCTCCACAGGCACATGAGGACGTCAAGCCGAAGACATCCAGAAAGCGTCCATTGTCACTTGGGGTGTTGCCTCTGGTGTCCTCTGTCAAAGAAAAAGGCTTTAAACCCTTTTGGAATGAATACTCTTCAGGATGGTCAAGGAGACTATGGTCGTGTACCGAGACCAACTTACAAGAATCAGAGCCAAACTCTTGGAGTGAATCTTCCCAAAATTTGGCACAAAACTCTTGGTTCATGGTACGCATGTCAAGGGCAAATGCAATTGTACCGTCCTCTGGTTTGCCTCGTATCACAGACACTGTACTCCAAAACATTCAAAGCGACGAAAAGAAGAAACCAAAACAAGGGAAGCGTCAGAGGTTTTCAAAAGAAGAGAAGAAGGAGAAGGAGGAGGAGAAAAAGAAAGAAGAGACCCCGATACGCTCGAGACGCATTCGGATCTTTCCAAATGAAGCTCAAGAAAAGATCATTAAATCATGGCTTGGTGGTGTTCGTTATTGCTACAATCTCTTAGTCGCAAACCAACGAAATGTCGGACAAGGAGGAGTGAATCTTGCTTCGATGCGACAGATTGTCAAGGAAGCATGTGACAAGCATACATGGTTAGCCGACATTCCTTATAACGTGAGAGATGTCGCTGTGACGGACATGGATGAGGCACGTAAAGCTCATTTTGCAAAGTTGAAGAAACAAAAGAGCAAAGACCCATCGGCGCGTCTTGATGCTACATTCAAGTTTCGAAGTAAGAAGGATCCTCAGGAGAGTTTCGAAGTACAGGCAAGAGATACATTCAGAATGTCAGGTAAATATAAAGAGTTAAACCTGACGAAGATTATTGAAGCAGAACCCATTCCAAGTGAAGTGAATCACACGGTGCGATTTGTACGAGATCGATTGGGGCGATACTTTCTCGTCATACCAACTGACACACCAAAGAAGAGTGAAAACCAAGCTCCTTTGAGTGATGAGAGTATTGTGTCTTTAGATCCAGGTGTTCGTACATTCCAAACGACATATGATGCCTCTGGGCTTGTCACCGAATGGGGAAAAGGTGGTATGTCGACGATCTTTGTACTGTGCCGTAGAGCGGATAAGCTTCAAGGTGTATGGCAAGCCAAGAAAGGGAAGAAGAGGCGTTCGACAAAGCGAGCATGGTTACGAATGTTGGAGAGAATCAAGCATTGCATCAAGGAAATCCACTGTAAGCTGGCGAAATGGCTTTGTGATAACTATAAAGTGATCTTGATTCCAACGTTCGAAACCTCTCAAATGGTTCATCGAACAAAACGAAAGATCCATACCACGACGGCGCGTAACATGTTGACATGGTCGCATTATCGATTTAGAGAGAGGCTGAAAACCAAAGCTGAACTCTATCCTTGGGTGAAAGTGATCCAGTGTGAAGAACCATATACATCCAAAACATGTGGAAAATGTGGCGAGATAAATGCCAAGCTCGGGGGTGCAAAGACATTCAAATGTAGTAAATGTGAATATGTAGCAGATAGAGATGTGAACGGAGCAAGAAATATTCTTCTTCGTTACCTATCTCTATTCGTGCCAGGTTCGTCCTGGACATGGTCAGCTTCGACCTGAAAAATGGAGACATCTTTTTTACTTTTTGTAGAAAATGTAGCTATTAATGTAAGTGAAACGAATTCGTTTGCAACATGTTATCACGTGTAATTTTTTGGATATTCACAAAATAAAAACAATGTCACAGTTTCGTTTGAATGGTCTATTGGGTGACGGTGGCGTTACGTACAATCGTGAAGACAGCACACTCACGTTCACGACGAGCACCTACAAGATGACAGTATCACCACCAGTGATCCAGGATGAAAAACAAAGAGCATGGAACGCTCTTACTGGAAAATACGGTTACGAAGGAGCAGGTGTGCTTCTTCGTAATGATAAGAACGAACTGCTGTTCTTGATGAACCACAAGTACCAAGCCGAGCTTCCAGGTGGAAAACTAAAGAAGGAGGACGAAGGCGATGCCTATGTCACAGCACTTCGCACATTGAAAGAAGAAACCAGACTTGTTTTGAAACGGGAGGACTTGATCACATGTTACGGGGCACCAGGAGGGAAAACCGGGTGTATTTCCTACTGGTTTATTACTCCACCTCTACAAGACATTGGAGCAATCAAAATAGAAACCCCTCGGTTTGCGGATATCTTATGGAGTAAAATCTATCGCGACGAGGACGGAGAATGGCTCGTGAGGAACGAAGCAGATGTACATTTTGTGATTCGTAAATGCGATCGCAACTTCATCGAACAGGTACAGAAAACACTGAACGAACTGGGTACAGTGGAAGAAATCGAATAAAAACTTAAATGTAACGAAGAATAAGCATACATAACTCATCAGGCAGACTCGACTCGGCTAACAACGGGATATACACGTGATCCTTTAAATGGTACTCGTACTTTACGCTATGATCAATTGAATGCTGCCACACAGTAAGCGTATCCGTATCCGGGTCTACTCGTATATACTGAATACCAAAAGATTCCGCTGCGAATGTCACTGTGATTCTATACTTGTTCTTGTAAGTAAAGGATCCACCGAAACCATTGAACACACAGTCGGTGGCCTCCCGTGGATTGTTCGTGACCAAGTTTGAATCAAACTTGTATAATCTGGTTAACGGATTATCATTATTCAAGTACACGTTGAAATTGCGAATGAGTGTCGCGAGCTCTTCTTCTGTCAGTTCACCGCGTGCTCGCCAAAGAATCGGATGAAGAAGACTATCGAATTCAACAAACTGTGTAAACTTGGGTATTTTTAGTCCAGTACACAGACTGTATATTGTCTCGCCGATTTCAATCTTGCCATCGTGGTTAAGGACTAACTGATGGTAAAAAGAACCGTCCCATGGTGTGCCATGATAACTGGAAGGATACGGATGAGGTACGTACGTGATGGTTGGTTGCACCTCTGTTGAATCCAACGTGACTCGTTCCATCTTATATTTGTGAATTAAATGTATTTCAAAATAAGTATACATAAATCATCAGGCAGACTCGACTCTGCTAACAGCGGGATATACACATGGTCTTTCAGGTGGTACTCGTACTTTACGCTATAATTCAACTTGTGCTGCCAAATAATGAGTGAATCGGTATCCGTGTCAAGTCGCATACATACATAAGCACCAGAGTCACACTCGATCTTCCATTTAGCCTTATAAGTAAAAGACACCAAAAGGGCACCATAGACTAAGTTGGTGATTTCCGGTGGATCACCCAAAACAAAATCAGATACAAACTTGACAAACCCGGATAATTTATTTGTAATATGCCTGTATACATTAAAATTGTGCGTGAGTGCCACTTCTGATGTCGTTGCAGTAGGTACGAAGTAACAAGACGGATGCATCAAGTTATCGAATTCAACGAATGACGTCGAATTTGGTATTTCTTGTCCGTTACACAACCCATATGTTCTCTCATCAATCTCAATCTTCCCATTTTGGATACCGATCAACTTTCTGAAATGCATAGAGGCCGACGACATGTCCATATAACTGGGAGGATACAGATGAGGTACGTATGTAACGGTTGGTTGTACCGTCCTGGAATCCAAGGTGATTGCGTTCATCTTGTAATCTACGCGAAATTTGAAGGCAGAGGTCTGTGGACAAGGATGAGGGTCGTACGTAACAGTTAATGCCATGTTACAATTTGTGAATTAAATGTATTTCAAAATAAGCACACACAACTCCACTGGTAGATTCGAATGGGCTAACAACGGTATGTACACATGGTCTTTCAAGTTGTATTCCCGTTTGATACTGTAATCCCGTGTATGCTGCCAAGTCACGAGCGTATCCGTATTCGAATCTATTCGTATATGATTAGCAGTAAGATTACCCACTCCGATCTTCCATCTGTTCTTATACATAAAGGATACACACCTGCCAGCAGACGTAAGGTCGTTGATCTCCCATAGATCTGTCGCGACCACATCCGAAACGAACTTAAACAAACAGGGTAAACGAGATTCATAGTTTGTGTACACGTTGAAATTTCGAGCAAGAATCGCATAATCTTGTTCGATCCTTGTGATATCTTCGCCCGTCAAGGGTGTATCACCCTGCATCTGATAAACCAGGTTATCGAATTCAGCAAAACATATCGACCCGTGTATCTCTTGTCCTGTACACAAACTGTATTTGTTCCCGTCGATTTCAATTATACCATTTCGAATAGCCTGGTATGATCCGGGGAACGGATGTGGAACGTAGGTGAGGCTTGGTTGGACTTCTGTGGAGTCCAACCATATTTGGTCCGTCCTCCAATGTGCGAGAGACGTGAACGCACGAGTCTGGGTCGGGTGATGAGGATCGTAGGTGACGATTGATTCCATTGTTTGTGATGTTCACAAATTATCAGAGAATGTCGAACCAACCAACTTTTGCGGGTTACACCGAGTTCGTGTGTGAACCTTACGTGAAGGAATCGGAAAGACTGTGGGCGGAACGAGGGGTGTTGACTACCAAGAAGGATCGGGTCACACTTCGGATGACACAGTTGTTGACTCAACGTTCTGAACTTGTGTCGGAGATTGAAAAAGTGAACAAAGAATGGCTCTCTATGGTCGAATACATGGAAACGAAACTCCACGAGGACTGGCAGAAAAACGACGAGCCCCCGACCAAAACCACGCCAACGGTCATGCCAGCTGCCATCCCAAGCGTAGACAGTTACATCGTGTCTCTTTGTAGCGACACGTACCCGCAACATGAATTTACACAGCAAGAGATTGACAAGGTTGACGCGCTGTACATGGAAGCCGAGGATGAATTGTACGACATCGACGTACAGCTCTCGGCCACGGAGAGGGATATCGAACATAACAAGGCCAAATTGAACGCGGCTCGCGTGATGGCATACAAAGAATGCCAGACGAAAATGACAAGAGTAGCTAAGCGTATTAAGTTAAGTGCATAAACATTTTTGATACTTCATATACAAGCACCTTGGATACTTCTTCACATTCTTCGAGTACATCCTCATCGCCAAGCCAGTCTTCCTTACATAAGAAGTATCTACCATGCACCTGGATGTTATTAATTGTCCAATATGTGAACAGATGACCAACGGCACCTTCTTCATTTGGTTCCCGGAAGTGAAGGAAAAACTCCACTTCGTCAGACTCCTCGGATGTTAGGGTCACTCGTCGCCCTGTTTTTTCAGACACAATTAAAGCAATTTGTTTGAACATGATGGGGATCACACTGTGTAACTGTCAAGGTGATTTTCACGACGAAGCCTATTGTGAGGCGATTATCAAATACTTTTGTGAAACTTGGTCAGCTCCTGGTCAGACACCCAGAGCGTGGCTTCAATACGTTTTACCGGAAGAAGGCCAGACTATTTACGCTAAATATGGTTGGAAATCTCGTGTTGAAGATGGGCATACTTTGGTATACCGTGACGATGGTACTGGGACGAGTGATTAGTATGGCCGACGTCCATGGAGATTATGATGGAGTGATTCGTATTTTAACCAAAGCAAACTTGATTGATGAAAACACCAACTGGATTGGAAACGACACCATTCTCATTCAAACAGGTGATGTGATGGATAAAGGTGATCAAGTGGGAGATGTTTTAGAATTGTTTGCAAAACTTAAACGCCAATCAAATACAGTGATTATGTTAATGGGTAACCATGAATTGATGAATCTGCTAGGGGTATTTTCTCACGAGAAATATCGTCCATTTGTACGTACATTCAACACATCGGCTATCATTCCAGTTGGATCTCAACGTATACTGTTTTCACATGCTGGCTTTACCAAAGAATTTATCCCATACATGAACGATTGGGTACACGAAGACCATGTGTTGCTTTGGAAAAACGGTCCATTTTGGAATCGTTTCTTTTCACTTGAACCAAATGAAACCAAGGTATGCGAGGAATTACAACAAACACTGGACCTTACACATACGACTCGAATGGTTATTGGACATACTGTCTTCCCTGGTGTACATACCAGATGTAACGGTCAACTGGTACTGGCGGATGTTGGGTTTTCTCGTTACTATCGCGGTCACCCACTCGTGATTGAATGGTTAGAGGATGGCTGGTATGAGATAATTGATCTTGAACCAAGCGTAGTTGTTTTATTCTGATTTTCTTTTTTGAGCGTTCGAAATTCGCCATAGACGTAATATAATTCCATCCATGCACTGTAAAAGTGTTAATCTTGTTTCCATATCATGATGAGGTTGAATGGCCACTCCAATGGCTCTTGCACTGTGAAACACTGCCTTGCACAGTTCAGGGTCGCTTGTTCGAATCCATACGATAGACCGGTAGGTATTCACGATTCGTGTCATTAAGTCGAGTTCTTCCGGTGATTGAGGTTCGAGCGATTCGAACAACCATTTTCGTACTCCTGTGTCCATTCTCTTGATATATGTGATAATATTTCAATTGAGTTGATCGAAAATAACGAATAGAAATACAGGTACCACTTTAGCTACCACTTTGTGTAAAAAT
>Ga0247822_10000766_pt1 | contig 18253 bp, 22 predicted proteins | sample 13C_Cellulose_Da_FD_192423 | JGI IMG/M metagenome (GOLD analysis project Ga0247822, IMG submission 192423) | Soil microbial communities from agricultural site in Penn Yan, New York, United States - 13C_Cellulose_Day30 | ecosystem: Environmental > Terrestrial > Soil > Agricultural land | place...
CCTAATAACTCATCACACTAACAAACTATGAAGAATCCAATCGTCGCCTCTCTCATCGTCGTTAGCGTCATCGTCCTTTTAGCCTGCGCTGCCCTTCAGTTCCTCCTCGGCCCAGCCTCCGCTCGCACCAAGGAAAGTGAACTTAACAAATCTCTGGCCGCCTTCACCAGCAGCGAGGGAGCCATCGCCTCCACCGCCAGCACGGATGAGGCTATCTCCGCCGTCTTCGCCGGACGCCCCAGCTCGAACGTCACCATCCCGAAAGACTACTCCGGCCGCGGCCTGATGCTCTCGCCCGCTTACGAAGCCACCTATGATCCGAGCACAAACTCGTTCAAGGTTTCCTTCTCGCTGATCCGCTTCGTCACGCACAAGCCTCACGTGACCACCACCGTCGCGGACAACTCTTAGTTTTTCGCAGAGCGAGCCCTTAGCGTTCCCACCCTAAGTGGGGGCGCGACATAAAGATAAAGTCCGTGTGGAGAAACTGCTCCAGCACGGGGCGCACTTTTGCTGACAATTCCGAACGCGCCACGAATCCCATCTTCTCCCAAAACCCACGACTGTTTTGGATGGAGAGCAAGCTCGCATCCCGCAAGCCCATCTGCCGCGCGCGGGCCAGCCCCTCCGCCACCAGTCCCGGAGCCACGCCCTGACCACGAGCCTGCGGGCTCAGCGCGAGATCGTGGAGAAAAAACGTCGTTGCCCCCTCGGGGATCGTTCGCAGGAAGGTATTCAAAGGCGGCAGATCATCCGCGCTCCAGGGATGGGCGATCAGGTAGCCGACCGGCACACCCTCGAGCTCGGCGAGCAGACACGTCTCGGGAGAAAGCTGCCCCAGGCTCGCGATCGTCTCGATGTCCTCCCAAGCTTCGGCCGTGAAAGCCTCTCGCTGGATGCGATCCACGGCCGCCCAATCCCCCTCGCGAATCGCCCGGATGGTAAATGGCGGGGCGTGCATGGAGACGACTATTAGTCCACCGCCGCGCTTTTGTCGTTCCTATTTTGCCTGGAGCGTTTCCCGTAAATCTCTAGCCACTACCTAAACCGCTCTAGACGTAGATGCCGGCCATCTGCCGCCAGTAGCGGCCCTGATGGGCGCGTTCGTTCCAGAGATAGTATTCGTGCTCCACGCCCTTTGATCGCAGGATGTCGCTGAGCTGCTCGTTGTTATGCCGGAAGGGATCTTCCTTTCCGATCGTCAGCACGATATCCATGTCGCGCAGTTTTTGCAGACGATCCTCGCATCCGAGGTTTGGCAGGAAGTGCGTCGGCGTGTGGTAGTAGATGCTCTCGCTGTAGTAGCCGTCGAAGAGATCCCGGAAATGCTCGACGCTCCACGTGAGGTCATAGCGACCGGAAAAGGCCACGAGGCGATTAAAAAGTTCCGGGTGCCGGAACGCGATATTCGCCGCGTGAAAGGCCCCGAGGCTACACCCGTGCGCGGTCACCTTGGGATGAGGATTCTTCGCATTCATCAGCGGGAACACCTCGTGCAGGATGTAGTCCTCGTACTGCATGTGCCGCTCGATGCGGCCCGAGGGATGCGCCCAGAAGCAATAGAAGCTCTCGGTATCGATACTATCGAGGCAATACACCTGTAGCTCGCCCGCCTCGATCTTCTCCCGCTGCACCTCGATCAGGCGGAGGTTTTCATACTCATAAAACCGCCCGCCACGCGTGGGGAAGACGAGCATCTTCTCTCCGGCGTAGCCGAAGATCAGCAGCTCCATCTCGCGACCCAGCCGCGGACTCCACCATTTATGATATTCCCGATTCATGCGTTCCCGAGATTCATCGGAGGTTGTCGCTGAAACAGCCGTCATCCCACCCGAAGAAAATTGTAAATTTTCCGTAGCATTTCCCGTGCCGTGAGCGGGGATTTGCCGGGCCTTACCTAATTTTCTCGATCTAGCGATAAAGCGGCACGGCCAGCGACCGGTCTCCAGGCGTCCCATTCCGAGGCGGCAGGTCTTTTCGACCGACCTCGATGACCTTCTCTCCCGTCACCTGACGTATATATACCGCGTAGTCGCTCTCACGAAAGTTATCCGACGTGAAGGTGAGCGATATCCGGCTGTCCTCGGAAATATACGGCACGGCCTGCTCGGGGAGTTTTTCAAAAGCGGTCGCCGAGATGTAGTTATACGCGCCCCGTAGCTCGGTCACTCCGCCCTCACGCGTGGTGATAAAGGGAGCTGCGCCTTCGGTCTTGAATCCTAAAATCCAGAGCTTCCCGCCGGAGTTCCGCACCTGCGGGGTCGTGCCATCGCTGTCGGGGTTCTCGGGATTGAACTGGCGCGCCCACACGCGCTGTCCGCGAAAGTCCCAGCCCGGCAGGAACGCGTCTTCCACGAAGAGCTTTCCCGTGGCTCGATCCGTATTCTGATAGCTGCGGCGCATCCCGCTGCCACCGATCCAGCCGGCGAGGTGTTTCAGCACCAGATCCGACGGGGAGTCGTTTTCAAAAATGACCTGCCCCGGATACTGCGCATTAAAGAACACATTTTCGATGAAAAGTGTCTTACCCGATCCCGGCACCACGCGGAAAAGCGGACGTGGATTCTCGCGATCACTAAAGGGCTTCTCGGCCGCCCCCAGGCTGATCTCCGACCCGAAGCCCAGCACCTGGCGCACCGCGCCGCCGATCTCCACCGTGTCCGAAAGGAAATAGGTCCGGTCGATGGGGAAATAGACGACGGGCTTTCCTGCCTGCATGGCACGCTGAATCGCCGCCGTATCGTCCGGCTCGGAGCCCTGTCGCGGCCCGACGGCGACCCATTCGCTCAAGTCAGGATTCCAATAACTCGGCGTCTCCTCCGCCGGTAGTGTGGTCCAGTCCCGCGTGTCGCCCAGAGCTTTGGGCAGGGCGAGTTCTGACTTGTCCCGCATCGACTCCGCCCCGCGAAAGAGCACCTTCACCTGACCGCCATCGCTGGTCTGCACCCCGCGCATGAGCAAAGTCCCCGCACAGACGATATTCGGCGCGCCGTCTTTGCGCACCGCCACCGTGGAGTCAAGCAGGGTCAGGACTCCGAGGATGTCGGTGACCTGCACCGCAGGCACATCACTAAGGCTCTGGAGATTCCGCACGTGCAGGATGTTTCTGTCCGTGCGAATCCCCGCCACCGACTGCCCGGCCAGACGGAGATTTTCCACGGTGAGTCCATACTGGATGTCGGCCATGTCGATGCCGGTCTGGAAGCCCTCGATCTCGACGTCCTTGATCAGGCCCGGGCCGGGAATCCTCCGGCTCATGGAAATACCCGCCACAGCCCGATCGCGACTGACGATCTTCACATCGCGAATCGCCCCTTGATTGCTCACCGCCCAGTCGATGCCGATGGCTCCGGGATTATTCCGCCCGACGTCGATCGTGAGGTCGAAGACATTGTTGCGAAACGCCTTGTTCCCCCCGCCATCCGGCGAGTCCCCTTCCTGCCAGTGCGAACCCGTCGCGTAAACCGCCGCGGGATTTTTCTCGTCGCTGAAAGCCTTCGCGCCATCCGTCAGCTTGAGCACGGTCTCATCCCGGCCCGCGCCCTGAAGCGTGAGGTGCGCCTCCCAGAGCCCCTTGGTGGTTTTCGCCTGCAAGGGGCGGCTGATCTCATAGACTCCGCGGGGCAAATACAGGGAGCGCCCGGTGCCGACCTGCTCGGAGATCGCGCGCTGCAGAGCCTCCGTATCATCGACGCCGTCATCGGGCATTGCGCCGTAAGGAGCTTGCGTGACATCGACTACCGCGTCTTTGGGGAAGCGCTTCTCCTCCGCCCGGATGTCGAGCGTCATCCCTAGAGAGAGGACGGCCAGACTGCCCAGCAGTGACACGGAAAAGGAAAAGCGCATTCGCCAGTCCTATCCGGTCGCCGTCCCGAAAGCCAGTGTCTCCCGGTTTTATTCCTTATTCACCGGCGACAAGATCGGCTCGTGCACATTTCTTAGTTCGGAATCATAAGCCGCCTCCGCAAGGTGCCGGTCGCTGTTGAGTTGATTTTCCGGCCATTTCCAGCGGACCAAGACGACGTCCATCTGACAGACGGGCGTATTTTGTAGATTCTTAAAGCCCGTCCCGAACGCCGTTAAAATGGTCTGGTCGGGCAGGATCACCGTGCTCGTGGACTGCACGCTGCAGAACCAATCCCGGTGCGGTATGCCCTTGAGATTCCCTTCATAGCTGGCCAGCACGACTCGGTGATCGAGGTCCCACGTCCGGCCATTATCCCGACTGATCACCGCCTCGATCCCGTGTCGCGGATAGCCCGCTTCGTTAGGCGTATAGCCCTTGCGGACGACATAGGTCATCAGCAGATCGTTATTAGGCATCCTCACGAGACAGGGATGATGCCGCCCCCACTCATAGAGATACTGGATCGGCGACCAGGTCTGGCCCTCGTCCGAGGAGATCGACACCGCCAGGCCGCCGTCGCTATCGAGCTCGGTATTAGTGCCGAGGAGCTTCTCGGGGTAGTCCACCCGGCAGCCCGCGACCAGATCGCCATTAGCCGCCCGCACGAAGGTCACTTCGTTCACGCCCTTCCACTGCGGCACGACTTTTTCCGCACTCCAGGTCAGGCCGCCGTCATTGCTAAAGCGGACCGACGCCTGGGAATAAAACCCCTTCTGCCCATAGGTGCCATGAGAGCGATGGCCCGACTCTATCAGCCGCGCCGGCTTGTCCTTCGTGCCCTCTTCGAGAACATAGGCCTGATCCCAAAAGTAGAGGATATCTTTCTTCGGCTCCGCTTCGGTCCGGGAGACCCAGCGCTCGCCGTAGTCATCACTACTCCACTCCACATCCTGACGATTTCCCCAGACCGCACGGAGTTTTCCCGCGCCGAGATAGACCAGGCCGAGGCCCAACGCCTTATCCGCGCTCGCGCCATTTCTTAGCCAGGTCCGCTCACTCCAAGTTCGGCCTCCGTCTTTGCTCCTGATGAAAGCGGAGAGGATCGGCTGCAAGCACTCGACCATCATCAGAAGCTCCTGCCGCTCCGGCATCCACACCATGTACGGCATCTGGGCATTCCCCTCCGGCCACGACTTACTAAGCCACTGCAACTCCGCCTTGGCTGGAATCGGCGGAGCCTTGCCATTCATCTGATAGATCGTGTGCTCCCGATTATTAAAAGGGTGCGGATGCACGACCACGGGCAACTCTTCCGCCCATAAGCACCCACACGCTAACACACACCCGACCTGGCATAACCCCGAAAGCACACGTCTCTTATTCATAATGGCGCAGAGGAAAAACTAAGCCCCGATCGGCGCGGCCACGCGCTGCACCTGCTGCTCCCACCGCCCGCGCTGATCAGTTCCGAACTCCTTCACGCCGTGCGTCGTATGCTCCCCGCTGACGATCGCGATTTTGTCATCCTTATTAATCAGAGCCTCCTCCCGCAGGAAATGCAGGGCCAGGCCCGCGCGCTCGTGCTCGGTCGTATTCCCCTTCGTGCAGTGCGGCACGGCATAGTTAAAGAAAAGCACGCCACCAGCCGGAAGCTCGATCGGCACCGCCTGCGACTCATCCACCACACACTTCACATGGTGATCGCTGCCACCGTCGCGCTCGTGTGCCAGCATCTCCGCATCGCCGCGCGGGATCACATGCATCGTGCCATTAGCCACATTCGCCGCATGCACCGCCGTCCACATACCTACACCCTGATGACGATTCTGGATGCGGAAGTAGGCGTTGTCCTGGTGCCAGGAAGTCCCCGCCCCGTGCAGGCCGGGCTTTAGGAAGATCTGATCGAGCTGCCAGACGATCGGGTCCCCGATGAGCTGGCGGATCGCCTCGACCACCTTGTCGGCAAAACCCAGGGAGCGGAACAGTTCGCTCTTCGGCGCGAGCGGACACACCTGGAGGTTAAAGTTACTGTTGGAGGCTTTTTTCCCATCGCCGTCGGTGGCGACGTTTCTTAGCAGTCCCTCATCCTTGAATCGCTGGAGCTCCGCCCGCATCGCCGCCACTTCGGCTTCATTAAAGAAGGTAGGCGCTGTGGTGTAGCCATCGGTCCGGTACTGCGACATCTGTTCGTTGGTGAATTTCATAATGTTGAGCGCAGCATACCGCGGCGAATAATTCTCGCGTTCAGAATCGGGCACCGGTAAATACTGCACAAATGAGCTCGCCGACTCCCCGGATCAAAGGCGTCGAATTCTTTGGCGAATGGAAGCCCGACAAGAAACTCAATCACCTCCCGCGCCATAAGAATCCCGGGCTCGAAATCGTCCTGCTCACCAAGGGCGAGCTCTGGTGGGAGGTCGAGGGAAAGGACACTAAACTCGGAGCCGACACGCTCTTTTACACCCTCCCCTGGCAGGAGCACGGCGGCGTCGAGGAACTGCAGCCCAGCAGCGAGATCCTCTATGTCTGCATCTCCTTAGCTAAGAAATATCAGCACCCCGCCACGCGCTTCGGCTTTCACCCGTCCTTCGGCTTCTCCACCGCCGAGGAGCGCGCGCTATCCTCACTTCTCGCCAGAAATGCACGCCCTGCGATCCCCGCGAACCCTGATGCCGCCTGGCTTTTCACCAGCTTCTTCCAGATCGCCCGCACGGAGTCTCCCTTCGCCGCCAGCCTCGCGCGCGACACCCTAAAGCTCCTCATCACGAACCTCGCGATGGCCGTCGCCTCGAACAACGAAGCCCGCCCGAAAGCGGACGAAGCCGAACGCCGCGTCCGCCGGTTCGTCGCCCAGCTCGCCGCCCGCTCCTCCGAAGCCTGGACGCTGGAGTCCATGAGCCAGGATTGCCGACTGGGGCGCACGCAGTTTGCCCAGCTTCTGAAAAAACACACCGGCGACAGTCCCATCACCTACCTGAACCGCCTGCGCATCGCCGAAGCGAAAAAACTCATCCTGACCACCGACCGGTCGATCACGGAAATCGCCCACCACGTGGGGTTCAACTCCAGTCAATACTTCGCGACCGTCTTTAAGGAATTTACCGACACTGACGCGCGCACCTTTCGGACCACCCGAGGCGCGACACCTTAGATATCGCTCAGATCTTCGAGCTCTTCGCTATCGCGGAGCTTCGCACGGCGCTCTTCTTCGAGGAACTTCTCCGCCGCCGCGACTTGCTCGGCGTCTCCGCTGAAGCTCAGGGAATAGTCAGCACGGTTCACCTTCACAGAGACACCGCGAATACCGGCCGCCTTGAGCTTTTGCGTCACCTTCGCCTCGATCTGCTGGAGGAGGTCGGTGGCGAATTTCTCTTCACTGAGGTCTTCGTTTTCGTCAGTCACGGGATGGTTAGTAGTTCACAGCCGCGCGCGTCATGGCAAGCATAACCCGACCACACGTCCTAATACCGGCTCCGGGCTTCCAGCCACACAGGATAGCCCCCCGCGCTGAGACGATCATGCATCCTCTCGGGATGAGTCACCCGGACAAATCCGCCGACCGGCTTATCGACGAGCTGACCACTCGCCCGCTGAAAGATCGGCGCCAGCTCCCCACTGGCGATACCCTGCACCGCGTCGATGTCCTTCCGGGGGATGGCGATCGTGTACACCTTCGTCACCTTCGGGCGGCCAGCCTGCGCGCGCACGGTGAAAGTCCCGCGCCAGTAGGTATTGGGGTCATTGAGCATCGTCCGAAGATAGGAAGAAACCCCACCACTGGCACTCCCTTTATCACGCCGGATACACGACTTTTTATAGCCGCGTGATCGCGATGCGCGCGAACACGTGGAAGGGACTGCTCACACCATCCACCTTGTACACCGAGAGAAACACCTTATCCGGAAACTCCTCGCCCGACTGATGCCCCACGCAAATCTGCGCCACCCGATCTACGTGAAAGACCAGGTCAAAGAGGCTCGGCGTCATCTCTCGCGCTGTGCTCGGGCAACCGATCCCGATATTCCGCTGGAGCGGATCATTCGCCTCCGCATCCTTCTCATACACCAGACAGTAGCCGGGGTAGTTAAACCCACCCGCCGAAACAGGCGCCGCCAGCTTTTCCTGCATCGTCACCAGCGAGAATCCCGTGATCCGATACGTCCCCGGCATCAGCGTGATCGAACCGTCCGCCTGCAGGCTGATATCCTCTCCCCGCTGCGCCTCCACCTTGTTAAACACCCGGCGATTCAGCCCCTTCTTCATCGGCACATTCACCTCTTTGGCAAACTCCGCATAGATCGCATACGATTTCCCGGCCGCGCTCCCCTCATCCTCCCGCTTCTTCCCACCACAACCACCGAGCAGGAGAATAGCCAATCCCCCCAAGACAAATCCCAGTCCTAACCTGCGAAGAGAAAAGGCACTCATAGCGATATGTGTTCGATAGTATCGCAAGAAACCTCGTTCCTGTATTGCTCAAGTTTAGGAAATTAAGAGTCTGGCGCGCCGCTCCACTCGCCTCCGCTATTGCCATAGCCCCCGCTCATGCGCTCTGATGCTGCTCTGACATGACGGAACCGGTCCAACCCAACAATCCCTTGCACGGCATTACCCTTGAGAAAATGCTCAACGATCTGTCGGCGCATTATGGGTGGGAGTATCTCGGCCAGCGCATCCCCATCCGCTGCTTCCTTTTCGATCCAAGCGTCAAATCCAGCCTGAAATTCCTTCGCAAGACCCCGTGGGCTCGCACCAAAGTGGAAAACCTCTACTGGGGCTATCTCGCCGCTACCGTCCGTCGCCCGGACGACGCCTAATAGCGCACTCGGAAAATCTTCTCTCCCAGCGCGGACCGGACGGGCTATAGTCCTCCCATGGAACTGGACATCGAGACTACCTACGCCGATCGCGCCTACACTCTGCTCGCCTCCATCGTCACCCCACGGCCCATCGCCTGGGTTACGACTCTAAACGAAGACGGCACGGTCAACGCCGCGCCCTTTAGCTTCTTCAATCTCCTCGGCGCCAATCCTCCCATCCTCGGCTTCTGCCCTGGCGACCAGGAAGACGGCCGCCCGAAAGACACGGCGCGCAATATCCGCCGATCCCACGAGTTCGTCGTCAATATCGTGGACGAAGCCACCGCACAGGCCATGAACCTCACCGCCGCCACCCTGCCCTATGGCACCGAGGAACTCGCGCACGCCGGACTCACGACCGCTGCCTCGTCGACCGTCGCGCCGCCGCGCATCGCCGAATCTCCCGCCAGCTTGGAGTGCAAGGAATGGGGCACCCTCCAGATCGGGGAAAACCGCCTCATCGTCGGCCTGATCAAGCGCATCCAACTCCGCGACGACCTCTTCGACCTGGAAACCAAGCGTATCCACACCGAGAAGTTCCACCCCATCGGCCGCATGGCCAGCCCGAACTGGTACTGCACCACCCAAGACCGCTTCGAAATGAAGCGCCCTATCTAAGCCCCAGGCTCGCTCCTTGGCTATTCACCCAACCGCTCATTCACGAGCGAGACGGAGCAACCTCATGGGGTATATTACCCATTGATTTAGAGCAGCTAAGCAATTTTTTACACAAAATCCATTCATCCACGAAAAATCACTCGACTTATAATTCCCCCGGCCTAAATCGGTAGCGCCCGCACGCCCTGCGGATCTTTTGGGTGACTTCCAAAAGTCGAGGGCTGCGCATCAACTACTCGACCCATACGCACACCGTGAAATCACTCTTCCTACAAACGGGCGCCATCGGCTGCTTTTCTCTAGCGCTTAGTCTAACGGCACACTCAGCGATACTTGAGCCGTCTGATGCTGCCCGTTACATGCACTTCGGGGCGGCTGTCGTTGTTTCAGGGAATAATGGATTGGTAGGGGCTCACACGCCTGCCGATCCATTCCAACTGACGGCCTATTATTTTCCGAACGTAAACGTCGCTACCGGCACCACCACGGAAGCGGTCCAGCTAACGATTTCCGAAACCGTCGGGGGAACTGATTGGTATCCCTTTTTGAGCTTCTCCGAGAACAATGGGTTGATTGGGGTAAATTTTGGGAACGAGTACAAGGGCGCCGCATATTTCTATCGCTCCCTCGACTCAGCCTCGGGCATAGTGACAGAAACAGCGAAGCTGACGGCTTCTGATGCGACGATTGGAGATCAATTCGGAAACGCCACCTCTCTTTCCGGAAAGAGCGCCTTAATCGGAGCGTGGACAAAGAATGACGCTCGCGGGGCCGCCTATCTCTTTCGGAATCTTGATACCGCCACAGGATCGATCACTGAAACGGCCAAACTTACCGCCAGCGACGGAGCCAACAGTGACAACTTCGGAGTTTCGGTTAGCGTTCAAGGCAACATTGGCCTGGTTGGAGCGATCTTAAAAAACGACGCTCAGGGCGGTGCCTATCTTTTTCGCAACCTCGATACTGCGACAGGCACGATAACGGAGACAGCAAAGTTGGCTGCCTCTGATGGAGTGGTTGGCGATAGGCTTGGCTATGCCGTCAGCATTTCTGGCAATAGTGGCTTAGTTTCAGCATCCGCAGCTTCGGGAGGGCGTGGTGCCGTCTATTTTTATCAGCATCTGGAGTCCGCCACAGGCCTCACAACGGAAACAGCTAAACTGGTTGCAAGTGACCAGTCTGTGAGTGGCGGCTTGGGAGCTTCTGTTAGCCTTTCAGCAGACACGGCATTAATCGGCGACCATCAGGGCAATGCTTATCTTTTCCTCAACCTCGATAACGCGTCGGGAACGCTATCGGAAACCATCAAAATTACAGCCACCAATGACGCAGGGTCTGGAGCCTTCGGCCGTTCCGTAAGCTTGGACGGAGATCTTTTCATCATCGGAAAAAGTTCGGGAAACAGCACCGTTGCCGATTCAGGCGTGGCCTACACCGGCAGCGTTAGTTCTTTAACAACACTCAACGATGGCAATACGATCCGTAACATCGAAGGGATCAGTTTCATCTCCCAAACTGATTGGATCATCGGCCAGACTACTGATGGAAACCAGGTGACGCTCACCCAAGGTGACTCGGCTGACATCTCTACGATTGGTCGATCTGTCTATGTCGGCCAGACTGCCGGTTCAGATCACAACACACTTTTGATCGAGGGCAACCTAGCCACCAACGAAGTCCACATCGGTTCAATCCTCGGCAACGAAGGCAACGTTCTCCAACTTGAAGACACAGCATCTTTTGCCGCCTCCGCTTTTTACCTGGCTCCAGCAAATTTTCTGGCCATCGAGGGCGACTACTCGGACATCACCGTTCTGCTCACTTACCTCGAAACCACTGATCTCCTTATCTGGGACGGCACGCTTTGGCAGGAAATCACGGAAAGCAATGCCGACTCACTCATAAGCCACTCCTTTTCCGGTGGATATACCACCATCGCGGCAATCCCCGAACCCGGTACTTACGGCCTCCTAGGCCTCGGCTTGGCTGCTTGTTTTGGTTACTACTCCTCACGGAAGAAACGCCAAACCTAGCATACCTCTAGCTCCTACCACTCTCCAGCCCAGCTCACCTTCTCAGGGTGGGCTGGTTTATTTCCACCCGTTTAAGCGCAAAAGGGCACGCAGACGCCACCTCGGGCACCGCTATTCTTATTCCAGAAAGCTGATAGTTCGTAAAACTGCGCCGATAGCGGCCCCCTAGGCCTTCGTGCTGTTCCTTAGCAACTCACCAAGGCGCTCGTCAATGAGGGGCGCGAGCGTGACGAAACGCGCGAAGTCTTCCACGAGGAAAGCCACCAGATCCTCCGCGCTCGCAAAGCGATAACTGCCGGCATAAGGCACCGCCGGCCCGCGCTTCATATCGTGATGCCCGAATTTCTGAATCTGATCTCGCGCACGTTCCCTAAATATCTTCGTGAAGTCGCTTTTACGAATCTTCTGGGAACCCGCGTTCGCAAAGCCAAAGACATGCATCTCAAAGCGCACCTCGCTTTTGCACAGCAGCTTGGGATCGACCCAGGCCGCGTACTGGATCTCGCCGCCTTCATATAAGGAGGCTTCCCGGACCGACGACCAATTCTCCCTGGTCAGCCGCAGCACGACCGTGTCTCCGTAGCGCTCCGTCTGCCAAAGCCCCGAGCAACAACTCCACCCCTCCCGATACCACGACGCGCTTTTGATCGCAGCCTCCGGCCTCGGCGAAACAGCCTAATAAATCCTTGGAGAAATTCATAAGGTCCGCCTCAACCCTGTCCGAATTTCCTAATTGAAGCCATCCCAAAAGAGTCGTCCACGAACGAGAGGCTAACAGCCCCCCCCAATAGCCATTTTCGCAAATCAACGGCATTGACCCAGTGGCAAACTCGCACGTCATTCCGGCATGCAGAAAATCAAAGAGCACTTCGAGGCCGAGGCCGCCGAGTACACCACCGTCATTCGCCGCCTCATTCCCTACTACGAGCAGATGCTAAGTGCCTTGACCGACACATTACCTTTTCCCAGCGACCTGCCCCTCTCCATCCTAGATCTCGGCTGCGGGACCGGAGCCGTCTCCCTCGCGCTGCTGGAGCGCTATCCCCACGCACAGATCACGCTGCTCGACCTCTCGCCGCAGATGCTGGCCATCGCCCGGAAAAAAATCCCCCCGCGCAATCTCCAGGCCGTCGTGGAAGGCGGCTTCTCCGAATGGGTGTGGGACAGCTCTTACGACATCGTCGCCTCCGCCCTCGCCCTGCATCACCTGCCACGGATGCGGACAAAGCGTCCTTCTACGGTCAAATCCACGCCCACCTCACACCCGGCGGGGTTTTCGTCAATGCCGACGTCGTGACCGCCTCCGACCCGCAAGTCCAGCTGGTCTATCTGAAAAAATGGAAGGCCTTCATGGCGCGCAGCCTGTCCCGGGAGGAAATCGAAACCGATTGGTTCCCCCGTTACAACAACGACGAACTTCCCACCTCCCTCAGTTTTCACCTGGACGCATTGCGCTACTCCGGTTTCCGCAGCGTCGACGTCTATTGGAAATACTACAACTTCTCCGTCTTCGGCGGGCGCAAAGACTAGAGCGTCTCAAGCAAAAATGGCCCCGAGGATTTACGAGCGCTCGGAAGTACTGGAAGTGAGGCTGCCGTGTGGCTAAACATTGTCCAAGTCGCTAACTCGGTTCCAGCACCCTCGCGCCGCCGAGTAGCGGCTATAGGTTTACTGAAACCGCTCCAAGTCATCCCGCCCCGGCGGAGAAAGCTGCGCATCGACTCACCGATGAGCACGCCGCCGAGCCGCTGCGATCAAAATAGGCGCGAACATCCCTCAACCCGAACGCCCAAATAAAGACGCCACCGCCTATTAACGACGCCCCGAACGCAAAAAACGCGCTGCCCGTTTCCAGACAGCGCGTTGAATTTTTTGTGACCTGCGACCTAAACGGCCGACCGTTGGTTAAAACGGGATGTCGTCGTCGTCCGCCTCGAGAGGGGCGGGACGGGATGGCGCTGGACGCGACTGCTGCGGAGGCTTGGCGGCGTACTGCTGCTTCGGAGCCGGAGGTCCGTCGCTTTCATAGTCTCCACCGCCACCGCCGGGAGCACCGCCTGCGCGGTTGCCACCACCGAGGAGTTGCAGACCCTCGCCGACCACTTTCAGGCGGCTGCGCTTCTGGCCCGACGTTTTGTCTTCCCAGGAGTCAATGCGCAAGCGGCCTTCGATAAAGATCGAGCGACCTTTCTTGGCGTATTCGCCAGCGATCTCGGCAAGGCGTCCCCAAAGCTCCACGTCCACGAACGTCGTCTCTTCGACTTTCTCGTTACTCTGGTTCGTGTAGGTTCGGTTCACGGCCAGTCCGAGATCGGCTACGGCACTCCCCTTGGGGGTGTACTTGAGCTCAGGATCGCGCGTGACGTTCCCGATGAGCATGACTTTATTCAGACTGGCCATATATTCTTAAGGGATTAGGCGGCAGCGGGAGCTGCGGCTTTTTTGGCGGGCAGAACGAGGAAGTTCTGGAAAGCAACGTCGGCGTCGAGCTTCAGCTTGGCGCGGAGTTTCTCGATGAGCGCGGGCTCAGCCGAGAAGACGAAGTTCACGAAGTAGGCGAACTTCTGGTGGTTGTGCTCATAGGAGAGCTCGCGCTTTTCGAGGCGCTGGACCTGCTCGATCTCGGCGCCTTCGGCTTTGAAGAATTTCTCGAGGCGCTCGATGGTGTCCTTCATGGATTCCTCACGGCCACGGATATCGAGGGCGAGGAGGGCTTCATAACGTTTGTTCATACGGTTGTTTTTTGATTGTAGATGTTCATCGCTGGTTCGAGCCCTTTGGTGGAGGCATGCTCGACCGCATCGGCGGCGCGTTTCACCGCGACCTCCAAGGCAGGCAGCTCTCCGGGAGCGAACTTACCCAGCACATGATCGTGCAGGGCACCTCCGGCGGACCCGATCCCCACTCTCAGGCGTGGTACGCCCTCGGTGGAAAAGTGGACCATGACGGACTCCAGGCCATTATGCCCGCCGGCACTGCCAGACTTCCGCAGACGCAGATCGCCCAAGGGCAGAGCAACGTCGTCCAGGATCACCAGAATCTGCGAGGGTTCGATCCGATAGTAGCGCGCGTAGTTGGACACCGCCTCACCGCTCAGATTCATGAAGGTTTGTGGCTTCATGAGTACTTGATCGGCTGCGGAGGTGACTTCCGCGTCCCACTTCGCTTCGAACCGAAATGCACCCGATGAGCGGCGGGCCAGCTCGTCGACGACGAGAAAGCCCACATTGTGCCGCGTCCCTGCATACTGGCGGCCTGGATTCCCCAGACCGACAATGAGACGAAAGAAGACGGCATGCTCCACGCGGGTGCGGGAAAATTACTTCTTGTCTCCGCCTTCGGCGTCGACCTTCTTTTCCTTGATGACTTCCGGCTGCTTCGGTGCGTCGCCGCTGGAGACAGACTCTTCGGAAACGGTCGGCTCGGAAACGAGGAAAACAGTCAGTTCAGCTTCAGCCGTGGCGGTGACGCCGGCTGGGAGCTTGATGTCGCGCACGTGCAGGGCCTCACCGATATTCAGTCCGGAGACGTCGACCGTGATGAGCTCTGGCAGGTTCTGCGGCAGGCAGGAGATGCTGAGAGTACGGATGCTCTGCTGGAGGAGACCACCGAAGGTCTTCACACCGACAGGCTCGCCGGCTGGCTCGAGGACCACTTCAGCTTCGATCTCTTCCGTGGCGGACACGGCGTGGAAGTCCACATGGATGATGTGACCCTTGACCGGATGATGCTGCACTTCCTGGATCAGGGAGAGACGGTTGCTGGTCTTGCCACCTTCGTTGATTTCGAGGTCAACGAGGATGTTTTCGCCGACGGCGTGCGCCAGCAGTTGATTGATCTCCTTCTTATCGATCTCAAGATTGGCAGGCGCGTCCTTACCACCGTAGATAACGGCTGGTACTGCGCCCCGGGCGCGGACTTGCTTGACCGCGTTGCGACCGGATTCGGAGCGAGGACGGGCTGAGAGTTTGACTTGTTTGGCCATGGTTTACTAAGGGTTTTTCGGATTCTTCACATCAAAAAGCGAGCTCACCGACTCATCATCGTGGATGCGTCGGATGCCCTCGCCAAGCAATGCAGCGACCGACAGAACCTTCACACGGGCATCGGTATCGGCCCGTACTGGTACGCTGTCGGTCGTGATCAGCTCTTTGATTTCTGAGCTTTTCAATCGCTCAACCGCCAAATCTGTCAAGACTGCATGAGAAACACCAGCATAAATATTCTTGGCCCCGTTCTGGCGTAGAATCTTCGCGGCGCCGACGAGCGTGCCAGCCGTCTCGGTCAGATCGTCGACGATGATGACGTTTTTGCCTTCGACCTCACCGATGATGGTGACAGCCTCGATCTCCGAGGCGCTCTTGCGGCGCTTCACGACGATCGCGAGGCCGGCACCGAGGGCCTGGGCGTAGGCAGAGGCCATTTTCACCCCACCCACGTCGGGCGAGACCACCACCAGATCCGACAGACCGAGGTCGCGGAGGTAGTTCAGCATAACTGGCAGAGCATAAAGATGATCCACCGGAATATCAAAAAAGCCCTGTAGCTGCTGGGCGTGCAGATCCATGGTCAACACGCGGTCCACACCGGCAGCCACGAGGAGGTTCGCCACGAGCTTGGCCGTGATCGGCACACGGGGCTGGTCCTTACGATCCTGACGGGCGTACCCGAAGAATGGGATGACCGTGGTGATCCTGGCGGCGCTGGCGCGACGGGCGGCGTCCACCATGATCAGCAGCTCCATCAGGTTCTGGTTCGTCGGTGGACAAGTCGGCTGGACGATAAAGACGTCACGACCACGAATATTTTCGTTGATCTTGACGAAAGTCTCACCGTCCGGAAACGAAGTGACTGTGGCATCGCATACACGCGTGCCCAGATAAGTGGCAATTTCTCCGGCCAGCTGCTGATGCGCAGTGCCGGTTACGATCTTCATTTCAGGGGTGCTGTATAACATGAAATCAATAAGGCACTTGCGCCGCGATTACGGGGTCAGTGGTTCTGGCGTGGGGGGAGGATTGAGAGGGATCGTCGGCTCCAGTCTCTCTTGGGCCAGACGGCGCAGGTAGGCCTGCTCCATGATCCGGCAACGCTCCTCCAGGTTTTTGTCGATCGAGACCATCTTGGCAAACAGCAGGCGGTAGTACTCACGCAGGGCGGCTCGCTTGTCCTCGTCGGTCTTTGCCTCGTTCGAGCGCTCGAACATCCGCAGGACCTTCGGATCCTTGTCGGCCTGCACACGGACGTCGCGGTAGCGGATCGTCAGCAGGCGGGCCTTTTCCTGGGCGCTCTCCACGGCCACCGGCATCGCTGGCGGGGCCGGAGCCTCATCGGGAATGATGGCATTTGGGTCCGTGAACGCCGCATCAGGGATGTTCGCGGAAGGAAGGGCGGGAGAAAGATCCTGGGTATCGAGAGGTATGCCTTCGCTCGGAGCGAGAGGAGCGGTGGGCAGTCCCTCCATGGGGATCACGTCCGAGGAGGACGGGGTCGGCTCGAGTGGTGCCGTCTCGGTAGGTGCCGTCGTCGGCTCGAGAACAGGGGCGGGTGCTCCATCTGCCGCCGAAGCAGGCGCCGCATCCGGGGAAGCGGCGGGAGAGGCCTCTGGAGATGGGGTCGCCTCAGTCACCGGAGCAGGGACCGCAGGTGTCGCGTCAGCAGTGGCCTCCAGGGCGACCGCCGGCGTCGCCGCAGGTGAGGCTTGGGGCGTGGGACTGGGAGTCGGCTGATCCTGGGCCAGCGCGACGACGCTGGACAAAACCAAAACCGGGAGAATGCGGACCATGAAGCACATCAGGCGGTGTAGATAATCAGCCTCCTCCGCTTTTCTCAAGAAGAAGAAAATGGACGTAGCCCGAAGGTTTGAGGAATGTACACACCATGAGAGGAGATTTGGGAACATCCACGCCCGGCCTGACCGAGGCCGCCCGCGCCCTGCGCCATCGTCCAGGCTTCGTTTTACTCGAGTCCGGCACGACTGGCCCCGACTCGATTTCCCTCATGGCCTCCGACCCGGATTTAATTTTAGACGGCGACCTTTCCGAGTGGTCCCGCCTCGAGGAAGAACTCGCCCGCCGGGCCAAACCGACCGCCGATTTGGGTTTTCCCACTGGCGCCGCCATCGGCTGGGTCGGGTTCGACGGTCGCTTCCGCTTCGGCTTTTACGACCACCTCCATGTCTTCCAGCACGACTCGGGCGAGTGGCACGGCCCCGCGCCGGAGATAACTGGCTCGGAGCACGAAGTCGCCTTTCCGCACATTCCCTTCCAGCCCCTCGTCGAGCGGGACGCCTTTATCAAATCCGTCCAGGCCGTGCAGGAATACATCGCCGCGGGCGATATCTACCAGGTCTGTCTGGCCCACCCCTTCGTCGCGAAATACGCCGGCAGCGCCTGGCCGTACTTCGAGGCCCTGCGGCATTTCTCCCCCGCCCCCTATTCCTCCTTTCTGCATCTCGGCGATCAGCAGGTCGCCTCCTCCTCGCCCGAGTGCTTCCTCCGCCTGAGCGGCCGCCGCGTCACCACGCGCCCGATCAAGGGCACCCGCCCACGCCGCGCCGACCAGCAACTCGACCAGCGTTTCGCCTTTGACCTGCTCACCTCTCCCAAGGAAGTCGCCGAGCTCGTCATGATCACCGACCTCGAGCGCAATGACCTCGGCAGCGTCTGTGAATACGGCAGCGTCTCCGTGCCGGAACTCCTCAAGCTCGAAAGCTACGAACAGGTCCACCACCTCGTCTCCACCGTCACCGGCACCCTGCGACCCGAGGTCACCCATCCCGAAGCCCTCCGCGCCTGCTTCCCCGGCGGTTCCATCTCCGGGGCCCCGAAAAAGCGCGCCCTCGAGATCATCAACGAACTCGAACCCCACCCGCGCGGCCTCTACACCGGAGCCAT
>Ga0247822_10000767_pt1 | contig 18243 bp, 20 predicted proteins | sample 13C_Cellulose_Da_FD_192423 | JGI IMG/M metagenome (GOLD analysis project Ga0247822, IMG submission 192423) | Soil microbial communities from agricultural site in Penn Yan, New York, United States - 13C_Cellulose_Day30 | ecosystem: Environmental > Terrestrial > Soil > Agricultural land | place...
CCACGAAGTTCTCAAGGCCCTCTGGCGTCAGACGCTCTTGCGAGTTGGCGAGGAGCATTTCGAACGCGTCGTCTTTCCGCTTCGGATTGGACGCCGGAACGGGACGCTCGCTTACCCAAGCGGGCGGCGCAGCATATTCGGGGCGCATCTCGCTGACTTGAGTGGAAAGGGCGCTGGCGGGTTTGCTCGCCTTTTTCGGTTTCACACCGGGGGCGGCGAACCCGACTTGGGCGAAAGTGAGCACTGCCACGGCGCTTGCCAGCGCCAAATACGAATGTCGCATGATCCCCCTGAACTCACTTACGAACAACCGAGCTGGGGAAGGCTAGCAAACGGCGGTTAACGCGCAAGGTCGCTATTTGCGCGAAAGGTCACCTGCTCCCATATAGGTCCCTGTATGACACGCCTCCTTCCAATCCTCCCGCTGCGCGACATCGTGGTGTTCCCGCAGCGCATCGTTCCACTATTCGTTGGCCGTGAAAAATCGGTCGCGGCCCTCGAAGCGGCGATGACCGCCGACAAGGAGCTTTTTCTCGTCGCTCAGCTCGACCCGAGCGAGGACGATCCCGACCGTGACGCGCTGTACGATCTCGGCGTCATCGCGACAGCGATGCAGCTGCTGAAGCTGCCGGACGGCACCGTTCGAGTGCTCGTCGAAGGCGTAAAGCGCGCTCGCCTCGTCGGCCTTGTCGCTCAGGACGGCTACATGGCGGCCGAGGTAGAGGAGGTCGACGAGGAGTCGTCCGACGGTCCGGAAGTCCAGGCGCTGATGCGCTCGGTCGTCGACCAGTTCGAAAATTACGCGAAGCTCAACAAGCGGCTTCCGCCGGAGACTGGTATCCAGCTTGGCGAGATCGAGGACGGATCGATCCTTGCGGACGCGGTGGCCTCCAACCTGTCGATCAAGGTCGCCGACAAGCAGGCGCTGCTTGGCGAACTCAATCCGTCTCGCCGTCTCGAGATGGTGTTCGCCTTCATGGAGGGCGAGCTTGGCGTTCTGCAGGTCGAGAAGAAGATCCGCAGCCGCGTGAAGCGTCAGATGGAGAAGACGCAGCGCGAATATTACCTCAACGAACAGCTGAAGGCGATCCAGCGCGAGCTTGGCAATGAGAGCGAGGAGGGCGGCGACGAACTCCAGGAACTCGCCAACAAGATCCGCAAGACCCGTCTGTCCAAGGAGGCCCGCGTCCGCGCAAATGCCGAGCTGAAGAAGCTTCGCGCAATGGCGCCGATGTCCGCGGAAGCAACCGTCGCGCGCAATTACCTCGACGTCCTGCTCGGTCTCCCGTGGGGCAAGAGGTCCAAGGTCAAGAAGGACATCGCCGAAGCTCAGAACTTCCTCGACGAGGATCACTATGGGCTTGAGAAGGTCAAAGACCGGATCGTTGAGTATCTCGCGGTGCAGGCCCGCACGAACAAGCTGAAGGGGCCGATCCTGTGCCTCGTCGGACCTCCGGGCGTCGGCAAGACCTCGCTCGGCCGCTCGATCGCGCGCGCCACGGGCCGGGAGTTCGTTCGCCAGTCGCTAGGCGGCGTTCGCGACGAAGCCGAAATCCGCGGTCACCGGCGGACCTACATCGGTTCGCTTCCGGGCAAGATCGTCTCGAACCTGAAGAAGGCGGGGACTTCCAACCCGCTCTTCCTGCTCGATGAGATCGACAAGCTCGGCCAGGACTTCCGTGGCGATCCCGCTTCGGCTTTGCTCGAGGTTCTCGATCCGGAGCAGAACAGCAAGTTTCAGGACCATTATCTGGAGCTGGATTACGATCTTTCGGACGTGATGTTCGTAACGACGGCCAACTCGCTCGACATGCCCCAGCCGTTGCTGGACCGCATGGAGATCATTCGTCTCGAGGGTTATACCGAGGACGAAAAGGTTGAGATCGCCCGCCGGCACCTCATCCCGAAGCAGATGGAAGCGCACGGCCTCAAGGACAGCGAGCTTGAGTTCACCGACGAGGCGCTGAGAGGCATCCTGCGTTACTACACGCGCGAAGCCGGCGTCCGTACGCTGGAAAGGGAACTCGCTAAGGTCGCCCGCAAGGCGCTTCGTCAGATCCTTGAAGGCAAGTATGAGAATGTCGTCGTAAGCGATGACAACCTCAACACTTTCCTCGGCGTCCGTCGCTATCGCTACGGCGTTGGCGAGGAGGAAGATCAGGTCGGGGCGGTCACGGGTCTGGCCTGGACTGAGGTCGGCGGCGAATTGCTGACGATCGAGGCGGTTACGGTCCCCGGCAAGGGACAGATTCGCACGACTGGCAAGCTTGGCGAGGTGATGCAGGAATCCATCCAGGCGGCGATGAGCTTCGTAAAGGCCCGCGCGCCTGCTTATGGTGTGAAGCCGTCGATCTTTGCGCGCAAGGACATCCACGTGCACTTGCCCGAAGGCGCAGTCCCCAAGGACGGGCCTTCCGCGGGCATCGGCATGGTCACGGCGATGATTTCGACGCTGACCGGCATTCCGGTGCGCCGGGATGTCGCCATGACGGGCGAAGTCACGCTTCGCGGCCGTGTTCTCCCGATCGGTGGCCTGAAGGAAAAGCTCCTTGCAGCTCTTCGCGGTGGCATCACCACGGTGCTCATTCCGCAGGAGAATGAGAAGGATCTGGCCGACATACCGGCGACGGTGAAGGACCAGATCGAGATCGTGCCCGTCAGCCATGTCGATGAAGTCTTGGCGCGGGCGATGACCCAGCCCATGCAGGCCATCGAATGGACCGACGCGGATGAGCATGCGGCTGAACCGAAACTTCCCGGCCATTCGTCCGAAGGCGAGACACCCTTGAGGCACTGACCTTTACTTGTGTTTAGAGTCTTGCCTTAAGGTTTGAGTGTCGCGGGGCGAGTCTCGCGTATTCCGGGGAGTGTCGACGGATGAACAAGCAGGAACTGATCGGCCACGTCGCTGATCGCGCCGGCCTGAGCCGGAACGATGCGGCTCGTGCGGTGGAGACGATGCTGGAAGTCGTAACCTCTGCCCTGAAGCGTGGCGATGAAGTTCGGCTTGTCGGTTTCGGTAATTTCTCCGTCACCCGTCGGAAGGCGTCGACGGGCCGCAATCCGCGTACTGGCGAACCGATGCAGATCAAGGCGAGCGCTCAGCCGAAGTTCCGTCCGGGCAAGGTCCTCAAGGACGCGGTGCAATAGCTAGACTTGGGCGAAGCTCGCACTATATCCGCGGGCTTCCAGGACGGCGTGGGCGCGTAGCTCAGCGGTAGAGCACACCCTTCACACGGGTGGGGTCACAGGTTCAATCCCTGTCGCGCCCACCACGCCTCTGGCTTGTTCCCCTGACTCTTGCATGCTTACATTCCCGGCCAAGGGGATCGGTATGCGGTTGGCGTTTACTATAAGCTGTATTGTTGCGGTCCTCGCGTGCACGAGTAGTCGGGCTGAACCTCGAAGCGAGAGCAGCAAGAAGGCGCTCGAGATCCTGCAGAAGACGAAGTCCACGCGGGCGACTTACGCGGTCTACAATCGAGACCACGTCGGTTTTCCAGGGGGCAAGTCCTTCGTCGGTACGTCTGCGGAGTTTCACTCCGGAACGCTGCATCGCGTCGAGACATCGCTCGGCAACGTGATTGCAGACTGCGAGAAGAAGTTCGGGTGGAGCGTCGAATTCAACACGGGGAAGCGTTCTGAGGGAGAGCAGGTCGCGAACTCCGCCTGCGGCATCAACACGAACTTCGAACTGAATTCGGCCGAATGGCTGGGTGCGTTCGATACTTCGTTCGGGCGAGTGGATCGCATTCAGGTCAGGGACGACGACAACGTTCGGACATATGACGTTCTGCACAACGGCGCCTTGCTGCGTGCGACCTATGAACCTTTGGCGGAGGGCGGTGCACAAGTTCGGCAGGAGACGTTGGCTGTCTCAGACCGGCTTCCCAGCCACCGAATGTTCGATCCTTCGACGCTTGAAGAGAGCTTTATTCCCGCGGATTACCAGCAGCTCGGAGAATAATCCTACTCAAGATAGGCCGGCTGGAAGCTCGCAACGCGGCGCATTTCGGACCAGTCGGTGAAGACGATGTCGCGTCCCGCGCGCTCAATCAGGCCCTGGCGCTCCAGGTCTGCCATTACGCGATTGACGTTCACCGACGTCTGGCCGGTGATCTCGGCAATTTGCTGCTGCGTGAACGGGTTGCGCAACGGCTCTTCTGGAACTTTCGTGCGGCTGCGCACCGCCGTTTCGCAGAGCAAATGCGCCACTCTCGCGGTGGAATCCCGCCGGCCGCAATTGATCAGCCACTCATAGCCAATCGCTTCGTTACGCTGAATGAGCCGGAAGAAGAACTTCTGTATCTCAGGATGCTCGTCGACGATCTTCCCAAGATCGCGAGCGCTTCCCACCATGACTTCGGTCGGCACGATCGCCTGTATCCCATAGCTCGCGCTACCTTCGCGAGGGAGGATGCCTTCGCCAGCAAAGCGCAAGGCAACGATTTGCCTGCGGCCCGAGCTGTCGACCTTGAACTTCGACAATATGCCGGAACGGACGAACATGACTTCGTCACGGGCTACGCCCGGTTCGCGGAACGGGCGCCTAGGATCGACTTGCAATACCCGGTGGGGCAAGCGGTCAAGCTGATCCGCAAGTGATTCTTCTAGCCCAGCCGCGATCAACGTGTCGCGAAGCGAAACGCCAGATCCGGCGGCCTGCCCCGAGCGGCGACTCGCCAACATCTTCGTTCTCCCCTTCGAGAAAAGATGCGCCTCTGGAACGATCTTAGCAAACTTAAAATGGGCTAATCTTCACTCATATTAATCCGGAAGAGCATTGCCTGACCCGGGGCGCGGTTCGCTTGCGTTCGCAAAGCGGCCACCCTAAGGAGCGCGCGCGTCCTGAACGACTTCGTTTCTGACGCATCATGGCGATCGTAGCTCAGCTGGTTAGAGCACCGGTTTGTGGTACCGGGGGTCGCGGGTTCAAGTCCCGTCGGTCGCCCCATTTTCTTGATTTTGACCGGATATTTTCCATCCTATGACAACGCCCTGGGGCTTCGAAGACTTCGACGCGCACGAAGATCTGCATTTCATCACGAATGAGGAATGCGGCCTGAAGGCCATCATCGCCGTCCACTCAACCCATCTGGGCCCCGCAGCGGGCGGATGCCGGTTCTGGCGGTACGAGGATGAGGCCGAGGCGGTCACTGACGCCCTGCGCCTGTCGCGCGGGATGAGCTACAAGAACGCGATGGCCGGTCTTCCGCTGGGCGGCGGCAAGGCGGTCATTCTTGCGGACGCCAAACGCACTAAGACTCCGGAGATGCTCCACGTCTTCGGCAAGGCGGTGAATCATCTGTGCGGACGCTACGTGACGGCGGAAGACGTCGGCATGAGCGTCGCCGACATGATCGAGATCAGCCGCAACACGCCGTTCGTGGCGGGACTTCCGGTCGAGGACGATGAAGTCGGTGGCGACCCGGGTCCGCACACCTCGCTCGGCGTTTTCCTGGGCATCAAGGCCGCAGTCCGCCGCGCGCTTGGCAAGGATAGTGTCAACGGTCTGCACATCGCCCTTCAGGGCGCGGGCAGTGTGGCCAGCGGCATTGCGCTGCACGCCGCTAATGAAGGTGCGCGCATTTCGATCGCCGACGTCCACGAGGAAAAGGCGCGGAAGCTCGCCGATGCGGTCGGTGGCAAGGTTGTCGGGACGGACCAAATCCTCAGTCTCCAGGCCGATGTCCTCAGCCCTTGCGCGCTTGGCGCAATCCTGACCGAGGAGAGCATCGCCGCGCTCAACGTGCCAATCGTGGCCGGTGGCGCGAACAATCAGCTCGCGACTGCGCAGGATGGTCCGCGCCTTCAGGCGCGAGGCATCCTTTACGCCCCCGATTACGTCATCAACGCCGGCGGAATCATCAATGTCTGCATCGAATATCTGAAGAGCGGCGACGCGAGTGCCGTCCGGCAGAAGATCGAAGGCATTCCGCAGCGGCTCGAGCAGATCTGGGCGGAGAGCGCAGAAACGGGCCGCGATCCGGCGTCTGTCGCCGACGCAATGGCCCAGCGCCTCATCGGCAGGGGCTAGGCGCACTCGTGCATCGCTTTGCCAATCCGGCAAGGTTCCTGAAGTTCGCGAAGCCCGCGACCGTGTGGCTGTTCGTCATCGGCCTCGCGCTGGCCGTTGCCGGCCTCGTCGGTGGGCTGGCATTCACGCCGCCCGATTACCTGCAGGGTGAGACGGTCCGCATCATGTACGTCCACGTGCCGTCGGCATGGCTTGGCATGGGAGGCTGGACCGGTATCGCCATTGCCTCGATCGCCCAGCTCGTCTGGCGTCATCCTCTGGCTGCGGTGGCTGGCCGAGCGCTGGCGCCCGCAGGTGCGACCTTCGCTGCGATTTGCCTTGTTACCGGCTCGATCTGGGGACGTCCGACCTGGGGCACCTGGTGGGAGTGGGATGGCCGCCTGACGTCGATGCTGATCCTGTTCTTTCTTTACCTCGGATACATCGCGCTCGCCTCGGCCGAGCGGGAACGGGGCGGAGAGGGGCGCATCGCGGCGCTGTTCGGGCTGATTGGAGCGATAAACCTGCCGATCATCCATTACTCGGTCACTTGGTGGCGCACGCTCCATCAGCCGCAGAGTTTCGGAACCGCGGGCTCGGCGATCGACCCCTCCATCCTGTGGCCCTTGCCCCTGGCCACGCTTGGCTTTTCATGCCTGTTCGGCGCGGCGGTGCTGATGCGCATGCGGGCGGAGCTGGCTGAGACGAAGGTGGAGGCGCGCATCCGCCGCGCAGCTGCAGAATGAACCATTGGGCGTTTGTTACGGCGGCATACGTCGTCGCGCTTGGCGGGACCGTGGCGCTGCTCGCTTGGGCCTATGCCACGATGCGCCGGGCGGAGGCCGCGGCCGAAGCGACGAAGCGCAAATGATCGGCCGTCCCAAGCACCAGCGTCTGGTGCTCGTCATCCTTGCGATCGTTGCGGTGCTTGGTGCGGTCTTGCTTGCCATGTGGGGTCTGCAGGATCGCGCCGCTTACTTCTACACGCCCGCTGACGTCGCCGCGGGCAAGGCGACCGCTGGGCGCGCCATGAGGCTGGGCGGAATGGTCGAAGAGGGATCCGTCGATCGTGACGCGGACGGCGTCACCACGCGGTTCGTGGTCGAGGATGGTGAAGCGCGTGTCCCGGTCATTTTCCGGGGCATCCTCCCCGACTTGTTCCGCGAAGGCAGCGGGGTCGTAGCCGAGGGTAAGCTGGTTGGCAGCAAGACCTTCGTTGCCGACAACATCCTCGCCAAGCATGACGAACGCTACATGCCGCCGCAGCTCGGCAACCAGCAGGCCGAGCACGAAGCAGGGCAGACCCTGAAGCGATGACTGCCGAGGCAGGCCTTGCAGCACTTTGGCTAGCGGCCGCGCTTTCGCTGCTCGGACTCTTCCTCAGCATTCTTCATGTGCGCGGGAAGCTGGAAGCGGACCGCGCCGTTCGCGGGCTCGCCATCGTCCAGGGGCTACTTTGCCTGTTCGCCTTCGTGATGCTCCTGGTAGTCTTCGCTCGGACGGACCTGTCGGTGCTTCTGGTCGCGTCGAACAGCCACAGTGCGAAGCCGTTCATTTACAAGATCGCCGGGGCGTGGGGTAATCACGAAGGCTCGATGCTCTTGTGGGTCACCGTGCTTGGTCTGTCCGGCGCGGCAATGGCGATCTTCTCACGGAAATTGCCCAGCAGGACCTTGATTGCCGCTCTCGGCGCGCAGGCCGCGCTTGCGCTTGGATTTCACGCATTCCTGTTGCTTGCCTCAAACCCGTTTGCTCGGCTGAACCCGCCGGCGCCGGAGGGCAGGGGATTGAATCCACTGCTTCAGGACCCTGGCTTGGCCTTTCACCCGCCGACGCTCTACCTCGGCTACGTCGGCCTTTCGGTGGCATTCAGCCTGGCCGTTGGGGCGATGCTCGCGGGTGAAGTGGACCGTCAATTGGCGCGGGCTATGCGCCCGTGGGTGCTCGGCGCCTGGATCTTCCTGACGCTCGGCATCACCGCCGGAAGTTATTGGGCCTATTATGAGCTCGGCTGGGGCGGCTGGTGGTTCTGGGACCCAGTCGAAAACGCCTCGCTGATGCCGTGGCTGGCGGCGACGGCGTTGCTCCATTCCGTTGCAGTCCTTGCCGCCCGCAATGCGCTCAAGGCTTGGACGATGATGCTGGCCGTGATCTGCTTCACGATGTCGATGGTCGGGACCTTTCTTGTCCGTTCCGGCATCCTGACGTCCGTGCATTCCTTCGCGGTCGATCCGACGCGCGGCGGCTTCATCCTGGCGTTGCTCGGGATTTACGTCACGGCGGCCTTCGTCCTGTTTGCCGTGCGTGCCAAAACGCTGCGGGAGGGCGCACCGTTCGAGTTGGTCAGCCGCGAGGCCGGGATCGTTGTCAACAATCTGCTGCTCACGGTCATCCTCGGCGTCGTCTTTATCGGCACGCTCTATCCGCTGATGGCGGAGGCGGTGACCGGCGAGAAATTGTCGGTCGGGGCGCCCTATTTCAACGCGGTCGCTGGTCCGCTGGCCATACTGCTAGGTATCTTGCTTGCGGTCGGACCACTGCTGAGTTGGCGGAGTGAGAGCAGGCCGGTGTTGCGCAAGTTGGCCTTACCCGCGCTCGCGGCCGCTACCGTGCTTGTCATCGCCATCCTTGCCTGGCCGCAGGCGACGATTTTGACCAAGCTTGGTCTGGCGCTTGCGGCGGGTCTGGTACCCGCTTCGATCCTGCCGCTGATTGGCCGCAACCCATTCAGGACGCCACTGGCGATTTGGGGCATGGCGATCGCGCATTTGGGAGCAGGTGTTGCGGTGGCCGGTATGGCCGCCGACAGCGCCTTCACTACGGAGAAGCTCACTGCCGCGCGTCCGGGGGAAACCTTCGAAGTTGGTCCCTGGCTGGTGAAGTTCGAAGGCGTTGCGCCCGTGGCAGGTCCGAACTGGACAGCCGTCGAGGCCGAGCTCCGAGCCTCGCGCGGGGGCGGTGTCCATGTACTTCGTCCGCAAACGCGTTTCTTCAGCGATCCTCCGACGGAGACCAACGAAGCGGCAATCAAGACGCTGCTTTCGGGTCAGCTCTACACGGTCGTCGGTCAAGCCGACGCGGAAGGGCGGTGGCAGCTGAGGTTGTGGTGGAAGCCGCTCGTGACGTTGATCTGGTTCGGCGGGGCCCTCGTAGGACTGGGCGGATTGCTCGCCCTTTTGGGACATGCCCGGCGTGCATGGCGGCGGAGAGCGTACGCATGAGCCGCGCACTTCGCCTGCTGCCCATCATCTTCGTCGTCTGGATCGTCGGCACCTTTGCGTGGAAGCTCGTCCAGCCGTCGGACACGACGGTCCGCTCACAACTCGTGAACCGACAGGTGCCGGAATTTAGTCTTCCAGCCGCAGTTTCCGGTGTGCCCGCCTTGCGATCCGCCGAACTTTCGACCGGCCAGCCCCGACTGTTGAATCTCTTTGGTAGCTGGTGCGTGCCCTGCATCGCCGAAGCGCCCGTCCTGGAAGATCTGAAGCGCAAGGGTGCAAGGATCGATGGGATCGCCATCCGAGACACACCCGGAGCCCTCGGCGCATTTCTCGACCGCCACGGTAATCCCTATGAGCGCATCGGCTCCGACCAGAACAGCAGCGTTCAGCTTGCGCTGGGCTCCTCGGGCGTCCCCGAAACCTTCATCATCGACGGCAAGGGCGTGATCCGCTTCCAGCACATCGGGCCGATCAAACCTCAGGATGTCGCGGGCATTCTCGCGAAGCTGGAGGAAGTGCGGTGAGGGCGCTTGCGATCCTTGCACTGGCCATCGCGACGCCCGTCTTCGCGCAATCCAACATGCCGCCATCCTATTGGGGGTACCGCCAGCTGCACGATGCGAAGCAGGAAGCGCAGGCGCAGGCCCTTATGCTCGAGCTGCGATGTCTGGTCTGTCAGGGCCAGTCGATCGCCGACTCCGACGCTGAGCTTGCCGGAGACATGCGCGACCTTGTCCGTCGGCGAATAGCAGCCGGAGAAAAGCCAGGCGACATTCGCGCATGGCTTATTGAACGATACGGCGATTGGGTGAGCTACCGTCCGTCGGCCGCGCCCATCGCATGGCCGCTGTGGGCAGCGCCAATCATTCTCCTCCTGTTCGGCGGCGCAATGGTCGCGAGCCGGGTGAAGAGGCGGCGCTTATGAGCGGATGGATTGCCCTTCTGTTGTTGATAGCGGCTTCAGCCGGCCTGCTGTGGCTGTTCAAGGTGCGTGGGCCAATGCTGCAGCTTGCCGGAGCCGCTCTTCTATTCGGCGCCGCGGGCTATGCCGTCGACGGGCATCCAGGGCAGAGTTCGGCGCCCCGATCGGCTGAGCAGAGAGCTGCTCCGATCCCGCTTACGAACCTTCGCCATGCCTTCTTCGGTCGGTTCGGGCCGACCGAGCATTGGCTCGTCATCTCTGAATCCTATGCACGTCGTGGACACACGCAGGAAGCCGCGGGCGTTCTGGAATCCGCAGTTCGTGAGCACCCGGGCGACCCCATCCTGTGGATCGGGCTTGGCAATGCGCTCGCGGATCACTCCGGAACGTTGACCACAGCTAGCGAGCTCGCTTTCCGGCGTGCAAACGAGCTCGCGCCCGATCACCCGGCGCCGAAGTTCTTCTATGGACTGGCGCTTGCCCGGTCGGGTGACAGCAAGGACGCCTTGGCGATCTGGCATGAGCTGCTCGCCAAAGCGCCAGCGGATGCCAGTTGGCGCCCGGTCGTCGAAGATGCAGCCGCGGCCCTCGAAGGACCGCGACGCAAGCAAGCTCAAGCCGCGACCGGCTCGTAAGGCAGGTCGAGCGCTTCGGCGACCGCCTGGTGGCGTATCTTGCCGCCTGAGACGTTGAGGCCATTCGCCAGATGCGGGTCCTGCCGCATGGCTTCCTCTGCCCCCAGGTTCGCAATTTTCAGCGCGAAGGGCAGCGTGGCATTGTTGAGCGCAAAGGCGCTGGTACGCGCGACCGCGCCAGGCATGTTCGCGACACAATAATGAATGATGCCGTCGACCTCGTAGACCGGATCGGCGTGGGTGGTGGCGTGGGAGGTTTCGAAACAACCACCCTGGTCTATGGCGATGTCGACGAGGACCGAACCGCGCTTCATCGTCTTGAGCATGTCGCGCGTGACCAGCTTCGGAGCGGCTGCACCCGGCACCAGAACGGCGCCGATGACCAACTCGGACTCGGCAACTGCATTCTCGATCGCGCGGCGCGACGCATAGGCGGTCTTGATCTGGCTCGAGAAGAACATGTCGAGCTCGGCCAGGCGGTCGTTGTTGATGTCGTAGATGGTGACGTCGGCACGCATTCCGGTAGCCATCTGCGCCGCATTCACACCGGACACGCCGCCACCAAGGATTGCGACCTTTGCCGGGGCAACGCCGGGGACGCCACCGAGGAGGACGCCACGGCCGCCCTGTTCCTTTTCGAGATAATGAGCGCCGACCTGCACCGACATGCGGCCAGCGACTTCACTCATCGGCTTCAGAAGCGGCAGGGCGCCTGTGCGTGAGGTCACCGTCTCATAAGCGATGCAGGTCGCGCCTGACTTCATCAGACCTTCCGCCTGCGGCTTGTCGGCCGCGAGATGGAGGTAGGTGAAGAGAATGTGGCGGGACTCGAGCAGCTCGATTTCCGACTGCTGAGGCTCCTTGACCTTCACGATCATGTCGGCCGCCTTGAAGACGGAAGCCGCGTCAGGAAGGATTTCGGCGCCGGCCTTCTTGTAGGCGCTGTCCGGGCAGTCGATGCCGTCACCGGCACCGGCCTGAACGACCACCTGATGTCCAGCGGCGACGAGTTCGGCCACGGAGGCGGGGGTCATGCCCACCCGATATTCGTGAACCTTGATTTCCTTCGGCACCCCAACGCGCATTATTCGTTCGCTCCACTCATGAAGTTTGCGCGGGCCTATAGACGTGCAATCCAGCCTTGTCCCCCTACATTAGTGCAGGGTTTGCGGGGTTGTGTCCCCGGTGCTAGTGCGGCCCGCCGTCGTTCGGACGGCGGTGCGGGGGCACCAGGGATGCGGGTTCGCAGTCGGTCCAGGCAATCGTCAAACACATGAGCGTTTCAGAAACCGGTGCGGCCGAAAGTGGAACCGCCATCGAACAATCGCACGGGCATAACCAAGGATCGCTAGCGAAGCTGGCGGTCGGCGCCATAGGCATTGTCTTCGGCGACATCGGTACCTCGCCAATCTACGCATTTCGTGAGACGTTCGCCGGTCACCACACGCTGCGTGTCGACCAGATGCACGTCTACGGCGTGCTGAGCCTGATCTTCTGGTCGATGATGATCATCGTGACGCTGAAATACGTCAGCATCATCATGCGCGCTGACAACAAGGGCGAGGGCGGGAGCCTGGCCTTGCTGGCCCTTATCAACCGTCAGTTGGGCGGCAAGAAGAGATGGACGGCAGGCATCGTCCTTCTCGGCGTCTTCGCTACGGCGCTCTTCTACGGCGACTCGATGATCACGCCGGCGATTTCGGTGCTGTCTGCTGTCGAGGGTCTGACGACGGTCAACGCCGGCCTGCAGCCGTTCGTCATTCCCATCGCGGTAGGCATCCTCGTCGGCCTATTCGCCATTCAGTCTCATGGGACCGCGAGGGTAGGGGCGCTCTTCGGCCCCGTGATGCTGATCTATTTCACTGTTATCGCGGTGCTCGGGATTACTCACATCGTCGGCCACCCGAACGTCATCCTTGCGACAATCAACCCGTGGCACTTCCTGCAATTCTTCTTTGAAGAGCCGCTGCGGGCGTTCATCGCGCTCGGCTCGGTCGTTCTCGCCGTTACGGGCGCGGAAGCGCTTTATGCCGACATGGGGCACTTCGGCCGCAAGCCGATCCGCGTCTCGTGGATCTACTTCGTCATGCCGGCTCTTCTGCTCAACTACATGGGGCAGGGCGCCATGCTCATGTCCATGCCAGAGGCCCAGGCGATCGAGACAGTGAAGAACCCCTTCTTCTATCTCGCTCCGGACATGCTGCGCCTGCCGCTGGTTCTGCTGGCCACGGCTGCGACCATCATCGCCAGTCAGGCGGTCATTTCAGGCGCCTTCTCCGTGACGCAGCAGGCGATCCAGCTCGGCTTCATGCCTCGCCTGCGCATCACCCACACCAGCGAAAGCGCCGCGGGTCAGATCTACATTCCGGTGATCAACTGGGCGCTGATGACGATGGTCATCCTGCTCGTTCTGATGTTCGGCAGCTCGTCCAACCTCGCGGCCGCCTACGGAATTGCAGTCACCGGCGCGATGCTGATCGACGCAGTGCTGATCTCCGTCGTGCTGCTGCAGCTGTGGAACTGGAACCGCGTCATCGCCATCGGATTGCTGGCGCTCTTCTTCACGGTCGACGGTCTCTACTTCACCGCGAACTTGCTGAAGGTACCCGACGGAGGCTGGTTCCCGCTGCTCGTCGGCGCGGTCGCTTTCACCATGCTCACCACCTGGGCGAAGGGCCGGCAGCTCCTGCTCTCACGGATGGACGAAGCCAGCCTACCGATGGAGATTTTCATCAAGTCGGCCGCAACCAGCGCCACCCGCGTTCCGGGGACCGCCGTGTTCATGACCAGTTCGGCCAGCGGTGTGCCGCATGCCCTGCTGCACAACCTTAAGCACAACAAGGTGCTTCATGAGCGCGTGATCCTGCTGACCGTGAAGATCCAGGACGTGCCCTACGTGCCGCAGGAGAAGCGCGTCGAGACGCAGGACTACACGGCAGGCTTTTACCGGGTGATCATCCATTACGGCTTCATGGATGAGGTGAACGTGCCCGCCGAGTTGTCACGGCTCGAGGGATGTGGTCCGGCCTGCAAGATGATGGACACGAGCTTCTTCCTGGCAAGGCAGACGCTGATTGCGTCGTCGCGACCGGGAATGGCGGTGTGGCGTGAGAAATTGTTCTCCTGGATGCTCCGCAATGCGGAAAGCGCGATGGAGTTCTTCAAGCTGCCGACCAATCGCGTCGTCGAGTTAGGCAGCCAGGTCGAAATCTGAACCTTCGGCGGGCCCTGCGCATTGCGCCGCAATGGCTGACAGCATTTCCTGGGTCGCGACGATCGCGACCATCATTGCCGCTTCTATGACGGCCGCGAATTTGGGCTCGCGGGTCACCGGCTACGGCTTTTGCGTGTTTCTCGTCGGCTCCATTTCCTGGCTGGCGACGGGGCTGATGACCGGTCAGCCGGCGCTCGTCTGGACCAACGTCGTACTGACCGTGCTCAACATCTTCGGCATCTGGCGCTGGCTTGGGCGGCAAGCGCGGATCGAGGATGGGGCGTCGACGGCCGCTGACCGGAGCGCGGAGACGCCCGGCGAGACGCTGTTCCCGATCTCTCTGCTTATGAGAGCTCCGATCGAGGACCGCGAGGGTAAGACGCTGGGGGTCTGCGTCGACGCCATGGCGGGATGCTCGACCGGCGGACTCCGTTACGTCGTGGCGTCGCAGGGCGGCATTGCCGGAGTGGGGGAGACTCTTCGACGGCTTCCCTGGGACGCTGCGAGGATGGACTCGGATCGGCTAGTCGCCAATGTCGGTGAAGCGGAATTTCAGAAATTGCAGGTCATCGAGAAGGATCAATGGCCGGACCGCTGATCGTCACCGCCGAGCTTGGGCCCGAGGACTTCGCCTGGCTTAACGGTTTGCGGCGGCAGCACTTCCCGCCGGAGCGCAACCAACTCGCAGCGCACCTGACCATGTTTCACGCAATACCGCCGTCAGCCGAAAGCGAACTCCGCCAAATCCTGCGCAACGCCGCCCAGTTGCGCTCGCCCCCCGCTTGGATCGCGGGAACTATGAACCTCGGTGGTGGCGTCGCTCTGCGAGTCGCTTCGGATGAGCTGAAAGCCATTCGCTCGGAGATTGCGCAGCGGTTGCACGGCCTGCTCACCGCGCAGGATTCAGCAGGCTGGTCCGCGCACGTGACAATTCAAAACAAGGTGCCGCCGCGCGATGCTCGCGCATTGCTGGACGCGATCGGCGAGCAATTTACGCAGCGGCCAATCCGCATCTCTGGGTTGGGCCTGCATCGCTATCTCGGCGGACCATGGGAGACGCTGCAGACTTATGCGTTTCGGGGCTAGCTGAGATCGCCGATACCGTCGCAGCTGAGGTCGAATGCAGCAAGACCCGATTCAAGCACCGATGCGAGCATTGGCATTTCCATCAGCTCGTCGATGGCCGCATCGCTGCTGCCACCGGTGAGGTCGTTGGCCTCTTCCATCGCCTCGTCCCAATCGCTGGCGTCATAGGTCCCCTGACCAACCCAGCAAAATGCGACGACCTCGGCCAGTTGGTCCTCGCCAAGATCGGCAAAGACCGCCTTCAGCTCTTCTTCGACACTGTCATTGATGGAATCGTCGAGGACGGACAGCGTGCCTTCCCCCTCGTCGTCGACATTCTCCGCGGCTTCATTGCCGTCATAATCGGTCGGGGTCTGCGCTTCATACTCGCGTGCCCGAAGGATGATCCGGCAAAGGGTTTCGAGCGGGGTCAGCGGGTCCATCATCTGCCTTTCGGTTATGCCGCTTGAACGACAACATCCGTAAGCGGTTCCTCGCGTTGACCGACAGAATGTCGGCACCTATATGGCCGCCTCGCCACCCGCCATACGGGCGGCAAGCAAGCCTTTTGCACGGGGCGGAGTAGCTCAGCTGGTTAGAGCAGCGGAATCATAATCCGCGTGTCGGGGGTTCAAGTCCCTCCTCCGCTACCATCCTTATCCCTCGAGCCGCCAAGTGATGCGTTGCTCGTACGTGTCTTTGACGGGGCGTCCCGTCCTATCGAACGCCGGAGTGAAGCGCGCACGCTCCTCGAGTATCCTGCAAGTCGCAGAGTCCAGCGATCGTGAGCCGCTGCTCTCCACCACGGCACAGTCACTGACTGAACCCGTCTCATCGACTTCCATCCGAACCTTGGCAGTGCCCTGGTCCTCGTTCCACAATGCGAACAGCGGATAATCGTCTGGGGTGAAGATGGCCTGCAAGTTTCCGCGCGCGGATTGCGGAAGCTGATCCGGCACCTTCCATTTCGTTATTGGGGCCGGCGAGCTTTCGGGAAGCAGGCCCGACCAGGCGTCGCGGAGCGTCCAGATTGCGAACAGGCCGAACAGCACGACCACGATGAGCGGCGCTGCGCCGATTCCCGCAGGCTGTACCGGCGATCTTGGGTCAGGCCGGGACCGGCGTCCATTCATGCTTCGACGATGAACGAAACGCCGGCAGTAACCAAGAGCGAGCGGCTAATCGCGCCGCTTGCGGCCCATGAGACCGAGCAGGCCCAGCACGCCGAGAACGCCCCAGGGAAAGCCACCGGAACGTCTTTCAGGTTCTGGCGCAGGGGCAGCGACCGGCTCCGCAACGGGAGCGGCCTCCGGAACGGCCGCGAGGTCATTGGCGACCACTGCATTGTCGGCGGGCACCGTCGCATTCACCGCATTCGTATCCACGGCATTTTCAGCGGCTGGATCGTTTTGAGCAAAGGCCGGGGCCGTTGCCAAAGCGGCAGCCAGCATGAAGCAGGTCACATTCCGCATAGTGTCTCTCCCACGTCGGTGGCAGCTAGTCGACCGAGGACGGGTGATAGCTGTCGTCCCCATGTTCCTTCTTGAGCCCTAGAAGTCCCAGCAGGCCCAGGGCGCCAAGCACATCCCACCACGGAATATCGGGCGGGCCACTACGCAAGCGTTCCTGCGTCTCGGTCCTAATTCCGCTCTCATTGGTGTCTTGTGCCTGCGCGGCAGGGCCGGCCAGGGCCGCTGCCAGTGCCAAGCCGAGGATCCAGCGTGTTCGCATGGTGCCCTCCTGTCTTGCGCGTCTCTCCGCGCGCAGCGGCGACATACCATTGTATGCGCATGGCGTCCAAGCTTGGATTTCCGCCGAAAAAGCAAACGCCCGGACCGCATAGCGACCCGGGCGTCCTGCGTGACGATTGCTCGTCAGCCCCCTTGGAACTTGCCGTGTCCCGCTTTCGCGCGTCACTGCAAGTTTCCGACATCGGCCCCAAGGGGCAGCCTGCCGGATGACCAGCAAGCTATTCCTCCTGAGGGCGACTTGTCACCTGCATAAACAACAATAGGCAGCATTTGTGCATCGCCTGTGACCGGAGCGCCACAGCGACGACTCCGTGGCGATGCATTGCGCTGACCGGCGTAGCGCCGTAGGGCACGCGCTACAGCGTATTGAGAGGCCATAAATTGCGCGTTTCCCGCTATTTCCTGCCCGTTCTGAAGGAGAGTCCGTCGGACGCTCAGATCGTCAGCCACAAGTTGATGCTGCGCGCCGGTCTCGTCCGGCAGACGGCGGCGGGCATCTACGCCTGGCTGCCGATCGGCCACCGGGTCCTGCAGAAGGTCGAGCAGATCGTCCGCGAGGAGCAGGATCGGGCCGGCGCCATCGAAATGCTGATGCCGACTATCCAGTCGGCAGACCTGTGGCGGGAGAGCGGCCGCTACGACGCATACGGCCCCGAGATGCTGCGCATCCGCGATCGTCACGACCGCGAGATGCTGTTCGGGCCGACCAACGAAGAGATGCTCACCGCGATCGTTCGCGACGAGCTCAAGAGCTACCGCGAGCTTCCTCGCACGCTCTATCACATCCAGTGGAAATTCCGGGACGAGGTTCGCCCGCGTTTTGGGGTGATGCGCGGCCGCGAGTTCCTGATGAAGGACGCTTACAGCTTCGACTTGGATGAAGCTGGGGCGCGGCACAGTTACAACACGCAGTTGCTCGCTTACCTCCGTACCTTTCAGCGGTTGGGCATCCAGGCGGTGCCGATGAAGGCTGCGACCGGACCGATCGGCGGCGACCTCAGCCATGAGTTCATCGTTCTCGCGCCGACCGGCGAAAGCGAAGTCTTCTATGATGCCGCGTTCGAAGAGTTCGACTGGAGCCAGGACACGCTGGAATATGGCGACGTCGCGGGTCTTCAGGCGCTCTTCGATCAGGTCAGTTCGACCTATTCGGCGACGGATGAGACCCATGACGAGACTCGCTGGGCTTCGATCGCCGAAGATCGGAAGCGCACCGGCCGCGGGATCGAAGTCGGTCACATCTTCTCGTTCGGCGACAAATATTCGGCTGCCATGGGGCTCAAGGTCTCGGGCCCTGACGGCAAACCTGTCGTGCCGATGATGGGCAGCTATGGCGTCGGCGTATCTCGCTTGGTTGGTGCGATTATTGAGGCCAGTCATGACGATGCCGGCATCGTGTGGCCGGAAGCGGTAGCGCCG
>Ga0247822_10000768_pt1 | contig 18227 bp, 16 predicted proteins | sample 13C_Cellulose_Da_FD_192423 | JGI IMG/M metagenome (GOLD analysis project Ga0247822, IMG submission 192423) | Soil microbial communities from agricultural site in Penn Yan, New York, United States - 13C_Cellulose_Day30 | ecosystem: Environmental > Terrestrial > Soil > Agricultural land | place...
TTACGTAATCGTACATCTGGTAGTTGGTTTTCCACGGTTCCTGAGTCGCATTGACGTAGAAGCCAGCACCTGAGCCGAAGTCATAACTCTCATGCTCGCCCGGTAGATCCAGCCCGCGGGGGCTGGTGTCGGGGCAGATAATCGCGATGCCCAATTCGGCGGCGATCCGGTGTGCGCCCGCTTTCTGCATAAAGTTTTCATCCGTACAGGTCAGGCCCGACAGCCACCAGAGCACCGGCACTTTTTGCGTCTCCGCTTGTGGCGGCAAATAAACGGCAAAAATCATGTCGCATTTCAGGCTGCTGGATGAATGCTTGTAGCGTTTCAGCCAGCCACCGAAACTTTTGTTGGCACTAATTTCTGTCAGCCTTTCTGTTGATGCAGTACTCATGACGCTCCCGATTCGATTTCTGATGGCTACACGGATGGTTTTAATCGATTAGCGTTGCTAATCAGAAGTGCAAAACCGTGCGGATACTTTTGCCTTCATGCAGCAAATCAAAGGCTTCGTTGATTTTGTTGAACGGCATATCGTGGGTAATAAACTCGTCGATTTTGATCTCGCCATTCATGTAGCGCTCTACGTAACTAGGCAGCTGGCTGCGGCCTTTTACACCGCCAAATGCCGAGCCTTTCCATACGCGACCCGTCACTAATTGAAATGGGCGAGTGGAAATTTCCTGGCCTGCGCCAGCTACGCCGATAATGATCGATTCACCCCAACCTTTGTGGCAGCACTCCAGCGCCGAGCGCATTACGTTCACATTGCCGATACATTCAAACGAGTAATCCACACCGCCGTCGGTCATATCCACAATCACTTGCTGGATAGGCGCACCGTGGTCTTTCGGGTTAACAAAGTCAGTCGCGCCGAATTGACGGGCGAGTTCAAATTTATCCGGGTTTACATCGATAGCGATGATGCGGCTGGCGTTCATCATTTGCGCGCCCTGGATTACCGCCAGGCCGATAGCGCCCAAACCGAATACTGCAACGGTCGATCCGGCAGTTACTTTCGCGGTATTGATCACCGCGCCAATACCGGTAGTCACGCCGCAACCGAGCAGGCAGATTTTATCCAGCGGCGCTTCTTTGGATACTTTGGCGAGCGACACTTCGGGCAATACGGTGTATTCAGAGAAGGTCGAGGTGCCCATGTAATGGAACAACTGCTTGCCTTCGAAGGAGAAGCGGGTGGTGCCATCGGGCATCAGGCCTTTGCCTTGGGTGGCGCGAACGGAGCCGCACAGGTTGGTTTTGCCTGACAGGCAGAACTTGCACTTGCCGCATTCGGCGGTGTAAAGCGGGATCACGTGGTCGCCCACTTTCAGACTGGTGACGCCTTCGCCGACCTCCTCCACGATCCCTGCGCCTTCATGACCCAGCACCGCCGGGAATACGCCTTCAGGATCTGCGCCAGACAAGGTGTAAGCATCGGTGTGGCAAACGCTGGTCGCCACTATGCGCACCAGGACTTCACCGGCCTTCGGGCCCTGAACATCAATATCAACTAATTCCAAAGGTTTACCGGCAGCGAGGGCAATAGCGGCGCGTGATTTCATGGAGGCTCCTGAAAATAATAAGGCTATGTTGGTTGTCGCATAGGTTGATAACCAATGCGATTTTACTGGGTGCAAAGTGTAGACTAGTGACTGGTTGGCAATAAGCTGGCTAAAAATCACTTAATTATTGCAGTGGAGCAACAATGCAACATTGGGAGCGAGTCGAAGCGTTTATCGCTGTGGTGCGATTTGGCAGTTTTGCTGCCGCTGCGCGTGAATTGAAAGTATCTAACTCCCATGTGAGCCGCTTGGTGAGTCAACTGGAATTACAGTTGGGCACACAATTGTTGTATCGCACCACGCGCCAAATCCGCCTCACCGATGCAGGGCAGTTATATTACGAAAGCTGCCGCCATTTGTTTGATGGCCTGCGCGAGGCGGAATCGCTACTGCAGCATCATCAAGGCCAGCCCACTGGTCTGCTTAAAATCACCGCTGCAACCACTTTTGGCGACCGCTATATCGCGCCTTTGGTCAATGATTTCCAGCTGCTGTATCCGCAGCTCAAAGTGAATATGTATTTTAGCAACCGGCAGGTGGAGTTGATTGAGGAGGGCTTTGATCTGGCGATCCGCATGGGGGTGATGCGTGAATCAACGCTGGTTGCCAAACGCTTATGTGATCGCAAAGAATTTATCGTGGGCTCGCCCGAGTATTTAGCGCGGATTTCTGCGCCGCAAACCCTGACCGATCTGGAGCGCCATAATTGCCTGGTAGGTACGCGCGGTAATTGGCTGCTGCAGGATCAGGGGCAACGCAAGGATCTGGTGGTACACGGCAACTGGCAAGCCAACTCCGGCCCCGCGCTGCTGGATGCCGCGCTCAAAGGCTTGGGCTTGGCGCAGCTGCCGGATTATTACGTCGATGAATATTTGGCTAATGGTCGGTTGGTGGCGGTGCTTGATGAATACCGTTTTACCGATGCGGGAGTCTGGGTCGTCTACCCACAGCAGCGCCATTTGGCGCCCAAGGTGCGGCTGTTTATCGACTTTCTCGCCGAGCGATTTACGGGCGGTGTGGCGGGTTTGGATTGATTAAAGTTGCTGTAGATAACTGAGACATTAACGGATTTTTTTCGCTGCGCCGCGCAACATCCCATCAATTAATTCCCGCGCATCAAACTTGGTTAGCGCCTCGTCGGCGCCCACTTGGCGAGCCTGGCTGACGCTGATGCTGCTCGACAGGGAGGTATGCAAAATAATGTAGGCGCTCGCCAGACTTTTATCGTCGCGCACCGCAAATGCGAGTTCGTAACCGTCCAGTCCGGGCATTTCAATATCGCTCACCAGCAAATCAATCGGTTGCCCCTGCTTGGCTGCCGCGCGCATAATATCCAGCGCTTTCTGGCCGTTGTCGGTCACTTGGTAGTGCACATTGATGGCGTCGAGCGAATCGCTCAGTTGTTTGCGCGCGGTGCGTGAATCGTCCACTAACAGGATATTCATCGGGCGCAGTTGTTCGCGCTCCACATCGGTAATAGTTGCGGTGGCCTTGGAGGGATCGAGCGGAAACAGGCGCGCCATGATCACTTCCACATCCAGCAATTGCACCAGCTGATTATCCACCCGGGTGACGCCGGTGATGTAAATGCTGTTACCCAAAAATTTATCGGGCGCGCTGATATCGCGCCAGTTGGCATCGACAATGCGTTCTATCTGGCGCACCAAAAATCCCACCTTCTGCCGCTGGACATCGGTAATGATAATAAAACTGGTGGCGAGGGATTCTTTCGGTGCGGCGCCTTTGCCAACAGCCGCGGCCAGATCAACGATGGGCATGGTTTGCCCGCGAATATTGAGCGCGCCCAAAATGCTCGGGTGCTGGCTAACCATGGGGGTTACAGGTTGAAAGGGAACCAGCTCCTGGATTTTGAGCGTGCCAAGGGCGAATGCCTGCTGATTATGCAGGCGAAATAAGAGCAGTCCCTGGGAGTGATCGGCTTTAGAGGATGACAAGGTAAAATGCTCCTCGCAGGTTAATCCGGTAAAAGTAGCGGCCTTGAGAAACGGCCGCTGCCGGGATTGAATTTAGAGCGCGGCCAATTTGGTATCGGCCAGAGCGGTGTTCAGGCGCAGGTTGATGCGTTCGGCAATTGATTTTGCATCCAACCCTTGGCTGGCCAATTGTTGTTTCTGGCTGGCATGCTCAACGAATTCATCGCTAAAGCCCAACTGCAATACCGGTACTGCGAGCGCGCGGCTATTAAGATATTCGCACACGCCGCTGCCAGCACCGCCAGCGATGGCGTTTTCTTCCAGAGTGACCAGCAGTTGATGGCTAGCGGCCATCTGCTCGATCAGTTCGGCATCCAGCGGTTTCACAAAGCGCATATCGCACAGGCTAAAGCCGTATTGGTCGGCAACTTGTTGTGCTGCGGGTAATAGGGTGCCAAAGCACAACAGGGCAACCTGTTTGCCATCGCGTTTCAGCAGGCCTTTGCCAATTGGCAGGGCGGTCAAGGCTTTTTCAATAGCGACGCCGGTGCCTGTGCCGCGCGGGTAGCGCACTGCGGCCGGGCCTTGGTAGTGATAGGCAGTGTGGAGTAATTGGCGACACTCGTTTTCGTCGCTCGGGGCGGCAATCACCATATTGGGAATACAGCGCAAGAAGCTGATATCAAAGCTGCCCGCATGGGTTGGGCCGTCTTCGCCGACCAGACCGGCGCGGTCAATCGCGAAGGTGACGTCGAGATTTTGCAGGGCGACATCGTGCACAAGCTGGTCGTAGGCGCGCTGTAAAAAGGTGGAGTAAATCGCCACTACCGGCTTTTGTCCTTCGCAGGCCATACCGGCGGCGAGCGTCACTGCATGCTGTTCGGCGATGGCAACATCGTAGAAGCGGTCGGGATAAGTCTGCGCAAACTCGACCATGCCTGAGCCTTCGCACATAGCCGGAGTGATAGCGACCAGTTTTTCGTCAGCGGCCGCCACATCGCATAACCATTGACCGAATACATCCTGATACTTGGGTTTCTTGGGGGCATCAACTACGCCAATCGCCGCTTTTTTCGGCTCGATTTTATTAAGCGCGTGATAGCCCACCGGATCTTGCTCGGCTGGCTCAAAGCCTTTACCTTTCTGGGTGATGATATGGAGCAGCTTGGGGCCTTTGATTTCGCGCAGATTGCGCAAGCACAGCACCAAATCACCCAAATCGTGGCCATTAATCGGCCCAACGTAGTTAAAACCCATCTCTTCGAACAGGGTTCCGGGCGACATAAAACCTTTGAAGTGCTCTTCGGTGCGACGCGCAAATTCCCAGGCGGGCGGGATCTTGCCCAGCACTTGTTTGCTGCCTTCGCGAAGGGAGTTATAAAACTTGCTCGCCCAAATTTTGGACAAATAAGTCGAGAAGCCGCCGACGTTGGGCGAGATCGACATATTGTTGTCATTGAGCACGACTAGCATATCGGTAGCGGTGTGCGCCGCGTGGTTTAGTGCTTCAAATGCCATGCCAGCGGTCATGGCACCATCGCCGATAATAGCTGCCACTTTGCGGTCATTGCCCGCCATTTTGGCGCCAATTGCCATGCCTTGGGCGGCGCTGATCGAGGTGCTGGAGTGGCCAACACCAAAGGTGTCGTAGTCGCTTTCTTCGCGTTTCGGGAAGCCGGACAGGCCGTTGCCCTGACGGATCGAATTCATACGCTCGCGGCGCGAGGTGAGGATTTTATGCGGATAGGTTTGGTGGCCTACATCCCACACCAGACGATCTTCCGGAGTCTGATACACGTAATGCAGCGCGATAGTGAGTTCCACCACGCCCAAGCCTGCGCCAAAGTGGCCGCCGGTTTGCCCCACGCTATAGAGCAAAAATGCGCGCAGTTCTTCAGCCAGCTGCGGCAGTTGCTTCTCGCCCAGCTCGCGCAGGTCAGCGGGATTATCGATGCTGTCCAGCAAGGGAGTGGATGGGCGACTGGTGGGGATTTCGTTATACATTCAGGGTCATCATTTATAGTTGTGCGGTTGGCCGCTCACGGACGCATATTGTAGGCGGCTTGCCAGAGTCTTGGCTAGTTCGACCTTTCGACTATGTAGCTGGCCAATTGGCGTAGGTGCACTGCGCTGTCACCAAAATTTTCCACTGCGTCAAGCGCTTGGCGATGTAATTCCGCCGCTTTGGCTTTGGCTGCTTCCAATCCCAGCAGTGATACATAAGTGGGTTTGTTGCGGGCGATGTCCGCGCCTTGCTGCTTGCCAAGCGTATTGGTGTCGCTTATTACATCGAGAATATCGTCCTGCACTTGAAAGGCGAGGCCGATGGCGGCGGCGTAATTATCCAGCGCCTGTAATTGTTGTCTGTCTGCACCCGCACAGATTGCGCCCATGGTCACACTGGCGCGAATTAACGCACCAGTTTTGTGGCGATGCATGTTTTCAAGTTGCGAGATATCCAATAAATGATCGACTGCGGCCAGATCTATCGCTTGCCCCAATACCATTCCCTCTGCACCTGAGCCTTGTACCAAGGCGCGAACCAAAGCAATTTGCACGCGACTGTCCAAATTGGTGTTGGTCAGCAATTCGAACGCGAGGGTTTGCAATCCATCACCGGCAAGAATTGCAGTCGCTTCATTAAAGGCGATATGACAGGTGGGTTTGCCGCGGCGCAAATCGTCGTCGTCCATAGCCGGCAGGTCGTCGTGCACCAGACTGTAGGAGTGCAATGACTCAACTGATGCGGCGATAGGATCGACTAGCGCAAGGTCGATTTCCGGTTTTACCGCGAGTGCAGCTGCATAAGCGAGAATCGGGCGCACGCGTTTGCCGCCGTTGAACAAGCTGTAGCGCATTGCGGCGCGCAATTGGGTGGAGTCTATTCCAAGTGGAAGATATTGGTCGAGTGCGCTATCGACGCGTGCGCGGCACTGGCTGGCAAATTGGGAAAATTCCTGTGGCATTACTCATCGCCTTCGTCAGCGTCAAATGGTTCGAGGCTGATGGTGCCCTGCTGCTCGATCAATTTACTTACTTGTTGTTCTGCGGCCGCCAAGCGGGTTTGGCATTCGCGCGTCAGGGCGATGCCCGCTTCAAATGCTTGTAGCGACTCCTCAAGAGTCATATCGCCCTGTTCCATGCGGGTTACCAGGCTTTCGAGGGTGCTGAGTGACTGTTCAAAGTCGACACTTCTTTTCTTGGGCGGCATGGCATTTTCTCGCTGGGTTACTGTCTTGATTGAATGTGCGGCGGCGGATTATAAACCCGCTTGGTTAAAACTGCAGGCGTTTTAACTGGCAAGCTTGTGAGATATCTCCTACAAAACATACAGAAAATCACCACTATTGCCTGACGTCTGATTCATCAATAATGACAACCATTGGAGATTGTCGCAGGAAGCGACTTTAGCAAGGAGTACAATGGAATCAGGCACATCTACCGCCAAGGTCTGGCCAGTCATCCTGTAAAAACCCCGGTTGCCCCCTCCCGCAACCGGGGTTTTTCGCGTTAAACACCCTATGTTTTGTGGTTCTTGTCGCATATTTCGTTAAATCTGCAACTTCCTCCCTGTTCTGCCATCCAAAATGCGCCGAAACTCGCTTGTGCCGGTAAGTTCGCACTCTCGCGCCAGTATTTCGCTTTTGTAATATGGATGGAGTAGAATCCCGTAGCTTTGATAATCATAACGCACTAAGCTTTTGATACGACTGATAATTGCCAGCTCCCGTCGTAGATCCCAGTGTGAAGGACGCAGTCAAACCCATGCATGACAGATTAATATCCCATCGGGCTGCCGTTGAGCAGCGTACTGCCCAGCTGGAACAGCAGCTGCGTCGCTTTGGCACGCTCTTAAATCGGGTGTCGCTGCAGCGTTGGCAATGGCTGATTATGTTGTTGCTGGTGATTTGGTTGGCCCATAGTCTGGCGCGTTTGTTTTGGTTGGTTATCCCTAATCCAGTTATCCCACCGGCTTCGGTAACCCTTGTGGCTGCTGGCAATGAAACCGGTGCTTCCGCTGCAGCAGATTCAGTCAACATCGCACAAATTAAAACCCTGTCACCCTTTGGTGATACTGCCCAGGAAGCAGCTCCTGCTGCAGAAGTCCAAGCGCCGACCCAAGGCATAGAATCAAGCGCGGCGGATACCCAGTTAAACCTTATTTTGCGCGGCATTCTCGGCAGCAATGATGAAAAAGCCGGCCGGGCGATTATCGCCTCGGGCGAGCGCGCCGATGTTTATGCGGTAGGTGATACCCTCCCGGTCGGCAACAACGTGAAGCTCGCTAAAGTTCTGGAAGGCCGCGTAATCATCAATAACAACGGCTCGTTTGAATCCTTGTGGCTGTTTAAAGAAGATCCCAATGCGCCCAAGCTGACAACATCATTTGGTAATCCCCAAGGTGGTAATAATTTCGCAACGCCTGGCGGTTATGAATCTCCCCCTTTCCAGCAACAGCCTCCGGTTTATGTGGACAAAAGCGGCCCTGTTGTTGACTCCCCACGTGCTGGAGCTGATCCAGCGATGGCAGCCGCGAGCAAAACCCTTGCTGATGTAGTGGCGATGAGTATTTATCGCGAAGGCGGTCAGGTGGTGGGGTACAAGATTCGTCCCGGGCGCAATGCGGAAATGTTCAATTCGCTCGGCTTACAAACTGACGATATAGTCACGGCAGTTAACGGTGTGCCGCTCAGCAGCCCCGGTAAGATTATGGAAATATACAAAAGTATGGGTAGTGCCACATCGGCGAATCTGGAGATCAGACGCGGTGGCAGTACAGTTAACCTAGACGTAATGCTCAAGTGAGGTGTTCGTGATCCGGTTTTATGGTCGTAAAAATAACAACATTATTAGTGGCCTGTTGCTGGCAACCATGATGGGGATGAGCGGTTCTGCTTTGGCGCAGGTACAAGCTCAACCAGTTGATGCGCAAGGCGAGACCCGCTGGGCGGTCAATTTTAACGATACGGATATCCAGGAAGTGATCAAGTCTATCGCCGGACTTACTGGCAAGACATTCATTATCGATCCGAAAGTTCGCGGTCCAATCAAGGTCATCAACACCAAGCCGTTGAACTCCAAAGAGCTTTACGAGTTGTTTTTGGCCTCGCTCGATGTGCATGGTTTTACCGCGGTAGAAAGCGGCAACATTGTGCGTATCGTAATGAACCGCGATGCACGTAACCTGCCGATCCCGACTGAAAATAATGTCACCAATAAAGATGACCTTTACATCACCCAGGTCATCCCGCTGAAAAATACCAGCGCCGCGAAAATTCTCGCTGCCTTGCGTCCCTTGGTACCGCAATACGGTCACTTGACCACCTATGAACCCAGTAACGCCCTGATCATTACCGATACACGCGCCAACGTTGCGCGTATGAATGAGTTGGTGGTGCAACTGGATAAAATCGGCGTGACCCACACCGATGTTATTCCGCTGCGTTTCGCCAATTCCGCCGATGTGGTGGCGATGCTGACCCAGCTGGAAAAGCCCGATCCTAACCGCGGTATGACGACATCTCCACCGGTGATAGTCGCGGATAAGCGCACTAATGCGGTAGTCATCAGCGGCGATGATTTGACTCGCCAGCGCTTGAGATTGCTGGTTGATGATTTGGATCGCCCGCAATCTAAAAACAGTAATATTCGCGTTGTTTACCTCAAATATGCAAAAGCGGAAGAAGTTGCCAAAGTGCTCTCGGGCATGATGCAGGGCATGGGGCAGGGCGGAAAACCAGCTGAAGGTGCTCCGGCAAATGCTGCTGCCCCAGCTGTGCAGCCCGATGAAGCGACTAACTCGGTTTTGATCACTGCCGATGTCGACACTATGGATACCATGTTATCGATTATCGAAAGCTTGGATATTCGCCGCCAGCAGGTATTGGTTGAGGCAATTATCGTAGAGATCACCGGCACCAATGCCAAAGAGATCGGCATTGAGTGGATGTATCAGGCTGATGATGCAGGGTTTGGTGGTTTCACCTCTGGCGGAGCAATGACAAGCGTCGGCGCGCCAGCCTTGAATCTTTTGGATAACCCGGGTGATAGCACCGCGATTGGTGCACTGGCGAGCGGGATAACCGCAGTTAAAGCCCCGGTATTTGGTATTGGGCGTTTGGGTAAGAATGTGGACTTCCTCAGCGTGTTGAAACTGCTGCAGACCACTGAATCGACTAACATTCTGTCGACGCCAAGTCTTTTGACCACTGATAACAATGAAGCATCAATTTTAGTGGGGCAACAAGTTCCCTTTGTCACTGGGTCGTATTCTGGTACCAACAATGGTACGACCGGTGGCAATACCTCATTTTCCAGCCCGTTTAACACCGTAAACCGTGAAGATGTCGGTATTAAGCTGCAAGTTACTCCGCAAATTAACGAGGGTGACAGCCTGGTATTGGATATCGAGCAGGAGATCTCATCGGTAATTGGTAATACCCAGAACTCTCCAAATGGTCCTACCACCAGCAAGCGTGAAATTAAAACCCAGGTTTTGGCAGGTGATGGTCAAACCATCGTCTTGGGTGGTTTGATTCAGGATCAGCTTAACAAGGGTGATCAGCGTGTACCTGTGCTCGGTAGTATTCCGGTGCTCGGGCATTTGTTCCGCTCGCAAAGTGCGACCAAAACAAAAACCAACTTGTTGATATTCCTCCGTCCAACCATTATCCGCACCAACGAAGTGCTTACTGGAGCGACAGCAGAGAAATACAGAACCATTAGGGAGCAACAGGTCGAGTTTCAGCGCACGCGCGGAATACTATCCAGCAAGCGCGACATTCCTATCCTGCCTGAGTGGGATGAGCAGATTCAGAAGTTTATTGAAGAGACCAAGCAAGCCGACGCAGCTGATGCTGCAAAAGCCGCTGAGGAATAAGTCGTGAGCGAGCAAGTATTGGAACCGACGCTGGTCGAAGAGTCGCTCGACGAACCCGTTGAACCCGCTGTTCACGAGCGCTTGCCATTTAGTTTCGCCTCCACTCATGGGGTGATGCTGGAAGAGCTGGCGCCCGGACTAATGCCGCGTGTACTGCACAAGCCCGGTTTAACGCTGGATGTGCTGCTTGAGTTGCAACGCGTGTTGGGGCCGGATCTCGATCTGGAAGAATTGCCAGCCGAAGATTTCCAAAAGCGCCTTACCCGCGAATATCAAAGTGGCGATGGTGCGGCGCAACGTGCAGCTGAAGATCTGGGTAATGAGTTTGATCTGTCATCCATGGCCGATGACTTGGCTGATCGCACGGACTTGCTCGCCGGTGACGACGATGCGCCGATTATCCGCTTGATCAACGCCATCCTGTCCCAAGCCGTGCGCGAAGGCGCATCGGATATCCATCTTGAGCCATTTGAAGATCGCGTATCGGTGCGTTTTCGTATCGATGGTGTATTGACCGAAGTTTTATCCCCCAAAGCAGAGCTGGCACCGGTGTTGGTGTCGCGTCTGAAAGTTATGGCGCGCCTTGATATTGCTGAAAAGCGTTTGCCGCAAGATGGTCGTATCACCGTGCGTCTCGCAGGGCACGCTGTAGATATCCGTGTATCGACAATCCCCTCCGCATTTGGCGAGCGTATTGTATTGCGTCTGCTTGACCAGGCTGCTGGCCAGTTGCGCTTGGAGCAGTTGCAAATGCCGCAGCTGGTGTTTGAGCGTTTGACCAAAAACCTGCTCAAGCCACACGGCATTATTCTGGTAACCGGTCCGACCGGTTCGGGTAAAACCACCACCCTTTATGCAGGTTTGAGTCATATCAATACCCGCAGCCGCAACATCCTCACTATTGAAGATCCGGTGGAATACCTTCTCCCCGGCATCGGCCAAACACAGGTAAACACCAAGGTTGATATGACCTTCGCGCGCGGCTTGCGCGCGATCTTGCGTCAAGACCCGGATGTGGTGATGGTGGGTGAAATCCGCGATGGCGAGACTGCCGAAATTGCGATCCAGGCATCCTTAACCGGTCACTTGGTTCTATCGACCTTGCACACCAATACCGCAATTGGTGCGGTGTTACGTTTGAAAGATATGGGTGTTGAACCTTTCCTGCTTGCATCGAGTCTTGAAGTGGTGATGGCACAGCGTTTGGTGCGTGTGCTTTGCAGTCATTGTAAAGAGCAGTACCTGCCGGTTGATTCCGAGCGCGATATGCTGAAGTTGCCAGCGGATACTCCCATCTGGCGCCCGGCGCCAAGTGGTTGCAAACACTGTAACCATCAGGGCTATCGCGGCCGTAAAGGTATCTACGAACTGATTGAAATCACCGAGCGCTTGCGTCACCTGATTCACGAACAAGCGGGTGAGCAGGAGCTGTTGGCTGAAGCGCGCAAACACAGTCCATCCATGAGCGACGACGGTCGTCAATGTGTGCTCAACGGCATCACCAGCATTGAAGAAGTGCTGCGTGTGACTACCCAGCTGTAACGGATGTAAATCATGGGTGCATACAGTTACAAAGCGCTGAATGAGGAAGGCAAAACCGTCAAGGGTATCCTTGAGGGCGATTCCGAACGGCATATCCGCACACAGCTTCGCTCCAAAAAACTCAAGCCTTTGGAAGTGCTAAGTGCTGGTAGTGAATCTGCTGTTGCGGCAGGCGATGGCGCCAATATTTCTTCCTGGACAAAACGCCGCGCGAGCCGGTTGAGCACGCGCGAATTAAGTCTGATCACGCGGCAATTGGCCTCCCTGGTGAAATCAGGTCTGCCGTTGGATGAGGCACTGCATGCGACTGCCAAGCAATCGCAAAAGGCCAACGTAAAACGCGTCGTCTTGCAAGTGCGCACCAAAGTGCTTGAGGGTTTTAGTCTGGCTCAAGCCTTGGGCGACAACCCGGTTGCCTTTAATGATATGTACCGCGCATTGGTGCGTGCGGGTGAAGGCTCGGGCTATTTGAGTCCCGTTCTCGAGCGTCTGGCGGATTACACCCAAACCAGTCAGCAGCTACAGCAGCGCATCAAGATGGCGATGATTTATCCGGTAGTCATGCTGGTGGTAAGTCTCGCGGTAATTGTGGCATTGATGGTTCTCGTTGTACCCAAACTGGTACGGATTTTCGAGCAGGGCAAGCGTGAACTGCCTGCGCTTACTGAGGGCTTGATCGCCACCAGTGATTTCTTGATGAACTACGGGGTGTTTTTATTTTTCGCATTGATCGGCGCTTATTTCGTGATAAAGCGCTTGATGCGCGACCCCAAACGGCTGCGCGCATGGCATGTGGTGCAGCTGCGATTGCCGGTGATTGGCGAGCTGGTAAAACAAATTAACTCGGCCCGTTTTGCGGCGACCTTGAGTCTCTTATCCGCCAGTGGTGTACCGCTGCTGCAAGCGCTGAATATTTCCGGTCAGGTGATGACGAATAAAATCCTGCAGGAGGCTTGCGATACGGTAGCGGCCTCAGTGCGTGAAGGTATGAGCCTTAGCCGCGCGATGGAAAATACCGGACATTTCCCTCCGTTGTTAGTGCAGCTCGTGGCCAGCGGTGAGACTAATGGCACCCTTCCGCAGCAGTTGGATAACGCGTCCAAAGATCAGGAGCGCGAGTTGGAAATGATGTTGGGGGTGGCTATGGGATTGTTGGAGCCGGCCACCATTATTTTTATGGGTGGCGCCGTCTGTGTAATTGTATTGGCGATCCTCACGCCGATTTTCGATATGACCAACATCAAGTAAACACGTCGGTTTTGAAGATCATCAATTTTGAAGACCAGTTGATAGTGATATTTAGGAGACAGCGATGAAAACAAGAACACTGAAAGCAAGAGTGAATCAAGCGGGTTTCACCCTCGTGGAAATCATGGTGGTGGTAATCATCATCGGCCTGCTGGCGGGAATCGTGGTTCCCAACGTGATGGACAAACTCGATAAAGCCAACGTGCAAAAAGCCCGTGCCGACTTCAGCGCATTACAAACCGCATTAAAACTTTACCGTATCGACAACTTCAACTATCCAACCACCGAGCAAGGCTTGGAGGCGTTAGTGACCAAAAGCTCAATCGCGCCTGTGCCGCGTAACTTCAACGCGAATGGTTACATCGAGACCCTCAACAAAGACCCATGGGGTAACGACTACCAATACATGAGCCCGGGTGAAGGTCATGAATATGACATTTACAGTTTGGGTGCGGATGGTGTGAGCGGCGGCGAAGGTCAGAATGCTGATATCAATGTGTGGGATGAGCAGTAAGTTTTAACTGCCCAAGGCCGAACGAGTGAAACGCTCCCAGCTGGGATTTACCCTGATCGAGATTATTTTTGTGATCTTTATCATCGGTATGGCTGTGAGCGTTATCTCCATTGCGGTAGGCGGCAATGCAGCGGCCGATATGACGCGCAAAGAAGCCGAAGAATTTATGCTGCAAGCCAGTTATATCTCCGAGCAGTCAGTCCTGAAAGGCGAAACCCAGGGTTTGTTTGTTGAGTTGCGCCCAGCTCAGGATATTGATGCTGAGGAGCAGTGGTGTTACCAGTGGCGCAGGGTGCGCGACCGGCAATGGCAAGACCTACCAGAGTTGAGCCCTCATTGTTTGCCTGAGGGGTTGGTGATCGAGTTTGTGGTTGATGACGAGCTATGGGAGTTTGATCCCGAGCTTGAATATCAGGATCCGGTGATGGGTTTTTTCCCAAGCGGTGATGGCTCGGGCAAGGTTGAAGTGTCGATTTATACCGATCAACTGAAAGGCGGGCAAACGTCCGTAACCGAAGAGCTTGAGCTGGATCTCGCCGGTGAGCTGCATTGGCTCAGTGAAGAAAAGCGTATTGAGGAGGATAAGCGCGGGCGATGAAACTTCCCTTCGCCAATTGCCAGTTAAAGCGCAGTAATCAGCGAGGTTTCACCCTGCTGGAGGCGATTATTGCGCTGGGAATTGTCGCGATGGTGTTGCCCGCATTAATCACGTTGGTCATGACCCAATTGGATGGTTCGGGGGTTATCCGCGATAAAACCTATGCCTATTGGGTGGCTGAAAACCAGTTGACGCGAGTGCGGCTCCTGCAGCAGCAAAAGGCAAAAAAAGCCTTGGCTGATTACAAGGTGCCGGAAAAGGAATCGGGCACGGTTGATATGGCCGGTATGCGCTGGCAGTGGCAATTGCAAAGTATTGCCATGGATACTTTGCCGGTACCCGGTTTCAAACGTGTCGAGATCACCGTACGCCTGATGGGCGCTGCTGATGGTATGACGCTCGGTCGTTCAACGGTTGATGAAGACCAACCGGCGATGGCGCGCCTTACCGGCTATATCAGCGACCCCGAAACTGTGTTGGTGCAATAGTGAAAACTTCACGGGGTTTTACGCTGCTGGAAGTAATGATTGCGCTGGTGATTTCAGCGCTAATCGCAGTGATGGCATTTGAGTCCCTGAATGCAGCGGACAACGGCGCCAAGCGCACGAACGATGTGCTGACTGAGATCAACAAATTGGATCGCGCGTGGCAAACCATCGGTGCCGATTTGCGCCATGTAATTCCACCTGCAGCAGCTGATAAAAATGCGATATTCCAGGCCGAGAGTTTGCGTTCGTCGGGTGAAGATTCCGACCAGATGGTGTTGTTATTCAAGCGACGCGGATGGGTTAACTTCTCCAATTTACCGCGCAGTGATTTGCAGATGGTTGGCTATCGGGTTGAAGAGGGCAAGCTGTGGCGCGACTTCTTGCCGGAGCGGAATCTGGAATTGTCCGATATCGATATGGAAGATGATTCGCTGCACCAGTTGCTGCTTGAAGGCGTAGAGGATATGCAACTGCGCTTCCTGCATCAGGGGGCGATCAGTTCCAAAGGTAAATCGGTGTTGGAAGAGCGAGACTTCTCCGATAACTGGCTACAAAAGTGGCCGGAAAATGCCCAGCAAGGTGCCACTGCCCAAGACCTGCCGTTGGCGGTGGAGATTACCATCGAACTCAAAGGCGTCGGCACCAGTGTGCGTCTCTTTGCGATGCCGGAGCAACAGTAGCATGTCCAGTAAGCGTGCTGAACGCGGTACTGTATTGGTCTTGGTGCTGCTTATTGTGGCCTTGGTTGCCGGGTTGAGTATCAAGTTTGCGGCCCAGTATCAATTGGGCTTGGCACGCGCAGAAACCCGTTGGCATGGTGCCCAGGCCAGAGCATTTCTGGAGGGGACTGAAGAGGTCGCCAAATTGATGTTTCCTGATGCGGACATCGATACCAGTACTGATTATCTAGGTGAGCCTTGGGGTAGTGAAGTACCTATCCAGGATGAAGGGGTCAGCGGCTTCGCCCGCATGGTAGATGCGACTACGCAATTTAATTTGAATGATCTTGCGCGTCCGATTGACCTGACCAAACCTGAAGGAACACCTGAGCGCTACAGCGAACCGCAGCGCCGTTTTATCCGGTTGTTGCAGACGTTTCCGGATATACCGCTCGACCAAAACCAGGCGGAGCTATTACTGGCTGGCGTTGTCGACTGGATCGATGCCGATGAAGAAGAGTCGGGATCTGGTGGTGCGGAATCCAATTTTTATCAGGGCATGCAAATTCCCTATCGCGCTGCCAATGCGTTGTTTAAGTCAGTGGATGAGTTGCGCTTGGTGCGTGGTTTTAACGAAAGCCCCATGTTGGTTGCGCGGTTGATACCTTTCATTACCGTCCTGCCAGTGGCGGATGCCGGGTTGAATATCAACACCATGGATTTGGTTGATCCCTACGGTAAGAACTTTAATAACCTGTTGTTGTGTATTAATGGTTCGGCCGATCTGGCGCCCATGAACCCTTCGGACATGGAGCAATTTATTACTACCCGACCGCCAGCGGGATTCGCCGATAAACAGGCAGTCACCGACGCCTGGAATACCATGTTTGCCGGCAAGCCGTTGGATGTAGATGGCCTGACGACAAGCACGAAATATTTTTGGCTGAATGCAACTGTTCAGCTGGTTGATCAACGCCGCAGCATGCGCAGTTTGATGATGCGCGGTAATGAGCCGGGCACGCTTAAAGTGATCCGGCGTGATGATGTGTTTGAGTTACCCACCGTGGATCGCGGTGAAAAAGATAAAGATGGCGATACCGAATTGGTTGAATAAGCCATTCCCCCAAATCTGATTGAACAATGAGTTAGAGCAATTATGTCCATGCAATTGGTGCTCTCTGTAGATACTTCTGATGATGGCAAAACCCTGGCCGACAACTTTCGTTGGTGCTGGTTGGGTGCCGACGGCGTGCCTTATAGCGAAGGCACATCGGGTGATCGCGAGGCTCTGCGCACTGCGTTGAGTGAAAATGCTGCTACGCCCCAGTCGGCATGGCTCATAGTTCCCGGCAGTCAGGTAAATACCCGTCAGTTGGAATACAGCGAAAAAGAGAAAAAACACCTGCGTAACCTGCTGCCATTCCAGTTGGAAGACTCTGTAGTAGGCGATGTAGAAGACCTGCATTTTGCCTTGGCAACGCCCGCAAACGGCAAGGTAGTGGTCGCGTTTGCCGATAAGGTGTGGATGCAAGCGGCATTTGCCGAGTTGGCGGCATTGGGTATAGAAGTTACCCGCTGCTGGACTGCACCCCTGACCCTGCCATTGGCGAGTGAAGCGGCCGTTGATTCACATAATCACTGGTCGTTGGGTTTGTATCACGATCAAGTTTACCTACGTTATGCCAGCACTATGGGCTTTAGCGTTGCGCGGCAGCATGCGCGTATGGCGTTGCAAATGTTGCTGCGCGATCAGGAGCGGGTAGATAGCCTGCCCAGTTTGCATTTGCGCGCTGCCAGCGAAGCTGACCTGACGCTGTTGGGTGAATTGATTCCCGCAGAGTTACAAGACTCCATTGCCAGCCAAATCCTGGCGGACGAATGGGCACTGGATTTCAGCAACAGTTCTATCGATCTGTGCCAAGGTGATTTTTCGCAGCGTTTACCGATTGAGCGCTGGTGGAAACTCTGGCAATCGGTCGCTATTTTTGCCGGTGTCTGCGTGGCTGTTTACCTGGGCACCTTGTTGTTTGAAATTCATAAACTGGGTGGTGAGAATCTCAAAATCCGCCAACAAATTGAAGCCAGCGCGCGCACTGTTATCCCACAAGGGCGAATTGTTGATCCGGAAAAACAATTGGCTTCTTTACTCAAACAAAACCAGCCGGTCAGCCAATCTGCCAGCGTGATGTCACTGCTGTCGCTGGCGTTGCCCCAAGTTGCGCAGGTGCCGAATGTCAGCATTAAAGGTATTTCCTACGTAGGTGAAACGGGCGAGTTGAATCTCAGTATTCAGGCCGACAGTTTCGGCGCCTTTGAAACGCTAACCCAGAATATGCGTAGTCAGGGCTTGAATGCAGAGACCTCCAGTTTCAATGCCCAAGGCAATGTGCAAACTGCACGCCTCAAAGTGACCAAGAATCCTTAATGGTAGCCGCTATGAATCAGTTGCTGAATCTTCTTAACAAGTACAATCGCCGCGAACAGATGATGATTCTGGGGTGTGGCTTGGCGGTAGTGATTTATTTACTGTGGTTGGTAGTGCTAACACCCATCCAAAATAAGCGCGATCAAATGCATGCGGCCAATACCGCCTCAACCCAAACATTGGGTCGGGTGCAGATAGCCGCTGCGCAAATCCAGCAGGCGCGCAATGCCGGCGCGAGTGCCAGCAATGACAATATCAACGGTCTTCTCGATACCACATTGCGCGCAAATGGTTTATCGATGAGTAACTTGGTGCCTGGTGCAAATGGCGAGGTGCGCGTGCGTTTGGATCGCGCTGCCTACGAACCTTTAATGCAG
>Ga0247822_10000769_pt1 | contig 18221 bp, 16 predicted proteins | sample 13C_Cellulose_Da_FD_192423 | JGI IMG/M metagenome (GOLD analysis project Ga0247822, IMG submission 192423) | Soil microbial communities from agricultural site in Penn Yan, New York, United States - 13C_Cellulose_Day30 | ecosystem: Environmental > Terrestrial > Soil > Agricultural land | place...
CTGTTGTCGGCCGTCGCCTTTGCGGTGTGGAGCCTGCTGCTGAAGCACAATCCGGTCGGCATGATCGCAGCCTTCAACTTCCTGATCCCGGTCTTCGGCGTCTCCCTGTCAGCCATCTTCCTGGGCGAATCGCTGATGCGTTGGAGCTACCTGGCAGCCCTGTTCCTGGTCTGCGTCGGCATCTGGCTGGTGACGCGACCCGCAGCCTCGCGGCCAGCCTGACTTTCCATGCGCGCCCGCCGCGCTTTATGCTTGGGCGACGACGAACTTGGCGCTATGCACGCCTCCGCGCGCTGTCTCGACTCGCGCTGGACAGGTGGCCGAGTGGTTTAAGGCAGCGGTCTTGAAAACCGCCGTAGGTGGAAGCCTACCGTGGGTTCGAATCCCACCCTGTCCGCCATTCCGTCGTTTCAGCTGTCGCCCGGCCGCCTCCGAATCGCGGCCATCGAGCAGATGATCGACGCCTTGGCCACTTGAACTCCGCTGTTTCCGGCGCCGTCGACGAACAGCGTCCGGTTGCGTCATTTTATGGTCGAGCAGATCCGCAACGGCGCACAGCTCCGACAACGCCACAGACGCCCTCCTCTACCCTGCACGGGCGCCGCCGCCTCGCATCGGCGACGTCGTCCACGCGGCTTCGTAAATGAAGACAAGAGCCTCGGTCACGATCGCCAGCTCGCTGGCATATCCCCAACCGCCTCGGAACGACCGCTGAATTGTCAACAATCATTACCCTGATCGCCTGTGAGGCGTTCGCCGTTGCCTTCTTTCCATAACATCGTCACTGCAAAGCTTGAAGACATGGATTCAGCATCGAAACGAGCGCCAAACAGCCTATGTCTGAAAATCCAAGAACCTGACAAAATCTATGTCAGAATCCGCAACGACAAAGGATCAGTGAAGGGAGAAACAGGGTCATCGGACAACTTATGGTAGGCAAACTATTTCATATAAAATGCCAATTACTGCGCCATAAGAGCATTAAGTTACACCTTGAGTGCAATCCGGTTTCTTTACGCCAAAGATGCCATTTAATATTTTAACACTTACGGGCGAACAAATTCGCGCCGCCAGGGCCCTTGCGCGCATCGAACAAACCCGGTTGGCCCAGCTTTCCGGTCTGAGCCTTGAGACCATCAAGCGACTGGAGCGAATCCGAGGCCCTGTCGACGCCAACGCCCGTACGCTGCGCGCAATCCAGTACGCCTTTGAAACAATCGGAGTGCAATTCGATGGCGACGACACAGGCAAGGTAGGTGTTCTGCTGAACCCTGCGGGTCCGGGCGCGCGCCCTTCACCCGCCTCTCCTGACAAACAGGCGTCAGCGCCGCGCCTGCATCGGCTGATCTACCACAGCCGCATCGCACGGCGCGGCGAGGAGAGTTTGCGCCCGACTCTGGCCTTCATCCATGAGGAAGCCCAAACCCTGCATGCCGGTCTCGGCGTCACGGGCATCATCTTCGCGCGGGAGGGTCGCCTGCTGCAGGCTCTGGAGGGCGACAGGGAGGTCGTACATCAGGCTTATCGGGCCATCGCCTGCTACCCCCAGCACCACGATCTTCATCTGCTGGAAGACAGGGCCACTACCAGACGGCAATTTCCCGAGTTCAGCTTCTGCTGCGGCCTGTTCAGCGAAGACCCCGGCTGTCTCCCTGGCAAGCCGCCTCTCCGCGACGGCTTCGGCGAGCTGACGCCGAAAGCCGCGTCGGGCCTTCTGGGCATGGCGCGCGATCTGCAACAGACAGCCCCTCGCAATTCGCGTGGATCTCCGGGCGCCTGCACCCTCGCCTCATCCTGCCTCGACACGACCTGCGGCCGGGGTCGCTGCCAGGTTGCACCTCAGGCGCACTGAAACGTCGGCAAGGGGGAAAGCACGACGCCTGAGACATAACTCAATGATTTTAAAATAAAAATTTTTCAAAGCAGGAAAAACACCGATCTCAGGAAGGCCAATTTCCCTTATGAAAGGAATGGTTGGTGGCGCTCGCCGATCAAAGACCTTCGAACAGCGACTGGCCGGGAAATCCCAACCATGAAGAGTTCCAATAGCAGCGAACAGCCCAGCGCTCCTGACGCCCGCTCGCGCTGGCGGCATGCCCGTGACGCACTGAAGAAGACCCTGGCGGTTCAGGCTGGACTGCCCGAAACCCTGGAGGACATCTTCAGCAGCATCCTGAACATTTCATCGGAAGGGATCATCGTCGCTGATCAGGACATGAGAATTCTGCTGTTCAGCAAGGGAGCCGAAGTGATTTTTGGCTACACCGCACCCGAAATCCTGGGGCAGCCGATTGATCTGCTGATTCCGCACGACCGGCGCGAAGCGCACCGTCAGCGGGTTCAGGGCTTTGCCGCAGGCGCCATCCTCAGCCGGCGCATGAGCAATCGACAGGATGTCACCGGACTGACCAAGGATGGTCGGCTCGCCGCGATCGAAGTCGGCCTTTCCAAGACCACGACCTGCAGTGGAATGATCTACACGGCCATCATTCGCGACATTTCCGAAAGCCTGAAGGCCGAGGCTGAACTCAATCAGGCGGTCAGCGACGCCAGGGCCGCCAACGCCGCAAAGTCCGCCTTCCTGGCCGCCATGAGCCATGAGGTGCGTACTCCGTTAAACGGCGTCCTCGGCATGGCGCAGGCCATGGCGCGCGACCCTCTGCCGCCGAAACAGGCTGAACGCCTCGAAATCATCCGTCAGTCGGGAGAAAGCCTCCTCGGCATCCTCAACGACATGCTGGACCTTTCCAAGATTGAAGCCGGAAAGCTGGAGATGGAGACGCTCGAGTTTGATCTGGCTGACCTTATGGAAGCGACCCACAACACCTTTTCTGCGCTGGCCGCACAGAAGGGGCTGCAGTTCGACCTTCGCATGACCCCTCGCGCCAGGGGCGCCTATCTGGGAGATCCGTTAAGGTTGCGCCAGGTCCTCAACAACCTCATCTCCAATGCGATCAAGTTCACCGAACAGGGTCTGGTCGAGGTGGATGTGGACCGCCAGAGCGCGCTGCTGGTGATTTGCGTGCGCGACACAGGAATGGGCATTTCGCCAACCGTGTTGTTGCGGTTGTTCAACAAGTTTGAACAGGGCGATCTTTCGACGACGCGCCGCTTTGGCGGCACCGGGCTGGGTCTGGCCATCTGCCGGGATCTGGTTCGACTTATGGGCGGAGATATATCCGCCTCAAGCGCCGTGGATGAAGGCGCGACCTTCACCGTCCGATTGCCCCTGGAACATGTCGGCCAGACGCCGAAACTGCCTGCAGTGACGCGTCCCGTCGGCGTCGCGGAAAACACACCCCAAGTTCGCCTGCTGGTCGCCGAGGACAATCGCGCCAACCAGTTGGTCATCGACACCTTGCTGAGGCAGATCGGCATTGCCCCGGTCATCGTCGAAAACGGGAGGGCGGCCGTTGCCGCCTGGGAAGACAAACCATGGGACCTTATTCTCATGGACGTGCAGATGCCCGAGATGGACGGACCGACCGCGACCTCGATCATCCGCCGCCGCGAACTGGACAACGGTCAGGCCCGCACCCCTATCCTGGCCCTGACGGCCAACGCCATGGATCATCAACTGCTGGAATATCGTCAGGCCGGCATGGACGGCCTGATCGCCAAACCCATCGAGATCGACAAGCTGTTCGCCGCCATCTCGCACCTCATAACGCCAGCCGACGTCACCGGGCCGGCTTCTCGCTGAAATACTTCTCGAACTTTCCCGTCTCGGTCTCATAGTCAGCGCGATCGGCGGGCGGCTCTCCTCTTATGGTGATGTTGGGCCAGACCCTGGCGTAGCCCGCGTTGATCGTCAGCCACTTGCCGTCTGGCTCGTCTTCCGTGTCCGGCTTGATGGCGTCCACCGGGCATTCGGGCTCGCAGACGCCGCAATCGATGCATTCGTCCGGGGCGATGACCAGAAAGTTCTCGCCCTCGTAGAAGCAGTCCACCGGGCAGACTTCAACGCAGTCCATGAACTTGCATTTCACGCAAGCGTCAGTGACGAGATAGGTCACGATCAGAGCCCTGTCATAGTGGGCGGCGGCTTTAGAACCAGCCGCGTTCTTCCAGAAGGTTGCAGACTGCGTCCGCCGCGAGCGACGGCGACAACTGCTCAGTGGCGACGATCAGATCCGGAGCAGTCGGCGTCTCGTAGGGGGCGGCGACACCGGTGAAATTGTCGAGCCCGCCAGCCGAAGCCCGGGCATAGAGACCCTTGGGATCGCGCGCACGGCAACTCTCCAGTGAGGCCTCGACATAGACCTCGACAAAATCCTCGTCGTCGAACAGGGCACGCACCGCGTCCCGATCGGCCTGACGCGGCGAGATCAGGGCGCAGATAGCGATGACGCCTGTGCCGGCGAACAGCCGCGCCGCCTCCCCCGTCCGTCGCATGTTCTCGGCGCGGTCGGCGTCAGAGAAACCAAGATCGCGATTAAGGCCGTGACGCAGGTTGTCGCCATCGAGCAACACCGTCCGGCGACCACGCCCATGCAGGTTCTGCTGCAGCGCGTGGCCGACCGTGGACTTGCCCGCGCCCGACAGGCCGGTCAGCCACACCACGCCGCCGCGATGACCGTTCAGAAGCTCATATGCCTCGCGCGAAACTGCGACCGGGCTCTGGTGGATGTGGGCGACCTGATCGGCCACACCGGCGACCACGCCCGCAGCGACGGTCGCGCCTGAAGCGCGGTCGATCAGGATGAAGGCGCCTTGCGCCGGGTCCTGATCAAAGGCGTCGACAGCGACAGGCGACGGCAAGATCACGCGGGCATCCGCCACCTCGTTCGGGGCCAGCGTCGATGCGGCATCCGACAGGGTCACGCGGGCGGGCAGACTGCGAGTGCCCAGCTTGACCTGATAGCGCCCCGCCGGATCGAAAGGGCGATCCCCCATCCACAGCAGTCGAACGTCAAGCTGGTCAGACACAGCGGGCCGCTCAGCGACCGGGGCCAGGACATCGCCTCGCGCCACGTCCACGGCCTCGACCAGTTCCAGGGTGACAGCTTCGCCGGCCCGGGCGCGCGCCACCTCGACATCGCCCGACAGGATACGCGCCAAGGTCGCCGTCTGTCCGCCGGGGCAGACGGCCAGCGCCTCGCCCACCTCGACCTCTCCAGACGCAATCGTCCCGGCATAGCCGCGGAAGTCGGCATGGGGGCGGTTCACGTACTGGACCGACAGGCGGAATGGACGCCCCGCGCCGGTTTCGGCGACCGGCAGGTCCTCAAGCGCCTGAATCAGGCTGGGACCACTGTACCAGGGCGTGGCCGCCGACAGTGTCGTCAGGTTGTCGCCCCGACGCGCGCTCACCGGAATGGCTGTCACCGAGCGGAAACCCAGCTCCGTCACCAGTTCGGCATAGGCGGCGCTGGTGCGCTCAAACGTCAAAGGATCATCCGCCACCAGATCGATCTTGTTGACCGCCAGGATGACATGGCGAATGCCGAACAGGGCGACGATGCGGCTGTGGCGCGCCGTTTGGGCCGTGACGCCCTTGACCGCATCCACCAGGACGACTGCTGCGTCGCAGGTCGAGGCGCCGGTGGCCATGTTGCGCGTGTACTGTTCGTGGCCCGGCGTGTCGGCGACAATGAAGCTGCGCCGCGCCGTCGACATGTAGCGATAGGCTACGTCGATGGTGATGCCCTGCTCGCGCTCGGCCTCCAGCCCGTCCAGAAGCAGGGCGTAGTCGAGATTGGCTCCATCGGTGCCAAAGCGGCGCGAGTCGCGTTCCAGCGTCGCCAGTTGATCCTCGGGCACCTGGCCCGTCTCGAACAGCAGCCGCCCGATCAGGGTGGACTTGCCGTCATCAACCGAGCCACAGGTCAGGAAGCGCAGCAGATCCCGCTCCGTTTGCCGGGTTTGAGGCGGAGCAGCCGTCACGGCGCCGTCCATCAGAAGTAGCCCTCGCGCTTCTTGCGCTCCATGGAGGCGTTCTCGTCGGCGTCGATCAGCCGTCCCTGACGCTCGGATTGCCGGCTGGTGCGCAGTTCACGGATGACGGCGTCCAGATCATCCGCCTCGGATTCCACGGCGGCGCTCAACGGATAACACCCCAGCGAGCGGAAGCGGACGCGCCGCAGCCGGGGCGTCTCGCCCTCATGCAACGGCAGCCGCTCATCGTCGCGCACGATCAGAGCGCCGTCGCGCTCCACCACTGGGCGCAGGGCCGAAAAATACAGAGGCACGACCGGGATGCCTTCGGCGCGCGTGTATTCCCAGACGTCCAGCTCGGTCCAGTTCGACAACGGGAAGACGCGCAGGCTTTCCCCCGGCCCCAGGCTGGAATTCCACAGCCGCCACAACTCCGGCCGCTGACGACGCGGATCCCAGCTATGGTCTGCGCCCCGGAACGAGAAAATACGCTCCTTGGCCCGCGACTTCTCCTCGTCGCGGCGGGCGCCGCCGATAGCGACGTCAAAACCGTGCAGGTCCAGCGCCTGCTTCAGGGCGTCGGTCTTCATCGCCTGGGTGTGAGCTGATGACCCTGAGGTGATCGGGCTGATCCCGCGCGCCAGAGCCTCATGATTGGTGTGGACCAGCAATCGCGCCCCATAGAGGCCAGCCACATGATCGCGGTGGGTGATCATGTCCCGGAACTTCCAGGTCGTGTCGACGTGCAGCAGCGGGAACGGCGGCCGCCCCGGATAAAAGGCCTTGGCCGCCAGATGCAGCAGGACGCCGGAATCCTTGCCAATCGAATACATCATGACCGGGTTTCGGGCAGTGGCGGCCACCTCGCGCAAAATCTCGATCGCTTCAGCCTCGAGCTGACGAAGATGTGGGGGCAGAACGCGGCGCGCCGTTGCGTCTCTCTGCTTTTCGACGGTCGCCTGCATAGGCTGGGGTCCTCACTGGTCGTCTTGTACGGGGGATATTTGAAGCGTGGAGGGCCGGTTCGCGTCGAACGATATGATCTCGCGGCGACCGATAGAAAATCTGACGGCCTAACCGACGAAGGCGCGTTCCAGCACATAGTCGCCGGGCTCTGCGTTCGAGCCTTCGCTCAGCCCGTGGGCTTCCAGCAGGGCCGCCGCCTCGCGGATCATGGCGGTCGAGCCGCACAGCATGATGCGGTCAGACGCCGGATCGAACCGGCCTTCCAGGCCCAGATCATCAAAGAAAGCTCCGCTGGCGATCCGGTCGGTGATCCGGCCTGGAGTCCCGAAAGCTTCCCGCGTCACGGTCGGATAATAGGTCAGCCGCCCCCGCGCCGCTTCTCCGACCAGGGGATCCTCGAACAGTCCGGTTTGAAGGAAGTCACGATAGGCCAGGTCCGCGATCTGACGCACCGTATGGGTGACGACCACCTGCTCGAACCGGTCATAGGTCTCGGGATCGCGCGCCACGCTGAGCCAAGGGGCCAGACCGGTGCCGGTGCCGATCAGGAAGAGCCGGCGCCCCGGTTTCAGGGCGTCGAGGACCAGGGTCCCGGTCGGCTTCCTGCCCAGCAGAACCTCATCGCCCGGCTGGATATCAACCAGGCGCGAGGTCAGCGGACCGTCCTCAACGCGGATGGAGAAGAACTCCAGCTCGTCCGACCATGACGGGCTGGCGATGGAATAGGCCCGCAGCGTAGGCTTGCCCGTACCATCCAGCGACGGCAGACCGATCATGACGAATTCGCCGGAGCGGAAGCGAAAATCTTCAGGCCGGTCGATGGCGAAGCTGAACAGATGATCCGTCCAACGCCGCACCCGGCGCACCCTCTGCGGGGTCCAGGGCGCCGGCGCCGCGACACGGGCACGTTCCAGAACTGCAACTTCGCTCACGACCGACCTCCTGCTTGAAGGCCTTCGACATAGGGCGGGCGGCGTCACTCGAGGAAACGATCAATCCTGTTTTGACCGTGCAGAAAATCTGCGAGCGGGTTCAGAGCTGGTCCAGATTGTTGTCGTAGTCGATCGCCTGCTTCTTCAGCCAGGCCACGAAGGCCTTCGTTCCGGGCGAAGCCGGGCGGTCCCTGGGCAGCACGACGTAATAGGCGAAACCCAGCACCTGACTGCCGTCCGCGAAGGGCGCGACCAGACGACCCGTGGCCAGATCAGCCTGGGCCAGGGTGCGCTTGGCCAGGGCTACCCCCCGCCCGGCCGCCGCCGCCTCGATCAGCAAACTCGACTGATCGAAACGCGAGCCTCGGCGGGCGTCGGCATGGCTGGCGTGACGCGCCTTCAGCCACATGGCCCAGTCGGGCCGCGAAGCGTCGCCGTCTTCAGACATGTCATGCAGCAGGGTGTGTCGGCTCAGGTCCTCGGCGCTGCGGATCGGATGGGGCGCCGCCATCAGGGCGGGCGAGCAGACGGGAATGACCGTCTCGGTCAGCAGGCGCTCCACGACGTGCCCGGGATAATCGCCGGGCCCATAGCGAATGGCCAGATCGACCTTGCCCTTGCCCACCGTCACCGGCTCCATGTCCGCAGAAATCCAGACCTCGATGTCCGGGTGGGCGGCGTGGAAATCATCCATGCGCGGCATCAGCCATTTGGACGCAAAGGACGGGGCGACGCTGATCGCCACCGTCCGGTTCAGCGGCGGCTCACGCAAAATGGCCGAGGCGTCCATCAGCCGCTCGAACCCTTCACGCAGCAGCGGCATGGCCGCCCGGCCCAGCTCCGTCAGCTGCAATCCGCGCGCTTCGCGCGTGAACAGCGGCCCGCCGATGATCTCCTCCAGCAGACGGATCTGCTGGCTGACAGCCCCCGGGGTCACGGACAACTCGTCAGCCGTCCGCGAGAAGTTCAAATGCCGGGATGCGCTCTCGAAAGCGCGCAGGGCGTTGAGGGGCAAAAGCGGGCGAACCATGCGTTTGTAGAAAACCTATCAGGGCGTCGAAGACAATCTGGTTTGTGGAAGGATCGTGCACGACGGATGCTGAATGTCGAGACGCCACGCACGCTTGGCGTCGGCAGATAACAGATCATGGAACAGGCCGATGCGCGTCTTTCTGACATCCATCCCCCTGGACGAAGCGAAAGTCGTTGTCGTCGGCGCCGGCGAACCTGCCCTGGCGAAGCTGCGTCTGTTCCTGACCAGCCCGGCCGAACTGGTCTGGTTCACCCCTGACGGCGCGCCCGCTGCGCTGGAAACGCCGCAGGGCGCCCCTGCCCCGGCGGCTCGCATTCCTGACACTGCCGACCTGGCCGGCGCCCGCCTGGTTTTCATCGCCCTTCATGATCTCACAGTCGCCCGCGAAATCGCCGACGTCGCCCGCAAGGCCGGAGCTCAGGCCAACATTGTCGACCAACCCGGCTTCAGCGACTTTCACACCCCGGCCCTGATCGACCGTGACGACGTGGTCGTGGCCGTGGCCACCGGGGGCAACGCTCCCATTCTGGCCCGCGATCTGCGATCAAGGATCGAGGCCGTCCTGCCGCAAGGCATAGCCTCAGTCGCGCGCCTGGCAGGCGAGCTGCGCGGCGCCGTGAAGGAATCCATCCCCGACTTCCTCGACCGCCGTCGCTTCTGGGAGAAGGCCTTTCGCAGCCCTGCCGCCGACCTCGCCGCCGACGGACGGATGGCCGAGGCTCGCCGCGAAATGGTCCGCCTGCTCAATGCAGCCGCCGCGCCGCGCGTCGAAGCCGCACAAGGCGTCGTCCACATCGTCGGCGCCGGACCGGGCGATCCCGAGCTGCTGACCGTGAAAGCCCTGCGCGCGCTGCAGGATGCCGACGTCATCATCCACGACAAGCTGGTCTCCGCCGAGGTGCTTGACCGCGCCCGCCGCGACGCAAGACGCATCTATGTCGGCAAGTCGCGCGGCGACCATTCGGTGCCTCAGGACCAGATCGAACAGCTGATGATCGACGAGGCCCGCGCCGGCCACCGCGTCGTGCGTCTGAAGGGCGGCGATCCCTTCGTCTTCGGACGCGGCGGCGAAGAGCTGGAAACCGTGCGCGCCGCCGGGATCGAGACCATTGTCGTGCCAGGCATCACCGCCGCCCTTGCCTGCGCGGCCTCCACCGGCCTGCCCCTCACCCACCGCGACCATGCCCAGGCCGTGACCTTCGTCACCGGCCAGCCCAGGCCGGGCGGTCAGTCGGCCGACTGGAGCCGACTCGCCGCGCCCAATCATACGCTGGCCGTCTATATGGGCTCCGGTCAGGCCGCCGAGATTGCATCAAACCTGATCGCCGCCGGTCGGGATGGCGCCACCCCCGTCGCCGTGGTCGAGAACGGCAGCCGGCCCGACCAGCGCACAGTCAAAGGTCGCCTCGACGATCTGGCGGCCTTGGTCGCCCGCATGGATCTCACCGGCCCCGCCCTGCTGTTCATCGGCGAAACCGCCGCTCTTGCTGTCGCCAGTGATGGGCGCGCCCTGACCGAGGTCGCCGCATGAAGCTGCTGACCGCCAACCGCCTGAACGACGGACGCGTCATCTATCTCGGCGAGGCCGACGCCGCCGTGGAAACCATCGAAGCAGCCCGCATTCTGGACGCCGGCGCCGCCGAGGCCGCACTGGTTCTGGCCCAGTCGCGTCCGGCGGTCTTCGTCAATCCGTATCTGATCGAGGTCGAGGGCCGCGCGCCCTCGGGCCGTGACCGGCTGAAAGAGAGCATCCGCTCGATCGGCCCCACCGTCGGCCACAGCCTCGGCTTCGTCGCCCGAAACGAGATCGCCTGATGTACCGCTATGACGAGTTCGACGCCGCGCTGGTTCACGAGCGGATCGCGGAGTTCAGCGATCAGGTTGATCGCCGCAGCAGCGGCGCACTGACCGAGGACGAGTTCAAACCGCTGCGGCTGATGAACGGCGTCTATCTACAACTGCACGCCTATATGCTGCGTGTCGCCGTTCCCTACGGCGTCATGAACAGCCGCCAGATGCGCCGCCTGGCTCACATCGCCCGCACCTATGACAAGGGCTATGGCCACTTCACCACCCGAACCAACATCCAGTATAATTGGCCTGCCCTGCAGGACCTGCCCGCCATCCTCGGCGACCTGGCCGAGGTTGAGATGCACGCCATCCAGACCTCGGGGAACTGCATCCGTAACGTCACGACCGACGTCTTCGCGGGCGTCGCCGCCGATGAGATCGAGGACCCGCGCCCCTGGTGCGAAATCATCCGTCAGTGGTCGACCATCCACCCCGAGTTCTCCTTCCTGCCTCGCAAGTTCAAGATCGCAGTCATTGGTGCAGCAAAGGACCGGGCGGCGATCCGCACCCACGATGTCGGTCTGCAGATCGTGCGCGGCGAAGACGGCCAGACCGCCTTCCGCGTCTTCGTCGGCGGCGGTCAGGGACGCCTGCCCCATATCGCGCAAGAGATCGCCTCGGGCGTGCCTGGCCCGTCACTGCTGGCCTACCTGACCGCCATCCTCCGCGCGTACAATCTGCTGGGACGGCGCGACAACATTCACAAGGCGCGGATCAAAATTCTGGTCGCCGCCATCGGCATCGACGCCTTCCGCGACGAGGTTGAGCGCCAGTTCGCCATCCTGCGTCTGGAAGACCTGCGCATTCCTGACGAAGAACTGGTCCGCATCCAGGCCTACTTCACCCCACCGCCGTTCGAGGTGCAGCCGATCGTCAGCTCCGCTTACGACGCCGCGCGCCGCCTGAGTCCCGAGTTCGCACGCTTCACCCGCTCAAACCTGCGCCCCCACAAGCAGCCGGGCTATAGCGCCGTCATCGTCTCGCTGAAGCCAGTCAACAGCGTTCCCGGTGACGTCACTGCGGATCAGATGGAGGTCGTCGCCGACCTGGCCGCACGCTTCTCGTTCGACGAGGTCCGCGCCTCCTACGAACAGAACCTGGTCCTGCCGCACGTCCGGCTGGAAGACGTCCATGCGGTCTGGAGCCGCCTGCGCGACGTCGGCTTGGCCACGGCCAACGCCGATCTGGCGACAGACATCATAGCCTGCCCCGGCCTCGACTATTGCAGCCTGGCCAACGCCCGCTCCATCCCCGTGGCGCAGGCCCTGTCGCGCCAGCTGGCCGACGTTGACCTGCAGGAAAGGCTGGGGCCGCTCCGCATCAACATCAGCGGCTGCATCAACGCCTGCGGCCACCATCACGTCGGCCACATTGGCGTGCTGGGCGTCGATCGGAAGGGTGAGGAATACTATCAGATCACTATCGGCGGCTCCCCCGACGAACAGGCAGCGCTGGGCGAAATCGTCGGCCGCAGCCTGCCCGCCGACGAAGTCGCGCCCGCTATCGCCCGAGCCCTCGACCGTTACCTGGAAGTCCGCATGGACGGCGAGTTGTTCATCGACACGGTCCGCCGCCTCGGCGCCGATCCCTTCCGCACCGCCATCTATGAGCCGATCGATGCAGCTGCTTGAGCCCATTCAGGACGGCGCCCGCCTGCTTGTCTCCACACCTGAGGCCGAGGTTGTGGAGGCCGCAGCAAGCACTGACCTCCTGATCCTCGAGTTCGAGGCGTTTCGTGACGGGCGCGGGTTCTCTCTGGCCGCCATCCTGCGTGGTCAGGGCTATCAGGGTCGGCTGATCGCGGCCGGCAAAATTCTACCCGATCAAGTCCGGCATCTGCGCCGCAGCGGCTTTGACGCCGTCGAACTGGCTCCGGACGCGGACGCCGGGCCGTGGCGGCGCATGGATCAGGTCTTCAGCGCCGCTTATCAGTCCGCATCCGGCCACGATCTACTGGTCTGGCGTCAACGCCACGCTGCTCCTGCCAAGGACGACGCCGTCGCCCTGGCTGCACGCCTGAACGCCCGATGGGCCGGGGCTGACGCGGAGGACCTGCTGAGGGCGGCGCTGGATCCGGCTCTCTGCCGAAAGGCCGCCGCCATCTCCTCCTTCGGAGCCGAGGCTGCGGTGCTGCTGCACCTGATCTCGCGAGTGCGCTCCGATCTCCCCGTCATCTTCCTCGATACCGGCCAGCATTTCTTCCAGACCCTGGCCTATCGCCGCGAACTGGTGGAACGCCTGGGCCTGACCGACGTGCGCGATATCACACCCGATGCAGCAGCCCTGTCTGCCATCGACCCCCGCGGCGACCTGTGGCGCAGCGCCGCCGACGCCTGCTGCGACGTCCGCAAGGTTCAACCCCTGGTCCCGGCGCTGGCCGGGTTCGACACCCGCATCACCGGTCGCAAGCGCTATCAGAACAGCCACCGCGCGACGCTCGCCCCCTTCGAGGCCGCAGATGGCGTCCTGACCGTCAATCCCCTGGCTGCCTGGTCCGCCAGCCAGATCGAGGACTGGCTGCGCGATCATCAGCTGCCCCGCCACCCTCTGGTGGAACAGGGCTATCCCTCCATCGGATGCTGGCCCTGCACCCGCGCTGTCGAAACCGGCGAGGACGCGCGCGACGGCCGGTGGTCCGGGCAGGAGAAAAGCGAGTGCGGCATCCACGGACGGACACTGGCTCCGGTCTGTTGACGCCGACCGACTGCTCTATCGCCCGATCCCGTTCCAAGATCTGATCCAGAGACATAACGTGTCCATCGCCAGCATCATCAACCTCATCGGCGACACGCCGCTGATCCGCCTGAACCGGCTGTCCGACGCCACCGGTTGCGAGATCCTCGGTAAAGCCGAGTTCCTTAATCCCGGACAGTCCATCAAGGACCGCGCGGCCCTGTCCATCGTGCAAAAGGCCAAGGCGTCCGGCGCCCTGCAGCCCGGCGGCGTCATCGTCGAGGGCACGGCAGGCAACACCGGCATCGGCCTGGCTCTGGTCGGCGCAGCGCTGGGCCACCGCGTGGTCATCGTCATGCCGCGCACCCAGTCGGAAGAAAAAAAGCTGGCCATCCGGGCCCTCGGCGCGCGCCTGATCGAAGTCGACGCCGCCCCCTTCTCCAGCCCCAACCACTTCGTCCACTATTCAGAAGAGGTGGCGCGCAAGCTGAACCTCAGCGAACCCGACGGCGCCTTCTGGGCCAACCAGTTCGACAACACCGCCAACCGGGCCGCCCACTATGAAGGCACGGCCGCCGAAATCTGGGAGCAGACCCAGGGCAAGGTCGACGCCTTCGTCAGCGCCGTCGGCAGCGGCGGGACCCTGGCCGGGGTCGCGAGCTTCCTGCGCGAACGCAATCCCGCGGTGCAGATCGGCCTGGCCGATCCGGCCGGCGCCTCGCTCTATAATTGGTTCACCAAGGGGCAGATGACCGGCGAGGGCAGTTCCATCACCGAGGGGATCGGCGTGGCCCGCATAACCGGAAATCTGGAAGGCTTCACGCCCGACTATTCCTATCGGATCGAGGACGCGGAATTCCTGCCCATTCTGTTCGATCTCGTGACCCACGAAGGCCTGTCGCTTGGGGGGTCATCAGGCGTCAATCTGGCCGGCGCTGTTCGGCTCGCGCGAGACCTTGGCCCCGGCAAGACCATCGTCACGGTCCTGTGCGACCCGGGCACGCGCTACGCCTCACGTCTGTTCAACCCCGATTTCCTGCGCAGCAAGGGCCTGCCGACGCCCCAATGGGTGGCTGAAAACGTCAGGGAGCTCGCATGATGACCGGAACCCCCAATCGCCGCGGTCTCCTGATCGGCGCAGCCGCCCTTCCGTTCAGCGCGTTGGCTCTCGGCGGTTGCGCCCGGAACCAGGGCGCGCAGTCCGCCCTGCTCAACGTTTCCTATGACCCGACGCGCGAGTTCTACCGCGCCTACAACGAGGCCTTTGCGGCGCGCTGGCGCGAAAAGGGCGGCGCGCCCTTTTCGGTGGAACAGTCGCACGGCGGATCGGGAAAGCAGGCGCGAGCCGTCATCGACGGGTTACCCGGCGACGTGGTCACCCTGGCCTTGGCCTCCGACATAGACGAGATCGCCGCGCGCGGCCTGATCAGGCCTGACTGGCAGACCCGCCTGCCCGACAACGCCTCGCCCTACACCTCGACCATCGTGTTTCTGGTTCGCAAGGGCAATCCCAAGGGCATCCTCGACTGGCCCGACCTGCTGAAACCGGGCATCGAGGTCATTACACCCAATCCCAAGACCTCGGGCGGCGCACGCTGGAACTATCTGGCCGCCTGGGCAGACGCTTTGCGACGTCCGGGCGGAACCGAACAATCGGCGCAGACTTTCGTCACGGAACTGTTCCGGCGCGTGCCCGTGCTGGACACGGGCGCGCGCGGGTCGACCACAACCTTCGTCCAGCGCGGCATCGGCGATGTTCTGCTCGCGTGGGAGAACGAGGCCTTCCTCGCCACGCGCGAACTGGGCCCTGATCAGGTCGACATTGTCGCACCGCCCTTCTCCATACTGGCCGAACCCCCGGTGGCGGTGGTCGACAAGGTTGTGGAGCAGAAGGGGTCGCGCGACCGGGCCGAAGCCTACCTTGCCCAACTCTACGATGAGCCGGCCCAGGTTCTCGCCGCCGAGCACTTCTATCGTCCGCGTAATCCGGCCGTCGCGGCGCGTTTTGCAGATCGCTTCCCGCATATGGCCCTGGCCGACATCTCCGACTTCGGAAGTTGGGCCGCCGCCCAGAAGCGCCACTTCGCCGACGGCGGCCTGTTCGATCAGATATATCAACCCGGCCGACGATCATGATCCGCCAGGCCGGACGTTCGTTCTGGAAGGCGCCAAGCGCCCTGCCCGGCTTTTCACTCTCACTCGGGTTCACCGTCGCCTACCTCTCCTTCTTCGTTCTGATACCCCTTACCGCCCTGGCGATCAGACCCTGGGAGCACGGCCTCGACGGCGTCATGGCCGCGGTCAGTTCGCCGCGCGCCCAGGCGGCTCTCAGACTCAGCTTCTTCGCCGCGGCCGCGGCCGCCTGCATCAACGCGCTGATGGGCGGCCTGCTGGCCTGGGTCCTGACCAGGTACGAGTTTCCCGGAAAGCGTCTGGCCGACGCAATCATCGATCTGCCGTTCGCCTTGCCGACGGCTGTAGCCGGCATCGCCTTGACCGCCCTCTACGCCCAGAACGGACCGATCGGCGGCCTGCTGGCGCCGCTGGGGCTCAAGATCGCCTACACGCCGACAGGGGTGGTCGTGGCGATGATCTTCGTCGGCCTGCCCTTCGTCGTCCGCTCCATCCAGCCCGTGCTTCAGGATCTGGATCAGGAAGTCGAAGAGGCCGCCGAAACCCTCGGTGCCTCGCCCTGGCAAAGCGCAACGCGCGTGGTCCTGCCCGCTATCCTGCCCGCTCTGCTGTCCGGCGTCGGCCTGGCCTTCGCACGAGGGGTGGGTGAATACGGCTCGGTCATCTTCATTGCCGGAAACATGCCGCTGCGCTCCGAGATCGCTCCGCTGCTGATCGTCACCAGGCTTGAGCAATTCGACTACGCCGGCGCCGCCGCCGTCGGCATGACCATGCTGGTCCTGTCCTTTCTCATCCTGCTCGGCTTCAACAGCCTGCAAGGCCTGATCGCGAGGCGAGGCGCATGACGGTCCATGCCCTGCTCCCGGCGTCCGTCACTCCCCGCAGGAAGGCCTGTGGCCGCGCCCTGCTGATCGGCCTGGCCCTGTTGTGGCTGGTCCTGATCGTCATCGCGCCTCTGGGAGTCATTCTGGTCGAGGCCCTGAGAAAAGGTGCGGGCGCCGCCTTCGCCAGCCTGTCCCAGCCCGATGTCTGGGCCGCCGCCCGCCTGACCCTGCTGACCACGGCCATCGCCACCCCCCTGAACGCCGTCTTCGGCCTGGCCGCCGCGTGGTGCGTCACCCGGTTCGACTTCATCGGCAAGACCCTGCTGATGGCCCTGATCGACTTGCCGTTATCGGTGTCCCCGGTCATTTCCGGACTTGTCTGGGTCCTGCTGTTCGGCGCCTCGGGCTGGTTCGCGCCTTGGCTGAACGCCGCCGGACTGCAGATCATGTTCACGCCGGTCGCCATCATCCTGGCGACTATCCTTGTGACCCTGCCCTATGTGGCGCGCGAACTGATCCCGCTGATGCAACAGCAGGGGTCCGACGAGGAACTGGCCGCCCTGACTCTGGGCGCGCGGCCGTTCGCCATCTTCTTTTTCATTACCCTGCCTAACGTGCGCTGGGCCCTGCTTTACGGCGTCCTGCTGGCCAACGCCCGGGCCATGGGTGAGTTCGGAGCTGTCTCGGTGGTGTCGGGACATATTCGTGGCCTGACCAACACCCTGCCGCTGCACGTAGAGATCCTGTACAACGAGTACGACTTCGTCGGCGCCTTCGCGACCGCCGCCCTGCTGGCGGTTCTCGCACTCGTAACCCTGGTGCTGAAGTCCTTCCTTGAGCACCGCCACGCCGACGACCTCGCCGCGAGGGGGCGGCGCTGACATGACGCTCGACATCAAATCCATCACACGCGCCTACGATGGCCTGCCTGCGCTTGATGACGTCAACCTGACGGTGCACGACGGCGAGTTCCTGGCCCTGCTCGGCCCGTCAGGGTCCGGCAAGACCACGCTTCTGCGGATCATGGCAGGGCTGGATCGCCCCTCCGCCGGACAGGTGCGGTTTAACGGCGAGGACTTCCTGGCCCTGAGCCCGCGCGAGCGACGCGTGGGCATGGTGTTCCAGAGCTACGCCCTGTTTCGTCACATGACCGTGGCCGACAACATCGCCTTCGGGCTCAAGGTCCGCCCCCGCGCCACCCGCCCCGGCCGCGCCGAGATCGCCAAACGGGTTCAGAACCTGCTGAACCTGATCCAGCTGGAGGGTTACGGCGGCCGCTACCCCGGCCAGTTGTCCGGCGGTCAGCGCCAGCGCGTCGCCCTGGCTCGCGCGCTGGCCATCGAGCCGCGCCTGCTGCTGCTGGACGAGCCCTTCGGCGCCCTCGACGCCCGCGTCCGCCGCGATCTGCGCCGCTGGCTGCGCCAGGTCCACGAGCAGACTGGCGTCACGACCGTCCTTGTCACCCACGATCAGGAAGAGGCCCTGGAACTGGCCGATCGCGTCGCCATCCTGAGACAGGGACGCATTGAACAGGTCGATACGCCTCAAGCCCTCTATGACCGCCCCGCTTCCGCCTTTGTCCACGACTTCCTTGGCGAAGGGTTGCAACTGCAGGCCACGGTGGCGAGCGGCGAGGTGGTGTCGAGCGACTGGCGTGCGCCGTCCGACGCCCCGACGGGCGACGCCCTTCTCTGCATCCGCCCCGAAGATCTGGAGGCCGGCGACACCGGGCTGGTCGGCGTGGTCATGTCCAGCCTGAGGCGCGGCGACCGCGCGCGCGTGGCTGTCTCCCTGCATGGGCGACGCCTGGAACTGGAACGCCCTGTCAGCGATCCACTGACGACCCTGGAGCCTGGCGAAGCCGTCCGGCTGCACCCGCGCCGCTTCCATGTCCTGGCGAAATGCGTATGAGCGGGCCCACCGTCGCGGTTA
>Ga0247822_10000770_pt1 | contig 18214 bp, 17 predicted proteins | sample 13C_Cellulose_Da_FD_192423 | JGI IMG/M metagenome (GOLD analysis project Ga0247822, IMG submission 192423) | Soil microbial communities from agricultural site in Penn Yan, New York, United States - 13C_Cellulose_Day30 | ecosystem: Environmental > Terrestrial > Soil > Agricultural land | place...
GGCTAATTAGCCGCCCGCGCCGGCCGGTGAGGTCGATGAGGCCGACGATCCCGACGAGCTGGATCCCGAGGCGATCGAGGAGATCGATGACTTCGAGATCCTCGCCGAAGCGGACGAAGCCGACGAGGACCTGCTCGCCAAGCGACCTTCGCATTCAGACTTCGCGTCGCGCCTCGACCTCGGCGACGACGACGAGCCCGACGCCACGGAGGCCATCCCGCTCACCCAGGCCCGCGTGCGCAGCCTCGCCGAGATCGACACGGCGATCGGCGAGCTCGACCCGAAAGCGATCAGCGCCGCGCACGCGATCGCAGCGTTCGACAGTGCGTTCGACAACAGCGACGTGGTCGTGCCCAGGGAGCACACGCCGCGTGCGCCCGTGGATCCAACGCCAAACGCCGACGACCTCGAGACCGCCCTCGAGGCGCTCGATGTCGACATCGACGATCTCGCGTTCCCGCACGCCAAGACCGAGCTGCCGCGTAGCCGGTTGGCAGCGCCCACGCCCGCGGCGGCGCCTGCACCCGCACGCGCTCGCATTCCGACGGCCGCGCCTCCGCCCACGCCGGCCGCCGCACGTTCGCGTGCGCCTTCCGCCGCGCCGCCGGCGGTGCCGCGGCGACATCCCCGCGCCGCGAGCGAAGACGGCGTGCTGATCGACTTCGACGACGACGAGTAGCTACGCGAGCTCGGGGTGCGCGAGCGCTGCGACCAGCGCCTTGCGGTCGCCGGCGTGGCGCTGCCACTTCTCGATCATGATGTCGGCGCGCGTGCGCCCGGTCGTCGCGATCTCGGCGACCGGATCGAGCAGCGGCAGCGAGGAAGGCGCGACGCGGGTCAGCCCGTCCTGCGCGATCTTGACGAGGTCCTTCGCGAGCTCGCCGACGCTGCGCGTGCCCACTCGCGCCGCGAAGCCCAGGCGCGGTACGTCGTCGGCGAGCTGCTGGCGCTCGGGGAACGACATGCCGGCTGTCAGCGCCGTCGCGGCGGCGCGCGCCGTGGGCTCGTAGAGCAGGCCGCGCATCATCGGACCGAGCGCCTCGATCATCGGGAAGGAGCTGCAGTCACAACCGCGAACCTCGATGAACTTCTTGAGCCGACCCTCCGGGAACAGCGTCGAGAGATGCATCGCCCAGTCGGCGCGCGTCGCTCGGTGGCCATTCCAGCCGTCGCGCAGGTAGGTGCGGAACGTCAGCCCGGCGGGCACCGGCAGGTAGTCGTGGCGATACACGAAGTACATCGGCACGTCGAGCGCCCACTCGGCGTACGCCGTGAAGATGTCGTCGCGCTCGAACACGAACGGCAACAGGCCAGCGCGCGCATTGTCGGTGTCGCGCCAGATCCACGCGCGGTAGCTCTGATAGCCGCTGAGCTTGTCCTCGACGATCGGCGAGCACGCCCACAGCGCGGTGAGGATCGACGTCACCGAGTACAGGCACTTCAGCTTGGCGGCGGCGTCGGCCTCGTCACCGAAGTCGAGGTTCACCTGCACGGTCGCGGTGCGCAGCATCATGTCGAGGCCGCGCGTGCCCACCGTCGGCATGTAGTTGCGCATCACGCCGTAGCGCAGCTTCGGCATCCAGGGGATGTCGTCCCGTCCACCGAACGGCCGCAGCCCGGCCTCGAGCCAGCGCAGCCCGAGCTGCTTGGACGCGGCGCCGAGCTCGCGTCGATACGTCTGGAGGTCCGACACCAGCTCGCGGTCATCGACGACCGGGCGCGCGGCGAGCTCGAACTGGCCGCCGGGCTCGATCGTCAGCTGCGCGGCATCGCGTGTGAGCGCGATCGTGTGGCCCGCTTCCTCGACCGGCTGGCCGCCGTGGGCCGCGAACGCGGCGAACAGCGCGCCGATGCCGTGAGGACCCTCATAGGGTGGGGCCTCGCCGGTGTCGGCGATCACACCGACGAGCTCGTGCTCCGTCCCCATGCGCCACGCACTCGCCGGCTTTCCGGCATTCACGAAGTACGCGATGAGCTCGTCCTGCGAGCGGAGCGGAACTTCATCAGCTTCATCGACGAGGTGCACGCGTAACCTCGGGCACTCTAGGAGGTGATTTAGGACGCGTCAATGCCACGCATGGCCGTGGTAGCGTGCCTTGCATAATGCAACGCCTCCTCGATCGGCCAGGGTTCGCGAAGAAACGTGAACGGCTCCTCGAGCTGCTCCGCACGCACGCGTTTCAGGAGCGCGAGGTCGTGTTGTCGTCGGGCTTGAAGTCGAACTTCTATATCGACTGCAAGCAGGTCAGCCTCGACGCGGAAGGCGCGGCGCTGATCGGCGAGCTGTTTCACGACGTGATCGAGGAGATCTCTCCGAAGGCCATCGCGGTCGGCGGCCTCACGCTCGGTGCGGATCCTCTCGCGACGGCGACCTCGATCGCCTCCTTCCGTGCGGGCCATCCGCGACAGGCCTTCATCGTGCGCAAGGAGCCCAAGGGCCACGGCACGAACCAGTGGGTCGAGAGCACGAAGCTCCCCACCGGCGCCGAGGTGGTCATCCTCGAGGACGTCGTCACCACCGGTGCCTCCACGCTGCGCGCGATCGAGCGTGCCCGCCTCGCGGGGCTCACCGTCGTGCACGCGCTCGCGCTCGTCGACCGCCTCGAAGGTGGTCGCGACGCGGTGATCGCGGAGACGCCGTTGACGACCCTGTTCACGCGGCTCGACTTCCTCCCCGCCCAATGACCCGCCTCGCCGTCATCTTCGCGCTCGCTGTTGCCGCATGCGGCCCTTCGGTCTCGCGCGTGCCGCTCGACAACTCGTGGCCCGCGCAACCCGGCCCGTACTACGAGGTCGTCGATCAGTGGACGCGCAAGGCCGTGCTCCGTGGCGCGTATCAGGAAGTCCTCGAGCTCGCCGCGACGCTCAAGTCGCCCGCGTGGCGCCTCGCGTATGCCGACCGCGACGCGCAGCATCGCGGACTCGCGGGCGAGGCGCGCGAGCAGCGGTTCGCCCAGGCCAAGGCCGATGCGGCCGGGCCGTGGGAGCTCGAGCTGATGGTCACGACGTGGGATCGCCGCGAGAACGATCTCGATCGTGGCCAGAAGAGCATCTGGAAGGTCACGCTGCTCGATGAGCGCGGCAACGAGATCGCGCCGCTCGAGATCGTGAAGGACAAGCGGCCCGCGTTCGTCGTTCGCGCCGAGTACCCGGCGCTTGGAGACTTCGCACAGGCCTACGTGGTGCGGTTCCCCCGCGAGGCCAACATCCTCGGCCCGGGCGTTCGGCAGGTGCGGCTGCGGATGAGCAGCGCGCGCGGCGGCCTCACGCTGCAGTGGGACGCGCCCTGACGTCGGTCAGATAGCGCTCGATCTCCGCGAGCGTGGCGACCACATCGGCGACGCGCGCGGACCACGTCTCGGGCCGCATGGCCTCGGAGCGGCGCCGGCTCAGGCTCGGGCTCCGCTCGGCGAGCGCGCGTTCGATCGCCGGCAGCGCATCGTCATACGAGCGCGCGATGTAGCAGAGGTGCGCGTACGGCTGGACCTCCGGCATCGCCGTCGTCACCACCGGCAGCCCGGCGCACAGGTACTCGCGCAGCTTGAGCGGGTTGATGAACTTCACGTCGTCATCCATGCGATACGGCACCAGCCCGACATCGAAGCCCTTGCAGTACGCGGGGAGCTCGTCGTGCGATTTCTGCCCGAGGAAGTACACGTTGGGCAGGTCGCGCAGCTTCGCCACGTGTGGGGAGAGTTGCTGGCCGATCAGCGCGATCGACCAGTCCGGGCGTCGGCGCGCGATCATCGCGAGCAGGTCGTAGTCGATGAAGTCTCGCAGCGTGCCGAAGAAGCCGAGGCGCGGCGGCGGCACCGCCAGCAGGTCGTCCGGCACCGCCGTGGCAGGCGACAGCGCGCGCGCGAACTTCGCGTAGTCCACACCGTGCGGCGCGAAGAACGTGTTCGGGCACACGGCGCGCTTGGCCGCGGCGAGCGCGCGACTCGTCGCGAACGTCGCATCGACGCGGCCGAGCAGGCGGCGCTCGGCCTCCCGGGTCGCGGCGGCGTCGAGCCCCGGAAACGACGCCCATTCGTCGACGCAGTAGTAGACGGTCAGCTGCTCGTCGAGCGTCCCGATGTAGTCGCCGGTGTTGGGCAGGAAGGTCCACAAATCGAAATCGCGGATCGCGAGCCGCTCGCGCACGTGCTCGATCGTCGAGCGCACGACGTGGCGATTGACGGCGCGCGCGATCGGATGGTGCGGCATCGGCAACACGAGCGGCGTCACCACCCACAGATCGCGCTCGACATTCACGGGCCCAACCGTGAACTCGAGCAGCTTGCGCTTGATCTTCGCGAGGTCGCGGCTCGACATCGACGGGGTGCGCGTCGAAAGCGAGTTGAGCCACACCACGCGACGTGTCTTCGCGAGCTCGCGCAGCACGTGGTGGTTCGAGGTGGGGTCCTCGTGCCAGTCCTTCGAGAAGGCGATGATCGGTCGTCCCATGCCTGCACCTTGTTCGTGCGCCCGCGGCTGCGATCCTGGCTCACGGGCTGCTCCCTTCGGAACATGTCGTGCGATGACGGAGGACAGCGGTCCGCCTAGTAACTCGCTGTGTCGCCGGCTACTTGGTGGGCTTCTTGCCGCGCAGGCGGTCCCAGAAGCCCACGGGCTGGTAGCCCTCGTCGAGGTCATCGAACTTCTCGATCGGCCCCGTGACTTCGGGCTGGTTGCGAGGGCGCTCGGTGCCCGCGCGGAAGAACGCTTCTTCGGCGTCCGTGAAGGCGGTCGCAGCGTCGGCGATCGCCGCCTGTGCACCGTGTCGAATGTCGGAGACGGCGAGCTCGCTGGAGGCGGAGGCGAGGTCCGCGGTGGCGGGGGCCTGCGCCTGCGCAGTCGCGACCCGAGCGATCGCTGCGTGTGCGGCCGCGAGATCGGCGACCAGGGGCGCCGACGCCGGCTCGATGTCGACGAGGATCGATGGCTCGCTCGCGCGTGGATCGGCGGCCGCGTGGGTGGGACGCGAAGCGATCTCGCCCTGCCGCGCTTCCGGGCGATCGTCGACGACCGGAGGAGGCTGGGGGCGTCCGAGCGGCCGCGTCGCGACGGTCGGGATGCGCTGGACGATGCCGTCGCTGGTGTCGTCGAGCGCGACGCGCTCGACCGCGCCGGTGAGCGAGGTGTCGTCGGCATCGTCGAGGGTGTCCTCGTCGCGGCCGATGATCCGGGGCTCCTCGACCTTGGCCTTGGTCTCGGCGACGCGGCGCGCGAGCTCCTCTTCCTCGCGCGCCTGCGCCTCGGCGGCGCGTGCGCGGGCGGCGGCTTGCTGCTTGGCCCACTCGGCGGCCTCGGCGCGCAGCTGCGCATCGTCGGCCTCGGCCTTGGCTTCTGCCTTGGCCTCGGCCTCGACCAGCGCGGTCTCATCAAACACGACCTTGGGCTCGAGGCCCACATCCATCGGAAAGATGCGGTGACGCTTCTCGGTGTTCATCGTCTCTTCGAGCCTCTCGCGCGGCGCTTCACGCGTCGGCGCCAGCTCGATCTCGCCCGACGTGTGGGCCGCGGGGACGACGCCCGAGAGTGGGGCGAGCTCCGAACCGAACGCGCGCGGCACGAGTGCGCCCCAGTCGATCTCGTGCTTGAGCGCCGAGGCCGCCGGCGCAGGCGTGGCGGCGGGTGGCGGGCCGCTCGCGCGCTTCTTCTTGCGCTTGCGACGCGAGCTGCCGCTGGCCGACGCGGGCGTCGGGCCGCTCTCGCGCGCGACCGGACCCGTTTCGCGCGCGATCGGCCCGGTGTCGATCGCCGGCTTCGGGCGCTCCGTCCCGACGAGCCACTCCTCGATGCGCAGCACCGCCCGCCAGGTCGCCCGCGCGCGCTGGCTCTCGACGATCCGGAGCAGGCCGGCGTCGACGGCGCGCTGCGCGACGCGCAGCGTCTCGAACACGCGATAGGGCGAGTCCTCGAGGACGTCGGCGAGCACGCGATGGCCGTCGAACATCCGCAGCACGCCGTGGACCTCCGTCGGGATCTTCGCGCCGAGCGCATGGATCGCGGCGACGTCCTGCTCGAGCACGAGCGAAGGGGAGAGTGATCCGCTCGCATCGCGCACGCCTTCGAGGAACCGCTCCGCGTCGGCGAACAGCTCCTCGGCGGACAGCGGGATCTGATGGCGGCGCACGATGTCCTCGCGGTGGTACTCGAAGCGCGCCTCGGTCCACAGCAGCAGCTGGTGGAACGCCGCCTGGCCATGGATCAGGCCGACCTGCGCCGACGTCACCTCGCCGTGGAAGAACCGGATCTCACCGCGCCGCAGGCCGCGGATCAGCGTGAGCACCGCGGACCGGCCAAGGGCACACAGCGCGCGCACGAGGGTGTAGACGCCGGTCGTCTCGGCGAGGCTGCCGACGAACGCGTTGCGCTGGCCCGCGGGCTGCGAGCGCAACAGGCGACCGACCGTCACGACGTCGCGGAGGTAGGTCGGTAATACGATGACCTCGTCGGCGCCAGCCGCGGTGGCCTCGGTGCGCGCCACGCCACCACCCGCGAACACCAGCGGCGCGGGGCTGTGCTGTTCGTCGAGCCGGCGGCGCGTCGTGCGCACGAGCTCGAGTGCACGCGCGTCGGCGCCGCCGACCACGACCAGGCCGGCTCCGTCGACCGGAACCGTGCCGTTCGCGATCGCGGTGGGGACGCCTTCGCGCTCGAAGCCGAGCGCGAGCTGACGTGCGGTCCGCGCGTCGCCGCCGCCCTCGGGAACAACCACGATCACTTTCGAGAGTCCCGACATGCGGCCCGCTGCCGATCGCAGTATAAACCGGATGCGGGGCCGGCCTGGCGCCTCGTTTCCGTGATCGTCCTCGAAATCCTCAACGGCACCGCCACCCAGCGTCACCATCGGGTGCTCGCGACCGGTGGGACCGCGACCATCGGCCGCTCACCGCAGAGCACGGTCGTCATCACCGACTTCCATCTCTCGGGCGACCACGCCCAGATCTCGCAGGTCGGCGAGCACTTCGTCTTCCGCGATCTGCGCTCGACCAACGGCTCGGCCGTCGAGCGCGACGGCCAGCGGCTCCCGGTCGATGCGGCGGTGCGGTGGGAGCTCGCGCTCGCCGACGGAGACGTGCTGCTGCTCGGGAACGTGCACGATCCCGTGCGCGTAGCGGTGCGGATCGGCGCCGAGGACGCCGACGAGGACCTCGGCGATCGCTTGATCGCTTCGCGCTCGATCATGGACCTCCCGGCGGTCACCGACCAGCTGGAAGGTCGGCCCGCGGACGCCCTGCGCGTGTACAAGGCGCTGCAGCCCCTCGGCGCGCGCCTCGAGCCGGGCGAAGTGATCGAGGCGTGCGTGAACGCGACCTTCGAGCTGCTGTCGCGCGCGACCCACGTCGCGATCCTGCTGCGCTCCGAGTCGGACCGCGATCGGTTCGCGCTCGCCGTGTCGCGCCAGCGCCCGGGAGCGGACAAGGCCGATGCCGACCAGGCTCCGGGCGTGCGCGCGAGCCGCGCGGTGCTGCGCCGCATGCTCGCGGATCGCGCCGCGGTGCTCACGGCGAACGCGCAGGAGGCGCTGTCGAGCGAGTCGATCCTCGGTGGCCAGATCCTCTCGATCCTCGCCGTCCCGCTCTGGCGCGGCGACGACATCATCGGCCTCATCCAGGCCGACAATCGCGCCAGCGCCGGGATGTTCAGCGAGCATGACCTCGAGGTCGCGCTGCTGCTCGCGGGGCAGGCCTCGCTCGCGATCGACAACGCCACGCTCGTGCAGCGGCTGCGGATCGCCGAGGAGAAGGCGCGCGGCGAGAACGTCTACCTCAAGCGCAAGGAGCAGAAGATCCGGTTCGACAACATCGTCGGCGATTCGCCGGCGATGAAGGCGGTGCTGGCGCAGCTCGAGCGCGTGATCGACACGCGCGCCACGGTGTGCATCGAAGGCGAGACCGGCACCGGCAAGGAGCTGATCGCCGCCGCCGTGCATCATCAGTCGGGGCGCGCGGACAAGATGTTCGTGGCGCAGAACTGCGCCACGCTCCCCGAGAACCTCCTCGAGTCGGAGCTGTTCGGCCACAAGCGCGGCGCGTTCACGAGCGCCGACAGCGACAAGAAGGGCCTGTTCGAGATCGCCGACGGCGGGACGCTGTTCCTCGACGAGATGGGCGAGATGCCGATGACGCTGCAGGCGAAGCTGCTGCGCGTCCTCCAGGAGGGCACGATTCGCCCCGTCGGCGCGACCAGCGAGAAGCAGGTCGACGTCCGCATCATCTGCGCCACGAACCGCGATCTCGCGGCCGAGGTCGAGAAGGGCCGGTTCCGCCAGGACCTCTACTACCGGCTCATGGTGTTCCCGATCAAGCTGCCGCCGCTGCGCGAGCGCCGCGAGGACATCCCGCTGCTCGCCGCGCACTTCCTCAAGCGCTACGCGGCCGAGTACCGGCTCGAGCTGCCCGGGTTCACGCAGGACGCGCTCGACGCCCTGTCGTCGTACTCGTGGCCCGGCAACATCCGCGAGCTCGAGAACGAGATCCAGCGCATCGTGATCCAGGCCGAGCCGAGCCACTGGATCGAGGTGACGGACCTCTCGCCGCGGCTACGCAAGATCGAGGGCACGGTCACGCGCATCGCGCCCAAGCAGGGCACCCTGAAAGAGATGATGGATCAGGTCGAGCGCTGGCTGATCACCGAGGCGCTGCGCGACCACGGCGGAAACAAGACCAGGACCGCGGTCACGCTCGGCATCACGCGCGAAGGCCTGCACAAGAAGCTCGCCAAGTTCGGCGTCTGACGCCCCGCGGCTCGCATCACGCTGCCCGCGGCGTGATGCAATCGAGAGGTCCTGCCGCGTGACCTGCGCGAGTCCACGCTAATTAGTTAGAGTGTCTCGATGCTCGAGGCGTTTGTGACCGTGCTCGTCGTCGCCAACGTGGTGCCGATCCTGCCGGTCGTGCTCGAATTCACCGCGGGCCTTCAGCCACGTGCGCAGCGGCGCGTGTTGCTCGAGGCGATCCTGGTCGGCAACGTGGTCGCGGGTGCGACCGCACTCCTCGGGCGCGCTCTGCTCGATGCGACCCGGCTGACGATCGACGATGTCAGGATCGCGGGCGGCCTGGTCCTGCTGGTGTTCGCGTTGTTCGACATGCTGTTCGATCGGGTGCAGCGCAAGCGCCCACTCAACGAGGTGGTCGGCCCCCCCGAGCATCCGGCGCTCGTGCCGCTCGCCGTGCCGCTGCTCGTTGGCCCGGCGGTGCTGGCGACCGTCCTGGTCAGCGCCGATCACTACGGCCGCACCGCAGCGCTCGTCGCCGTGGCCGGCAACGGGGTCATCAACGCCGTGATCTTGACGGTCGGCGGCACCCTCTACGCACGGATCGGGCCGGGGTTCGGCCGCGCCCTGGGAAAGGTGATGAGCTTGATGCTCGCCGCGCTCGCGGTCTCGATGATCCGAGCCGGCATCGTCGGCATGTTCCAGGCGGCGCAGCGATAGCGCTACTCGGCCGGCAGATCGAACGTGTACCAGCGCTTGCCGAGCCGCACGAGCTGCAGCGCGGACGTCTGCTCCTGATCTCCGACCTTCCACCGGGTCGTGACCTCGACGACGAGGATCTGCTCGGTGACCCTGCAGCCGTCGAGGTCTCCATCGATGACGTGGGTCTGCGTGTCGCCGACGCCGAGGAACGTGCCACCTTTCGGTGCGGCCGTCGGGCGCGTGATCGCGTGCTCGGCGGTGGTGTCGATGCGAGCGGTGATCTGGTCGCACGCGAAGTACTTCGCGAGGGCGGCGCGCGGCGGCATCTCGGCGCGCACCTTCGCGGGATCTCCGGTGGCGAGTGCATCGGCGAACGCCTTCGTCGCGTCCTGGATCCCCGCGTGCCCGCCCGACGAGGGCGTGGAGCTCGCGGACCCGCCGGGATCGCTGCTCTTGCAGGCGACCACGAGCAGCGCGAGTGCGACGATCGGCCGTAGCATCCACCCGTCGTAGCACGGCGCTTCGGCTGCTAGCATTGCCGCGCATGTCGCTCGTTCTGTACATCGGCAACAAGCGCTACTCGTCGTGGTCGCTGCGTCCGTACCTCGCGCTCGCGCACGCCGGCGCTCGCTTCGAGACCCGGACGATCCTCCTCGACCAGCCGTCGACCGCCGAGGAGATCGCGAAGGTCAACCCGGCCGGGCGGGTGCCGGTGCTCCATGCTCCCGATGGGCTCGTGATCTGGGACTCGCTCGCGATCTGCGAGTGGGCGAACGAGGTGTACCCCCAGGCGCAGCTGTGGCCCGCGGATCGGGCGCAACGGGCGCGCGCGCGGTCGCTGGCGGCGGAGATGCACTCGGGATTCACGGCGCTGCGCGGCGCGATGCCGATGGACCTGTGGTCGTCGTTGCCCGGCGTGGGGCACAGCGAGGCGGCGCTCGCCGACGCGCGGCGCATCCAGGGGATCTGGCGCGAGCAGCTCGCGGCGAGCGGCGGACCGTTCCTGTTCGGTGCGTTCACGATCGCGGATGCGATGTACGCGCCGGTGACGACGCGGTTCACGACCTATGGCGTCGAGCTCGATGCCGTGTGCCGCGGCTACGTCGACGCGATCGCGGCGCTACCGGCGTTCGTCGCGTGGAAGCAAGACGCGAAGTCCGAGCCGGCGAAGTGAACGGGCGCATCTTCCAGCTCAACATCTCGCCCGGCGGCGTGCCCAAGCTGCCGATCCGCGAGGCGCGGGTGGATCGGCTCGGGCTCGCCGGTGACGGCCACGCCCATCCCAAGGTCCACGGTGGTCCGGAGCGCGCGGTGTGCCTGCTCTCGCTCGAGTTGATCCAGATGCTGCAGGCCGAGGGCCATCCGATCTGGCCGGGCTCTACCGGGGAGAACGTGACCTTCACGGGGCTCGATCCCGCGGTGCTCGCGCCGGGCATCCGGCTCGCGCTCGGCGACGAGGTGATCGTGCAGCTGACGCGCGCCACCGAGCCATGCAGGTTCATCGCGGGCTCGTTCCTCGACGGCGCGTTCCGGAGGATCGATCACGACAAGCACCCCGGCATCACGCGGTGGTACGCGAGCGTCGAGCGCGAGGGGACGATCCGCGTCGCACAGCCTGTCCTCATCATGTAGTCGCGCCCACGGTTCGGGTCGCGAACATGCGTCGCGATCCGACGACAATTGTCCGCGCCGGCGAACACTCGGCCGTGCAACCGAGCGGAGCCTCGTGCCAAAACGAGAGTGTCAATCGCGCACATTGATTTGAGGCCAAACGATTCGCCATGCTCGTCGCCCGTGAAAGGAGAACGCATGCGCCGTTCGATCATGACGAGCTTGGCCTTCGGGCTATTGGCAACGTCGGCCTGCAAGAAGGGCGACGAGACGAAGTCACAGGCCGGGCCCACACCGTCCAAGGTGCAAGAGGGTCCGGTCGCGAAGGAGCCGGGCAAGCCCGCAGCTGCCGGGGATCCCGGAGCTGCGGTCGGGGTCGCTGCCGGCGGCATCCAGCACGATGCCAGCGAAGGTCCGGCGGCGGTGATCACCGCCGCGACCGGCAGCGTCGAAGTGCGCCGGCTCGGCGAACCGACGTTCGCGCCGGCCAAGGTCGAAACGCCGCTCTACGCCGGCGACACGGTGCGGACCGGCGAGTCATCTTCGGCGACCGTCACGCTCGCGGATGAATCGCTCGTCGAGGTCGCCGAGGTCTCGACGGTAGGCATCGCGAGCCGCACGGGGACGGCGGATCCGGCGTCGGCGGCCGCGGTGCTCGGCGGGCTCGCGAGGTTCACGGTCACGCCGCGCGCGCCGGGAGAAGGCGCGTTCCGCGTGTACACGCCGGCGGGCGTCGCGGTGACCAAGGGCACCGTGTACGGACTGGGCGTCGCCGCATCCGGCGAGGTCAAGCTCGGCGTCGAGAGCGGCGCCGTGGACTGGATCGGACTGACGGCGGTCGAAGCATCACCGCTCGCGGTCGAGGGCGGCATGGCCGCGACGATCGACGCGGAGGGCAGCGCCGCGGCGCCGGCCGCATGGACGACGGATGACTGGGGCGCGTGGCGTGCGGACGCCGACGCGAAGCTCGAGGTCGGCGCGGCGATCGACGCCCACGCGCAGGCGATGTCCGAGCTCGAGACGGGGCTCGTCGCGGCGTATGCAGACCTCACGTCGGCCGCCGATCGCGTCGCCACGTTCGAGGCGACCGCGGCGGCGAGCCTCGAGAAGAACGACACCGCGGCGTACGAGGCGAGCCTGCCCGACGGCGCGGCGACCATCGACGCGTCGTTCTCGCTCGCCGGCTACATCGAGGCGCTGACCTGGGCGAACGCCGCGCACGCGACGATCGCGACCGATCTGTACGTGCGGCATCCCGACGTCGTCGCGCCGGCCGTGTGGCAGCCGATCGCGCCGCGCGTCGACGCTGCGGTCCTGTGGCCGAAGCGCTTCGAGGTGACCGCGGGCGCGTACCTCGAGCCGCTGCGCATGCAGTACTACGTGCACCACCCGCGCGGCCGCGCGAACGCGGTGTTCGTCGGCATCGCGGTGCCGGAGATGTACGCGAAGGTCACGCCGCCGGAGCTCGAGCCGCAGCGCGTGCGTGGCCGCGTGAAGACGAAGATCTGGCTGCAGCCGGACGTCAAGGTGACGGCGTCGGCGCGCCCGGTGTGGATCGCGGCGCCATCGGCGAACTGGCGCGCGAGCGTGAAGGTCAAGCCCGCGCCGTTCCGCGCGAAGGCCGGCTGGTACGCGCGTCCGCCCGAGCTCAAGACCAAGGTGCTCGTCGGTGCGGACCTCAAGGGGGCGTGGGACAGCAAGCTGACCGTCGCACCGCCGGCGCCGCGCGCGAGCTTGTTCGCGAGCTGGTCGGTGCCCGTCGGCGCGAAGATCAAGGTCGCGGCGCCCGATCTACGCGCGGCCGCCGATGCGCGCGTGAAGTTCAAGGCGCCCGGCGTCGGCGCGCGCGTCGGTGTCGGCGCGGGCGTCGCCCCACCGGCGATGCCGGCTGCGCCGGATGTGAAGGGCAACGTGAAGGCGGGCATGAAGGCCAAGGTCGGCGTGGCGGTGCCTGCGGTCGACGTCGCGCCGCCCAAGGTGAACGCGGGCGCTGCGATCAAGGCCAAGGTCGGCGTGGGGGCGGGCGCTGCCGCGGGTGCGGGCGCCAATGCGAAGGCCGGCGTGAAGCTCAAAGCACCCGAGGTGAAGATCAAAGCTCCCGAGGTGAAGATGAAGGCCGAGGTCAAGGGCGGGTTCAAGATCGGGAACTGATGCGTCCTCGGTAATGCTTGCGGCGTTCGAACAGACGCCGTGATGCTGACGACGTGCAGGTGCCGAGCTCGCGCGCATCGTCGGGCTGCCCTCCGCGCCGGTCGCGTCAGCGTAGGCGCTCGACGCGGATGCGGTTGCGATAGGTGCCGGGGGCGTGGCCGACGCTGTCGAAGCCACGTCCGACGGACGTCGCCGCCAACGTGATGAAGATCGCCGCGGGCGAGCGCGGGTCGGTCGCCGCGAGACCGAGCTCGATCGCGTTGACAGGCACGCCCCAGCCGGCGGTCGGCGATGGTCGCGTGTCGAGCTGCGCGGACCAGTCGTCGAGCGTGACGCGCGCGATCGCCTCGTCCTCATCGTAGAGGACGAACGACAGCGGCGCTCCCTTCGCGAGCGGGCCGGCCGCGAGCTCGGTGAATGGCCCCTTCTCGCCGCTCGCGCCACGCAGCACGCGGAACACGCCGTCGGCGCCGAGGCACGCGAACGTCGCCGGGTTTCCCGTCGGGTAGTCGGCGTGCGTGACCTCGATGCGCGTGTCGGGCGCAGGTGAGAACGCGAGGAAGAGGCGTTCGTGTCCCGCGATCGCGAGCCGCGCGAACGTGTTGAGGTGCGAGTACGTCGGGACCGCGACGTGCGTGAAGCCGGCGATGTCGACGGCGGTCTCGTGCGCTGTCACCTGCATGACGGCGTCGGGCGTATAGCTCGCGATTGCCTCGCCGCCGTGATGCCCGATGCGATCGAAGCTCCGCGGTGGCGCCCAGCGATCGCGCGCGTCCGCGAACATCACCCAGCCGCCGTCGGGCGAGCGGCTCGTGAACGAGAGCAGTGGAGCCACGTCGAGCTCGAGCGGCGGCGCGGCGATCCGCACGGCCGCAGCGGCCGGCGCGAACCACACGCCGGGACGCAGCTCGAGCACGCCCGAGGCGCGGACGGCATCGGCGGGTAGCGCGGGGGGAGCCACGTCGAGTGCGCGCGTCGCCGGGGCAGGGGCGCGCTCGGCCCACGTGAGCGCGGCGCCGATCGCGAGCCCGAGCGCGGCCGGTGCGAGGTGCCAGCGTCGCGCCTCGGCGCGCCACGGGATCAAGGTCGCCGCCACGCCGAGCGCCGGAACCAGCGCACGTACCGTGAGCCAGGTGCCGCTCGCCGGGAACACGACGAGCGCCGCGACCGCGACGCCGGCCCACTGCGCTGCGAGTGCGAGCGCGATCGCGAGCACCACGCGATCACGCGTCGCGGCGAGCGCAACGATGCCGGCGAGCGAGGCCACGAGCATCGCGAGCGGCCACGCCTGGTTCACCCAGAACCGCGCGGCGTCGACGGGCCAGCCACCGGGCATCAGCCAGAACCACGCGCCTGCGCCGATCGCGTGCACCGCGAACACGATCAGCACGAGGCGCCGCGCCATGCCGCGAGCGTCTCACACTCGAGCGCGTGCTATGACGCGCGCATGGCAGACCATCGAGCGACGATTCAGTGGAGCGGCGAGGCGGCCGCGGGCGACTTCGTCAAAGGCAAGTACTCGCGCGAGCACACGTGGGCATTCGACGGCGGCGTGACGGTCCCCGCGTCGTCGTCGCCTTCGGTCGTGCCGGCGCCATGGTCGAGCGCGGCCGGCGTCGATCCAGAGGAGGCGTACGTCGCGTCGATCGCGAGCTGCCACATGCTGACGTTCCTCTACGTCGCGGCGAAGGCGGGCTTCGCGATCACCGGCTATCGGGACGAGGCGATCGGCGCGCTGACCAAGAACGAGCGCGGCGTGCCGTGGGTCAGCAAGGTGACGCTGGCGCCGGTGATCCAGTGGGCGGATCGCGCGCCCACCGCCGAGGAGCTCGCGGGTCTCCACCACGCAGCGCACGAAGGCTGCTTCATCGCGAGCTCGGTCAAGACCGAGATCGAGATCAGCCACTAGTCGCGAGCAACGTCAGGGCGTGGCCTCCGAACCACCCCACGACTCCAGCCATGAGGGCGACGGCGGTGGCGGTGAGGGCGATCAGGCTCAAGCGACGCATGCCCCGGGCGATTGCACGGGGCGTTCCAGCCCTGAGCGCCGCGCGATCACGCGAGATAGGCGCCGGATCGTGAACGGCCGACCGATCGCGAGGTCACACCGACATCGGCGCCGGGGGTGGTCACCCCGCGGTCGAGGCCCCGTGGGTCAGATGTCTTCGTCGGCGGCCGGGGTCTGCGGCGGCGTGAATGGTGTCTCCGAGAGCACCGCCATTGCCGTCGCGAGGCCAGCGACCTCGACCGTCGGGGGCGCGTTGCGCTTGAGCATGAACGTGCAGGTCGCGCACGAGGTGACGACCATGCCGCCGCCGGTCTGGTGGACCTCGGCGAGGCGGCGCTTCGCCATCTGATCGGCGACGTTGGGCATCGTCTTGGGCAACAGGCCGCCGCCACCGCAACACTCGGTGTCGGTGCGGTTCCAGCCGAACTCCCGCAGCTCGGCGAGCGACGACAGCGCGCGGCGCGGCTGCTCGAGGACGTGGTTGTAGCGCGCGTGGTAGCAGGGGTCGTGGTAGTAGACCGACTTGCGCTGCAGCGAGCACGACAGGTTCTGCGCCGCGGGCGCGAGCACGTCGGCGAGTGACACGATCTCGGCGGTGAGCGTCACGCCCTCGGCGGCGTACTGCGCGCGCATCGCGTAGAGGCACGCCGAGCAGTTGACCGCGACCTTGCGGAACCCGCGCAGCGATGCGGCGACGCGGCCGGCGTGCCAGCGGAACAGGTCGCGGTGGCCGGCGGCGAGCAGCGGATAGCCGGCGCACGCCTGCGGCGCCTCGATGATCTTCACCTGGTCGAGCCCGACGCGCTCGAACAGCGCGAGCGCGGCCGCGATGTCGGAGGTGCCCTTGTCGATCGCATCGCAGCCGGGCCAGAACCCGAGCTCGCCCTCGCTCGCGAGCTGGCCCGCGAACATCGACTGGACCTGCGCGCTCAGGCGCTGCTCGCGCGCACGGAACCGCTCGCTGTAGCCGGTGAGCGCCGGATGCGGCACGCCGTGGTCGACGGCGGCGGCGCGGCCGGTCAGCAGCACGAGCCCGGGCTCGTTGCCGTGGTCGCAGTACATCGTGCAGTGCCGACAGCCCGTGCACGCCCACAGCGGATCGGTGGACTCCGTGGTCCACGCACTGCGCCCGAGCCGCAGTTGGTTCGTGCGATCCATCTTGACCTGCGGGATGTACGTCTCGCGGCCGCTCGCCGTCGAGACGGGGCAGGCGTGGCGGCACATCTTCGGACAGAACGTGCAGTAGTCGAGCTGGCGCGCCACCGACTCGGGCGAGAACACTTCACGCGGCTTGGGTGGGCCGGACGGCGCTGACATCGCGCCGAGTCTACCGCGGCGGGCTAGGGCGCAAGGTCCGCTTGCATGCGATCCGCGACGACCGCGCTCTCGTTCGCGGTGCGCTGCATGATGGAAACCGCGGTTCCGAGATAGCCGAATGCGTGGAAGTTGGTGAGTGGCAGACTGTCGCGGACATAGGCCAGGCTGCGCGCGCTCGTGAATTCGCCCATCGGCGTGAAGCCGTACGCCTCGCCCGCACGGCGCGCGCCCTCGGCGATGTGGCACGAGCCGCAGTCGGTGTCCTCCGACGAGTGCAGGTCGGGGTGCTGCACCTCGATCGCCTTGCCGAACGCCACCTCGAGCTCGGGCGTCGGCTGCTCGGGCCGGAACTCGGAGGCGAGCGCCTCGAGCTCCGGCACCGACGGGGTGGCCTGCGCCGAGGGATAGATGCCGCCCAGGAACAGCGGGTCGGTGGCGCCCGCGCCCTGGATCTCCTGGCGCTGTGCTCCGAGGTCGATGATCGTGTGCGCGACCAAGCCCGCGGCGCCGCGATCGAGCTGGGCGAACACCCAGATGTGTCCGTCGAGGAACGCGTGCTGCATCATCGTGACGCGCACGACGCGGTCGGTGCCGAGGTGGTCGAGCAGCACGGCGCGCAGGCCCTCCGCGAACGGACCCTCGAGGCCGGTCGCGGCGAGGACAGGATGCGGGCCGAGCGCGTCGGGGTACGCGACGCCCGCGCCGTGCGCCTTCTTGAGCGTGAGGATCTGCTCGAGCATCAGGCGGAGCTCGTCGGCGGGCAGCGCGTAGAACACGTGGACCGCGCCGTCGACGACGTCGGTGTCGAGCAGCACCGGCTGATAGATCAATCGCACCTCGGGGCTGCACCCGCCGCGTGCCGAGCACGGATCGAGACGCAGCGACACAAGGCGCAGGTCGTCGTAGTAGCCGAGACCGCCGCCGTCGCCCGCGGAGCCGAAGGGCGCGGGCGTGATGTCCGCGGCGAGCAGCTGGCCGTACCTGCCCGCCTCGGTGGGCGCGATCAGCTGGTCGCGGTCGGTCGCGGCGGTGATCGGGTAGAGGATCGAGACATCGGCCGACGCGACCACCGAGTCGTAGTCGAGGTCGAGCTGAAACGGCGGCGATCCCGACGGTCCGGAGGTCGAGCACGCGGCGAGGGCGAGGAGGACGGCGAAGCGCATGCCGGCACTGTCGTGATCGGCAGCGAGGTAAGCCGCTTAAAGCCGCTTAAATCAATTGAGCCCGTCGACCCGCTCGCGCAGCTGCGTCAGATCGCGGGCGATGCGCGGGTTCGCGGGCTCGAGGACGGCGAGGCGCTCGAGCACGTCGAGCGAGCGCGGCAGGTCGCCGTGGCGGCCGTAGATGCCGGCGAGGTTGACCAGCATGCGCGACAGGATCTGGCGCTTGGTCGCCGCGGCGATCACGCTCGGCTCGAGCACGGCGTCGGCGTGGTCGTCTTGCGCAGCAGCGTCTCGAGGTCCGCGGGCGTGAGCGTCTTGCCGCCCGAGTACGGATCGAGGAACAGCCACGCATCCTCGATCGCGACGCGCACGAGGAAGTGGCCGGGGAAGTTCACACCCTGCGCGAGCACGCCGACGCGACGCGCGACCTCGAGATAGACCACCGAGAGCGAGATCGGGATGCCCACGCGGCGATCGATGACGTCGCACAGAAAGCTGTTGCGCGGGTCGTAGTAGTCGTCACGATTTCCGCTGAACCCGAGCCGCTCGAACAAGAAG
>Ga0247822_10000771_pt1 | contig 18197 bp, 18 predicted proteins | sample 13C_Cellulose_Da_FD_192423 | JGI IMG/M metagenome (GOLD analysis project Ga0247822, IMG submission 192423) | Soil microbial communities from agricultural site in Penn Yan, New York, United States - 13C_Cellulose_Day30 | ecosystem: Environmental > Terrestrial > Soil > Agricultural land | place...
CCCCATCGTCTCGCTTCGCTCGCCGACCGCATCATCCGCCAGGCCGGGGTCGCTCGGGATCGGCGGCGGGATGTGGCCGCAGATCTACCCGCGCCTGCTCGAGATGATCCTCGCCCACCGCTCGACGATCCTGTTCGTCAACAGCCGGCGGCTGGCCGAGCGGCTGGCCACCCAGCTCACCGAGCTGGCCCACGCCATGGGCGTCGCCGCGCCCGATCACGAGCTGGTCCGCGCCCACCACGGCTCGGTCGCCCGCCACCAGCGGCTGCAGATCGAGGAGGACCTCAAGGCCGGCCGGCTGCGCGCGATCACCGCGACCAGCTCGCTCGAGCTCGGCATCGACATGGGCGCGGTCGATCTGGTGGTGCAGGTCGAGTCGCCGGGCGCGGTCGCGCGCGGGCTGCAGCGCATCGGCCGCGCCGGCCACCAGGTCGGCGCCACCAGCCGCGGCCGCATCGTGCCCAAGTACCGCGGCGACCTGCTCGAGGCGGCGGTGTGCGCGCGCGGCATGCTCGACGGCCAGGTCGAGTCGACCCGCCTGCCCGAGAACTGCCTCGACGTGCTCGCCCAGCAGGTGGTGGCGATGTGCGGCACCGAGCCGTGGCCGGTCGCCGAGCTCGAGCGCGTGGTCACCCGCGCCGCCAGCTATCGCAACCTCGGCCGCGCCGCGCTGACCTCGGTGCTCGACATGCTGTCGGGCCGCTATCCGTCCGACGAGATGGCCGATCTGCGGCCGCGCCTGACCTGGGATCGCGATCGCGACGTGCTGACCGCCCGCCCGGGCGCGCGCCTCCTGGCCGTGGTCAGCGGCGGCACCATCCCCGATCGCGGCCTGTACCCGGTCCACGTCGGCGACGGCGGGCCGCGGGTCGGCGAGCTCGACGAGGAGATGGTCCACGAGAGCCGGCGCGGCGAGACCTTCCTGCTCGGCGCCACCACCTGGCGCATCGAGGAGATCACCCGTGATCGGGTGATCGTTTCGCCGGCGCCCGGCGAGCCGGGCAAGATGCCGTTCTGGCGCGGCGAAGGCCCGGGCCGGCCGATCGAGCTCGGCCGCGCCGTCGGCGCGTTCACCCGCCACGTCGACGAGCTGCTCGCCCGCCACGATCCCGACCAGGCCGCGGCGGCGCTGATGGACAGCCACCGCCTCGATCGCAACGCCGCCGACAACCTGATCCGCTACGTGGCCAGCCAGCGCGAGAGCGCCGGCGCGGTGCCGACCGATCGCACGATCGTCGTCGAGCGGTTCCGCGACGAGCTCGGCGACTGGCGGATCTGCATCCTGACCCCGCTCGGCGCCCGCGTCCACGCGCCGTGGGCCCACGTGGTCGGTCGCCGCCTCGAGGACCGGCTCGGCTACCCGGTCCATCCGCTGTACACCGACGACGGCATCGCGCTGCGCTTCGCCGACGGCGACGAGCTGCCCGACGTCGCCGAGCTGTTCCCCGCCGCCGACGAGCTCGAGGAGCTGCTGGTCGGCGAGCTGGCCCGCTCGGCGCGGTTCGCCGGCCTGTTCCGCGAGAACGCGGCGCGCGCGCTGCTGCTGCCGCGCCGCCGCCCCGGCCAGCGCACGCCGCTGTGGACCCAGCGCCAGAAGGCCCAGCAGCTGATGGGCGTCGCCCTGCGCTACCCGTCGTTCCCGATCGTGCTCGAGACCTATCGCGAGTGCCTGCGCGACGTCTTCGACGTGCCGGCGCTGCGCGAGCTGCTGGCCCAGGTCGAGCGGCGCGAGCAGAGGGTCGAGGCCGTGACCACGGCGGCGCCGTCGCCGTTCGCGACCTCGCTGGTGTTCGACTACGTCGCGGCGTTCCTGTACGAGGGCGATGCCCCGGTCGCCGAGCGCAAGGCCCAGGCGCTGACCCTCGACCGCGCGCTGCTGCGCGAGCTGCTCGGCGAGGGCGAGCTGCGCGAGCTGCTCGACCCGGTGGCGATCGACGAGGTCGAGGACGAGCTGACCGGGCGCACGCCCGGCCGCCTCGCCCGCTCGGCCGACGAGCTGACCGACCTGCTCCGCCGAGTCGGCGATCTCGACGAGGCCGAGGTGGCCGCGCGCGCGACGCCCGAGCTCGGCGACGTCCACGCCGCCCTGACCCAGCTCGCCGCCGCGCGCCGGGTGGTGCCGGTGCGCATCGCCGGCGCGCCGCGCTGGATCGCCGTCGAGGACGCCGCGCGCTACCGCGATGCCCTCGGCACCGTGCTGCCGCCCGGCCTGCCGGCGGCGCTGCTCGGCGAGGTGACCGATGCCCTGCCCGGGCTGTTCGCCCGCTGGGCCCGCACCCACGGCCCGTTCACCGCCGACGAGGTCGCGGCGCGCTGGGGCCTGCCGCGCGGCGCGGTGGTCGCGCTCGCCGACGCGGCGGTCGCCGCCGGCACGCTGGTACGCGGCGGCCTGCGCCCCGGCGGCACCGCCACCGAGCTGTGCGACGCCGAGGTGCTGCGCCGGATCCGCCGCCGCACCCTCGCCCGCCTGCGCAGCCAGGTCGCGCCGGTCGAGACCGCCGGTTTCGGCCGCTTCCTGCCCCGCTGGCACGGGGTCGGCGCCGCTCGCCGCGGGCTCACCGCGCTGCGCGAGGCGCTGCAGCAGCTCGAGGGCGCGCCGCTGCCGTTCGCCGAGCTCGAGGCCCGCATCCTGCCCGCGCGCGTGCTCGACTTCGCGCCTCGCCTGCTCGACGAGCTGGGCGCGATGGGCGAGCTGGTGTGGGTCGGCCGTGGCGCGCTCGGGCCCAGCGACGGCCGGGTCGCGATCGTCCGCCGCAGCCGCGCCGCGCTGCTGCTCGAGCCGGGCGAGCTGCCCGCCGACGCCACCGACCTCCACCGCGGCATCGTCGCGCACCTGCAGCAGGCCGGCGCTTCGTTCCTGGTCGCGATCGAAGGCGCGGTGCCCGGCCACGGCCGCGACGAGGTCCGCGCCGCCCTGTGGGATCTGGTCTGGGCCGGCGTGATCACCAACGACACCTTCGCGCCGCTGCGCAGCCTGCGCGCCAAGAAGGGCGCGCGCCCCGGCCCGCAGGCCAGCTTCGGCGGACGCTGGTCGCTGGTCGCGTCGCTGATCGGGGCCGCGGCGCCGACCCAGCGCGCCCACGCGCTGGCGGTGTCGCTGCTCGATCGCTGGGGCGTGGTCACGCGCGAGGCCGCGCTCGCCGACGCCGTGCCCGGCGGCTTCGCCGCGCTGGTCCCGGTGCTCGACGGCATGGAGGAGGCCGGCACGGTCCGCCGCGGCTACTTCGTCGAGGGGCTCGGCGGCCGCCAGTACGCGTGGGCCGGCGCCATCGATCGCCTGCGCGCCGACGCCGCCGAGCGCGGCGTGGTCACCCTGCCCGCCGTCGATCCGGCCAACCCGTGGGGCGCGGTGCTGCCCTGGCCCGAGGCCACCGGCGGCGCCCGCCCGGCCCGGCGCAGCGGCGCCTCGATCGTGCTCGTCGACGGCGCCCCCGCGCTCCACGTCGAGCCGCGCAGCGGCAAGATCGTCACCTTCCCGGCCACCGCCGAGGTCGTCGAGGCCGGCCTCGCCCGCGGCCTGCCGTCGCTCGCCGCCGCGCTCCGCCGCACCCTGGTCCTCGAGTCGATCGACGGCGACAAGCTGCTCGGCTCGCGCTGGGCGCCCATCCTCGAGCGGGCCGGCTTCCGCCGCGACTACCGCGGCTATGTCGTCCCGACCAGCCCTGCGCCTCCGCGGCCCCCACCCGTCACCGTGGCCATGAACGGCGACGGCGGCGGCGACGGCGACGGCAACGAACCACCCGACGACGATCCCGGCGAGCCGGCGCTGTGATCCTCACGACCGCCTCCGACGTGTTCGCATGCCTGCGCGCGAAGACCGTCGAGCGGCGCGCCGATCGCCGCCGCGATCCATGGCCGCGTCACTCCGCGCACCGCCTACTACTGCCCGACCTGCCAGTGCGTGTAGCCTCGGGCCATGAAGTTCGCCTCTCTCTCCCTGCTCGTCGTCCTCGCCGCCGCGTGTGGTCCCAAATCGACCGCGCCGGCGCCGGTCTCCAACACCAGCGCCGAGCCGAGCGAAGCCGGCCCCGCGCCCGGCGTCACCGATGGTGCGCTGTGGACCTGCGTGATCAGCGACTACGACCCGCAGCCATGCAAGTTCAGCCGCGAGGGCGAGCAGTGGACCCTGCGCAAGCTGCTCGGCTCGCAGCGGTTCGCCGGCACCGCGACCTTCCCGCCTGACGGCTCGATCGACTTCGACGGCAAGTACTTCTGCCCGTGGGGCGCCTGCGACACGCCGATGCAGGTGTCGTTCCGCCGCGAGGCCGAGGGCGTGTACACCACCCAGCTCGGCGGCGACCAGATCCGCCTCGAGTGGAACCCGGCCAACGCGGCCGAGTACGGCGGCGCCGGCTACGGCGGCCTGACCGGCGAGGAGCAGTGAACGTCGATCTCCTCTTTGGACCGCGACTCGAGACGACGCTGGTGGACGAGATCGTCGGAGAGATCGAGGCGCGCAACCCAGACCCGGCGTCGCTCGAACACCTCACGGTCGTCGAGGCAGATCTCCTCGGTACGGTCACGGCCGTGGGCGTGATCGGCAACGGCGGCCTCGATTACTGGTACCAGGGCAAAGATCACCAGGTCACGGAGGCGGTCGCCCGCAGCTTCGGACGGCTCGGTCTGCCCGAGGCGGCCGATGCGCTGCGACGTTCGCTCGACGCCTTCCCCGACCGTCGAATGACGCCGGCCGAGTACGCTCACTTCTGCGAATCGCACCGCGCCGCCGCCACGGCGCTGTGGCGGCCGCTGAACGAGGTGTTCTTTGCAACCGACTGGGGCCGGGCCGCACTCACGTATGTCGTGGCCAACTCGGCGGTCCTGACCGAGGTCGTTCCGGGTGCCGGTCGCGTGCTCACCAAGCTCGAGCGCGCGTGGGCGCGCGCCGCGACGGGCCTGCGTGCGGCGCTCGAGGACGCCGCCGAGCTCGATCGCGATGGGTGTCGACGCGCGATCGCAGCCAATGACCACCACGCAGCGCACGCCCAGTTGGTCGCCGCTGGTCCACGCGCCGGGCGCGCCAGGCGGTTCTGGGCCGCGCTCCACGAGGTCGCCGAGCTGCTGGCCGTGCACGACCAGGGCGTCAGCAGGTGGAACCACCGCTTCGCGACCCAGGGCTATGTGGCCGTCGACGTCGAGGTCTCGCTCGCCGGCGCGTCCGGAGCGCGGTTCCTCGCGAGCGGGCCGGCACGGTGGAACCCGGGGACCAGACCGAGACGACTGCTCGGCCACCGCGCCGAGGTCCATGCGGTCACGATCGAGGAGGTCCGCGGCCTGCGGCTCGTGCGCGACCGCATCCAGGATCAAGGCCGCATCCGGCTCGTCCCGGCACAGGCGGTCCCTGCCGGTGAGCCGATCGTCATCCACCGCGACGGCGAGGTGGTCGCGCGCGGCACGGTCGTCGATGTCGTCATCGCCGAGGACTCGTAGGCGCCGGCTCGATCCGCGGGCGATCTACGCTATCTTCCCCACGACGATGGCGCGCCGGTCCCGGACCCTCCTCGCCGCAGTGTTGATCCTCGCGGCCGCCGGCTGCCGCGCGTCGCTCGGCAAGGCCCCGCCGGCGGAGCGCGGTGTCGCCGCGCTGGTCCGCGCGCTCGAGGGCGACGACCCGCGCGCCGCCTACGAGCTGCTGTCGGCCGAGACCCGCAAGACGGTCACCTTCGAGGCGTTCGCGATCCAGTGGAAGGCGAGCAAGGCCGAGCGCGCCTGGCAGGCCGCCCGCCTGGCCGAGGCCCTGCGCGGCGATCCCGACGTGGGCGAGCGCGCCGCGGTCACCTACCCCGACGGCAAGTCGGTGCTGCTCGAGCGCGAGGGCAACCGCTGGCGGCTCGAGTCGGCCCTGATCTCGCGGGTGCGCGCCGGCCGCCCGCGCGACGCGATCCGCATGTTCGCCGAGGCGGTCCGCCGCAACGACCTCGACGCGATCCTGCGCACCTTGACCCTGCGCCGCCGCGAGGGCCTGGCCCGCCAGATCGAGGGCTTCCTCGCCGGTATCGATCGCAAGGTCGACGGCAAGCTCGAGGAGATCGGCACCGATCGCGCCGAGCTGCGCTGGGACGAGAACGGCGTGCGCTTCCGCATCGTGCTCCGCAAGGAGGACGACGAGTGGCGCATCGACGACATCCACATCCACCCGGTGCCCAAGGGCGAGGACGAGGGCGACGACGAGGACGAAGACGACGACGTGATCTTCTGACGCGGATCACTCGACCGCGAAGATCGCCTCGCAGAGGCCGCCCGTCGCACGCCGGGCGCAACGATACCCGGCCGGGCACGACGCGCCGGGCGCGGTGCAGTCGGCCTCGCACCGGAACGGGTGCACGTCCCGGCTCGGTGACAGCGCGGCGCGGCAGTGCTGGCCGACCGGACACGCGTCGGCGCGCCGCGGATCGCATGGCGACAGGCAGCGCGCGCGCACGTCCCAGCGGAACGCGGTGTCGAGGTGACAGAACATGCCGTCGGGGCACCCGCGCACCGCGCAGCTCTCGTCGTCGACCGTCGCGCACAGGGATCCCGACGCCGTCGTGACACAGCGTTCCCCGGCCGGGCAGCCGCCGTCGTCGCTGCACTGCGACCCGCACCGCTGCTGCCCGTCCATGAACGCGCGACACCGCGTCCCGAGCGGACAATCGTCGTCGCCGGTGCAGGTTCGAGGGACGCACACGCCATCGCGGCAGGCGCCGTCCCGATCGCACGCGCTGCGGCCATCCGTTGTCAGCGCGCAACGTTCCCCCAGGGCGCGCGGCCCCGCGTGCTCGCAGCGACCGATGACCTCGTGCGGTGACACGATCATCTCGCACTTGCGCGCGTCGCCACAGTCGTCGTCGGTGGTGCACTCGGAACCGACGCACCGCGACGAGCTCGCGCGCCGGTCCGGCGTCGCGACCATCCCGCACATCCGCCCCGGCTCGCAGTCGTCGCTGTCCTCGCACGGTGGCGGACAGCGCAGGCTGCCGCTCGCCTCCTCGCACGCCACCCCGCAGTCGCGCGCACACCGGGCCCGGTCGTCGTCGGTCACCCGAGGGAACGGCGGCGCCGCCGCACGCGCAACTCGCCCGGTCGCCGACGTGGGCGGATCGCCGGTGAGACTCGCGTCAGGCAACGTCGCTGCCGTGCTCGCTGCGGCCGGCGTCCGCTCGCGGCCGCATCGCGACCAGACGACGACCGCGACCACGACCAGCAGTGCCGCCGCGACAGCGCGAGTGCGGATCCTCATCTCACCAGATCGCCGGCGGGCCGCAGTTGTCCTCGCGCAGGAGGCACACAGGTTCGTAACACATGAGCACGCCGGTGGGCGTCGACCCGCACTCGTACTCCCTCAGCCCCCACAGGATGCACTCACCGTCACATGGATCGGGGTCGACCTCGCCACCGCCACCACCTCCTCCGCCGCCGGTGCCGCCCTTCCGCGAGTGGGCCACGGAACCGGTCATGGCGAGCGCCGTGACCACGCACAAGATCATCGTTAAAACCTTCATCGAACTCTCCTGGTTGAGGACGAAGGCTCTGTGCACGCTCCGGGCCGATCGGACTGCACCGTATTCTCCGCGGCTTGGGCGGCGTGCCACGTCGGCGAACCAGCCTCGTGCGTTCCGGAACCTGTTCCGGCGACGTACCGGTGTTCCGCCGTGCTCGGCCGAGCGCTACATCTTGTAGCCGCGGGTCAGCAGCATCTTGGCCGAGGCGTCGAAGCTGGCCTTGGCCGGGACGTCCCACTCGAAGGCGTCGGCCATGCGGGTGATGATGTTGAACGCGTAGCAGACCATGAGGGCGTCGATCACGCCCTGCTTCGACACGCCGGCGGCCAGCACCGGCCGGACGTCGTCGGCGGTGAGCGAGCCGTGATCGCGGGTCACCTTGGTCAGCAGCCGCAGCGTGACCTTGACCTTGTCGGGCAGATCGGTCGCATCCGGATCGACCAGCGCGGCCGCCACCTTGGCTTCACCGAGGACCTTCGACGCGACCGCGCCGTGGGCGTTCGTTCAAAACTCGCACTCGTTCTTCTTCGACACCCAGGCCGCGAACAGCTCGCGCTCGCCGATCGACCACTCCGACGGCCCGCGCATGACCTCCTGGAAGACCTCGTTCATCGGCCGGCCGAACAGCTCCGGCCGGTACATCAACGTGCGGATCACGTCGGGCGCGCGGTGCCCGCTCAGCAGGCGGATCACGCCGAACATCAGCTTGCTCTTCAGCCCGCGGCCCTTCTCGATCGACGGCACCCGCATCGCCATGGCTCAGCCCTCCCCCGCCGCGCGCGAGCCGGCCGCGTCCGTCGCGACCGGCTCGGCCAGGGCGGCGTCGAGCGCGGCCAGCGCCGCGTCGAGCTGCGCGGTCGCCTTGCCGATCGCCGCCGCCGCGGTGATCTCGAACAGGCCGTCGTCGTCGAGCCCGGCCTTGCGCGCGTCGTTCACCATCTCGTCGTGGACCTTGTACGCGTTGGCCTGCACGGTGGCGACGTAGGTGGCGATCGCCCCCGGCGCGCCCTGACCGGCGAACGCCTGGCGGCGGACGTCGCGCGCGAGCACGCCGTCGCCGTCGAGGATGGCCTTGCGGACGTCGGCGCGCAGCGCGGCGTAGCGGTCCCCCATGCCGCCGAGCATGCCGCGCCGGCTAGCGGCGCGCCAGGCTCTCGTGCGCGAGCTTGCGCACGAACAGCTCGATGTTGCGCCGCAGCGACGGGTCGTCGCAGTGGGGCAGCGCCCGCCGCCAGGTCTCGACGGCGCGGGCGACGTGGCCCTTCTTGTAGTAGAGGTAGGCGAGCCGGGTCAGGGCCGGGAAGTAGCGCGGCTCGAGCTCGACCACCGACTCGTACTCGTCGATCGCCTCCTCGAGCCGCTGACTCTTCTGCAGCAGGTTGGCCAGCGCGAACCGCACCTTCGACGCCGCCGGGTCGGCGGCGATGCCGTCGCGCAGGAGCGCGATCGCCCCGTCGACGTCGCCGGCCTGGTAGCGCTCGATCGCGTGGCCGAACGGATCGTCGTCGGTGCGGGTGCGCGCCCGCCGCCGCCCGAGCAGCTCGCGGACGATGCGCAGGAGCCGCGCGGTGTCGAGCGGCTTGGCGGCGTAGCCGTCGGCGCCGTACTTCTCGAGCACCTCGGCGGTGACCCGCCCCGAGTCGATCACCGCCGACATCAGGATCACGCCGACGCCCTCGAGCCGCCGGGTGCGCTTGATCGCCCGGCACAGCCGGAAGCCGTCGATGCCGGGCAGCAGGATGTCGGCGATGACGACGTCGGGCGCCAGGTCGCGCAGCATGTCGAGCGCGTCGGTGCCCGAGGCCGCGGTCGCGACCTCGTAGCCGCGCGGCTCGATCTCCTTGACCAGCAGGTGGCGAGTGGCGAAATCGTCGTCGACGATCAGGAGCCGCGGCACGCTGCCGCCGCCCGGCGCCGGGCCGCGCTCGAGCTGGCGGGCCAGCTCGCCGACGTCGTCCTCGTCGGCGGGAGCGACCGGCGTGGTCCGCGCGGTGTCGCGCCCGGGCGACGAGCCGACGCCGGTCACCGGCCACGGCGTGTCGCCCACCGCCGGCGTGTCGCCGCCGATCGTCGGCGCGCGCGGCGCCAGGAAGGTGTCGCGGCTGGGCAGCTCCTCCTCGGAGGTCTCGAGGAACAGATCGTCGACCTTGATCTCCTTGGTGACGTCCTCGATCACCGCCTGCAGCGCGCGCTCGCCCAGCTGGCCCTCGTCGACGGTGGCGTCGGGGTTGACCACCGCGATGCGCGCGTGGCGGGCCGGGCGATCGCTGTCGGCCTCGGGGCCGACCCAGCGCGCGTCGCCGCGCCGGCGGGCGGCGATGACGCCGCGGATCGTGCGCGCCACCGTGACCGCGAGCGCGACGTAGAGGTGGACGTTCCAGCCGCGCCGGCCGAACACGCTCTGCGCGTGCGCGGCAACTTCCTCCGGCCGCGCCGCCGCTACATAGATCGTGCCGGCCTCGGCGTAGACCGGCACCATCTGCGTGCGCTGCAGCAGGTCGGCCGAGATGCCGTCGATCAGCTCGGCGTCGATCACGCACTCGTCGAGCACGACCGCCGGTCGTCCGAAGGTGATGGCCAGCGCCTCGGCGAGCGAGCGCTCGTCGGCGTAGCCGAGGATGTAGCAGACCGACGCCAGCGGCAGCCGCTCGGACTGGCGCGCGAGGGCGTCGGCGAGCGAGCCCTCGTCGGGAAGCACCCCCAGATCGAGGAGGAGCTTCCCGAGCAGCGAGGCCACGACTCACGCTATCACCTCGATGCCCGGCCCAGCCAGTCCCCGAGGTCGCACTGAACCGCGCGCACCCGGGTGCGATAACGGCGCAGGATCCCCGAGGTTTGTCGCTCCCGCTGACCACTCGACCAGCCAGTCAAAACGCCCCAGCCGACCGCACCCCCGCGCCGCGCCGCAACGCGCCAGATCTTCAGGACTATCCTGGTAAAATCCACCCTCGCTGAACGAAACAGCTGTGACAGGCTGTCACATGCGCGGTCCGGTCACCGCGCGGTCCCGGTGCGGTAACCAGCTGCAGATCTTGAAAGATCTGTCACCTTCTGCGGGTGCCGTCTCGCGGCACTTCCCTTGCTTGATCGGCGGCCAGCCCACCTTTCCCCCGAGCAAGGTCGACGGGCAAACCGCCACGGGAGTAACCCACGCAATGAGCGAATTCAAGATCGGCGACAAGGCTGTGTACCCCGCGCATGGCGTCGTCGAGGTAGCGGGTGTGGACACCAAGGAGATCAACGGCTCCGTCTGCGCCTTCTACGTGCTCAAGGTGCTCGAGAACGGGATGCAGATCATGGTCCCGAAGCAGAAGGCCGACCAGGTCGGCCTGCGCCCGGTCGTCACCTCCCAGGAGGCGAACGAGGTCTTCGAGGTCCTGCGCGATCAGGACGTCCACATCGACAAGCAGACGTGGAACCGCCGCTACCGTGGGTTCATGGAGAAGATCAAGACGGGGTCGCTCTTCGACGTCGCCGAGGTCTATCGCGACCTGTTCCGGCTCAAGAGCACCAAGAACCTCTCGTTCGGCGAGCGCCGCATGCTCGACACCGCCCGCACCTTGATGGTGAAGGAGCTGGCCGTCGCGCGCCGCTGGACCGAGCAGAAGGTCGAGCAGGAGCTGGAGAAGGCCTGCGGCTGACCGGCGGTGTAGTTGAAACACCGCCACCCCGCATGCTAGCGTGCCGGCGCGCATGCAGGTCCACGTCGCGCGAGCAGAGCTGACGACCCTACCGGTAGATGCCGTGGTCAACCCGGCGAATTCGCTAGGGATCATGGGTGGTGGCACGAGCGGCGTCCTGCGGCGCGCCGGCGGCGACATCATCCAGCAAGAGGCGATGTCCGCCGCCCCGATCGCGGTCGGCGCGGCCATCGTCACCGGCGCCGGCTCGCTGCCGTGCAAGTTCGTCATCCACGCTCCGACGATGGAGGAGCCGGGGATGAAGATCCCGGCCGAAAACGTCCGCCGCGCCGCGCGCGCCGCGCTGATCGCCGCCGACGTGAAGCAGTTCAAGGTCATCGCGTTCCCGGGCATGGGCACCGACCTGGGCGACGTCCCGGCCGACGAGGCCGCGCGCGCGATCGTCGAAGAGATCCGCGCCCACAAGCGCGCCTGCCCCGAGACGATCTACCTCGTCGATCCTTCGATCGACATGGTCGACGCCTTCGAGGAAGCGCTGCGCAACGCCGTCCAGAATCTCTGAGATCCGCGGCGGTCCGCCCCGGGCGCGTGCGAGCGTCAGCGAGCACGGCGTCGCACCGGAAGGCGCCCCGCGATCGGAACGATCTCGTCGTTCCGCGGGATTGACGGGCCTGCGGCGTGGTGCTCTATTCGGCCCGCTTTGCAGCTCCAGGCATACCTGCCAGCTGGGCTGGCGATCCTCTGTACGTTGTTGTTCTGCGGGCTGTTTACTGCCCTCGCGGTCTTCGTCGGCCCGAAGTCGGTGAACCCGGAGAAGCTCAAGCCGTTCGAGTGCGGCTCCGAGCCGATCGGAAGCCCCCGCGGACGCTACTCCGTGAAGTTCTACCAGGTCGCCATCCTCTTCCTGGTGTTCGATATCGAGGCAGCGTTCATGTACCCGTGGGCGCAGCTGTACGCCAAGCTGTCCCTGACTCCCGCCGGGACCATCAGCATCTTCGGCTTCGTCGAGATGTTGCTGTTCGTCGCGATCCTCGTCGTCGCCCTGGCCTACGTCTGGCGCAAGAAGGCCATCGGCTGGGACTGAGCCAAGACCCCACCGCGATCATCGCCGGAGTACCACCGTGCTAGAGCTCGTCACCAGCAAGCTCGAGGACGCAGCCAACTGGGGCCGCAAGTTCTCGCTGTTCAGCTACCCGTTCGTCACCGCCTGCTGCGGCATGGAGTTCATGTCGGTGGCGGCGCCGAAGTACGACATCGCCCGGTTCGGCGCCGAGTTCCCGCGGTTCTCGCCGCGCCAGTCGGACCTGCTGATGATCGTCGGGACGATCACCGAGAAGCAGGGCCCGGCCCTGCGCCGGGTGTGGGAGCAGATGGCCGAGCCCAAGTGGGTCATCGCCTTCGGCGTGTGCGCGTCGACCGGCGGCTTCTACCAGAACTACCACGCGATGCCGGGCGCCGATCAGGTCGTCCCCGTCGACGTCTACATCCCGGGCTGCCCGCCCCGCCCCGAGCAGGTCCTCGACGCGCTGATCCTCCTGCAGGACCGCATCCAGCGGAAGGACGGCCACAGCCAGCTGCGGCTCAAGCGCGAGAAGATCGTCATGCGCGAGCGCGCCGCCCTCGAGGACTGAGGCAAAGGAAGCCCCGATGTCGAAGAAGGTTCTGGACGCGCTCAAGGCCAAGTTCGGCGACGCGATCGAGGCGACCGACGACCAGCACGGCGACGAGACCGCGTTCGTCAAGCGCGACAAGCTGCGCGAGATCGCGACCTGGCTGCGCGACGACAAGGCGATGGCGTTCGACGCGCCGGTGTTCGCGACCTGCGTCGACCTGCTCGACTGGCGGCCGGTGTCGATCCCGCACACGCCGTCGACCAACACCCGCCCCGAGTACGACGGGGCCGGGCCGCGCTTCGAGGTGTGCTGGCAGCTGCGCTCGACGACGCATCGCCACCGCATCCGCATCAAGGTCCGGGTCACCGAGGCCGATCCCAAGGTCGCCAGCCTGACCCCGCTGTGGATCGGCTTCGACTGGCAGGAGCGCGAGACCTTCGACATGTACGGGATCCGCTTCGACGGCCACCCCGACCTGCGCCGCATCTACCTGTACGACGAGTTCGTCGGCTACCCGCTGCGCAAGGACTACCCCAAGGAGAAGCGCCAGCCGCTGGTGCGTCGCCCCGACCTGGTCGGCGATCACTGACGAGGAGCGCGAGGACCCCATGGCCGATCTCAAGACCCTCGTCGTCGGACGCAAGGACGCCGTCGACCTCGACGTCGAGCAGGAGCTGCCCCACGAGCTGATGACCGTCAACATGGGGCCGTCGCATCCCGCGATGCACGGCACCGTGCGGATCGTCCTCACCGTCGACGGCGAGCGCATCGTCAAGGGCGACGTCCAGCCCGGCTATCTGCACCGCTGCTTCGAGAAGGAGTCGGAGTACGCCACCTACACCCAGGTGTTCCCGTACACCGACCGGCTCAACTACGTCTCGCCGATGATCAACAACGTCGGCTGGGCGATGACGATCGAGAAGCTGCTCGGCATCACCAAGCAGCTGCCGCGCCGCGCCGAGTACGTGCGGGTGATCGTCAGCGAGGTGTCGCGCATCACCGACCACCTCACCTGCGTCGGCGCCTCGGCCATGGAGCTGGGCGCGTTCACGCCGTTCCTCTACTTCCTCAAGTGCCGCGAGTGGCTGTACACGCTGCTCGAGGAGGTCTCGGGCGCGCGCCTGACCCACTCCTACGTCCGGGTCGGCGGCGTGTCCAAGGACCTGCCGGTCGGCTGGACCGACAAGCTGCTCGCCCGCCTCGACGAGATCACCGCGGTGATGGTCGAGGTCGAGGCGATGCTCAACCAGAACAAGATCTTCCGCGATCGCATGGCCGGCATCGGCGCGCTCGATCGCGAGGCGTGCATCAAGTGGGGCCAGACCGGCCCGATCGCCCGCGCCGCCGGCCTCGACTACGATGTCCGCAAGGACTACCCGTACTCGGTCTACCCCGAGCTCGAGTTCGACGTCCCGGTCGGCACGACCGGCGACTGCCTCGACCGCTACCTGGTGCGGATCGAGGAGATCAAGCAGTCGATGCGGATCCTGCGCCAGGCGGTGGCCCAGCTCCCCGACGGGCCGGTCATGATCGACGACCCGCGGGTCGCGCTGCCGCCCAAGACCGACGCGTACAACACGATCGAGTCGATGATCCGCCACTTCAAGCACATCGTCGACGGCATCCGGGTGCCGGCCGGCGAGACCTACGCGTTCGTCGAGGGCGGCAACGGCGAGCTCGGCTTCTACGTCGTCGCCGACGGCACCGGCCGTCCCTACAAGGCGTACGTCCGCAGCCCGTCGTTCGTGCACCTGTCGACCGCGAGCACGATCATCAAGGACCACCTGATCGCCGACGTCGTGCCGATCTTCGGCATGATCAACATGATCGGCGGCGAGTGCGACAAGTAAGGCCGTCATGAGCGACACCCAGGCCCCGCCCCCCGCTCCCGACACCGTTACCGTCACCATCGACGGCGTCGCCGTGACCGTGCCCAAGGGCACCAACGTGCTCGAGGCCGCCAAGAAGGTCGGCGTCGACATCAGCGCGTTCTGCTACCACCCCGGCCTGTCGATCGCCGCGTGCTGCCGGCAGTGCCTGGTCTCGATCGAGAAGAACCCCAAGCTCCAGCCGTCGTGCCAGAGCATCGCCACCGAGGGCATGGTCGTCCACACCAAGGACGCCCAGTCGACCCTGGCGCGCAAGCAGATGCTCGAGTTCACGCTGGTCAATCACCCGATCGACTGCCCGATCTGCGACAAGGCCGGCGAGTGCACGCTGCAGAAGCTGTACTTCGAGCACGACGCCGCCGACTCGCGGGTCGACACCCCCAAGGTCCACAAGCCCAAGGTCAAGGACCTCGGGCCGAACATCGTCCTCGACGCCGAGCGCTGCATCCTGTGCACCCGCTGCATCCGCGTCTGTGACGAGGTCGCCGGCGAGCACCAGCTCGAGATGATCAACCGCGGCGATCACGAGGAGCTGACCACCGCGCCGGGCCAGCAGCTCGACAACCCGTACTCGCTCAACACCGTCGACGTCTGCCCGGTCGGCGCGCTGACCTCCAAGGACTTCCGCTTCACCATGCGGGCCTGGGAGCTCGACGCGACCCCGTCGGTCTGCAACGGCTGCGCGACCGGCTGCAACATCGAGGTCCACCACAAGAACGGCCGGGCCTGGCGCCTGGTGCCGCGGCTCAACCCCGCGGTCAACGGCCACTGGATGTGCGACGAGGGCCGGTTCACCTACCACGAGCTGCGCGAGGCGCGGCTGGCCGGCCCGGTGGTCGGCGGCCTGCCGTCGTCGTGGGACAAGGCGCTCAAGGCAGCGGCCGACAAGCTGACCGCCGCGCTCAAGGATCCCGGCGCGGTCGCGGTCGTGCTGTCGGCGCAGGCGTCCAACGAGGACAACTTCGCGCTGGCCAAGCTGGCCGCGGCGTGGAAGGCGCAGGTGTTCGCCACCGGCCGCCCGGCGGTGCCCGGCCGCGCCGACGACAAGCTGCGCGACGCCGACGTCAACCCGAACTGGGCCGGCGTCAAGGCGATCGCCGCCGCCGCTCAGGACCTGGCCGCGCTCGAGACCGGGGTCAACACCGGCAAGGTGCGCGTCGTGGTCGTGCTCGGCCACGACCTGCCGGTGTCGGCGACGGCCCACGGCCGCCTGCGCGAGATCGACGCGGTGATCGTGCTGGCCACCCACGACCGGGGCCCGGCCAAGGACGCGACCATCGCGCTGCCGATCGCCGCCTGGGCCGAGACGCCCGGGTCGGTGACCAACCGCGACGGCCGCCTGCAGCGCATGCACGCGGCGATCGCCGCGCCCGGCCAGGCGGTCGCCGGCTGGGAGGCGGTGGTTCGCCTGGCCCAGGCCACCGGCGTCAAGCTGGCCTGGACCCAGGCGCGCGACGTCTGGAAGGACATGACCGCGGCGGTGGCGCCGTGGAAGGACCAGCCGTGGGGACGCGAGGTGCGCCCCATGCAGCTCCGCTTCGCCGGCTCGAGGGGCTGACCAGGATCATCCGATGAGCACCGTCTACGCGATCCTCGACAACCCCGCGACCAAGTGGGCGCTCCTGATCCTCGGCCTGGTGATGCCGCTCGCGTCGTTGTTGACGTGGGCCGAGCGCCGCCAGAGCGCGATGATGCAGGACCGCCTCGGTCCCAACCGCGCCAACATCGGCCCGATCAAGCTGAAGGGCATCCTCCACTTCGTGGCGGACGCCATCAAGATGATCTCGAAGGAGGACTTCATCCCGGGCAACGTCCACCGCGGACTGTTCGCCCTGGCGCCGATCCTCGCCATCGCGCCGGTGTTCATCGCCTTCTCGATCATCCCGTTCGGGCCGACGGTGTTCCCGCACAGCTTCGGCCACTCGCTCGACACCTTCGCGCTGGCGGCTGACCCGTCGGCGCCGGCGTTCGCCGACAGCATCCGCCTCCAGGTGCTGCAGGTCGACTACGGCCTGCTGTTCTACTTCGCGGTGCTGACCCTGGCCAACTACGGCGGCACCATCGCCGGCTGGGCCAGCTACAACAAGTGGGCGCTGCTCGGCGGCCTGCGCAGCTCGTCGCAGATGATGAGCTACGAGGTGTCGATGGGCCTGTCGCTGATGGGCTGCTTCCTGCTGGTCGGGAGCCTCGAGCCCGGCTACATCGTCAGCGCCGGCGTCACCACCAAGATGACGGCGTCGAACCCGCTCAACTGGCTGTGGCTGTGGCAGTTCCCGGCGCTGGTCCTGTTCTTCACCGCCGCGGTCGCCGAGACCAAGCGCGCGCCGTTCGACATCCCCGAGGGTGAGCCGGAGATCATCGGCTACTTCGTCGAGTACTCCGGCATGCGCTGGGGCCTGTTCTTCCTGGCCGAGTTCATCGAGATCGTCTTCATCTCCGCGGTGATCGCCTCGGTGTTCTTCGGCGGCTGGCAGGTGCCGTTCCTCGACGCCGACGGGTTCCGCTTCGGTGGACACCTCGCCGACATCAACGGCCAGTGGGTCGCCACCGGCGGCTGGCACATGCCGCTGCCCCACGGCGTGGTGATCGCCCTGCAGCTCGCCGCGTTCGGCCTCAAGGTCGTCCTGCTGTGCTGGTTCCAGCTCCTGGTCCGGTGGACCCTGCCGCGCTTCCGCGCCGACCAGCTCATGAACCTCGGCTGGAAGGTCCTGCTGCCGTGCGCGCTGGGATGGATCATGCTGACGGCGCTATTCCAGCTGCTGGCCATGCAGGCCGGCTGGCTCTGAGGAGACAAGACCGATGGGTGGTTCGCACGCACACGACGAGCACGACGAGGCGCCGGCGGGGCCCAAGGTCCTGGCGGTCTCGAAGGTGAGCCCCAAGGTCCGCACCATCGCGGTGGTCCGGCCGACGGCCGACGAGGCCAACTACCTGGCGGCGGCCAAGACCGGCCTCGGCATCACCCTCAAGCACTTTCTGAAGAACATCCTCGGCAAGCGCCGGCCGGCCGACAAGCTGGCCCGCGGCGAGGAAGTCCAGGGTCGCTTCTACAACGACATCGAGACGATCCAGTACCCGGAAGAGAAGACGCACTATCCGGAGCGCTTCCGCGGCCTGCACCGGCTGATGCAGCGCGAAGACGGCAACGTCCGCTGCGTGGCGTGCATGTGCTGCCCGACGGTGTGCCCGGCGCACTGCATCACGATCGTGCCCGAGGAGGCCGGTGACGCCTCGGTCGAGAAGCGGCCGGCGGTGTTCGAGATCGACGAGCTGCGCTGCGTGGTGTGCGGCCTGTGCGTCGAGGCGTGCCCGTGCGACGCCATCCGCATGGACTCCGGCGTCCACGCCGAGCCGGTCGAGAACCGCGGCGACGCGATCATGACCAAGAACCTCCTGCTCGATCTCTCGAAGAAGGTCGGCAAGGATCCGTCGTCGATCGCGACCCAGGGCGGCGAAGGCCCCGACTGGCGCGAGAAGCGCTGACCGAACGCGTCATCGCGGGAGCGATTTCTCGTCGGTGATGCGGGAGAACGGGCTTTTCAAGCGCTCGCCGGCCGGTGCAGATTTTCGGTT
>Ga0247822_10000773_pt1 | contig 18193 bp, 10 predicted proteins | sample 13C_Cellulose_Da_FD_192423 | JGI IMG/M metagenome (GOLD analysis project Ga0247822, IMG submission 192423) | Soil microbial communities from agricultural site in Penn Yan, New York, United States - 13C_Cellulose_Day30 | ecosystem: Environmental > Terrestrial > Soil > Agricultural land | place...
GCATTGGACTCTCGGAGGCGGCGATGGCGGAGATCCAGAAGGCGGCGAAGCGGGGGACGGCGGGGAATCGCAAGGCGGGAGGAGCGAAGCGGAGCACTGGACGCATCCAGGTGCGCCGGGACACCGCGGAGTACCGGGCCGCTGCGCAGGAGCAGGCCGCGCGGGTCCGTGAGGAGATCGACACCGCCCTGGCGGACGCGCGGAGGATCCGCGAGGAGATCGAGGCGCGCATCGAGACGCAGTGGCACAACCGGCCCGCACCCAAGGCCACGGAGGCCAAGGGTGGCGGGCGGCGGCGGCGCGCGAAGGCCTGAGCACTCGGGCCCAGGCGAGAGAGGTCCAGACAACCCATGGACCTCTCCGCGCCAGCATCCTAGTTGCGCCGCGCCTCCACGGTCTTACGGAGCGCCTCTTCCTGCTTCCTCAGCTCGCCCGTCGGATCGCTCGCAGCGAAGTCCTCCGTCTCAGCGACCAGGCGGAGCTCCACCTCGCCCTCCTTGAAGGGGGCGCGCTTGAGCCACTCGATCGCCTCCTGCTTCGACTTCACCTGCCACAGCCAGAAGCCGGCGACGAGCTCCTTCGTCTCGCTGAAGGGGCCGTCGATCACGGTCCGCTTTGCCCCGTCGAACCGGACGCGTGCGCCCTTCGAGCTGTCATGGAGCCCCTCGCCCGCCAGCATCACGCCCGCCTTCACCAGCTCCTCGTTGTACTTCCCCATCTCGGCGAACTCCTGCTCGCTCGGAAGAACGCCCGACTCAGACTCCTTGTTCGCCTTCACAATCACCATGAAACGCATTGTCGTGGTCCTTTCTGGTTGGCAGCCAGGCCTCCGGGCCCTCTTGGCCGGTGCTGAACCCTGGCTTCACAGATGCGTCGAACCAGCGTGCGCGAGATCGACACGCCCCGAATCTTTTTTTCGCGAGCCTGATAAGTACTGGAAATTACAGGGTGGTGCTGGTCCATACTGATGAGCGGGGCGCAGGAACAAGCGCCGGGAACTCACGCCGAGCCAGACTGGATGGCCGTCTGTTACTCGAGCGCGGCGGCGATCTGCGAGCGGCGGGTCCGCTCCCTCGGTGGGACGGCCTTGCCGCAGATGCGGCTGACCGCTTCGGCCAGGCGGAGGAAGCCCACGAGCTCCATGTGCAGACGCTCGGCCATCCGAGACTCCGCCAGCTCGCCGCTCTTCGTGAAGGCGGTGTTGGCGTGCGGCAGGGCGAACATGTCCGGGAAGACGAGCGCCCCACAGCCCTCGAAGGGGATGCGCGTCTGCCACAGCCCCCGGATGCCTCCCATGGGAGAGGGAGAGGCGGACATCAGGTAGACGCTCTTGCCGCGCCATGGCATCGGGCGGGCGCGAGACACCCAGTCGAAGGCGTTCTTCAGCGGCCCGGCGATAGAGAAGTTGTACTCAGGGGTGGAGATGATGAGCGCGTCAGCCCACTCGACGCGTTGCTTCAGCTCGAGGGCACCCTCCGGCAGGCCCTGCTCCTCCTCCAGGTCGCCGTCATAGATGGGCATGGAGAAGTCCCGGAAGTCCGCGAGGTCCACCTCCGACTGCTCCTCGCGAGCAATCCTCGCCGCGAGCGCGATGAGCTTTCGGTTGAATGAGCCGCGCCGTACGGAGGCAGCGAACGCCAACACCTTCATCTTCATCCTCTCTCTGTGAGAGGCCGGGATCAGGCCTGCTGCACAGAGAGAAGTTAGGGCCTGGCCCTGAGGACGGCAGGCCACGGCCGCTCGGCAGCTCGCCAGGTCAGATAAGCGAGCCGTACCAGAGGACCACGTTCCCGTTGCTGAACTCTTCCTCCAGATATCCTGAGCTCGTGTCGAGCCTAGATCATGGCTGTTCCGAGGTGGGCTGGCGGGGTTCGTCGTAGGAGGGGTAGTGGCAACGATCTCCGTAATCGAACATCGTCACGCTCCATGGCTCAGCGATAGGAGGAAGCGGCGCCGGTTCACTTCCTCGGTTGCGCAGCAGCTCGGAGCCCGCGAGCACAAGGAGCCACGCAACCACGGCTGCACTGACCGAGGAAAGCCAAGTGAGGAAGGCGGCACTGGAAGATCGATTCCTCGGTGCAGCCGAGGAACGCGGCCGGCTGGGCTGGCTGGACCTGCTTGAGCGCGAGGAGAAGCGTGGCGCCCCTTTCTCCGTTGGGACAGCGCGCTGGGCCAGGAACACCACGCCGTAGCTGCCGGAATCGACGCGTTGGAGGAGGGGCCACGGGCACGCGGTTCCAGGAGGTCTAATGTCGAAGCCAGGCTGCTACGGTGCAGGCCATGTCCTCGGAAGTGCCTGCCGCCCCCCTTCTGCCGCGCACGCCCTGGGTGCTGCCAGCGCTCGCGTTGGGCACGGTGGTCTTCCACCTGCTCTTCGCCGGGCGCTACGGCTACTTCCGCGACGAGCTGTACTTCATCGCTTGTGGCCAGCACCTTGCCTGGGGATACGTGGACCAGCCTCCCCTCATCGCCGTGCTGGCCCGGCTCGCCACTGCCATCTTCGGCGAGTCTCTCGTGGGCCTGCGCGTGTTGCCCGCGCTCGCCGCGGGTGGGTTGGTGGCGCTCACCGGATGGCTCTCGCGCCGGCTCGGCGGTGGCACCTATGCCATGGCGCTCTCGGGTACGGCCGTGGCGCTCGCGCCCTTCTTCCTCTTCACCGGGCACACGCTGACGATGAACGCCTTCGAGCCCCTCTTCTGGATGGGCTGCGCGGGCCTCCTCGTGGAGCTGATCCGCACCGATGACCGGCGGCTGTGGCTCGGCGTGGGAGCACTCGTCGGCGTGGGCGTGCTCAACAAGCACTCCATGGGCTTCTTCGCCGTGTGCCTCGCGCTCGGACTGCTGCTCACGCCCCAGCGCCAGCTCATGCGCAGCCGGTGGCTCGTGCTCGGTGGGGTGCTCGCCACGGCGCTCGTGCTCCCCCACCTGCTGTGGCAGCTGCGCCACGGCTGGCCCATGTTCGAGCTGCTCCGCAACGGGCAGCTCTACAAGAACGCGCCCTTCGCCCTGGGTGAGTTCCTCTCCGGGCAGGTGCTTCACCTCCACCCGCTCTTTGCTCCGCTGTGGCTCGCCGGGCTTGGCTTCCTGCTCTTCGCGCGCTCAGGGCGTGCCTACCGAGCGCTGGCGCTCGGCTTCGTGCTCCTGCTTGGGCTCTACATCGTCCTGAAGGCCAAGGCGTATTACATGGCGCCTGCCTACCCCATGCTGCTCGCCGCGGGCGCATGCGTCATCGAGCGAGCCCTGCGCCGTGCGCTCCCTCGGCTGGCCGTGCTCACGGTGACGGCGGCTGGAGGCGCGGCACTCGCACCCATGTCCCTCCCGGTGCTTCCGGAGGAGCAGTTCATCGCATACCAGCGAATGCTGGGCCTGGAGCCTCCCCGCACGGAGCGCCACCGGATGGGCGCCCTGCCCCAGCACTTCGCGGATCAGCACGGTTGGCGGGAGCTCGTGAAGGCAGTGGCAGAGGTCTACCGGCGGCTGCCTCCCGAGGAACAGGCTCGGACGCTGATCTTCGCGCAGAACTACGGCGAGGCGGGCGCGATCGACTGGCTGGGGCGCAGCGAAGGGCTGCCGCCGGCCCGCTCCGGGCACAACAACTACTTCCTGTGGGGTCCCGGCGACACGGAGCCAGAGGTGCTGATCATCATTGGCGGCAAAGCCGAGGACCACGCCCAGGCGTGCTCACAGGTCGAGCTCGTCACGCGCGTGGAGCCCAATCCCTACGTCATGCCGTATGAGGACCAACTGCCGCTCTATGTCTGCCGAGGGCTCAAGGCCCCCATGGCCGCGATCTGGCCGCGCGTGAAGCACTACCAGTGAACGGGCCCCAGCGGTTGAAACCCCATTCCGCCGCATGATAGGACGATGGGGGCCGCTAGCTCCCCACCGAACATCATGGAATCACCCGGAGCTGGACGACCACGTCGGCGGTTGGCTCGAATCATCGCAGGCGTACTCCTGGGTCTCGTCGCGATCTTCGCGCTCGTGCTGCTCACAGCGGTGGTTGCCCTGCACAACCTCGGCCACCCCTGGCTGAAGCAGCGCATCGTCTCCAGAGTGGAAGCGGACACTGGCCTGCAGCTGGACTACCAGACAGCCCAGATCGCCATGCTCTCGGGGCTGCGACTGGATGGGCTGGTGGTGCGTACCCCACCGCCGTTTCAGAGCGTCGCTCCCGAGCTGCTGCGCGTCGGCACTCTGGAGGTGCAATGGTCGCCCCGCGCTCTGCTGAGCGAGACCGCCCGGGTTGAGCGGGTGGCGGTGCGGGACGTGGCCTTTGCCCTGGTGGCAGATGAGGCAGGGCCCACTTCTCTCACGGCATTGACGAGGCCGAGAGCCCCTGAGCCACCGCCCGTTGAACCGCCACTCGGAGCCTCTCAGCAGATGGCTGCCCTCCTGGCGTCAGCGCCTCCCTTCGGGTCGGTCGAGGTGTCGGGTGTGTCGTTCAGCTACGTCCGCGTTCGGAACGGTGAGGTGATCGAGCGCTGGTCTTTGCGTGGGCTCGCAGCCACGGTCGAAGCGAAGCAGCAGGACGGTGGCTGGAAGATCTTCGCGCATACAGGCCAGACCGGTACGCCGCTTCCACTGGAGGTGAGCCGTGAAGGCGCGGCCATCCCGTCGGCCATGGCTGAGCTGGAGCTGGCCCTCTCCGCTGAGGCAGGGGCGGCGGCTGCCCGAGTGCGGGTGGACCTCGATGTCGCGCGGCAGACCTTCGATCCGCGGTTCACGATCCGCACACTGCTGCACGGCACGGCCTTGGCGAAGCTCGATGGCGAGAAGCGGCACATCGCCGTCGAGCTGGATCGCACCCAGTTGACCGACAGCGCCGAGGTGCAAGCCCAGTTCGTGCTTCCGGATTCGGCGGATGTTCCACCCGTCGTGACGCGGGCCATGGCGGAGCTGGATCTCGGACGGCTGCTCCAGTGGGTCCCCGCCGAGTGGCGGCCGTTCTCCGTCGAGCGCGGCAAAGTGCATCTGGACGCCCAGGACGTCACGCTCAGCGCCATGCCGCAGCTGGGTGCCCAGGGCAGACTCGGGCTGGACGCCGACATCGCGGCGCTCCAGCTTGTTCAAGACGATCTTCGGGTGACACTCGGTGGTGGGAAGGTCTCCTTGATGGCGACCCCTGATCCTCAAAAGGGGCTGAACGCTCAGCTCACCTTTGCGCTCCAGGGGCTCGATGTCAGGGGACCCACCGCGGTCCTTGTTCCAAGGGCCTCTGGAGAACTGAAGGGTCAGCAGCTGCGGCCAGATCTCTCATCGCCCATCAAGGTTGCCGGGGATGCTGCTCTGTCCGGAACGGTGGATGCAATGGACGTCCGCGCATCCGGGCTCCGTGCGACTGCTGAGCGTCTGGGATTTCGCCTCCAAGCCCCCCTGGCGGGCGAGCCGCCCTTCGCGCTGAGCGCGGACATGCCCGTGGGAGCGCTCCGGGTGGTTACGGCGGATGGGCACGAGGTGCTGAAGGGCCCCGTGCACGTGAAGTTCAATACGTCGGAGGTGTTCCCTCGGTTGGACGATCCGCGGCTGAGCCGGGCCCGCGCCCGTCTGGAGCTCGACGTTGGCACGATGCACGCGTCGCTGGATGCCACCAAGGGGAGGGATGAGGTGGCGTACACCTTGGCGGTCCAGACCCCGGACCTCGTGGCCGCTCGTCCCTTCATCCCCGAGCCGGTCGCTGCACGTGTTCCCTGGAAGCACCTGGCCGTGAGCCTGACCTCCACGGGAAGACTCGCGGCGCTCTTCTCCCCCTCGCCGCGGCTGGAGCACCGAACGGAGCTTCGCCTGCAGCGGCCAGGATGGGACGACGTGTCGGCCAGCACCATCGCCGCCGTGATGCGCTCGCAAGGAGATGCCTGGCGGCACAAGGGCGAACTGGACCTTCAGATCGAAGGGCTGCGCATCGGTGAGAACGACGCGGGTCCTCAGCACCAGACACTGACGCTGGACCTCGATCGCCGATCGCCGTCACTTCGGCTGGGGCTCACCAGCCATGCAGGGCTGAAGATCTCGCTCGATGCCGCGCTGGCGTTCGACCGAAAGGCCCGCGCCCTGCGCTGTGATGTGAAGGGGGATATTCCCCCCCTCGGTGCGCCGTCACTTCTCCTGGCCAAGGCACAGCTGCCTGCGGAGCTGGATCCCTCGCGGCTCGCGCTGAACGTCGAGCTGCATGGCACGCTGCTCGGCGTGATCACGGACATCGCCGCCGACGGGACCTTGAGCTTGGCCCCTACCCCTCTGCGTACCGCCAGCTTCGATGGAAAAGCAGTGGTGGACGCACGCGGCATCCGCTGGAGACAGGAGGGCCGGTCGATCAACCTCCCCTCTCTGCGTTGGCAGGTCGAGTCGCAAGTCGACGGGCCACGGCGAGTCGTCCACAGCAACCTGACGGTGGAGAGGCTCACCGTGGGCATGAGCGATAGCCGGCTGTCATTCGCCGACATGTCCAGCGACACCACCGCCACCTTCACGGAGAAGCTGGAGGCTGAAGAGATCGAGCTGAAACAACTCATGAAGGTCCGCTCTCTCGAGCAGAGGCCAGCGCTGCCCTATCCGGTGCAGGACCTGGAATGGTCGTTCTCCGCGCGCCGCAAGCCCCATGGCGTCATTCACATCCCCGACCTGAAGCTGTCCAATGCGGCGACAAGGACCCAGCTGAGCGCCAGAGGCCGGCTCGATCTCAGCGACAACCGGCGCCTCCTGGCAGTCCGGGGTGAGCTGGAGCAGGACTTGTCCGGGCTTGCGCGGCCCGGTCTTCTCGAGAGCAGCGGCAAGGCCACCGTCGACTTCCAGGTGGCTTCGCCCGACCTGGTGGTCTTCCGAACCCTCTCCAACATCCTCCTCCAGAACGTGAACCTGCGGATGCCCGAATCGGGGATCACGATCGAGGCGCTCGATGGCAACGTGCCGATGACCGAGAACGTGGAGCTCACCGAAGGCCAGGTGCAGCTGCTGAACGACAGCCGCGGGAACCCGTACCCGATGCTCCGTTTCGCCGACCAACACCCCTTGCTCTCGCGCAGCGGATTCATGTCCGCGCGCAGCATCACCACGCCGTTCATCTCCATCGCCCCCCTGGCTGGAAACCTGTCCATCCACCAGAACGTGTTCTCCATCAGCCAGCTGGAGATGGGCGTCCGCGGTGGACACGTCACCGGGCAGTGCGTGCTGGACTGGCAAGGGAAGGACTCCACCCTGGAGGCCCATGTGCGGGCGACCGGCGTGCAATCGTCCCGGGGCGAGCCCTTTGACGGCAATGCCGCCGTGGTCATCTCCGGCAAGGATCGCAGCGTCAACGGACGCGCGGAGATCCTGCGCATTGGCAACCGCCACCTGCTCGACTTGCTGGATCTCGCGGATCCACGGCACACCGATCCCGCCACCAACCGCGTCCGCTATGCGTTGAGGGTGGGCTACCCAGAGAACGTACGGGTGAGCTTCAACCACGGCTTCGGCCGCCTGCGCATCACCATGGGCGGCCTGGCCAGGCTGCTCAGCATCGACGAGATTCGGGGCATCCCCATGGGCCCCATCGCCGACCGTGTCATCAGCTCCTTGTCCCCTCAGGAGGCCACGCCATGAACCACCGTGGGTTGCTGATTCTTGCCGCCCTCGCCTCTGCCGGGTGCATCCGCGCCCCGGAGATCGTCATGGTCGATCGCGCGACAGCGCTCGAGGAACAGGCTGCGGGCTCCTTCAAGGACGTGGAACAGCGTCTCGCCCGCGCGGCCATGAACCCGACGCCGGTGCCGCTCACGCCCAACCAGCTGGAGGAGCTGGGCCTGCAACCCACGCCGTTGGTGGAGAACATGGGCAAGACGCAGGCGGACCGCATCGACGAGCTGCTGCGGCGCCACTGTGTGGGCGAAGGGCGGGACGGGCTGCTGGTGGACACCCGGCGCCGCTGCCAGGCAGGGCGCTTGACGGCCGATGATGTGGCCCTGATGGAACGGGTGAACCGGGCCCGGATGCAGCTGTGGCAGTGGATGCGGACGGTCCGCCCCGGGGTGCCCGAAGAGCAGCTGCGCCGGAGCTGGCAACAGGTGCACGCGCAGGGTGTGGTCTGTGGTGGCTGGGTGGAGGCCGATGATGGCACCTGGGGAGAGAAGAAGTGCTGACGCCTCGTGGCCCTCTCCTCATGGCCCTGGTGGGTCTCATCGCGGGCAGCGCCTGGGCCCAGGACGATGAGAACGACGGAGGCTTGCGCACGCCCTCACGGCTCACCGTGGGCGTGGGAGATCAGTTCCTGGGGCAGCTGCAGCCCGATGGGAAAGCGCTGATCTTCGTGTCCAACCGCAACATCGGGCGCGAGATCTACATTCAGGATCTGGAGGGGGGCCGCGAGCGCCGCCTCTTCGATGAGGGCGCCGACGTGACCTGGCCTCGGGTCAGTCCCGGCGGCAAGCACCTGCTCTACATCTCGTTCCGGGATCAGGCCAGCGGCCAGCTGTGTGTACGGGATCTGCCAGGTGCGGAAGGACGCCGGTGCCTCGGAGAAGGATCGAGCGCGCTGCAGGCGGAGTGGATCGATGATTCGCATATCGCGCTGGTGAACCGTACGAGCATCCAGGGCGATCTGCGATTGTCTCGGGTCACAGTGGAGCGCGAGCTGAGCGCGAGCCCCCTGCTCGAGCGCAACCTGACCAGCCCCACCGTTTCACCCGATGGGCGCTGGCTGGTGTACGTCCCGGTCCAACGCTCCGTGCAGCAGGTAGGCCCCGGATTCGCGGCGCGCGCCGCGCCCCATCTGGAGGCACTTCGGCTGGACCGCCCTGGCGCTGCCGCCATACCGCTGACGCTCGCGCTTCCAGGGCAGACCGGGCAGCCGGTGTTCTCGCGCGATGGGCGCTTCCTGTACGTGGTGCAGTTCTTCACCGACTCCAATGCGGACGGGGTGATCGATGCCAGCGACAGCGGGGTGCTGTTCCGGGTGCCCTTCGCTGCCGAGCGCGAGGACGCTCCCGAGCTGGCTGCCGCCTCCAGCCCGGACCAGCTCTCCAGTGTGTCCTGGAACTGCGAGTACCCGGCGCCCGCGGCCGCGTCACTCATCGCGACCTGCTCGCGCAATCAGTCGCTGGATGTGTATCAGCTGCCGCTGGATGGCCAGGTTCCCAGCCACTGGGACGTTGCTCGCCTCAACGAGGAGCTGGACATGGCCGGCAGGCGGGCGGATCAACTCCTGCTCTATCGCCAACGCCTGCTGCGCGAGACCCGGCCCAAAGCCCGCCGGCTGCTGCAGATGCGCCTGAGCCGGCTCCACCTGGCTTTCGAGGACTTCGAGGCGGCGGAGTTCTACGCCCGCGGCATGTCCTCGGTGAACGATCCCGCCACCGCGGGGCTGGCGGAGCCGCTGCTGATCCTCATCGGCCACCGGCGCGACATGAAGGAGCGCGAGCACGGTCGCATGATGGACGAGCTGAGCGAGACCGAGCGGCAACGCATGGCCGCGCTGGATCCCTCCGCCGCTCCCAGCCCGCCCTCCGCCGTCTTTCAACACCTGGTGCGCAGTGAGCTGGCGGAGGACGCCGGTGACTTCACGCGGGCGCGTCAGGAGCTGGAGGCCGCCCAGGTGACCGAGACCACTCCGCGCGGCGTGCTGGAGGCCTATTTCGAACGAGCGGACGCGCTGTACCGCAAGCTCGACGATCGGGAGGCTCTGATCGAAGCCGGCCGCCAGCTGTCCATGAACAAGGCCTTCCATGAGGATGATCAGCTCAACTTCGCTCGCGCCGCCGTCCGCGCCCTGTACCGGGGACGCTCCTACGACGAGGCGGATGCCGCCATGGCCCAAGCTCTCGCAACAGCGCCCGCCGGATCGGCCTATGCCTTCGCCTTGGAGCTGGGACGGCGCGTCAACGCGTTGCATGAGGAGCGTCCTCCCCGGCCTGTCAGGGACGCCTTGATCGCGTTCTACCGTGAGCAGAAGGATCCCCTTCGCCGACGCGCATTGGTGCAGGACGCCGTCGAGCGCGCGGCGGGCCTCGGCGCCGACGGCGTGCTGGAGGCGCTGGCAACGGCCTACATCGACGACGCCCTCCCCAACACCGAGGAGTACCGCCGGGCCGAGCGGTTGTTCCGCCGCGCGATCATGGGCCGCGCCTACCGCCGCCTGGCGAGGGATCGCCGGGATGAAGCCCGAGCTGACTTCGACCTCGTGACTCAACGGACCGGCTCACTGGAGAGCGCCGTCGAGTCCATGAACCTGCGTTTGCGTGCCGACGTCAGCCCCGAGGTGGTGGAGAAGGAGGTCACCACCACCTCCGCGAAGATGGCCAAACCGCTCGCGCACTTCGTGAAGGCCTACCTCCTCACGCGCCAGCTATCCAAGATGGATGACCAGGCCCATGCTCAGGGAGTGCAAGCGGCCGTGAAGGAGCTGCGCGCGTCGTGGCAGGAGCTCAAGAGCCAGCGCGCGGCGCATGCCCTCTATGGTGCCATTCACCACGAGGACTTCCTCCGCGGCCGTGATCCCGCCGCCGCCGAGCGCGCCAACCGGCACTACATGATCGCCCTGGATCTGGTGCGCAACAACGTGCGCTACAAGGCGATGATCCTCGGAGCGCTGGGGATGCTGCACACCCAGGTGGGCAACTTCCACATCGCCTTGGGCTACCTCGAACAACGGGACAAGTTCCCCTACGCGGACAACTGGGCGGGGCTGGCGGTGGCCCTGACCCGCGCCAAGGCGCTCCTGCACGTCGGCCGCGAAGAGGAGGCCGCCAAGGCTGCGGATCAGGCCCTGGCCATGGTGGATGCCAAGCCGAGGCTGGCCAGGTTCGCCACCCTGGCACTGGATCGCGCGGCGCTCTACAACCTCGCCGCAGGCCGGTTCGAGCGTGCGTTGGCGCTCTATGATCGCGAGCTCCCCATCGTGGAAGCGAGCCCCGGCGACGCGGAGGGTCTGCGCAACCGGCTGGTGGTGCGGCTGGCTCGCTGCGCCGCGGCGTTGGGGGCGGATCAGCCCCAGCGTGCACTGGAGGACCTGGAGAGAGTGGATCGCGACCTGGCAACGCCGGCCGTGCAAGCCACGCTGAACTGGGCGCGCTCCACCCCCGAACACGTACAGCGCTCCTATCGCATCATCGCCGCGGGACTGCGTGCCAATGCGGAGACCCGGCTTGGGCACCTGGACGCCGCCGCCCGCTCACTCGAGCTGCGGCGCACGCTGTTCCTGGAGCGGTTCGCCGAGTCGGATCGCGATGAGGACATCGGCGCGGTGACGCTGGCGGAGATGCGGCTGGCGGAGAATGCCGTGGATCGCCAGGACTTGGCGCAGGCGGCCCGCTGGTTGGGTGAGGCGATCTCGCACGCCGATACCCTGATCAATCGCACCCATGCACCGGTCGATCCCGGTCAGCTGGCTGTGCTCTGGTTCGCGGCGCACCTGCACTCGGATGGGAACACGCAGGTGCCTTTGCCTTTCGACGTACCCCAGCGTCTGGGCCAGGCGCATCGCTCCCTCATCGATCAGTGGAATCCGTCCTGGCGCACATATCTGGCGTGGTTCGAGATCTACCTGGCCCTCGGCGCACACCCGCAAGCAGAGGAGCGTGAAGCCCTGCTGCTGCCCGCACAGCCATAGTCCGGCAGCAGGGGCGTCTTCAAGACGACCGATGGGGGCGAGCCCGCGAGTCTGCCCTTCCTCACGGATGTGCAGGTGCTGGCCATGAAGCCGGGAGATCCTCGGACGATCCTCGCTGGCACCTGGGGCCGGGGGATCTAATCAGCTCGAGACGCGCGTGGCGGCAGGCTGAGACGCTTGTTCCGCCTCGGGCGCTGGAGGGTTCTCCTCGCCCAGGGACGCGAGCCGCTTGGCCAGCTGCGCCGCCTGTGCGCCCTTCGCGCTGGCCTCGGTGCCCGCCGCACCCACCAGGGACACTCGCGCTCGCTCCAGGAGCGCGACCTGGGCGTGGAGCTGGGCCAGCAGCCGCTCGCGCTTTCGCGACAGCGTGTCCAGCCGGTTGAGCTCCTCCCCCAGCGAGGAGGCCGCCAGCTCAAGCTGCCGACGCGCGACCGCGTCCTCGGTGGCCGCCGCGCGAGCGCGCAGATCCTTCACCTGCGCGTCCACGTCTCCCTGGGCCACGGACTTCAGCTGCGCTTCCAGGCCGGAATGGGACTCGGCCAGATTGAAGGCCTCGCGCGCCATCTTGCGCAGCACCTCCACCAGCTCGTTGCGCCCAGCGCCCGCCGGCATCTTCATCGTCACCCCGCGGCACTGCCGGTACAGCGTGAGCGTGCGGCCCACCAGGTCCTTTGCCTCGCCGCTCAGGGTGTTCTCCAGCGCCCCGCCGCGGGACTCCACGGGATCCACATGAAACGTCAGGTGCGAAGCCAGCGTGCCCACGCTCCAGAACAGGGCCACGGCGGTGAAGCCCACCAGCGAGCCCAGCAGTCCGCCATTGGGGAAGAAGCGCGCGTCCAGCACCTGCTGCACGTACATGCCCAGCGGCACCAGAGCGCCCGCAGCCACCGCGCCCGCGGCCACCTCGGAGCTCTTGCCCAACCGCTCCCCGTTCTGCCCCGCCAGAGCCACCAGCGCCGCGGCGATGGCGCCGGAGAAGGCCTGGGGCACCGGGCTCACGGCATCGAAGAAGTAGGGGAGCGCCGGTAGCACCGCCAGCGACAGCCGCAGCGCCGCGCTGTAGCCAGGCATCGGCCGGGCCGCCGCGAGCGCCGCCGCCGCCACCGCGAAGCCGGGATCCAACGTGACGCCGAAGCGCTGGGCCAGGGCCGCCAGAATGCCCACGGCTCCTCCTCCCGCCAGCGCGCGCAGGGTGCGCCCCTCGAAGTCCTCGCGGTGGAGCAGTTGCAGGGAGAAGGCCATGGCAATCACTTCCTACGTCAGTACGCGTTGTTGTAGCCGAAGTTCTTCATCGTCTTCTTCTGGAGCTGCCGCGCCTCGTTGCGCTGCGCGGCCTCGTCCTGGGCGCTCTCATAGGCTGCCTTGGTCTTGTCCAGCTCCGCAATATCCCCTGCCAGCGCAGCGGCGGAAGTGCCAAACAGTTGGCGCGCGTTGCCCAGGAAGTTGAGCGCCGCCGAACGGTTGCCCTTCTTCATCTCCTCGGCCGCCGCGCGCATCTGCTGCGTACCCAGCGCCCGCACCGCATGCACGCGCACATCCTTGTCCAGGTTGGAGCGCACCACCACCGCATCCTCGGTGGAGCGCGCGGCCAGCGCCACGCGGGCCTCCGCGGGCCGATCCTGCTCCACATCCATATAGGAGGCCTTGGCGATCAGCAGCTCCATCGGCTGCTCGGTCGGCTGCGTCTCCAGCGACAGCTTCACCACCAGCCGGGCCGACTGGCCACCGGCCATATCGTACAGCGGCACGCGCAGCGTCTGGCCCTCACGGAAGGCCTGAGTGCCCATGACCTCGGCGCTCTTCACCTGCGAAGGCAGCTCCAGCTTCAGCTCCACGGCGCGCGCCACGGTGCCGGTGGCCTGCTCCAGCTCCCGGGTGAACACCTCGGCGAGCTGGGAGGAGTTGAGGAAGCCCGAGAAGCCACCGCCCTGATCAGCGATGCCCTGCATGAGGTTCTCGTTGAAGTCGTCCCCTACACCCAGGGCGCTCACGGCGATGCCCTGGGCGCGCAGCTGGCGAGCAAGCCTTGTCAGCTCCTCCTCGCGCACCAGCCCCGCGGTGGGCTGCCCATCGCTCAGGAGGATGGCGCGGCTGACCCGGAACTGGCTGACTGCTGGGCGCAGCTCCTGTGCCGCCGCCTCCAGGCCGCCGCTGATGTTGGTGGAGCCCTCATCCTCGATGCCATCCACGAAGGCCAGCATCCGCGCTCGGGCCTCTTCCGTCACCAGCGTGCTGGGGAAGGTCGTGACGTCCGTGCCGTAGTGGACCAGCGCCAGCCGATCCACCTCCGTCATCCGCTGCACGAACTCGCGCGCGGCGCGCTTCGCATCGTCCAGCTTCTGTCCGCGCATGGAGCCGGAGCGGTCGATGACGAGCGCCACATTCACAGGAACCCGGTGCTGCGTCTTCGGCTGGCGGGCCTTCAGCTCCAGGACGGCGAAGGCCTCGCTGGGCCCGGCCTGCACGTAGGCGCCGGACAGCTTGCCCTCCAGTGTCAGCGCGCCATCGCCCGAGGTGACCAGGGGCAGCGTTAGCGTGGGCTCCTGCTCGCCGGGCTGCGCCAGCGTGTGGGTGGTATCCGTGACGGGGGGAGGCTTGGGCAGTCCCAACGCCAGGGCGACGAGCGCCAGCAGTCCGGCGGTGGCGAGCAGCAGGGTGGTGCGGTTCATACGGGGCACACCTCGAAGACGGAGAGTGGGGGCAGGTTAGGAGCTTTCCCACCCCCACGGCATCGGACAGCGGGAGGAGGGTATGGGTTCCACCCCCCTCGCCGCATCGGTCATCGGGAGGACGCTCACCGCGTGGAGGTCGGCCCCCGGCTCACCAGCTCCTGGACGATCGCCCGCAGCGCAGGCTCGTTGAAGGGCTTCTCCAGCTTGGGATTGGGGATCGTCTCCAGGAACTCGCGCGCGTTGGTGGTGAAGGCCCCACCGGACACGAAGATGAAGCGCCGCTCCAGCCCCGAGTGCGTGCGGCGCACCGCCTCGTAGAGGTCCTTGCCTCCGAGGTCCGGCATCATCACGTCACACAGCACCGCATCGAAGAGATCCGGCTCCTGCTGCAGCCGCTCCAGCGCCTGCCGGCCGCCAGCGGCCACCTCCACCTCGTGCTCCTTGAGGATGCGCCGCAGCACCTTGCCCACGCCGGGCTCGTCGTCCACCACCAGCACGCGCCCCCGGCGGGCCGCGATGTGCATCGGCGTCGGGATGCCCGAGGGCCTTGGCCGCGTGCGCGGCTCCAGCGACGGCAGCACCACCTTGAAGGTGGTGCCCTTGCCCATCTCGCTCTCGACGGAGATCTCCCCGCCCAGGTTGGTGATGATGCCGTGGCAGATGGAGAGGCCCAGGCCCGTGCCCTCGCCCACCCTGCGGGTGGTGAAGAACGGATCGAAGATGCGGCCCAGGGACTCGGGGGGAATGCCCGAGCCCGTGTCCTGCACCTCGATCTGGACGCGCCCCATATCCAGCCGCCGGGTGACGAGCCGGATGATGTTCTGGTGTGCCTGGCCCTCGGGGATGGCCTGCGCGGCGTTCACCACCAGGTGGAGGAACACCTGGGACAGCTTGCCCTCGTTGGCCATCACCATGGGCACCGCGCCGAAGTCCTTGTGCAGCTGCGCGCGGTGGCGGATCTCGTTGGCGGCCATCATCACCACCGACTCCAGCACTTGGTGCACGTCCACCGGCGACAGGCGCTCCTCGTCCGGCCGGGAGAACATCTTCAGCTGACGGACGATCTGCCGCACGCGCTCGGCGCCCTCGTAGGCCTCGCTGAGCACCTCCTGCCACTCCACGAGCTCCGTCTCCGCGCGGGTGCGCTGCCGCGGCGTCCCGGGCGGGTGCGGACCGCTGGCGCTGCTGGCCTCCAGGGAGAGCTGGCCGCGGCGCATCTCCTCGGACAGGAAGCTCAGGTTGGAGATGACGAAGGCCAGCGGGTTGTTGATCTCGTGGGCAATGCCCGCCGCCAGCGTGCCCACCGAGGCCAGCCGGTCCGTGAGCCGCAGCCGCTGCTGGAACTGGCGCTGCTCCGTTACATCCCGGGCGATGGAGACCACCGCGGGTGCGCCGTCGAAGAGCAGCGGCAGGGAGACGAGCTCCGCCACGCGCGTCTTGCCGTCGCGCCGCACCAGCCGCCGCTCGCCGGTGATCATCCCCTTGATGCCGCTGGGGTCCGGCGGCGGGCCGGGGACCTCCTCCATGTCGTCCTCGATGAACTGCGCCATCGCGCGCCCGACGAGCTGATCCGGCCGGTCGAAGCCCAGCGCGGACACCAGCGCCATGTTGGCGTAGACGATGCGCCCGTCGCGCTGGATGGCCGCCGCGTCCGGCACGCCCTCCAGGAGGATGCGGAAGCTGGCCTCGGACATCTTCAGCTGCTCTTCCACCTCGCGCCGCTCGGTGATGTCCCGGGCAATGCCCTCCACCACCACCGGGCGTCCGGAGGCATCGAGCACGGGGGCCACGGTGTGCTCCATCCACCGCGTCCGGCCCTTCTTGGAGGTGAAGCGCAGCACCACCGGCTTGTTGCCGAGCTGGTGCGGCGCCTCCAGCAGCTGGGTGAGCACGGGCAGATCCCCGGGGTGCACCAGCTGACGCCACAGCTCGGGGTTCGCGTAGTGCTCCTCGGGGGTGTATCCCAGCCGGTCCACCACCACGCGGCTGACGTAGAGGAACGCGCGCGGGTTCTCCAGCCGGTAGCGGTACTGCACGTCCGAGGCGTTCTCCGCCAGCTGCCGGTAGCGTGTCTCGCGCTCGAGCAGCGCGCTCTCCGACTGCCGGTGCTCCAGCTCCAGCGAGATGGCGCCTGCCGCCGCCGACAGCAGATCCACCTCCAGCTGATCGTACTCCCGCTCCTCCACGCAGTTGTCGAAGCCGATGAAGCCCGCCCACGTGTCGTTGATGCGCAGCGGCAGCACCAGCATGGACTTGATGCCCTGCGGCTCGAGGATCTCCCGCTCGATCGCGGGGAAGTCCTTCAGCCGTCCCGACACCACCTCGCCGCGCGACAGCAGCTCGCCCCAGCGCTTGAACTCTGGCTCCACCAGCACTGGCTGCGTCCGCGCGTTGCCGGCGACGGGCTTCACCCCGGGGGCGCACCACTCGGCGCGCAGGCTCATGAGCTGCTGCCCGGCCGCGCCCCGGATGATCTCGAAGAAGTACACGCGGCTGGCGCTCGCGGCCCGGCCGATGGGCTCCAGCACATTCTTGTAGAGCTCGGCCTCCTGCTGCGCCGCCAGCAGCCGATGCTGCATCTCCACCAGGGCGCTCAGGTAGCGCTCGCGCCGGGAGAGGATGCCGCTCGTGCGCCGCCGCTCCGTCACATCGGTCAGCGTCCCACCCAGGCCCTGCACGCCACCTTGCTCGTCCAGCAGCGGCCGTGCGAACACCTCCATCCAGAGCGAGGTGCCATCACGCTTGAGCCAGCGCACCTCCTGGCGCGAGTGCTCCGTCTTGCGCTCGGTCAGCGGCTGGAGTGACTCCTGGAAGCGCTGCCGGTCCTCCGGGTGGACGAACTCCAGCGCGACGCGGCCCAGGCTCTCATTGAGCGGGTAACCTGTCAGCTCGGCCCAGGCCGGGTTGAGGAAGCTCCAGCGTCCTTGCGGATCCGTCTGGAAGATTACTTCCTTGAGGCCGTCGATGAGCTGCCGGTAGAGACGCTCGCTGGGACTGGACGCGGGTGGGGCCGGAGACATGGCTCTAGAAGCCTCGGGGATCAGACCCCCATTATCTCACGGCTGCGGGGCTGATGCCGGTGGGTGGACATTCGCGGATCGTCGAGGCAGAACGTCCCCGAAAAACCGATGTACGACAATGGGTCAAGGAGCACCCGGAGCACCCGTCCGCCCGCCGGCCAAGGAGCCAGCTAAAGCCCTCCTTCATGTCGGCCCGGGTGGGTGCCAGGCCTGCATTTTATGCAGCAGCCAGGGGGGGGTGGCTTCCGGAACCGGTGGTCCGTCGAGCAAGATGGAGAACCCCTTGGGGGGATTGCAGGAATGGCATCGGATCGCGCTGCGGCGGCCACCTTGGAACCCGAAGCACCTGAGACGGAAGGAGCCCCCGGTGCGCAGGTGCCGCGTGCCAGGCGTAGCCGTGCCCAGGAGGGCCAGGTGCTGCGGCAGCTGTTGCGGGTGCCGCTGCCGGCGCTGCTCGTCACCGATCCGGAGGGTCGGCTGCTGGATGCGAATGATGCCTTCCTGCGGCTGACGGGGCTGGGGCGCGAGGAGGTGGAGGCGGGCCGGGTCCGCTGGGACGCCCTGTCGGCGCCGGAGACGCCCTCCGCGGGAGCGCAGGCGGTGGACGCCCTGCGCCGGCTGGGCACCGCCGGTCCCCTGGAGACGGAGTACGTGCGGACGGATGGGTCGCGCGTGCCGGTGCTCATCGCGGCGCTGGGGCTGGAGGCGCCCGAGCGCATCCTGGTGCTGGTGCAGGATCTGACGCCGCGCCGCCGGGTCGAGGAGGCGCTGCGCTTCCTGTCGGACGCTAGCCGCGAGCTGGCCGAGGTGCGGGCCGAGCCCGATGCCATCCTGGCGGGGGTGGCGCACCTGGCGGCCAGCTCGGTGGCGACGTGGTGTCTGGTGGACGTGCTGGAGGAGGACGGCACCTTCCGGCGGGT